>Ga0182030_10015896_pt1 | contig 14706 bp, 10 predicted proteins | sample 812S3MmetaG_FD_121299 | JGI IMG/M metagenome (GOLD analysis project Ga0182030, IMG submission 121299) | Permafrost microbial communities from Stordalen Mire, Sweden - 812S3M metaG (Illumina Assembly) | ecosystem: Environmental > Terrestrial > Soil > Wetlands > Permafrost | place: Sweden... | reverse complement strand
GCGTATGCCGGCGAGGCTGGTACAGTTCGGATTATTTTGATCGCTGCAGTTTCCCGTACTGACCACCCCGACACCGGTTGCTGCAAGAGCTGCCGCGGCAGTGGTCTGGGTTTCTTGATTACTACCCAACCCCGTTACGCTACCATTCCCGGAAACGATGCTTCCGTTCGCTGCTGTGATATTCACTGACTGCAGCGTCGGCAAGCCCAGATTAACCAGATTTGGATTGATAGTGTAGAGAACAAGATAAGCCGCAGCAAGCAGAAGGAGACCAAAAATAGCGCTTTTGATCCATTCTTTTCCTTCAGATTGCTTACTGGGATTTCCCGCGGACGCCGCATAGAGAACGCCTCCATAAACGACAGCTCCGAATGCGAGTACCCCACCGATCATAAGAGCGAACTGATAGAAGCCTCCTACAAACGCACCTGGCGGGGTGGTTGATGCAACCGAACCCATGCTCGGGATGGCGGGCGAGATGGTCACCTGCGCAAACGCGGAAATCGGGGCAATAAAAAGGGGGAGGAGAGAAAGAATATGAATAAATTTTTTCATAATCCTACGGATTCACAACTCTCGGAACCACCTGCAAGGGGCATGTCGCTGAATTTGAACTAAAACCACCGATATTAGTAATCTGCATGAACGTTACAAATGTTGAAATAAGAAGATATGCACACAGCACAATGACGGCTCCGATCACGGCGCCCCACATGGCTTTTTTCGCGGTTTGGAGAAGACCGGGATTCGCTCCACCCATCATATACATAACACCACCGACAATAAGCATGATCGGTATAATGATCCAAATGGTGAATGCAATACCTATATAAATATCTGTTTCTATTGTAAAGACGAGGTCGCAAAGATTTTGGCAAGCATGGGGATTATCGGAAACGTTGCCCGAACTATCAAAAGTCACCGGATTACCTTGACATGTGACGAGCGGCCCCTTAATTGAGGCCGGGCTCCACACATCCGGCAATGACTGCGCCGATGCAAGAAGCGGTGAAAATAATATAACAATGACCGCGGCCACCAATAAAGTTTTCTTCATGAATGTTGCGCTTGGAACATAAGATTACTTACTGACGATTGTGCCTGTTCAAGGGCCTGTAACGTGCTCGCGGAACCATTGAGAGCGCTCTGGATCGCGGTATTTAAAAAGCCATCAACCGCCAAGTCATCTATCTCGTACCATGACCGCGCCGTAAGCGCTTGACCCGCAAAAACCGAAAGATTTGGATCGTTCTCGTCCGCCGCTATCGCCGACCGAAGAGCCGGCGGATCACCCGTCGCATCCGTATATATTTTCTCACCGTTCGCATAGGCCGTCAAAGTAAGAATAAATTGCCATGCACCGATAACCGAAGATGTTCCTTTATAAACGGCGAGTCCATTGTATTTCGGATAAGAAACGGAGACGGTCGCGCCTGTCGGCTGCGGAACTGCCGCAATACCAATGTTCATAAAAGGAGATTTGGCGCGTATCGTGCTCAATGTATCGTGATAACCAAAAATGATCGCGACTTGTCCATTCACGAAACTTTGGATGTCGCTCCCCATGGCGTCGCTCCAGGTGTAGTACGGCGATGCCGCATTCGCGAACTGAAGATAAAAGTTAAATGCTGAAACACCGGCGCTTGTCGCACCGCTCGCAAACTCCGCGGCGGACAGGTCGTCAGAAACCATCTGCGTACCGTTCTGCAACATAAGAAGCGATAAGATATCCGGTGCCTCCAGAATACTTGTTTCCGACCCGCCTAAAGCCGCGGCCGCTTGCGTGATCTGGCTTCCGGCATTCAAAGTCCTTAATTTTTGGATATCCGTCTCAAAATCATCCCATGTCGTGGGCGGCGTTACGAGACCGGCAGAATCAAAAAGGTCTTTATTATAGAACATCGCAAGCGTATCAATGGATAGCGGGAGCGCGTAGATACCGGTCGAGGTCGGCGTAGAGGTAGTCATAAAGTCACTTTGCACAACCGATGGAAAATCGTTTTCCAATTGCAGCGGACCGAATTGCGAAGCATACGCCGCAGGCAGCGGCGCAAGTACCGATTCCCATCTGGGCAATGATCGGTTGCCTATCTCAAAAATGTCAGGTCCATTTCCCTCGGCGAAGGCCCGGAGGAGCTCATTCTCATAATCCGCGGGGTCGATTTGGGTATATGTGATCTTTGCGGCGGGGTTGTACTGTGCATAATAAGTGGTTAAGTTGTCGAAAACTTTGCTATCATCCGTACCCCAAATACGCAAAGTCACCGCCTGAGCGGTTGAAGTTTTCTTTTGTCCGTTAAAAACAAAGAGGGCGCCAAGACCTACGATAATGATGGCGCCGATCGCCATGATCGCGATTTGCTGCTGAGTGAATTTGATCGGTGGCATTAAAAATATAATACCACAAACCGAAAACTATTTTATATCACAAGTGTTCCGGCGAGACGATCCCCTTGTTTCAAATTCATAATGCGTACACCCTGCGCCGCGCGACCCGTCTCGCGGATCGTAGCGATCTCCATGCGGATCATCTGGCCTTTTGCCGACAGCGCGAAGATCTCCGTTTCATCCGTAACCACATGAGCAGAGATCAAGGGACCCGTCTTCGCTGTGATTTGCGCGATTTTAATGCCAGACCCGCCACGATGCTGCTTTTTGAATTCAGAAAGTTTTGTTTGTTTGGCAAAACCATTTTCCATGACGGCTAAAAGTTTTGCGTCCGCGGCCTTCGCAACGATTGCGAATCCAGCGACCTCATCGTTCTGCTTCTTTAATTTTATGGCACGGACGCCGGCGGCCGTGCGGCCCATTGGGCGGATCTGCTTTTCATCAAACCGGACCGATTGTCCTTGGCGAGTTGCGAGAACAACCTCATCGCCGCCGCTTGTAAGCCGCGCCCACTTGAGCTGATCTCCTTTCTTGAGAGAGATCGCGATGATCCCGTTGCGCCGAATATTCTCGAATCCTTCAAGCGGCGTCTTTTTCACCGTGCCGTGCTTCGTCACCATCATTAAGAATTTCTTTTTCTCGCCCTTCGCGGAATAGTTAACAACCGCGCTCACTGTTTCGTCCGATGGTAATTCAAGGAAGTTCTGGATCGCCCTCCCTTTCGAAGTTCGGGTTGCCGGAGGAATTTCATACACCTTAGTTTGGAACACGCGGCCGTGGTTTGTGAAGAACAGCACGTTGTCGTGCGTCGCGGCGCCGAAGAAGTGGAGGAGGAAATCTTCATCAGCAACATCTGATCCAATAAGTCCTTTACCGCCGCGTCGTTGAACTTTGAATGTATCCGGGGGCAAACGCTTGATATACCCACCCGCCGAGACGGTCACGATCGCGTCTTCTTCAGGGATCAGATCCTCATCGCTCACGGCCTCAATGGCATGCGCGACAACCTGCGTCCGCCTTTCGTCGCCATATTTTTCTTTTAGCTCACTCACCTCCTTCTTAATGATGCCCATAATCCTCGCGGGACTCTTCAGAATAAGCATTAATTCCTTGATCAGCTCGCGCTTTTCTTTCAATTCATCTTCTATTTTCTGCCGCTCAAGCGCTGCGAGCGTTTGCAAGCGCATCTCAAGGATCGCGGTCGCCTGGATGTCGGTCAGTTTGAAAAGTTTGATCAAATTCGCGCGCGCTTCATCTTTGTCTTTTGACTTCTTGATGGTTGCGATCACGCGATCGATCGCATCCAGCGCGGTCGCAAGACCTTCCAAAATATGCTCTCTTTCTTGGGCTTTTTTGAGATCGAACTGCGTGCGGCGGCGGATAACCTCTTTGCGATGCGCGACATATTCAACAAGTACGTCCCTTAGGGATAAAAGGCGCGGCACGCCGCTCACGAGCGCCATCATGTTCATGTTGAAATTCCGCTGGAGGTCGGTGTGTTTATAAAGCCAGTTTAAAACTTTTTGCGGCGGAACATCATTTTTGAGCTCTATAACAATGCGCATACCCTCACGGTCGGATTCGTCGCGAAGATCTCTGATCCCTTCTATCTTTTTTTCCTGCGCGAGTTCCGCGATGGATTTCACAAGTTCCGCCTTGTTCACCTGGTATGGGATCTCGGTAACGATAATATCAAATTGTTTTCCACTTTTTTTCTCCACGATCTCCGCCTTTGCGCGCGCGACGATCCCACCCCGGCCCGTGACATAGGTTTCACGGATCGCTTTTTTGTCATAGATAATCCCGCCCGTAGGAAAGTCGGGGCCCTTCACAAATTCCAAAAGGTCCTCACTTGTCGCGTCAGGATTGTCGGTAAGATGCAGAATAGCATCCGCAATTTCGGTCAGGTTGTGAGTCGGAATGCTCGTCGCCATACCAACCGCGATTCCAATGGCGCCATTCAAGAGCAAATTCGGAAGCTTCGCCGGAAGCACCTTCGGCTCTTCGCGGGTTGCGTCATAGTTCGGCATCCAATCAACCGTCTCTTTATCAATATCTATCAACATCTCATCCGCGATCTTCGCAAGCTTCGCTTCGGTATAGCGGTATGCGGCCGGAGAATCTCCATCTATAGAACCAAAGTTTCCCTGGCCAAATACCAATGGATAACGCAAGGAAAAATCTTGAGCCATGCGAACCATGGCATCATAGACCGATGAATCACCGTGAGGATGATATCTCGCGAGCACTTCGCCGACGACGTTCGCAGACTTCCTTGTTTTTGCACTTGAAGCGAGCCCACTGTCCCACATGTCCCACAAAATCCGCCGATGCACCGGCTTCATGCCATCACGCACATCCGGCAACGCACGGTCAACAATGACCGACATCGCATAGTCCAGGTATGACGTGCTTAGCTCTTTGGTTATCTCTCTTTTTTCGGCTTCTGGCATAGTTTTTTTATTTCGGACCTATATTATACTGCTTCGGATTTTTTACCGCATCCACGGTCCCGCGAGCGGCTCCGAGGGCGACATTCCAAAAAGAGCTCGCGGCATCGGTAAAAAGATTCAATATCCCCGGGTTCGCATTCTGCGCTGTCCCTGTCGTAGGCGCTTCCGCCGCGACAGGGACAGCGCCCGGCACAATGGTATTAAAATACGCCAGCCAAAGACTTACTACAACGACCATGCTCGTGATCGCTGTGCAAAAAAGGATCCTTCGCTTCACGGGCTCACTTAAAGCCCTGAGCTCATCTATAAAACTTTTTTGATCCGCATTCATTACACTTCTTTGAGCACAACAGGCCGCCCTTTTTCAGCCACAATATCTTTTTGACGAAAAACAAATTTTTCCGTCACGTCGGTCTTCCTTCCGAGCGCCTTGAGAAATGCGTCCGCATTCTTCACGAAACTTGGTATCACGATCCGGGCCTCGAGCTGCTTCGCTATTTTCGCGGCAACCTCCGGCTCCAGGAAATGCCCACCTCCCGCAGGAAGGACAAGAACGTCCGGTTCAGAGAATTCCTCTATCAACGCCGCGTCAAGCGGTCCCGAAAGATGTCCCAGAAAAACAAACGTCATTTCTTCAAAAAGAACCTTATACGCAGTTTTTATAAATTTATCCGACGACTCCTCCATTATTGGAAGTCCCGTTATCTCTATACCGCGCGACTCATATTCACCGGGAAAGGAAATTGTCATTCCTTCATCCGATGTATGGCTCAAAAGTTCCTCCGTCGCGACTCCCGCAAGTGTTCGAAGAATAACGTCGGCTTTTAAGCGGTTATTATCGGGATTAAGAAGGAGGGTTGTTTCGCCACTTTGTAAACGAAACGATCCGTTGCCGAAATAGGTGATGACCATAATGCCATTAGTTTATCAAAAAATCAGAAAACTTTCCAGCTCATTTTCATCGAGAGGCACGTTTCCCCGCCGGAGGACGGGAGCTCAAAGCCCTTGCTAAAAACAAAAAGCTCTCTATAATGGTTCCCATGTCAACACTTGATGAAAAGAACGGTACTACGGCGCTCGCCCAAGCCCTAAAAACAGAACTTTCTACGACCGATTGGCCGAAGGAAGGCAATGTTACTGAAGTTACGTTTATGAAAAAGGTGCCTCGTAAGGCCTATTTTGACATGGGCCGCTTTGGCACTGGCATCCTTTATGGAGTTGAAATGATGAACGCAAAAGAGACCGTCCGGAATTTGAAACCCGGCGATAAACTCAATGCTAAAATTGTAGCGCTGGATGGCGAAGATGGTCTTATTGAACTTTCACTCGCCGAGGCCGATAAACAGAAAATTTGGCAGCGGGCGAAGGATCTTGCCGAGTTAGGAGAAACGGTTGCCGCAAAGGTTGCCGCGGCAAACGCAGGAGGGCTCATGATGCTCCTGGAGGGAGATATTAAGGCTTTCCTCCCTGTTTCCCAGCTTTCCCTTGACCACTATCCAAAAGTCCAGGACGGAGATCGCCAAAAGATAACCGATGAATTGAAGAAGTTTGTTGGGCAAGAACTAAATGTGAAGATAATCGACGTAAACATTCGTAGCAATAAAATCATTGTTTCGGAAAGAGAGGTTTTCTCCACGAATATCAAGGAACTCCTTACTTCATACACCATCGGGCAAGTTGTTGATTGTATCGTTTCCGGTGTCGCTGATTTTGGTGTTTTCGTAAGATTCACGGATAACCCGCAAATCGAGGGCATGATCCATATTTCCGAGCTGGACTATAAGCTCATTGAGAATCCCAAAGATCTGGTCAAGGTGAATGACACTCTTAAGGCAAAAATTGTTGATATTAAGGAAGGACGCGTTTTCCTTTCATTAAAAGCCCTCAAAGAAGACCCGTGGGAAAAGTCCGGCGGGAAATTGAAGGCGGGCGACACTATTCAGGGGCGTGTGCATAAGTTCAATCCGTTCGGTGCCGTCGTGGCGCTCGAAGGAGATCTCCAGGGTATGGTCCACATTTCCGAATTCGGCGGCCAGGAAGAAATGAAGCGAGCGCTCACTATCGGGCAATCTTACCCATTCGTTATTGATTCCGTGAAATCGGAAGAAAAGCGAATTATGTTGAAACTCAAAAAATAACAATAAAAAAAGCCCTTCGGGGCTTTTTTTATTTCACACATTAACTCGTCCTTCGACTACGCTCAGGACACTCGCTTCGCGTGCGCCAGATTAACCTCTCTGAATTTAAAAGATGGGCGCTTTAGCGCGAGTGAGTCCCGCCTTGGCGGGACGAATCGAGTGCCGCGGGGGTGAGTTGAACACCCGTATAACGCTCTTCAGGCGCCCGCTCTACCGTTGAGCTACCGCGGCATATCAAAATCGCAAGGGTATAGTATCAAGAAGCGCTAATTTTTTCAACCGGCAGCAAATCCTTGACCGCTTGAGCAATGTTCTCGTCCCAGTCATGTCCCGCGTTAACCTCGATACATCGAATCTTTTTTTCCTTGAGAATTTTTACGGCTTCCTCGTCACAAATCCAATGGTCATTTTTTCCACGAATGATCACTATATTCTCGCTTGGAATTTTATCAATAATAACCGAGAAGTCGACATCGAGGAGGCGTATCGCCAACTTTAGTCCATATAGCCAGTTCTCTATCGGCACGATCTTTTTCCAGGCAATCCCCTCTCCGATGAGATATTTGATCCAAACAAAACCAATTGAGAATACGCCACGCTTCCCGACGATTGGATTAATAAAAATAAATTTCGAGTTTGTGGGTAACGCGCAGTTTGCAAGGATGAACGCAGAACCAGCGCTATGTCCAATGTAATAATCTGCAAAAGGAAAATTTTTGAGTGGTGTTGATTTCAACCAAATATCAACCCCCTCATAATGTTTATAATTTTCTACCGACTGAAACGCGCCGGGGAAAAGTAGAATTTTCATGTCGGGCCGCCGAGAATCGAACTCGGTCTATCTGCTCCCAAAGCAGACGTACTACCGGTATACTACGGCCCGTCTTCGCCTCGCCGAAGCGACTTGGTTACGACGTGATGAAACCCATAATCGTAACTGCCTCGGAGGCGGGAAGTTTCTTCACAATATCTTAAATTTGTTTTAGAATCAAACCGAAATCATTTTTGTCCTCGTAGCTCAATGGATAGAGCAGGACTCTTCTAAGGTCTTGATGTAGGTTCGATTCCTACCGAGGGCACAAGCTAGTGAGACCCCTTTCATACCGAGAGGGGTTGGATCGCCCATTCGTTCAAATTTGCCATAATTCGTATCTATAAAGATCCGAAACCGGAAACCCTAAAAATGGTTTAGAATAAAGCTGTACAGTGCAAGTATGGCCAACCCAATTAGCCAAGACCAATTCGTCGAGGAGTACAGGGGTAAATATGAACTTTACCGCGATTTTTGTTCCCAGGTAGCCTCCATATTAGAAACCGTCCTTAAGGAAAAGACTTTCCGATTTCAGATAGTCTCATATCGGCCGAAGAGTATTAATTCTGCGGCCGCTAAGTTTCAAAAGAAGGGTTATAAAAGCCTAGACGACGTTACCGATCTAGCGGGTTGTAGGGTTATTTTTTATCTAGAAAGCGATATCGGTAAATTTATTCCAGACATATATAAGACTTTCGGGGATGACAATATTTTAGAACATAATCCAAAGGTCAGTACGGATAGCTATAATGGTATCCATCTTGTCGTTTGCCTCGGATCAGATAGATTGGCGCATGCGGAATATGCCAGATTTGGAAAGTTGAAATGCGAAATTCAACTAACCACCGTGCTTCACCATGCATGGTCAGAAATGGAGCACGACATTGTTTATAAGCCAGAAAAAGAACTGAGCGCGTTTGATCAGACTGCTTTTAGCGCTATTAAAGAGGCCTTTAAAACGACGATGAAAGACTATATTCAGCCGGCAGTTCGAAGTTTTGAACATATCTATAGAGAATATGAAAAACTGAAGATGGGTAAAGGAGTTTTCGATCTAGATTTTTTTAAAAAGATAGAAAATGCTCAATCAAATAATGAGATCAAGGATGATCTTAAGCTACTTTTTCAATACGTCGAAAAATTTGGGGACAAGGCACCTAAAGAGCTCGGCTTAATTCACCTCATTAAAAGAATCCTTCCGAGGGCAAAATCGCTCAAAAAGGAAAATATCAAAACCTCATTTGGGCAGTTGCCAGGAGCCACCTACGAAGACGTAGTGATGGAAGTTTTTCACATACTAAACTTGCGCCCAGTTCGCTACCTTCACATTCAAGAAGTTTGCGAGATTTGCTTCAAGTTAATCAAGGAAGAAAAAAATGTGAGGATAAAAAACGAAGCGATATCCGTCTTATCTCATTTGTGTAAATATGACTTATATGTATTGAAGCAAGTAGGATATTTCGTCCAGGATAGAGTTTTGGAATTCACGAAATCATCTAAGGCTATTGATGATCCGGAACTGTTTGACGCGCTCGTTCGAATGCTGAAGGAAATATTATCGTTTTCATTTGAAGGAACCGAGATGGTGGCTTTTGATACCTTTTCATTCAAATCGGGATCGCTAAAAGGAAGCTTGCAGTTAAAGAAAGTGCGTAATAGTGCCATTGGTTTTACCAAAACACTTTATGCAAAGGCAAAAAATGTAAAGCAAAAACGAGATGTCATTGCGACCCTGGAAGAAGCCACTCGATGGCCAATGAACGGTGCTCCGGAAGATGATAAGGAATTCGAGAAGATCATGACGGCCGACATCCGCAATATTCTCACCTTTTACCAAGCCATTCTTACAAAAGCAGAAAACGAGGTTATTCAAACTATCGAAAAACATCTTATCTTTTTAGAACGGAACCCAAAACAAAAGAGTTCTCAGGCCAAGAAACTTTTAGGACTTATATCCCAGAATGAAAGCTATCAAATATTCAAGGTCTTTGTCGGCTATGATACTTCTTTCTATCCCGATTTTGATTTTGAAAAAGCGGCGGCGTATCGAGATGGAAAAATTCAGGAATATGTCAAGGATATAGGCGAAGAAAATATCTCTGAGTGGTTGGTAATCATCAAAAAGGTTATTAAAAATTATAAATATGCAGATTCCGGTACATACGCTAATTTCAACAGATTCCTTTTTGAGGTTGCTAGGAGCAAACCCAAATTGGGTCTGCGTTTGATCAAAGAAAAGACCCTAGAGCCCTTTCTAATCCATTTGGTTAGCGGGTTGTGGAAGAGCGATCATAAAATTAAAGCCAAGAAAATTATTAAAGAGTGGGTTGAAAAATATAAATATCTCATTATTTGCGCCAATATTTTTAATTACGTCGAAGAGATAGATAGTAGTCTCTTCGGCAAGGTTGTTGCGAAGGCGATCGAAGAAAAGGATGCCAACGCTTTGAATGCATTAGCGACATCAATTAGTCGTAACTATAAAAAGGGGCAGACAAAATTGAGGAAGTTCTTCGTCGAAATCATTGGGGCTTTAACAGAATTGGGAAATACCCTTTGGGTTGGTTATGTATGGTTCAGGAAAGACTCCGTACTCGAAGACCTTAATAGATCCGATTTCAAGATCATTCTTAAAAATTTACTTTCTCAAAACAGAATTGAATATCAAACTGAAGAGATCCTCATGCCTGTTGCTGAAAAATATCCTAAGGACCTTATCAATTTCTTGCTTGAACGCATAAATATTAAGTCAAAGGAAAAAGGGGCTTCGAAAATCATTGGATCAAGTTATGATGCCATTCCCTTCGGTTTGCATAAATTAGGAGAACCATTAAGAAAAAACGCACGCATTGTTATCCCACTAATCCTTAAGTGGTATTCCCTTAATGTTTCCCCAAAGGATGAGTGGCTCTATCAGTGGGAAGCCAGCGAACTCCTCAAAAGAGTCTTTCCGGACTCAGATCCAATTTTAGAAAATGAATTGATAAAGATAATCCGGAGGGGTGGGAAAAATGGCCGAAATATTGCTCATTCTTTTATATCAAAATTTGAAGGCCAAAATTTTTTATGGAGGCTCATTGAAGAGGTCATCAAATCCTACAAAGACGAGAAAGATTATAAAACATTACAGGGAAATCTCTTTGGATACCTATCGCAGACGGGAGTTGTTGCTGGAGAGTATGGATTTGTCGAGGCCCATTCAAAAAAGAAAGAAGCATTAAAAGATTTGAAGAATGGTGTTAGTAAAGACCTATTAGTCTTCATTGTTGAATATGAAGAGTATCTAGAAAAATTAATTTCTATGGAGCAAAAAAGAGCCGACGATGAACTTGACCGAAGAAAGCGTGAATTTGCGGGCTAGGCTATTTCTCCTCACTTAGCTTTCTGGAGCGGTAGTGTGAGTATTTTATCCTTCAGCGCCAACTTACTCTTCAGCGATTCAAGAATCTCGCGTTTCTCGAGAAGCGTTCCGGATTTCAGGATATGCTTCGCATACGCCCGCAGGTTGAATTCCTGATCCTTCGTCTCATCCTCTTCTTCGCGGATGCCGAGGATATTTTTGTTGAAGCTCCGATGCCGCTCGATCTCATCCCGCAGCTTCTCCTTGATTGCGAGTTCATTCAGGTCGATCGTATCCATGATGCCGACGAGCTGATGCAACACGCCATCCTCTTTGATGTAGGAGTTTTTGCAATGCCGATCCTTACTTCGCGAGCAGAGATAATAAACGTGGCGGTTTGCGCCACCACCCTTCAGCTTTTTGAATTTCTCCATTGCGGTTATTCCCGATCCACAGAGGCCGCATGATATCAGATTGGTGAATGCCCATTCCTTTGCCTCGCCCCGGGTGAATTTATCGCGTGTCACACGCTCACGCGTTTTCTCATAGAGTTCTCGGGTGATGAGCGGCTTATGAGCCCCGGTATACCAACTGCCGCTCTTTCTCGGATATTCGAATACGCCGTAGTAAAAAGTGTTTTCAAGAATTGTATAAATATTTCCTATCGAGAGATGCTTGCCGTTTTTCGTCTTGAAGTTCAGGTCGAATTTCAGCCAATGGTACAGCTTCACGCCAGACCACTGTTCATTCCCGATTTTTTCAAACATCTGCCGGATAATGGGAGCTCGCTCCGGATCGACGAGCAGTTGGCATTTCCGATCCAGCCGTTTTTCCGAGAGATAGCCCGTCGGCGTCGATGACGGCCAGAGCCCCATCTCGCAGCGAGTCCGCAACCCGCGTTTCACGTTTTCCGATTTATTATCGTTCTCAAGCTTCGCCTGCGAGCACAAAATCATGAGAAGGAATTTCTCGTTCGGCGAGTTCTTAAAGTTTTGCGTGTACGTCCTGATTTCGATAAGCAGTTTCTGATCCATGAGGTCGACCAAGCTACCGAGGTCGCCCGCGTTCCTGCTTAAGCGATCCGCCGCCCATGTGAGGATGCCTGTGTATCTGCCGCTCCGCAGATCGCGGATAATTTCATTGAAGACCGGGCGGGTGCCGGAGTCTTTTGCCGAGTGAGCCTCGCGCCGGATGTCCACGATCTCAAGCGCGTCCCGCTCGGCGATCCGGAGCATCTCTTTTACCTGCGATTCGATCGAAAGCGCTTGCTTCTCGTCCTGTTCGGTCGATTTTCTCGCATAGAGTACATATCTGACCTTTTCCGGCGGCTGGACGGTCGTAGGGGCTCCAGCTGCCATCAGCCCCGTGGTTTGGTTGGTCATACCTAATTGATGACGCGACCTCTCTAGAGAGTCCAGACCCTGCTACAAGGCGACGAAAGAGGGAAGAAAGCAAGTAAGTATTCGCGCTTTCTAAAGGTACTCTTTTGATCTAAAATGAAATTACTTTATGCCTGAAACCGAGGACAAGAAAGAACAGCTTCTGAAGAAAATCGCTGAGCTGGAAGCTCAAGCAAGGAAGCTTAAAAAAAACAACCTTGGGTTGGTTTTTGAGGACAAAAAAGAAGATGTCGTTGAGCAATCGAAGTCCCAAATTCCTGTCCTGAAAGAAGTCGTTAAAAATCGGATTGACCTGAGCGCGGAATATCCAAATAATCTGATGATTGAGGGCGACAACTACCTCGCGCTTTCGGTTCTCAACTACACGCACAAAAAGAATGTCGATCTTATTTATATCGATCCACCGTACAATACGGGCGCGCGCGATTGGAAATATAACAATGATTATGTAGACAGCGAAGATACTTATAGGCACAGCAAATGGCTTTCATTCATGCGTCATCGCCTTACGCTGGCAAAAGAACTTTTGAAAGATGATGGATTTATTGTCTGCGCCATAGATCACAACGAACTTTTTACGTTGGGAGTGTTGATGGACAAAATTTTCGGCGAGCCTAATCGCATTGGGATTGTTTCGGTCGTGCATAAGCCCGAAGGCCGGAACCAAGAAAAATTTTTTGGCACCTCAAACGAATTTATGTTGGTTTATGCAAAAAATAAAACTTTAGCGGAATTCAACGAGGTTATCTTGGAGCCAGAATTGGCGGAGAAGTATAATCTGACAGATCCTCTTGGCAAGTATCGATTGCAAAATTTCATAAGGCTTACCGATGGGCAGTTGGCACTTAGAAGTGTTAGACCCAATTTTTGGTATCCAATCTATGTTGACCCAAAGACTCTTGATGTAAGAGCGCGAAAAGTTAAGGGATACGTTGAGGTCTATCCAATCACGACTGCGGGTGTTGAGATGAGTTGGAAGACGCTTCCGGACACTCTCGAAAAGAGCATAGCCGTTGGTAGTATAATCGCGAAACGCGATAGCGGTGGTAAGGTAACAATTCTCGAAAAGATAAGAGAGGGCCAAGTTGTCAAAACCCACTGGGTTCGTAAAGAATATAACGCGATTCAATATGGAACGAAAGTTCTGAACGATATATTGGGAGAAAAAGTTTTTGATTTTCCTAAATCGCTTTATCTAGTGATGGACGTAATCAAACTTATATCAAAACAAGACGCAACCATTCTTGATTTTTTTGCCGGCTCGGGGACTACGGGACACGCCGTTTTGGAGATCAACAAGATTGATGGTGGAAGTCGTAAATTTATCCTTTGCACGAACAACGAAAATAACAATGGTGGAGGCGGTGGTATTGCCGAATCGGTTTGCTATCCACGCATCAAAGCGGCTATCAACGGTTATAAAAATAAAAAGGGCGAAAAGCTTGCGGGCATTCCAGCTAATCTGTTCTATTATAAAACCGATCTCGTGGATATTGAACAAATCCGCAAAGTGCCAGACGACGCGAAAATTCGCATTACCTATGAGGCGGGAGAGATGATTGCCGTGCGCGAAGACACACTCATCGAAGCGGAGAAAAATGAGTGGTGGCAAATTTTTGAGGGCAGCGATAAATTAACAGCAATCTACTTTAAGGAAGATAAGGCGAAACTCGCGGAGTTGATAGTTAAGCTTCAAAAGAAAGATCTGCCGGTCGCCTTGTACATTTTCAGCTGGGGTAAGAATGAGTACCAAGGTGAGTATTCATCTGCGAATATTAGGATTGAGGATATCCCAGAGCCCATCATCGAGGTATATAAAGAGCTTAATCGTCTATAAAAATATGTTTGCCCTCAAGCCTTTCCAAGAGACGGCGATATCGCAACTTAAGAACGAATTTCTGAAGTTGTGGAAATCGCCCAATCAAAATATTCCGCTTGTTTTTAAATCGCCGACAGGAAGCGGTAAAACGATAATGCTTGCGCAGTTTCTCCGCGATATCGTGAGCGATCCACGCTTCGCGGGCAATGATGTGGCGTTCGTGTGGTTTTCATTCAGCGAGGATTCATACGAGCAGAGCAAAAAGAAGCTATTTGATTACTATGGTGGAGCGAGCGAGCTTAATTTAGTCGACCTCAATGACCTTTCGCGGGAAAAACTTTACCAAAACGACGTCTT
>Ga0182030_10015894_pt1 | contig 14707 bp, 12 predicted proteins | sample 812S3MmetaG_FD_121299 | JGI IMG/M metagenome (GOLD analysis project Ga0182030, IMG submission 121299) | Permafrost microbial communities from Stordalen Mire, Sweden - 812S3M metaG (Illumina Assembly) | ecosystem: Environmental > Terrestrial > Soil > Wetlands > Permafrost | place: Sweden... | reverse complement strand
CAATCGAAGGAGAAGTCACTGGACCTGGTCTTTTCGGGGGGTTCTTCCCAAGATCTTGAAGACAATTCCTAATGGAGCACGTACAGTGTTCTTCCATCCCTTGTAATGAATGCGATATTGCCAAGATTGGTTGTCCTCCGTTGGTCTTGAATCTAGCACTTTGGCCTCATACAGCATATCGTGATGAAAGCAAAGAACTCTCTCATCCTTAGTAAAAGGTGCCGAGGCCGCCGCGGCCTTCGATGGTGCCATGATGTATATCCCAGAAGTGAAGACTTATTTTTACTGTGGCCGGGCGTGTTCTATGAAGAAGGGATGATTTCGATGGAGGCGAGCACTTCATAAAATCAAAGTTGCGGCAGCCGAAAAACAGTCGCGCTGATACGACGCGTAAAATAATAAATCTTATCTACCCTATGAGACTCAATTTGAGCCGCAATCAGCTTTGATCTGCTCTACATGCGGTAATCATATAGCGGCTCGTTTTCGATCTCACTTTCATTCCTTCGTTTGACTCTGGGTACCCGCCTTTCGTCCCTGTCCATACTTCGACCACTGCCATGGCTCCTACAGAAGCAACAATACTCTCAACATTCCTCCTGACGCCAGCTCCGCTCACGGCCATAATTTCTCTCAAAACCTTCACCGAGCTGTTCCCCCGAGCTCAGCAGTCTTCTCCCCAAATACGTGCACTATATCGCGACCTGCAGCATCAACGTGCCCGACTTACAGATGCTGTGACCCACAACATAATCACAGAAGTCAAAAGAGGCAATGCACAGCGGCGTGCTGTTTTGAAGTCTCGAACGGCAGATGCCGGAGAAGAACAAGATGATGAGGTGGATATTGAAAATGCGGTCAGTCGAGGGAAAATCCAGAGTTTTGGAGTGCCTATTCTGATTGTCCTAGCTTTTTGGGCCAACTTCTAATCTGCCATTCTCAAAACAACATACCTTGAGTTCAATTCTGCCCGAGCTCGAACAAGCGGCCGAGGAAGTCGAAGTTGAAGTTCGGACGTTGGAGGAAGAGCTTGAGACTCTGCTTGCGGGAATGAAAGGGACTGTTGGCGAACTCAGTGATTTACGATACGGTCGATTAGCCAATGGGCAGCTTCGAGAACAGGTTCTAGAAGGGCTAGCCAGGTTGGAAGAATCTTGCGAAAACAGGTGAAGGGATTGGGCATCCTCGGACATTCAGCATTATAAGAGCTTTTGATACCCAAAATGGAATTACGATTGATGACTATATAACGATCACTGAAGCGCCTTAATACCGGCTAGCGCGTGCAGAAATCCTCCTCCCTATTACAATATTTGAATTACTATTGGTTTGTTAGTTTCAATATCCTACTCCGTCACCTGGAGGAGCGCCTACGCGTGGTACTGCTGCTGCTGGTGCTCGTGGGCCACCTTGTCCTGGCTGAGGACCAAGAGTTCTCTTGCTCCTAAATATATGCGTTAGATGGATGAAATTTCCAAGCATCGTTGATTTCTTACATGATATTTCGGCTGATGAAGGAAATGCCAATCATGAACAGCCAGCTAGGAACAACGGCAAAAATCCAAAAGACGTAACCAAGAGGAACTGCGAGGCCGAGTTTCGCGAGTTGGCCGTCGAATGGATGAAAATAGCCTTCATAAGGAGCCTTCGATTTCCATGACTGAGAGGAGTGGAGGTTCGTAAAAGTCTTGACAGTAGTCGTCGTAGCATTCAAATTGATTGTTCGAATATCGACCGGCGCGGGAGGGGCAGATACATGAATGATCCAGAGATTCGGTGGACCAGCAGCCCAAGAGTTGCAAAGCACTGGTTGATTGTCGCAGTTGAGGTAAGCAAGATGGGGAGCAGTGGGATTGACAGCAAAGATTGCCGCGGTCTCGTTAAAGGCAGTTTCAACAACACCACAATGGCCAAAGCAGGTCTTATTGCCTCCAGTTACCAACACCCACCACTCCTCGGGCGTGGTGCTAACTGGCTTGACACTTCCACGAATAGTTTGCTCCCAGTCATTGAGAGTCAAGATGTGAAGAGCTTTCCCACCAGCTTTCGCAGCTGCTGCATGAGCGTCGACGACAGAGTGGGCCTTGTTTGGGCTGGGAATGTATGAGGAAATCAAGTCGAAATAGTATTGCGCCTGAGCTTTAACCTGATCGAGCGGGCTATCTTGTTGTGTCGCAGCCGCAAGAAGCGGTAACGCCAAGATTGAGATGGTAGAGATCCGCATGATGGGAGTTGTGTTTGGCAGAGTGTCGGAAGCAGATGGATGTGTAAAGATGGGGTAGACGAGGACGAAGATAGATAAGCAAGCCGGTGTAAGTTAATGCAACAGCTGCAAGATAGCTCCTTTGGAGGGATGATTAGAGACAAATGTCAAAGAGCGGCACGATGTGAAAAAGGACAATAATTACAGAAGAATTGCAAAGATTGTTAGGAAGATGTGTCATGATGGGATGGGAATCTGTTAGAGGATAGGTACGGTACCAGGCCAAGACCCTAGAAGGTAGGGGTTCGTTGGTTGGGGAACAAACATCCCGCCTTTCTTTTCGTTGCTTCTCCCCCGCTTACCTAAGGCAGTTTCAGAGCATACAAATATTGCTACCTCACAAGAACACAATCAGCTCAAAAATATTTTTTAATTGTTCAAATGGAGATAAATAACAGAAGTCTTTCTATTATACTCGTAATTCAAGTTTTGGAGGTTTTTAGCACGTAGCAAAGACCTGGTCAGTTTGTACTAGTAAGGTGTTCGAGAGATTGAAGGTAAAGTATGGATATCATGACTAAGCCGGGAAGCGAGCCTCGTCCAGAGGGGCTAGGCGATAAGATAACATTTTTCAAAAAATATTTTTGGGGGGGGGTTTCTTGGGATAGAGCAACATACGTTACCACCGTGTGCCAGCCTTCGATATGGAGGCCAAACTTCATAAGATTAGATCTCCCAATCTTCAGAATCAGCAACAAGTAAAAGCCCCCCCGGTCATCTCCACGAGATATTGCTAAGAGAAAATAGACAGCAATAGTACTCAGCGCGGTTGAGGATACTCTGCGCGATCAGAAGACGGAATTTTCACCAACAGGCTACTTTGCGGCCCTTCTCGCACTTCTTCGACAAGCTGTTTCCTCCAACGGCGTTGTCAATAAAGATTTAGCAACTTCAGTTGTGTACTTACTCGATGTTGTCACACCATACACTCCGCAGCCTTTGTTACGGTCAAAATTCGCCCAGATCCTGACGAATATTGCTCCGGCTTTAACTTTGCCGGAGGCAGATGCTCCCCTTCTTAGACCCTCAATTGGATGTCTAGAATCATTACTCATTGCGCAAGACTTGGCAGCATGGGAACTTTCACAAACGACAATAGGGCCACGGCGGGCGATCGCTGGCCTATTGAATCTAGCTGTGGATCAAAGACCAAAGGTTCGAAAGAGAGCTCAAGAAGCACTGACTAAAGTATTGACGAATCCTCCTCCGAGCCCGTCTGTGGACCACCCAGCCGCCGATATGTGCGCCGAGACGGCGTTGAAGAGCATAAGCGATCTTGCTGCTCGTTCAAATCAGGCGAAAAATCAAAGGAAGACTGGAACACCAGAGCATGAACCAGCATTGATACATGCCTTACAATTGGTAAAGACTGTGGCTGCGGCTTCGGGAGGCTGGCCTAGTAGAAAGATCGAAGCGCTGTGTGAAGTCCTTTTAAACATCTCAAGGTCCAGTAACGAGTATATGACGATGACAGCGTTTGAAGTGTTTGAGATAATCTTTGAAGGTATGGTGGACACAGCAGCATCATCTAAGCTCCCACGACTTTTGGAAGTGATTTCAGAGCTACGGCCATCCCAGAACGACTCCCAACTTCTGCCACCATGGATTGCTGTCTTATCAAGGGGCTACGATGTATCGGCACAGATCGAACCGGAAGAGACTTTTCAACAACTACCTGAGTTGTTCAATTTGATTTCCGGGTTTTTGGCATCATCATCACACAACATTCGAGTTTCTGCGTCCGAATGCCTGATCTCTTTTATGGCGAATTGCGTCCCAGATTCTGTTCTTCTGGAGCCTACCATATATGACGAGAAAATATTAGAGAAGCTTGCAAAGGCAACTTTGGATCTCCTCAATGTAAAGTATCAGGCTGCCTGGGTGGAAAGCTTTAAAGTCATTGGAGCTGTTTTTGATAGCTTACGGTGGCGAGCTGATCCTATTTTGTCAGAAGTCGTCAGAACGATTGGTGAGTTGCGAGGCAACGATTCATTCAGCGGGAAGAAAGAAGCAGACGAAATCGTTGGGAAAGCTATTCATGCGATGGGTCCTCGGAGCGTTCTGAGCTTTCTGCCACTAAACTTAGCTAAGCCAAAAGCTGGGCAGCCTGGTCGAGCCTGGCTGCTTCCCATCCTCCGTGACTATGTCAGTAACACTGACCTGGAGCATTTCAAGAGCGAATTTGTCCCCCTGAGTGAACTGATGTTTCAAAGAGTCATGGACAATGGCGAAGCAGAAAAGACCATGGAAATCAAGATCTTTGAGACTTTGGTCCAGCAGATTTGGGCGTTACTACCGGGGTACTGCGACTTGCCGCTTGATCTCACTGAATCTTTTGACCAAGGATTTGCGGAATTATTATCAAATTTGTTGTACAAGCAAGTCGAGCTACGATCCGACGTCTGTAGAGCTCTTCAGACTTTGGTGGAATCCAACAAAGCCGTTGCTGCAATTGATACAGAAGATGATCTCGTTCTTCAGAGTCGCATATCGAAAGCTGGTGCCCAAAAGAACCTTGACCATCTATCCAGCTTCGCCCCAAATCTGCTTGCAGTCCTGTTCAATGTATACAGCCAGACGTTACCTCAATACCGGGGCTATATATTGCGCTGCGTCAATGCCTACCTCAGCATTTCTCCAGCTACAGAGCTCGTGGAAACTTTTGAGCGTGTCACAAAGATGCTGGAATCTTCACTTGCGGAGTCAGAAGCGCAAACCCAAGCTGAGAAACAAAAGAAAATACAGCAAAATGCCGCTGACAAAATGCCGCCAATGAGCCATACTCTTATGGATCTAGTTATTACGGTGTCTGTATATCTACCTCGGGATAGCTTCAGTACGCTCTTTAATATTGCGTCACTCATCATTGTCAAGGACGATGATCCTCAGCTCCAGAAGAAATCATACAAACTCATTCCAAGACTCGCTGAGTCTGAGGCAGGGAAGTTAGCTTTACAACAACGCAGTAGTGAGCTTCAGCGGCTTCTTCTAGGCAGCTCAGAGAGAGTCTCCGCACCGGCTAAGAGAGATAGACTTTCTGCCATATCAACATTGATCCCATTTCTTCCAAATGATTCGCTCCACTTCATACCAGCAATTCTTTCAGAAGTTGTTATGTGCTGCAAAGAGGTTAATGAGAGAGCACGCACTACAGCCTTTGATCTACTCGTTCTGATGGGTGAGAAAATCATCTCAGCCTCCGGCTCAACGATTACGAACAGCAAAGTCTCACACATGACTGAAGCTGCTCCTGATGTGACGGCAAATCTAGAGGAGTATTTCACTATGGTCAGCGCTGGTCTCGCGGGAAGTACTCCTCACATGGTGTCAGCCTCAATTACAGCCCTCACTCGAATCCTCTACCACTTCCGTGGCGCTCTCAAACCTGAAACACTGACTGACCTCGTCCAAACAATGGACCTCTTCCTCACTTCCAACAATCGCGAGATCGTCCGTAGCGTCCTCGGATTTGTCAAGGTCTGTGTTATTAGTCTACCAACCGAACTTATGCTCCCTCGGCTAGCAAGTCTAATACCAAATTTGATGGAATGGAGCCACGAGCACAAAGCTCATTTCAAGGCGAAGGTTAAGCACATCTTGGAACGCATGATTAGAAGATATGGCGTCGATGCGGTAAATAAGCACTGTCCAGAGGCGGACCGAAAACTGATTACAAACATCCGCAAGACGAAAGACCGGAACAAACGTCACAAGGAAGCTGCAAAATCTACAGGAGCAGTAGATGGGGACAAGCGAGGTGAAGAGTCCTCAGCCGCCAAAAGAAAGGGCCGCTTTGAAAGCGAGTACGATGAAGCTGTATACGGTAGCGATGATTCCTCTGATGGATCCGATGTGTCCGATAACGAGGTTATTGGGAAAAGTAAGAAAGGATCGAGGGAACGCGGCAAAACCTATATCGTCGAAGATCATGATGAACCATTGGACCTGTTAGATAAACGAGCATTGGCGAACATTTCGTCGACAAGACCCCTTAAGCAACGCTTGCCAGGTAAATCGAAGGCCAAGGTTAATTTAGATGGGAAGTTATTACTTGGCGAGGAGAGTGATCATGATGCGATGATTATCGATACTCCTGCTGATGGCAAAGCTTGGGATGACGAGGGCGGTGTGGGTGCATACGTCAATGCAATCAAGGGTCGAGACGCCGTGCAGCGAGGAAGAGGTGGGAGACTGAAGTTCAGCAATAAAAGGGGCAAAGACGAGGATGAAGAAATGGACGTTGATGAAGAAGAGCTCAAAGCTGTGAAGAAGCAAATGGGAGGCTCTTCGAGAGGGAGCTTTGGGGCAAGCAAAGGCAGAAATATTCAGAGAGGCGGTAGTGGAAGGGGTGCGATTTCTAATGGAAGGAGAGGTTTGGGGGAGGGGAAGAGAAATAACGGAGGCCATGGTCGAGGAGGTATAGTTATGAAATCTCCCAAGGGTAGAGGTGGGGGACGAAGATAAGATAACATAGCAAAGAAAGTGAAACTCGTTTCCAGAATCTGATTCGAAACCCATCTTCCTTCGTCTAAATAAATTCGAAGGGGCAACCTCTTTCAACCAAATCCTTTGAAGTCTTCTCCTTGACAATTTGCCTTGTCAATGTCATCAACGACTCAGCCAACTTCTCATCCTGCACCAACTTATTTCCATCCTCGGGGATGGCTGGAGGGCATATGTATTGACCACTCTTCTGTGTCTTGGTGGCTGCGAACACAGCGCTCACGCAACCCTGGTATTGGTCTTTCTTGAAAGGTGTCAATCCTACCGACTGCCCAAAGATTGTCAGTCATTTTTTAAATTCTTAAGAAGGTTGAAAGTATCTGAGTATGTTTCAACAAAAGCTAATAGAATGTTATATGTAAATAAATAACAAAGAGATAAATACGAACCATCGCATAACCTCCTAGCGGATACGGCTCATGGATGTCTTCTCTCGACATCTTTGTATCTACGAAGCCGGGATGCACAGAATTCGCGAGGATTTTAGGGTGCATGGATGTCAGATGTTTGTTCAAGTATTTGACGTATAGCATCTGAGCCAATTTTGATCGTCCATATTGCCCATTGGGGCCTAAGTCTTGATTTAACTCCTCCAGGCTCGCAAATTTGCAATCCGAAGGCGACGCCTGATGAGCGTTAGACCCAAGAGTTACGATGCGCACTGTATTTCCCTTGTCCGCCGTCTCCTTCATCAGAGGCAACAGATGGCTGGTTAAGATAACGTGGCCCATGTGGTTGACAGCCTAGATTTAGTTAGACTCCTTGATATAAATGAAAGATACAACGAGATCAATATAAAAAAAGTTGGAAAAGTACCATATGACGGTCAACTCCGTAATCAGTAAGTTGGAATGTCATTATCCCCCTCGCAGCGTTGTTGATAAGGATGTCAATCCTATCGGTGCTGTCCGATATTTTCTTGGCAGTTTGGGTTACCCCTTTCCAGTCGCCCATATCACATTTCAGCCATGTCACTTTTCGCGCGGCTTCGGGTCCCATCTCAGAAGAGATAGAATCCAAAGCACCGTCCACCACTTCTTGGGAGAGTGACAGGATGAACAATTTGGATACGTTGTGAGAAAGAAGCGTGTGGGTGCATCCGTATCCGATTCCTTGCGAACCCCCTACTCAGGGCTCAAAGTCAGTATTGCCTTTCGAGGCAAGGTAACAACAGAAATAAATCAAGACGAGAGAGAGATGAGTTGGAAAGAGAGAGTGTAAATGTGTCCCGACCACCAAATCCAATTTCACTCTGGGACTTGCCTGTTACAACGGCTACTTTGCCATTCAAATCCGGGACATCGTCTAAGGAAAATTTATGTTCTGGATTTACGATTCCATGACTGACGTGCGTTAATTAACAAATGATTTAAGAGAGCGAAGAGCCGTGGAGGGAATGCTCACGTTCCGCCAAAATTCTCCGCCAAGGTGGATTTGATGGTATCGACGACTGCTGCGGCCATGGTAGACTTCAATTGAACAAGTTGACACGATACTGAAGTGTAGTAAGATTTACGGGGCTTCAAAAGAATTGCCTTGGAAAACATTCTCATTCCTTGTGATAACTTATATCTTTAAGCATAGCAGACTTGCGTGAGCTTTAGATAGTCAAGGTGTCATAGATAAATATTACCCCGTAAGCTCCAATTTCTGCGCCATGATAGATGAGTTTGACCCGAGAAAACCGAAAACTCCTTGTCACCCGTACCATAGTTCCCAAGAGGGCTATATCACTGCGTCGTCACGACTTTTCGTCAATGGAAGATGAGAGGAGATGAGATGAGGTCATGAATGGACTTTGCCATATCCTACGTATTTTGTTATCCCGCCCTCAGTCCCTCAGCAAAGGCAGACTACTTGAAGCCTTTGATCTCCAAAACAACTTGACGATTTCTCCTCTCTCTAAAATATTCTTGGGAAAAGGAGGCCTTTGTGGCAGAGTGAACCAAAGCCGTCAGGCTAAGAAAATCAGCTAAAATTGAGACAAACATACCGTGTCTGTTCTATTGAGATTGACAGCTGTGGCTAAATACCACAATGATCATACGGTAGGATATGCGAACTCTGGAAAATTCAAGACCTGGCACATCAGAATGGGAGTGGCGAGTGCAGAGAGTACACCTCCTCCTCCCGGGCGTCATCCCTCCCACGGAGATGCCCATATAGAGCATATGAAATGCAGCATGGAGGCACCACAGATCGGCCGCGGCCGAAGGAGAATTTCCAGTGTTGCTTGAAAGATATAAGGATATAGGCAGATATTGGTAGATTTGTATTTTCTTTTCTCCTTTTATTATTATTATTATTATTATTATTATTAGGTAATTTCCACTGCATTCACTTCACGTGCCCCTGCTTTTGATGAACCCCCGGCCGCTTTTTGACGGAATCCCCCATGACGGCGACCTCCATCTTCAACAATCAACGGAACCTGGCCGAGATAAGCACAAAGCGCCCCGCGATAATAAACACAATACATTACATAGGGATTGTAATGAATAGATTGAAGCTATCTTTCCTTACTCCATTCACCTTCATTCAAATCCTCGTGATTTGACCCTTGTTTCATTCTCTTGCTCGTTTGTTCTTTGCAACTTCCAATGCAAATACTGTCAGAGACTCGTTGACCGCACTTATAGAACTCCCAGCTATTGAGCTCTGCGCGAAAGCTGGGAATCATTGCTTACTACAATCTCAGACAATTCAGAAGAAATCGGAATCCATCATGGCTCCAATCGCGATCTCTCCTGAACCTGCCGTCTCGAATTCGGCCACGCACTCACTTTCTTCCATAACCACTACCTACGATGATACCCTGCGCTTCTACCTCAACGGAACACGCGTCGTGATCGATGACATAGATCCGGAAGTCACACTACTTGAATATCTTCGGGGCATCGGCCTGACGGGGACCAAACTTGGGTGTGCGGAGGGAGGTTGTGGCGCATGCACAGTGGTTGTGTCGCAATACAATCCTACAACAAAGAAGATCTACCATGCCAGTATCAACGCGTGCCTAGCTCCGCTCGTGAGTGTGGATGGAAAGCATGTCATCACAATCGAGGGAATTGGAAATACCAAGAAACCTCATCCCACACAGGAGAGGATTGCGAAGGGGAATGGCAGCCAATGCGGGTTCTGTACACCAGGCATCGTCATGAGTTTATATGCTCTTCTCCGGAATGATTCAAGCCCTTCGGCACACGACGTAGAAGAAGCGTTTGATGGGAACTTGTGCAGGTGTACTGGATACCGTCCAATTCTTGACGCAGCTCAGACATTCAGCGTGGAGAAATCCTGTGGGAAAGCCAAAACCAATGGGGGAAGCGGTTGCTGCATGGAAAATGGCGAATCATCCCAGGGTTGTTGCAAGTCTAATAGTGTCACGGACAATCAGACAATCAAGAGATTCACGCCCCCAGGATTTATTGAATATAATCCAGACACCGAGCTCATATTTCCTCCGCCACTTGTTAAACATGTCTTCAAACCACTTGCCTTTGGCAATAAGAGAAAGAGATGGTATCGTCCGGTCACAATAGCGCAATTGCTCGAAATAAAGAGCGTATATCCTTCGGCTAAGATCATCGGGGGAAGCACAGAAACTCAGATTGAGATCAAGTTCAAGGCCATGCAATACACTGCCTCGGTATTTGTTGGAGATATTCCAGAGTTGCGCCAATTTTCATTCAAGGACGATCATCTTGAGATTGGTGGAAACGTCATTCTCACGGATCTTGAGTCAATTGCTCTACAAGCGGTTAAGCACTATGGCCCAGTCAGAGGTCAGGTCTTTACTGCTATCCATAAGCAACTCAAGTACTTCGCGGGGCGCCAAATCAGGAATGCGGGCACGCCAGCCGGGAACTTGGCAACTGCGTCTCCCATTTCTGATCTAAATCCTATTTTTGTCGCCGCCAATGCTATACTTGTCGCAAAATCTCTCGACAAGGAGACCGAGATTCCAATGTCTCAATTTTTCAAAGGGTATAGAACAACAGCACTTCCACCCGATGCAATTATTGCCAGTATCCGAATCCCGGTAACCAGTGAGAAAGGGGAGTATTTTCAGACATTTAAACAATCGAAACGAAAGGACGATGACATTGCTATTGTCAACGCAGCAATCCGAATCTCTCTTAACGAGACAAATGTAGTTGAGAGCGCAGATCTCGTATACGGTGGAATGGCACCCACCACCCTTGCTGGAAAACAGGCCAATGCTTTCCTCCTCGGCAAAAAATTCACGGATCCGGCAACTCTGGAAGGCACAATGAACGCCCTGGAACATGACTTTAATTTGCGATTTGGAGTACCAGGGGGGATGGCCTCTTATCGAAAATCACTCGCTCTTGGGTTCTTCTACCGCTTCTACCATGAAGTCCTCTCAAAACTTGAGGTCCAGGAGGGGGATGTTGACGAAGATGTTCGTGCCGAAATCGAAAGGATGATCTCAAGTGGGAAAGAGGACAGGGAGTCAACTGTTTCATACCAGCAAAACATCCTTGGTAAGGCAAATCCTCATGTGGCTGCTCTGAAGCAGACTACAGGGGAAGCGCAGTATACCGATGATATTCCCGTTCAGAAAAACGAACTATACGGCTGTCTGGTGCTCTCAACCAAAGCCCGTGCGAGGATCATTTCGGTTGACTACTCGCCTGCGATGGACCTTCCTGGTGTGGTTGAATGGGTCGATCATACGGACATGCCCACACCAGAGGCCAATTGGTGGGGAGCTCCTGTGTGCGATGAGGTATTCTTCGCAGTCAATGAAGTTTATACGGCCGGTCAACCCATTGGTATAATCCTAGCCAATAGTGCTGTACAAGCAGCCGCTGGGGCGCGGGCTGTGAAGGTCGACTACGAAGAGCTACCTGCGATATTCACGATCGAGGAAGCAATTGAAAAGGAGAGCTTTTTTGAGCACTTTCGGTATATTAAGAAGGGCAGTACTGAGGACGCATTTGAGAACGCCGATCACGTTTTCACAGGTGTCACAAGAATGGGTGGTCAAGAGCATTTTTATCTAGAGACCCAAGCATGTGTGGCCGTGCCAAAACCCGAGGATGGGGAAATGGAAATATATGCCAGCACTCAGAATCCAACAGAAACGTGAGTGGTCCTTTGTCTCATGATTGATGAGATGTTATTTGTCATTGTTTCGCAGACCACCATACAATCAAATATATTTTCACCTGGGATATCAAACTGATCTTAATAGCCAAACTTACGTTGCGCAAGTATGCAATGTTGCCGCCAACAAAATTGTCTCTAAGGTTAAGCGTCTTGGTGGTGGGTTTGGGGGCAAGGAGACCCGCTCAATTCAATTGACTGGTATTGTCGCTCTGGCTGCAAAAAAGACTGGCCGCCCAGTTCGTTGCATGTTGAACCGGGACGAAGATATGGTCACATCTGGTCAACGGCATCCATTTCTCGCACATTGGAAGGTCGGCGTTAACAAGGATGGGAAACTTCAGGCTCTTGATGCCGATGTCTTCTGTAACGCGGGGTGGAGTCAAGATCTTAGTGCAGCAGTCTGCGACAGGGCCCTCAGTCATTGTGATGGATGTTACCTCATCCCTAATGTGGATGTACGAGGACGCCTATGCAAGACAAATACAATGTCAAACACTGCGTTCCGTGGTTTCGGTGGCCCTCAGGGAATTTTCATAGCTGAATCATATATGGAGGAAATTGCGGATCGACTCGACATTCCTGTCGACAAATTGCGAGAAATCAATTTTTACAAACCGAGTGAAGAAACGCACTTCAACCAGAGCTTAAAGGACTGGCATGTGCCAATCATGTATGTTTTAGGGGTTTACTCCTCGTCGATTTTCCGAGTTACTAACCGCTTTCTCCAGGTACCAGCAAGTCAAGGAAGATTCTGAATACGAACAGCGGCGCGAGGCGGTCACAAAGTTCAATGCCACACATAAATGGAAGAAGCGTGGTCTCGCTATTGTTCCAACTAAATTTGGGATCTCCTTTACAGCCCTCTTTCTTAATCAAGCCGGGGCTCTTGTCCACGTATATCACGATGGTCCGGCCCCCTTCCTCATGATTGTACCTCTCCTATCGAGCCATGCTAATTCAGACCACAGGATCAATTCTAGTCGCTCATGGAGGTACAGAAATGGGCCAAGGACTCCATACTAAGATGACAATGATAGCTGCCGAAGCCCTTGGAGTGCCTCTAAGCGATGTTTTCATCTCCGAGACCGCTACAAACACCGTAGCTAACACATCCTCAACTGCTGCATCGGCTTCTTCTGATCTCAACGGGTATGCCATTTTCAACGCTTGCGCCCAGATCAATGAGCGACTAGCTCCATATAGAGAGAAGTTTGGGAAAAATGCCCCAATGAAGAAACTTGCTAGTGCTGCATATTTTGATCGGGTAAATCTTTCCGCCAACGGCTTCTATAAAACTCCCGACATTGGTTATACTTGGGGTCCAAACACTGGTCAAATGTTTTTCTACTTCACCCAAGGTGTCTCAGCTGCGGAAGTTGAAGTGGATACCCTAACTGGGGACTGGACTTGTTTACGAGCTGATATCAAGATGGATATCGGGCGCTCTATCAACCCTTCAATTGATTATGGACAGATCGAGGGTGCATTCATTCAAGGTATGGGATTGTTCACAACAGAGGAAAGTTTATGGTTCCGTGGCGGTCCAATGAAAGGTCAACTGGCCACGCGAGGACCAGGTGCTTACAAAATCCCTGGATTTCGAGATATTCCGCAACAATTCCATGTTTCGATGCTTAAGGGCGTAGAATGGGAGAACTTACAGACTATTCAACGGAGCCGTGGTGTCGGTGAACCTCCACTTTTCATGGGTAGTGTGGTGTTCTTTGCGATTAGAGATGCATTGAAAGCTGCGAGGAAGCAATATGGGGTCCAAGCAGAAGTGGGCAAGGACACAAAGAATGATGGACTCCTGAGGTTGGAGAGTCCAGCCACACCAGAGAGGATTAGGACTTCCTGCGTGGATCCTATAATGAAGAGGGCGTTCGTGGAGCCACAAGACGGTGAGAAGAGTTTCTTCATATCGATATAGCTAAATGGCTATATGGCTAAAATTGCATAAAATTTGTATTGTAATGTATCCCCGAATGCAAGCTTGCCAGCTTGGCTTTACTAATGCATCACCATTCTTGCATCTGTTAATAGCTGTGTCAATATCTATAGAACAATGGATCGCCCCCGTCGCTTCAGAGGGACCGTTTTTACAGTACTAATACTAAAAGGGATGTGAAAATTACCTTCTAGAGAATATATGGATTCTTATAACTGTAGTACAATAGATGTACGCCGATCAAATACTATTTAATAGCTATAAAAAAGCATAACTACTATAAAAAAAAGCATAGCTTATTAGAAATACAATTATTAATTAATTTAGTAAATTACGAAATCTATTGTATTACAAACTCGTAGACATTCTACTACAGCTAGTCCGCTTGTCGCGTAGCGTCACATGACCTTTGTGCACAGGCGCCCCGTCACCGCTTTTACTAGTCACTCAAATTAGTCTAAAGTACTATACTAACAAAGCATTTTCTACTATTTATAAATACTTTTTTTGTATATAAACCTTTGCTCTTTAGTTTAGAATTCTATTAAGTATACTTTTATTACTAGAGTCTTATACTCTATAGAATTTGTAACTATAATATTATTCTAAGCTTATTTATCTTTTAATTCTAATAAGAATTCTAAATATATATATTTTTAAAAAGATTTGATCTATAAAATATTTTAATTAAATATAATTAGATTTCTAAATTTTAATAATAATTTATACTAAAAAATAAACTAATTATTTAAAATAATTAATAAATAATATAGTATATTAATTCTATTATTAATTTTACTATTAAAATATATTATAATTACTATTACTAATTTTGATAATAAAGAAAAAAGTTATTT
>Ga0182030_10015893_pt1 | contig 14708 bp, 15 predicted proteins | sample 812S3MmetaG_FD_121299 | JGI IMG/M metagenome (GOLD analysis project Ga0182030, IMG submission 121299) | Permafrost microbial communities from Stordalen Mire, Sweden - 812S3M metaG (Illumina Assembly) | ecosystem: Environmental > Terrestrial > Soil > Wetlands > Permafrost | place: Sweden... | reverse complement strand
CTCCACGCTTCCTTCAGACCCCGCCTCGCGGCGACGCCCTTGCGCTTCGCTAGCCCTTCGCCGTCATCAGGCTGGGCAGAGGACTTCCACCTCCAAGCTGTCGATCATGCTCGGCACACAACAAGAAGCGCGGCCGACGGCCGCGCCTGCAAAGCGCTGCGCGCCTTGACAGCCCTTCGGCTTGGGAAAAAAGACGCTTCCAAGAGGTCGGCGGCGCTCTCTGCCGAGCCTTCTTCGTCACGGCCCGTCACCGGGGCATTGACTGCCGCCCAGGCAGGTTTACGCGAACCTCATCCTGAGCCACCCGCGAAAGCGGGCGAGTCGAAGGATGATGCGGTATGCGCCGACGTGCGAGCGCGCGGAAGCGTCCTTCGAGGCCGCTTCGCGGCGCCTCAGGACGAGGGGGCGTTGTGGACCAGGCGATTGTAGGCGAACGCCGCGCGGCCTGGAACAGATGGCCGCCCGCGCCCGCGCGGGCATCGCCGAAAGCGGCAAAGCGCCGATTGACTTACCCCGCCCTTCCGTGGACAATCCATAGCGCGACCTTTCGCCGGCTTTGCGCCGGGCGGAGGGTCGCGCCGTCTTTTCAGCCCATCGCAGCAACCAACCCAGGAGAGTGGCCATTCGTCGTCCCATGAAGTCGACCGCGGCGCCGGAGAAAGGCGGGCCGCGCGTCAATCGCGACATTCGCGCCCTGCAAGTCCAGCTCATCGACGCCGAGGGAAAGAACGTCGGCGCCGTCGACATCGCGGAGGGCCTGCGCCTCGCGGAGGAAGCGGGCCTCGATCTGGTCGAGATCGTCCCCAACGCCGTCCCGCCGGTGTGCAAGATCCTCGACTTCGGCAAGTTCCGCTTCCTCGAGCAGAAGAAGTCGTCGGAGCAGCGCAAGCGCCAGAAGATCGTCGAAATCAAAGAGATCAAGCTCAGGCCGGGCATCGATGACCATGATTACGAGGTCAAGATGCGCTCGGTCCGGCGCTTCTTCGAGGAAGGCGACAAGGTCAAGGTCACGCTGCGCTTCCGCGGCCGTGAAATGGCGCACCAGGACATCGGCTTCAAGCTCTTACAGCGGGTGAGGACCGAGACCGCGCCGATCGCCAAGGTCGAGGCCGAACCGCTGATGGAAGGACGGCAGATGACGATGGTGCTGGCGCCGAAATAGCGCCGGCCCTCCTCGCCGCCGCTCATCACAAAGCCTTGAGGGGCCCTGCCATGGCTTGCCGTCGCGCGTCGTGGGGCGTTACACCCCGCTCCCGGCGCGTTCGGCGCCCCCTGCGACGAGAAACCCGATGACCGCCGCCGCCGAAAATACCGCCCGCCTGGGCGTCGAGGACGCTTCGTCGCGCTCAGCCGCCGCGGCGCGGGCGACGGCGTTCGGCGTGCTGTTCGCCGCCAGCGGCTCGCACATGCTCAACGACATGATGCAGTCGCTCGCGCCGGCGCTCTATCCGGTGTTTCGCGAGCAACTGTCGCTGAGCTTCTTCCAGACCGGCATCATCACCTTCACCTTCCAGCTCACCGCCTCGCTGCTGCAGCCGTTTATCGGAATCGCGCTCGACCGGCGGCCCGCGCCTTTCGCGCTGCCGGCGGCGATGGGCTTTTCGCTGATCGGCCTGGCGGCGCTCGCCTACGCCGGAACCTATCCGGCGCTGCTCGCTTCCGTCGCGCTGATCGGCATCGGCAGCGCGGTCTTTCATCCCGAAGCCTCGCGCGCCGCGCGCGCCGCCTCCGGCGGGCGCTACGGCCTGGCGCAGAGCCTGTTCCAGGTCGGCGGCAATTTCGGCCAGTCGCTCGGGCCGCTGATGGCGGCGTTCATCGTCGTGCCGTTCGGCCAGCGTTCGGTGCTCGCCTTCACGCTGCTCGCCTTCGTCGCGATCGTGCTGCTGACCCACATCGCCCGCTGGCACGCCGCCCATCGCGCCCAGCGCAAGGCGGCGGGCGCGGCGGCGGCGCGGCCGTCGCCGGCCTCGCCCGCGGTCGTCAGGCGGACGATGGCGATCCTGGTCGTGCTGGTGTTCTCGAAGGTGTTCTATCTCGCCAGCCTGCAGAGCTACTACACGTTCTACCTGATCCAGACCTTCGGCGTGTCGGTGCAGACCTCGCAGGTGCTGCTGTTCGTCTTCCTCGCCGCGGTGGCGGCGGGCACCTACGCCGGCGGGCCGATCGGCGACCGCTACGGCCGCAAGTTCGTCATCTGGCTGTCGATCCTCGGCGTGCTGCCGTTCACCCTGCTGCTGCCCCACCTCGGGCTCGTCGGCACGGCGATCGACAGCGTCTGCATCGGCCTGGTGCTGTCGTCGGCGTTCTCGGCGATCGTCGTCTACGGCCAGGAGCTGACGCCCGGCAATGTCGGCGCGGTGGCGGGCCTGTTCTTCGGCCTGTCGTTCGGCCTCGGCGGCGTCGGCGCGGCGGCGCTCGGCTTCCTCGCCGACAAGACGAGCCTAAGCTTCGTCTACCAGGTCTGCGCCTTCCTGCCGGCGATCGGCCTGCTGACCTACTTCCTCCCCGACCTGCACGCCCGGCGCCTTTAGAGCTTGTTGGCTTTGGATTGAACCACCCTTCGCCGTCATGGCCGGGCTTGACCCAGCCATCCAGGTCGTGCCGGTCGGACGATTAAAAGTGCGCTGTCGCGGCGGCCTTCTGCGCGGAGAGTGACCGCCTGGATGGCCGGGTCAAGTCCAGCCATGACGGCGAAGGGGACGAAGCGGCCTCACCCCTCGCGCGCGCCCGCCTCGGGCGCTTCGTCGAGGGCGAGCGTGGCGAAACTGGCGAGCCAGTGCTCGCCCATGTAGTCGACCGAGAGGTGCGGGAGGCCGGCGGCGAGATGGCGCGCCGAAGCCGCCTCCATCGGCAAGCGGCGCGGATCGCCGGCGGGCAAGGCGGCGGCCAGCGCTCGCCAGCACCACGCCCGACTGAGATTGAGCCCGTCGAGATGGGCAATCTTGCCGTCGGTCCGATCGGCGACGCGCGCCGGCCGGAACAGGGACGCCGGCCGCCCTTCGGCGATTCCCGGCAGGAAGCGATCGAACCAGGGCCGGAACGTCTCCACCGGCAGGAGACGCCGCATGCCCTCGGCTTCGATCAAGGCGGGAGAGAGGAAGTCGTCCCCGCTCGGCTCGCCCCAGGCCGGGCAATCGAAGTCCTCGCCGTACCAGCGGCGCGCCGCATCGAGAACAACCGCCGCCAGCGCGCGATCCGCCGCTGCGGCCGCGTAGTCCGCCGCCAGCCTCAAGCCGAAGGCGGTGTTGAAATGCGCGCCCGAGCGCACGGGATAGGCCGCGATCGGCAGGAATTGGCAAAATCTCCGCGCGAGTAAGTCCGCGAGCGGAGCGAGCGCGCGCGACCAGCGCCCCTCGCCGCTCAGCGTCAGTTCCGCCGCCAGTTTGAGCAGCCAGCCCCAGCCGTAGGGACGTTTGAAGCCGCGCGCCGTCGGAGCGGCGAAATAGGCGCATTCGCCGGCGACCGCCTCGGGCGTGAACTGCGCGTCGAACAGCGCGCGGATATCGGCGCTGCGAGGCATGTCGGGAAAGCGGCGCAGCAGCCGCGCCAGCATCCAGTGGCTGTGGACGCACGAATGCCAATCGAAGCTGCCATAGAAGATCGGATGCAGCGCGCGCGGCGTGCGCGCATCCTGCGGCCCGGCCAGCGCATGATCGAGATTGTTGGGATATTCGCGCCGGACATGGCCGAGCGCGAGACCGGCGAAGCGTTCGGCGAGATCCAGCGTCAGAACGGCGGTCGTCATCGCGGCGCCTTGCCGGAGTTGCGGGCTTTCGATCCGCTGCCCTGCGCGGCGCGGACCGCATGGACCTTATAGCGCGCCTGGGCAGTCTGGCGCGATATTCCGGGCGCCGGCGCCCCCAAGGTTCGAACCCGCCGCAACGGTCGACGCAACGCTTCGCGGGTCCCGAAGCGGCGTCGACACAATTGCGCCACGATCGTCGGCGATGAGAATGAACGTTCATTCTGGAATGAACGTTCATTCTCAGTGAGACATGCATGACGACCACCCCGGCTTCTGAGCGCCCGTCCCTCGACCGTCCGACCCACGACCTGCCCGGCCAGGATCGACACATCTACGAGCGCCAGGCCGACCATGTGCGCCGCGATCACATCGCCGCCGCCGCCGAGCGCGCCTTTGTGCGCCACGGCTTCCACGCCGCGACGATGCAGCAGGTGGCGGAAGAGGCCGGCATGAGCGCGGGCAACCTTTACCGCTACTTTCCCTCCAAGGAGGCCTTGGTCGAAGGCATCTGCCTGCTCGACCAGCGCGAGCGGGGCGCCGTCTTCCACGCCCTCGCCCACAGCGGCGACGTGCTCGGCATGCTCGAGGCGATGCTGCGCGACAACCTGCTCTGCAAGCCGCGCGAGAAGGCCGTGATGTTCCTCGAAGTGGCCGCCGAGGCGGGCCGTAACCCGCGCGTCGCCGAAATGATGCGGACGAACGACGCCGAGGTGATCGGCGGCCTCACCAGTCTGATCGAAATCGCCAAGGCCAACGGCGAGACGGCCGCCGACCTCGACCCCTATTTCGCCGCCCGTCTCATGTTCAATTACGTCGGCGGATTGTTCCGCCGCCGCGCGCTCGACGAACGCTTCGACGTCGAGGAAGAGGCGGCGATGACCATGGCCCTGCTGCGCGCGCTGTTCGCCGGCGCGATTTCGTCCTCGAACCCGACGGAGACGCCGTGATGCGCCGCGTTCTTGTTCCTTCGCTCGGCGCCGTCGCGCTGGCCGGCGGCCTCGCCGCCGCCCTCGTCGTCGCGCCCTGCGCGCCGCCTTTCGCCGCGCTCGCCGGCTTCGGCTTCGGCCCCGCGCATTGCGCCGGCCCGCGCGCCGCGGAAGCCCCGCGCGCGGTCGCGCCGCCGACGGTGAGCGTCGTCGCCGCGGTCGACCGGCCGTTCGTCGACCGACTGTTCGTCTCCGGTACGCTGGCGGCGCGCGAAGAGGCGCAAGTCGCTGCGCAGATCGACGGGCTGACGATCGTCGAGATCGACGCCGAGGAAGGCGATTTGGTCGCCGCCGGCCAGTTGCTGGCGCGGCTCGATCGCAGCCAGATCGACGCCCAGATCGCCCAGAACGACGCGGCGACCGCGCGCGCCGACGCGGCGATCGCCCAGGCCAGGAGCGCGATCGAGCAGGCCCAGGCCCAGCTTTCGTGGGCCAGCGACGACTACGACCGCGCCGCCAAGCTCGGCCCGCAGGTCATCGCCGCGGCGACGATCGAGCAGCGCGAAACGACCTTGCGCACCGCCCGCGCCCAGCTCGCCTCGGCCCAGAACGCGCGTTCGGTCGCCGAAGCCGACCGCAAGTCGCGCGACGGCGAGCGCCGCGAGCTCGAGGTCAAGCTCGCAGAGACCGAGGTCAAGGCGCCGGTCGCCGGAATCGTCAGCCGCCGCACGGCGCGGCTCGGCGCGGCGGTCGGCGGCGCGAGCGAGCCGCTGTTCCGCATCATCAAGGACGGCGCGATCGATCTCGAAGCGGAAGCGCCCGAGCAGGCGCTGCCGCGCCTCGCCGTCGGCATGAGCGCTGAACTCGCCCTGCCCGGCGTCGCCGACAAGGTCGCCGGAACGGTGCGGCTGATCGGCGCCGAAGTCGACAAGGCGAGCCGCACCGGCAAGGTGCGCGTCGCGCTCGCCGCCGGCGCGCGCGCCCATATCGGCGGCTTCGCCTCGGCCGAAATCACGCTCGCGCGCAGCCAGGGCGTCGGCGTGCCGGCGAGCGCGGTCGAGCGCGACGCGGCGGGCGCCCGCGCGCTGGTGGTGCGCGACGGAATCGTCGAGCAGCGCCGCGTCTCGGTCGGCGTCGCCGAGGGCGACGCGGTCGAGATCGCCGGCGGCGTCGACGCGGGCGAGATGGTCGTCGCGCGCGCCGCCGCGTTCCTGCGGCCCGGCGACCGCGTGCGCGCCGTTCCCGCCGAGACGCAAGGAGCGACCCCGTGAGGCTCAACGTTTCCGCCTGGTCGATCCGTCGGCCGATCCCCGCCGCCGTCGCCTTCGTCATCCTGACGCTGCTCGGCATCGTCAGCTTCCGGCAGATGGCGGTGACGCGGTTCCCCAACATCGACATTCCGATCGTCCAGGTCGCCGTCACCCAATCGGGCGCCGCGCCGTCGGAACTCGAATCGCAGGTGACGAAGAAGGTCGAGGACGCGGTCTCCAACGTCCCCGGCGTCTGGCACATGATCTCGACGGTGACCGACGGCTCGTCGGTGACCGTCGTGCAATTCACCGTCGGCGCGGTCGACATCGACCGCGCCCTCAACGACGTCAAGGATCAGATCGCCAAGATCCGCTCCGACCTGCCGCGCACCATCGACGAGCCGATCGTCAGCCGCATTCAGGCCGAAGGCCTGCCGTTCGTCACCTACGCCGCTTCGGCCCCAGGCATGACCGCCGAACAATTGTCGTGGTTCGTCGACGACACGGTGGCGCGCGAGCTGCAGAGCGTGAAGGGCGTCGGCGAGGTCAAGCGCTTCGGCGGCGTCGACCGCGAGATCCGCGTCGCGCTCGATCCCGACAAGCTGCTGGCGCTCGGCGTCACCGCCGCGCAGGTCAACGCGCAATTGCGCGCCGACAACATCGACCTCGGCGGCGGCCGCGCCGAGCTCGCCGGCCAGGAGCAGGCGATCCGCACGCTCGCCGGCGCGCGCACCGTCGCCGACCTCGCGGCGACGCCGATCTCGCTGCCCGGCGATCGCCGCGTGCGGCTCGACGAGCTGGCGAAAGTCACCGACGGCGCCGCCGAACCGCGCACCTTCGCCCGCCTGTTCGACGAGCCGATCGTCTCGTTCGGGGTCACCCGCGCCAAGGGCGCGAGCGACGTCGCGGTCGACAAGCTCGTCGCCGCGAAACTGGCGAATATTCAGGACGACCATTCCGAGGTCAGCTTCGCCAAGGTCGACACCCAGGTCGACAACGAGCTCGGCAATTATTCCTCGACCATGGAGACGCTGATCGAAGGCGCGCTGCTGGCGGTGATCGTCGTGCTCGTCTTCCTGCGCGACCTGCGCGCGACGATCGTCACCGCGCTCGCGCTGCCGCTGTCGATCGTGCCGACCTTCTGGGCGATGGACGCGATCGGCTTCTCGCTCAACCTCGTCAGCCTGCTGGCGATCACGCTGGTGACCGGCATCCTGGTCGACGACGCGATCGTCGAGATCGAGAACATCGTCCGCCACATGCGCATGGGCAAGTCGGCCTATCGCGCCTCGCTCGAGGCGGCCGACGAGATCGGCCTCGCCGTCATCGCGATTTCGCTGACCATCGTCGCGATCTTCTCGCCGGTCAGCTTCATGAGCGGCATCGCCGGCCAATACTTCCGCCAGTTCGGCCTGACGGTGGCGATCGCGGTGCTGTTCTCGCTGCTGGTGGCGCGCTTCGTCACGCCGGTCCTCGCCGCCTATTTCCTGCGCGCGCCGGAGGCGCCCGTCCATCGCGAAGGCGCGGTCATGCGCTTCTACACAAGGCTGGTGCGCGCCTCCGTGCGCCACCGCTGGATCACGCTCGCGGCAGGATTGATGATCTTCGTCGCCTCGCTCAGCGCGACCAAGCTGTTGCCGTCCGGCTTCCTGCCGGCCGACGATCAGGCCCGCGCGCTGCTGGCGCTGGAGCTGCCGCCGGGCTCGCGGCTCGCCGACACCGACCGCGTCACCCGCCGCATCTCGGACCAGCTCAAGAAAATGCCGGAAGTGCGCTCGGTGCTGATCTACGGCGGCGAGATTCTCGGGTCGGGGGCCGAACCGCGCAAGGCGACCTTCGTCATCAACTTCGTCAACAAGAGCGAGCGCGTCGCGAGCCAGAAGGATCTGCAGGCGCGCATCGGCGCGATGCTCGCTTCGACTCCCGACATCCGCTATTGGTTTGTCAAGGACAACGGCCAGCGCGACCTGTCGCTGATCGTCGCCGGCCCCGACACGGCTGCGATCAATGATGCGGCCAATCAGCTCGCCAGCGAGATGCGCTCGATCCCGACGATCGAGAACCCGATCTCGACCGCCGAGCTCGATCGCCCGGAACTGCGCATCGTCCCCAAACGCCAGCTCGCCGCCGACCTCGGCGTCTCGACCGAGACGTTGTCGGAGACAATCCGCGTCGCCACGCTCGGCGACGTCGACGCCAATCTCGCCAAGTTCAACGCCGGCGACCGGCTGGTGCCGATCCGGGTCGAGCTCGACCAATCGGCGCGCGGCGACGTCGGCCGCCTGCAGGATCTGCGCGTGCCGACCGGATCGGGCGGCGCGGCGCCGTTGTCGGCGCTCGCCGACTTCGTCGTCGATCACGGCCCGACGGCGATCAACCGCTACGACCGCACGCGCCGCGTCACCATTGAGGGCGACCTCGCCGGCGACGCCGCGCTCGGCGACGCCGTCGCCGCGATCCACGCCCTGCCGGCGGCCAAGCATCTGCCGCCCGGGGTCGAAATCCGCGAGACCGGCGACGTCGAAGTGATGGGCGAGGTGTTCGCCTCGTTCGCCGAGGCGATCGGCGCCGGCGTGATGATGGTCTACGCGCTGCTGGTGCTGCTGTTCGGCAGCTTCCTGCAGCCGATCACCATCCTCGTCTCGCTGCCGCTGTCGGTCGGCGGCGCGATCGGCGCGCTGCTGCTGACCCACAAGGCGATCTCCATGCCCGTCGTCATCGGCATTCTCATGCTGATGGGCATCGTCACCAAGAACGCGATCATGCTGGTCGACTTCGCGCTCGAGGAGATCGGTCGCGGCACGCCACGAACCGAGGCGCTGGTCGAAGCCGGACGCAAGCGCGCGCAGCCGATCGTCATGACGACGATCGCCATGGCCGCGGGCATGTTCCCCTCGGCGCTGGGCCTGGGCGACGGCGGCGGCTTTCGCTCGCCGATGGCGATTGCGGTGATGGGCGGCCTGGCGGCGTCGACCTTGCTGTCGCTCGTCTTCGTGCCGGCCGTCTTCACGCTGATCGACGACCTCGGCCGGCTGATCTGGCGCGTCTTCGGCCGCTTCGTCGGCGCGGCGGACGAGGCGACGCGTCCGCGTCCCGCCGCCGCGCCAACGGAGGAAGGGATCGACCTGTCGGCGCTGCCGAGCCCGGCGGAGTGACGCGTTCCCCTCTCCCGCTTGCGCTACCGTATTCACACATCTTTGTCGGTCGGCGACCACATCGGCCCGTCGCCGTCAAGCCGCTTCGCGTCTGCTTCGCTGCGCTTCGCCCCTTCGGGTGACGACGCCAGCCCGATGTGGCGTTTTGTTTCCATGGAGCTTGGTGAACGGAGCCGGCCCGCAGGCCGGCTCGTCTCACCAAACTCCATGGAAACCAAGAGCCTGAGCCGCGCGCAGGGGTCAAGACTCGCGCGCGAGCGCGCGACCCGCGAAGCGGGCCTGGCCTTGACGCCGAGCACGGATCGGGCACAGCGGACCAAGAAGATTTCGAATTGCGACGCGTGAATCCGCTAGCCCGCTTGTGGGAGAGGGCCGGGGCAAGGGCCGTTCAGACCACTGCGCCTGCGCCCTGGAAATATCGTCCGCGCGCCCACAGCGCGACGTTGACGAGCCCGATCATCGCCGGCACCTCGACCAGCGGGCCGATGACGGCGGCGAAGGCGACGCCGGAATTGATGCCGTAGACCGCCACCGCGACCGCGATCGCCAGCTCGAAATTGTTGCTCGCCGCGGTGAACGACAGCGTGCAGCAGCGCGGATAGTCGGCCCCCATCCCGCGGCTCAGCGCGAACGAGATCGCGAACATCACCACGAAGTAGATGAGCAGCGGGATGGCGATCCGCACCACGTCGCCGGGGATGGTGAGAATCAGCTCGCCCTTGAGCGAGAACATCACCAGGATGGTGAACAGCAGCGCCGCCAGCGTGATCGGGCTGATGATCGGCACGAAGCGGCTGTGGTACCACGCGCGCGACACGAACCGCAGCATGACGACGCGCGTCAGTATGCCGGCCACGCAGGGAACGCCGAGGTAGACGAACACGCTCTTTGCGATCTGGCCGATCGAGATGTCGACGACCGATCCGGTGAGCCCGAACAGCGGCGGCAAGACAGTGACGAAGAACCAGGCGTAGACACTGTAGAACAGCACCTGGAAGATCGAATTGAAGGCGACGAGGCCGGCGGCGTATTCGGTCGAGCCCTTGGCGAGCTCGTTCCAGACGACCACCATCGCGATGCAGCGCGCGAGGCCGATCAGGATCAGGCCGACCATGTATTCCGGCTTGTCCGGCAGGAAGACGATCGCCAGCGCGAACATCAGGACCGGCCCGATCAGCCAATTCTGGACCAGCGACAGGCCGAGCACTTTGACGTCGGCGAAGACGTCGGGCAGCTCCTCGTAGCGCACCTTGGCGAACGGCGGATACATCATCAGGATGAGGCCGACGGCGATCGGAATGTTGGTGGTTCCGACCTGGAACGAATTGACGACCTGCTTCACGCCGGGCGCGAAATAGCCGATCGCCACCCCCAGCGCCATCGCGGCGAAGATCCAGACGGTGAGATAGCGATCGAGGAACGAAAGACGGCGGGCGACGGAAGTCATTTGGCGCTCCCTGCGCTGCGTTCACGCGAGCGTCTTGACCATCAGCGGCGCCGACGACGGACATAGGCCGGCGGCCTGACGAGTCGAAAGAATCGTCTCGGGCGCCGATTTGCGGTCGATCGCGGCGAAGCCGCGACGTTCGAAATAGGCTTTGGCGGCGGTCGTGAGCAGGAAGGCGCGCGTGGCGCCGAGCCTGCGCGCTTCCGCCAGCGCCGCCTCGACGATCGCTCGCCCCAATCCGGCGCGGCGGCGCGCCGGATCGACAACGACCGAACGCAGCAGCGCATCCTTTCCGTGGACTTCGAGCCCCGCAAAACCGATCGCCGCATCGCCGTCGCGAAAGGCGAAGAGTCGAACGTCCGGTTCGCCCAGATCGCCGGACGGCAACCGCTCGGCCTCGAGCCGTTCAGCCAAGCGAATGAAATCGCCTGGCGTCAAGGCCTCAGGACGCAAAACGGTTGGAACGATCGGCGTCACTTCTTTGCTCCGGCGGCGGCGTCCGTCGCGCCGTCGAGCCGCCCGATTTCGCTGAGCTTCGCCTGCAACGACAGCGCGTCGAGGCTCTTCAGCGGCAGGGCGACAAAAGCGGCGATGCGGTTGCGCATGTAGCGGAACGCCTCGTTGAACGCGCGCTCCTTGTCGATGTCCGTCCCTTCGACCGCCGCCGGGTCTTCGATGCCCCAATGCGCGGTCATCGGCTGGCCGGGCCAGATCGGACAGGCCTCGCCGGCGGCGGCGTCGCAAACGGTGAAGACGAAATCCATCTTCGGCGCGTCGGGCGCGGCGAATTCATCCCAACTCTTCGAGCGATGGCCCTCGGCCGGGTAGCCCTGCGCAGCGAGGACCTTGAGCGCGAAAGGGTTGACGACGCCCTTGGGATGGCTGCCGGCCGAGAAGGCGATGAAGCGTCCCGCCCCATGCTTGCGCAGGATGCTCTCGGCGAGGATCGAGCGCGCGGTGTTCCCGGTGCAGAGGAAGAGAACATTGTAGCTTGCGGCGGTCATTGGCTCGCCTCCGGCATTCCGGCCTCGCCGGCTTCCGACGGACTTATTCTCGTCTTGTCTGTCGACACGATCGCCCTCCTTCCGATCGCCGACGCGCGCCGCCTGTGCGTCGGCGCACGCGCTCCGAAGCGCCGATTACGGCTTTCTGGCGCGAATGAACGCGCTCATGAACTTGCCGTCGATAGCGGCTGCGTCAGCGCCGAACCCCTTGTCGGCCAGGAACGCGCGCGCGTCCTCGCTCCGGTAGACGCGGGTCGCTTCGACGTCGATCGCTTCGAAACCGGCGGCGGCGAGTTTGGCGCGATAGTCGCCTTCGTCGAGCGCGCCAGCGACGCAGCCCGCCCACAGCAGCAGGTCGCGACGCAAGCGTTCGGGGATGGCGCCGCGCGTGACGATGTCGGAGACAGCGAACCGGCCGCCAGGCTTCAATACGCGAAACGCCTCGCTGAGGACGCGATCCTTGTCGGCGGAGAGGTTGATGACGCAATTGGAGATGACGACGTCGACCGAGTTGTCAGGCAGCGGGATGGCCTCGATCTCGCCCTTGAGGAACTCGACATTGTCGGCGCCCGCTTTGCGCTGGTTCTCGCGCGCCAGCGCCAGCATCTCGTCGGTCATGTCGAGGCCGTAGGCCTTGCCTTTCGGGCCGACCCGACGCGCCGACAGCAGCACGTCGATGCCGCCGCCCGAGCCGAGATCAAGGACGGTCTCGCCCTCTTTCAGCTCCGCCAGCGCGGTCGGATTGCCGCAGCCGAGCGAAGCCAGAACCGCCTTCTCCGGCAGAGCGCTCTTCTCCGCCTCCGCATAGAGGTCGGAGGTGATCGGATCCGCGTCGCGAAGCGACGCCTTAGCGCCGCAGCAACTGGCGGAACCGCTCGCGGCGCTGGCGGCGGCGGCGTAACGGTTGCGGACGGCTTCTCGAATGCTCGCTTCGGACATTGCGCTCTCCTTAACTAGCAGGCGCAGGTGATCGCCTCGGGGCGGATCGCCTTGTTGCGGGTGCAGCATTCGGCGAACAGGAAGGCGACGATCTCCTGCAGCGCCGCGGTGTTCGCGGTGTAGCGAAGGAACGTGCTTTCGCGCCGGACGCCGACGAGGCCTTCGTTCTTCAGCTTGTCGAGATGATGCGACAGCGTGGACGGCGGGATGGCGAGCTCGGCGCCGATCTCGCCGACGACCAGCCCTTCGGGATGGGCCTGCAACAGCAGCCGGACGATCCTGAGCCGCGGCTCGGCGCCGAGCGCGCTGAGCATGTCGGCGAAACGGGCGATCTTTTCGGGTTCGCGGTTCGGCATGGCGTCCTCTTCGATAATTCTGTAAATATGGAATTATCGAATGTCAATGCCAAATGGCCCGGAACGCTCAGGCTGCGGAAGCCTGAGTCGAGGGAGGGACGAATGGCTTGGGTCAGCCTGATCCTTTTGGCGCTTGTCCTCTGGGCGGCGTGCGGCGGCGTCATCGCCATCGGGCGCCGCGTGTGGACGATGCAGACGACCTTGGTCGTCCACCTGTTCGCCGCAGCGGCGTTCGCCTTCGCGGCCGCCGCCGTTCACAAGCTGCTGGCGCCCGACGTCGACGCGATCGCGAGGGCCGCGGCGATGACCAGCCTGATCGTCGCGCTCGACGCGCTGGTGGTCGCCCCGCTGTTCGAACGCAGCTACGCGATGTTCCGCAGCGCGCTGGGGACGTGGGTTCCGTTTGCGGCGATCTTTCTGGCGTGCTGGGCGGCGGGAGCGCTAGTCTGACGGCTTCAGGCCGGCTCGACGACGCTCGCGCTCGCCCGCGCCGACAGCTTCAGCTTCTGCTCGCTCGCCGCGACCTCGCGCCCCGAGCGGTCGACCAGCGCGACGCGCAGGGCTTCGCCGGTCGCGCGCGACCGCATCGCCGCCGGCGGCGGCTCGCCGTCCGCAAGCCAGAGGTCGCCCCACTGGGTCAGCGCGACGAACGGCAGGCGCAGTTCCGCCCCCTTCGGGGTCAGCCAATATTCGGGGCGCGCGCGCCGCCGCGGCTCGCGATAGTCGCGCCGCGCCAGCAGGCCGGCGGCGGTCAGCCGCTTGAGCCGGTCGGCAAGGACGGTGCGCGGCGCGCCGAGTTCTGAGGCGAAATCGTCGAAGCGCCGCACGCCATAGAGCGCCGAGCGCAGGATCAGCAGCGTCCAGCGGTCGCCGATCACGTCGAAGGCGCGCGCGAGATGACAGTCGTGCGGCGGCAGCGGCGAACGGCGCGGCGGCGGTTTTTGCGACATGGGTCGATCCGGCTGAGTCTTTCGTTCGGATTCAGCATGGATCGCTTATGGTTAACCGGCGCTTAACAGCGCAGGGCGACGACGCCCCGGCGATGTCCGCTAGCCCGGCCTCAGGACGACAATGTCGGTGTGAACGAAGTCGTCGCCTTTGCACAGCAGCGGCTCGCCCGACGACCGCGCCAGCGCGTAAGCGAAGCAATCGCCAAAATTGAGTTGGGCGGGATGTCCGCCGCCTTTGCCGTAATCGCGATAGGCGGCGCGGGCGATCTTGGCGTGCTCCGCCGTCACCGCCTCGAGCGCGATTTCCGCCCTGGCGACGAGATCGTCGAAGCGGCGGCTGGCGACGGGCTCCTTGGCCGAATCGATGACGATCGCCGCCTCGAGGTAGTTGGCGCCCGACATGCGGCGCGCCACCGCGCGGTCAGCGAGCGCGTTGGCGAAGAACGCGGCGTCGGGCTCGTCGCGCAAAATGGCGAGAACCGCCGAGGCGTCGACGATCATCGCGGCAGGCCGCGTTCGTCATAGAGCAGATCGCCGTGGGCGACCGACCGATAGGGCTCGCTGAGGCGCTTGGCGCAGTCACGACCGATATCGAGAAACTGGCGCGCCAGATCGTTCGGCGCCTCGACCCGCTCCAGACGCTCCCGCAGCGCCAGCGTGACAGCTTCCGTCAGGCTCTCGCCGGTCAGGCGAGCGAGCCGGCTCGCCAGCCGATGCGCTTCCTTGTTCTTGATGTTGAGAGACATCCACCATTCTCCCGCACCAGTCTACCATATGACCACAAAGCACGAAAGACAAGTGGCGATTTCTGTCGGTAGCACACGATCTGTCCGGTAGCGTCTTGCCCTTTGAGGAGGGTTTTGATGCGCCGGTCGGAAGCCCTTCAAGGTGTGCGTGTGATGAGGTTTCTGGACATTTTGGGCCGCTACGAGGCGG
>Ga0182030_10015891_pt1 | contig 14708 bp, 16 predicted proteins | sample 812S3MmetaG_FD_121299 | JGI IMG/M metagenome (GOLD analysis project Ga0182030, IMG submission 121299) | Permafrost microbial communities from Stordalen Mire, Sweden - 812S3M metaG (Illumina Assembly) | ecosystem: Environmental > Terrestrial > Soil > Wetlands > Permafrost | place: Sweden... | reverse complement strand
CAGCCTTCGAGAATGCTGCCTGGAGTTCATCCTGAGTCGTCGAGTACGGTAAACCTCCAATATATAATTTTGTAGCCATTCAATTGCTGTTTGATGTGTAAGGCGACCTCCTTCTCCTCTGCTCCTGCGCCGACATTAGTGTGGCCAGTGGAAACTTACTAAGAACACTTACATCGCAATCATTATACCATAGGCGCTTCAGGAAACGCAAATGTGGGTTAATGAAGATTTAATGATAAAAAATTGCCCTGGGCGCTAGGCGCTCGGGGCATAATTGGGATGACGGAGGGAAGCATGTATCTCCCCGCGAACCTCAATCCGGTGAAGGCTCTCTGGAACTATAGTTTTGTGAGGTTCGTGCTGCCGTCGGAGACCTTCGATTTTCTGGTTGGTCCTAGCTAATTCAGCTTTCGACAACCCTCGTTCCATTCGCCGCCGGTCCATTTTTCTCATGGGTTCCTCCAAAGATGAAGATGCAAGTCGTTGTCTATATATTGTTATAATATGAGGAACGATAAATAGCAAATTATGACCATCGACGCTTTTAAAAAGACGATCTGGGCACATTACCGCCGTGCGGGACGTACGAACTTGCCGTGGCGGCGCACCCGCGACCAGTACGCGATCTTTGTCTCCGAGATCATGCTCCAGCAGACGCAGGCGGCACGCGTGGAAAAATATTATGAAAAATTCATTAAACGATTTCCCAGCTTCCGCGCGCTCGCGCGGGCGCGGCAAGGCGATGTGCTTAAGTCATGGCAAGGTCTCGGCTATAATCGCCGCGCGATGTTCCTTAAGCGTTCAGCGGAGATCGTCGTCGCGCAATATGGCGGCCGCCTGCCGCGCGGGCGCGCGGTACTCGAGCAGCTCCCCGGCGTCGGAAAGGGGACGTCGGGCTCGCTCATGGCGTTCGCGTTCGACAGGCCGGAAATTTTTATTGAGACGAATATCCGCCGTGTGTTCATCCACTTTTTCTTTCCAAAGCGGCGGAAGGTAACAGATGTGGAGCTCACGCGTTATATTGAGAGAAGTGTTGATAGAAAGAATCCGCGCGAATGGTATTGGGCGCTCATGGACTATGGAGCGGCAATGCCCACCGCCGCACCGCACGCGAATTCCAATCGCCGCAGTGCTCACTATAAAAAGCAATCGCCGTTTGCCGGGTCGGACCGCGAGCTGCGGGGAAAGATCATGCGTTCGACACTTTCACAAAAAAGGAATAAAATAAACGCGAAGGAGCTTTTAAAAGAACTGGCAGTTCCTCGCGAAAGGTTCATAGATATCATTGAAGACCTTACCAAGGAGGGTTTTATCGTGAGGATTGGAGATTATATTTGTATTAAAAAGTAACTATGCAGAAATATTTTACAAAAGTGATGTTCGCCGTGCTCATCGCGGGCGCGGTGCCGTTTTTTGCATCGGCCGCAACGGCGACCGTCGTTGTTTCGAAGACCGCGGCAAGTACGCCGTTCTATTATGGCGCATGGGTGCCGTATTGGACCGGCCAGGCGGGCGAGCAGCAGATCGCCGTCAATCTTGACTCTTTAAACGAAGTAAGCCCGTTCTCGTACGAGATCGTGAGCGGGGGAGCCATCAAAGACGATTTAGGAATCAGTAAAGGATTATGGACCGGATGGATCTCAGCCGTGCAGTCGGGCGGCGTCAAGGTCATCCCCACGATCGCATGGTTTGATACCGGCAGTATTTATAATTTGCTTTCTGTTGCGAAGACCCGCCAAACAGAAGAGAACAGCATTGCCGCGCTCGTGAAGAATAATAATTTCGACGGTATTGATATTGATTTCGAGAGCATGTCGCCGGCGACGCGACCCTATTATTCGTTATTTATAGAAGGGCTCTGGATGCGGCTCCATCCGGCCGGAGAAAAATTGACGTGTACCGTTGTGCCGCGCGAGCCGGCGAGCGATGTCTATGTGGTCGTTCCGGCGAACATCAGCTATGCAGAAAGCTATCCGGTGCTCAACCAGTATTGCGACGAGGTGCGCTTGATGGCATACGATCAGGGGACGACCGATCTCAAACTTGATGCGAGCAAAGGCGGAGACGGGACGCTCTATTCGCCGACCGCAGATCCGGATTGGGTAACGAAGATCGTGCAGTACGCGTTGCAATATATCAGCCCGAAGAAGATCATGTTGGGCATCCCGACGTATGGCTACGAGTACGAGGTCTCGTGGTCGAATAATGTGACGACCTATCAGGAGGTTCGCGCGTGGGATTATTTTGGGGCGATGGATCGCGCGGATTCGCTCGGTATCGCACCGGTGCGCGATAACGCCGGAGAGTTGAGCTTCACCTTCACGTCGAGCACGTATATCCAGGAACCGCTTGACCTCACCAACTATGTCTCATCCACGGAGCCGGCGGTGCTGACGACCCATAATCCGAATGCATCCACTACATTCTTTGTCTCGTTCCCCGACGCCACATCGGAGTTGCAGAAGGTCGCGCTCGCAAAGGAATATGGCCTGCGCGGCGTGATGTTCTTTAAGATGGACGGGGATATTGACCCGGCGATCTGGAACTCGTTGAATTAACTCAGCTCAAGCCCACCTGCCCCAAAAGTACTGGGGCAGGTGGGCTTGAGCATTCAAGTTCAACGAGCTCCAATAAAACTTCCATCAGGAGATTGTTGATTCCTTATGTGTTTTATCGCACGATCGATTGTTCTCTGGTGTTGCTTTATGGCGCAGGGGGAATACGACGGTGAAGGTCGAGCCCATCCCCGGTTCGCTTTCTACCGCGATCGTGCCGGAAAGACCGTGTTCTATTATTTTCTTTATGGTCGCAAGGCCGATGCCAATTCCTTTCGACGCTTCTTTTGTGGTAAAGAACGGATCGAAGATCTTTTTTTGGATCTCCGGCGTCATGCCGCACCCGTTGTCGCGCGCGCGGAGCGTTGCGATACCGTCCCGCTCTTCGAGCGTGAGCGCGACCGTTCGCTTCCGATGGTCGCCGCGGGGAAGGCATTCGTACGATTCGATGGCGTTCAGGAGCAGATTGATCACGATCTCCTGGAACTTGAACGGCGCGTCGAAGTGCGTGATGTCCGTGCGCCGATCACGAGGAAATACGACCCGGACCGATTCTTTGTTCGCCTGATAATTGACGAGTTGAATAACGTGATCGACCCCTTGCGTCAAGGAGAACGATTCCTGTACGTCCGCGCCGCGGATCTGCTTTCGCACCGCCTGCATAAAACTTTCGATCTGTCTGGTGGTAGTGAGCGCGCTTGCGATCGACGGGTCCGCCTCGTCGCTCGCGCGGAGAGAGAGGGCGTTGAGAAGATTCAGAAGGTCATGGAACAGGCCGCATGATAATTGTCCAAGTTCGGCGAGACGGTTCAATTGCTGCATCTTTTCGAATTGGATCTTACGAAGTTCGTCGGTGCGTTCGACGATCTTTTCCTCAAGCAGATCGCGTTCTTCTTTGAGCGCCTGCTCGGAGTTTCGCGCCCGTCGCATCGATTGCTCGACCTCGCGGTCATAGAGCCACGCGACGACCATGACCAACGCATAGATGACGGAAAAGATCAGCGCATCCATGATGCGCATTTTTTGGACTTGCGTGGTGATCGTTCCGTGATATTGCGCGTACCACAAGGGGATGATATACGCGGCGATCAGTCCGGTGACCACAAACCCAAACCTCGTCCCGTGGAGGATGGTGGTGATAACGATGACGAGCGCATAGGCGAGCAGGACGATCTGCATGGTGGCGCCCCAGTGATAGGCCGCATAACTGCTACTTGCAAGATATGCGGCTACTAAAAGGTACGAAGCAATAGTGGAAAATCCTCGTCGGGAAAGCACATAAAGAAAAATAAAGAATACGGGCAATGTTGAGAACGCGCCAATTGACAGTTCCCGATTTGAAAATCCTTCCTGGATAGAATAGAAGAAAATAATGACGTCCAGAATCGCCGCCATAGCAATGGATCCGATGAGGATAACGTTGAGAATGCGGGTTCTTCGCCGGTGGTCTTCGTCCATAGCCACACTATACTCCGCGTACATTAAACAAAGATTAAACGGATGCCTGATTCCTTTCGCCGACGATATACCCGCGGGCGGGAACCGCGCGTATGAACGCGTCCTTGTTCTGCGGATCGATCTTTTTACGAATGTTCATGATGTGCATATCAATGCTTTTTGAAAATTGATCAACGCTATCATCCCAGACATGCTCTAACAACATCTCGCGCGAAACCACCTTCCCTACATGCTTCATAAGGTATTCCAAGAGCATGAATTCCTTCGGGGTAAGATATGCGGTTTTCTCATTAAAGGTAAAATGATACGTTTCCCGGTCGAGCGAAAGGCCGTCGACAGAAAGCATATTTCCTTCATATCGCGTTGGACGGCGAAGCAGCGCCTTCATGCGCGCCGCGAGCTCGCTCCATGCATACGGCTTGGTGAGATAATCATCCGCGCCGCAGTTGAGCAGCGCGACCTTGTCTTCGATCTCCGCCGCGACGCTGAGTATCATCACCGGCGTAGCGATCTTGTATTCTCGCAATCCGGCGCAGATCTCGTCGCCGCTCTTCCCCGGCAGGCCTTTGTCGAGCAGGATAAGGTCGTAGTCATTCGTGCGCGCCTTGTAAAATCCGCGCTCGCCGTCGTGCTCCACATCCACCGCATAGCATTCCGCCTCGAGCTTGCGTTTTAAAACGGCCGCCGTTTCTTCCTGGTCTTCGACCACGAGGATCTTCATAAAAGTGAGATTTTTTCCATTATACACTATCGAGATAAAAAATAGCGCTCCGGGACAATACTTGTCCGGAACGCCGTGAAGCCGTTAAAAAGGCTCCGCTTTGTGTTCCCTCAACCGTTCCCCCAGCGCAAGTTGCATCGCCATCTCTGCGCTTGCCTGGCGGGGGATGAAAGGGGCCGTCTGGGCAACAACGCCCGACGAGAGTTTCCATCTACATTCACGATTACGACAAAGCCCATCCTTTGTCATAAATTGCTGGCGCCGATGGAATTTGCATTCGGGGTTTTTGCACCTTACCTCCACCCGTTTTTCTCCCGGCGCGCTTGGCACCGCCGTTACTGCCGCCTGCCGTCTCATAAAAATACCCCCTTGCAGACTACATATAACCATATTTCCCGTCCGTTATCAACTGCTGATGATCACCTTTGCGATGGCGAAGACGCTCCGGAGGGTATAGTGGTCGGTGAAGCTCATGTTGTTGCCGTCCGTAATGTACGGGTCCTTCATGATATAGTTTCCCTTACTGCCGCTCACGAGCACCACGAAGTGCGTGCCGCCGTAGGCGTGGATGCCCACGACCACCGGATTGCCGGTGGCGAGCGTGGCGTCGATTGTGGCGGTTTTCCGCGTGGCGGTCACGCCATCAACGTTGATGCTCGTCAATAAAGATGCCGGAGAGTATGCCGCAAAGTCATTCGGATTGGAATTGATCGTTTCCGGCGTTACGTCCTTATAGCCGTAGTGGGTGAGCACCATCGCCATGGCGCTCACGAGGCATCCGTCGGCTGCCATGGTGTAGCTCGTGCCGTCGAGCGGAAGGCTGCCCCACGCGCTGTCCCGCTGGTTGTAATAACATCCCCACGAATCGCAGACGGTCTGGTTGCCGAGCAGTTTTGACCCGCCGGCGTTTGCGGCGAACGCGGAGAAACTGTTCAGTTCCGCGGTCGCCGCCGCGAGCAGTTTTTCATACGTCGCTTCCTGTGAGTTTGTTTCCGCGAGCAATTGGGTTTTGGATTGTTCCGTTGAAAGGAGCGACTGCTGCTGCGCGGTGAGCGACTGCTGTTGAGCCGTCAGAGTGCTTTGTTTTTGCTCCGAGGCGGTTTGCGTGGTGGCCAGTTCGGTTTTTTGTTGCCCCACCGCCTGTATCTCGTTCTGGATGCCGTTTTGTATCTGTAGTGTCTGGTTCAGGTCATCCCATGTCTGCACGAGGCCGCCGGAAGAGAGCATTTGCATGATAAGCGGTTTTGCATCGGCTTTTTGAAGGCTGCGCAGGTACGCGCCAAGCGCCGCCTGATCCGTCGCAATCGTTTGCTGCGCGCTCGTGATCTGCCCTCCTAACTGCTGGATCTGCAGCTGTGTGTTTTTGATCTGGGTTTGGGTAAGGGTGATCTGCGTTTGCACCTTGCTCTTTTGAAGGTTGAGCGAATTGATAGCGGCTTGCAAAGTTTTCTTGTTGGCACCGACCTGCTGAAGCTCGATCTGGTATTGCGCGATCTGCTGGTTGAGAACGGCCATCTGTTGGTTATTGGCATCAAGCTGGGCCTGCAGGGAACTACTGCTCACGGCAGTGTTTGTGGATGCTCCGGCAACTGTTTGCGCGAGTGCGGCAGGCGCGAGGCTTACACCGGTGGCAGTAGGCATGCCGATAGCCACTACGATAGCAAGCGTCAGCACGCCAAAAAGCGTCGCGACGAGCGCGAAGAGTCTTTTTACCGCACTATTTTGTGGATCATCAAAATTCATACTCGTTCAAGCCGGTATGAGACCATTATACCCCAATCAAAACATTCCGATTCGAAATGGTCGGTTTTATTTGCGCCGCTTGCTTTTCTTTGCCTCAAGCATGAGCTTCTTCGCCTCCAACCGCTTTTTGGTCTTTTTCGAGCTTGATCGCTGCCCGGTTATCCAGCTTCCTCTTTTTGCCATATAAATATTTTATTAATTAATGTACGGTCTGAGTATAACAAAAAGTTTCCGATAAGGGAAGGAAACGGTTCAAGCGCGGCGGGATATATGTGGAAATTAAACACGGATTCGGCTATGATCGATATGAGGAGGAACGGGTATGGATTATGTCGCTCTTTTTAATGCGCCGCCACCGCTCGCATGTCACACCGTGCAGATTTCGGAGATGATCGAGTCGGGGGAAGAACAGGTCAATCGGTGTACTATAACTGGGTGCTTTCCCGCAAATGACGATGAGGAAGCGTTGTTCTTGGCTCGTGAAATCGCCAGCGGCAAAAAAATAAAAAGAGGCGACGAAGAGTGGAAGCTCACTCGTCTCTTCGCTGTCGCGCATGAGGTCAAACTCGACGTGCCGTTACTCGTCGAACGCTGAGCCATCCGGCGATCGTAGGCCTTCAAAGAAATTTGAGGGTCTTTTTTTATGCCGCCACCCCAACGGATGCGTGTAGCGGGCGGCCGCCCCCGATGTTATGCAGCTTTTTTATAACGCAGGCCTTCTTCTAACTGATCGATCTGTTCGGTCAATTGAACAAGAAGAACTCTCTCGTCTGGCGACAGTGCGTCCGGCCCGTCGCGATAGTCGAGCTCCCTTGTCTGTCCGATACTAGATGTTGACTGCTCCGCATCGTGGAAACTGTTCGAATGAGATATCAAAAACAGCTCGAGAATGAGCTGTTTTTTTGTTGCGATCATTGTTCGACGGGCTACTGTATAAATGTGAATGAATGTACGAACGCGTTGTAATCGCTTTGGTCCATGCCATACGTTCCTATGCCGTACATGTTTTGACCCTTGGTGGTAATGAGAACGTAGTTCTCCGACTGCTGCCCGTCGATCGTGACCGTAATCGTGCTTTGCATTGCCGCATTACCAAGAAACTGCGTCGGTTGCGCACTCGTGAGTTTTGCGCCGGGATATTTTGAGTTCACCGCCATCGCGTAGATATCCATCGCGCCCGTGAGATAACCGCTTGGGAACTGATAGCTTTGCGGATAATGATATACGTCGACCGCGTAATACTTCGTGCTCGAACCGCTTCCCGACTCCGCCATATATTTGGTGACCGGGATCGATCCGGCAGTCGGCGAATTGAACGTTGTTTTGGCCACCTGGGGAGTCCCCGAAAAATTCGCCGAGAACCCATCGGCTGACGACGTATAGAGGTTCGCCGGGGCTGTCGATTGGCCTTGTTGCGGCTGCGTCGGCGCGCCGCTGCCATGATCCATTACCGCGAACACAGCCCAGACGATAAGAATCACCACGACGACCACTACTATGATCCAGATATTTTTTTTGCTCATGACTGTAAAAAAATCCAGAAACAATTCCGACCTTTCATTCATTATAACATCTTTCATCACGCGAGGGCACAAGGGCGCCCTCCGTTTTTTTATTCTCTCTGAATCGTGGAAACGGTTCAAACTTATTGGAGGGGGAGGTGCCCGAATAGGGCGGATACCCGCAAATCGCGCTATGATTAAAATATGCCTTCTCAATATAGTTATCTTGGCGGCGGTTTAATACTTCTGGTTTTTTGGGCAATCATATTTTTAGCGCGGAAAGATTTACGCCGGGAAATTATTTGGGCGAGTCTAGTTGGCCTACCCTTTGGTTTTATCGAGAGGTTATTTGTACCGTATTATTGGTATCCAGCGTCGCTGTTTGATCTAATGAGACGATATGGATTCGGCCTGGAGGGATTTTTATACAGTTTTTGCGTTGCTGGCATTGCGGCAGTTATATATGAATTTTTAGAAAAAAGAAAAACGGTAAAAATCAAACGCGACAAAGAATTACATCTTGGCCCATTTATCGCCTTCATCCTGGTTTATGTGATCTTGGAAATTTTTTCTCCAGCGAATCCCATGCTCGACCTTACCGTGGCCTTTGTTTGTGGCGCGGTTTTTACGGCTCTCGCGCGTCCTGATTTATTGAGGCAGATTTTGGTAAGCGGTCTTACCTTTGGGGTTTTCTATCTCATATTTTTCGCGTTAGTGAACGCGATGTTCGGAAATTTCGTAAGCCAGTTTTATAGTCCGCAGTTTTTTGGCAATTTTAAGCTTATAGGCGTGCCGCTCGAGGAAATTATCGGGGCGTTCGCCGGTGGCGCTTTTTGGTCGACTCTTTACGAATATACAAAAGCTTATCGGGAAGAAGCGCTCTTATAGTAACTACCTCTTCAATCTTTTTCCATAGAAAGGATCGGGCACCTCGATACTACCGGCCTCTGCGTCGCTTAAGCCGCCATAGAGTGTTCCCGTACCATCGCCATGAGGCACCAAATCGCCGAGAAAGAAAATGTCCGCAAGCTCCGGTGTTTTCGCATCACCCGCAGGGAAATTTTTTCTCGTCGCTATGATCTCGATCGGCGACGCGCGATGCGTTTCTGGATCGTACTCGAACGACATTGCGTAGTAGCTCTTGGCGCCTTGCTCGTCTTGACGCGCAATGTGTCCAATAATGCCGATCGTGCCATCTTGGAGTGGATGTAACCCGTTCGCGCCACCCCACTCTTCAGGGACAAATTGATCTTCGATGATCCTCGCGTCAAGAAAATTCTGTATGTTCGTCATGTCCTCAAGGCGACGTAACTCGACATACCCTATTTTGCCCCTTCCGTTGCTTCCGCCCTGCGGTCGCGTGGAAACACCGATCCGGCCGTTTGCGAGAGACGCAAGCCGGATATCTTTCATCATGTCCGGTCCGGCCGCAAATTTTTCGAGCGATGAGAAATCACGTCCGCGGTAAAAGACCGTTCTATAGCTAGGCTCCCGGGAATCAATTACGGTAACATTCGGATAGACCTCAACACCCCCAATGATCGTTTCGTTTCCGATCTGTGTTGCGAAACCATCTTCTAACGGCAGCGTCGGTGAGCCGTGGGCTGGAATCCAGACGCCATCCTTTTCTTCAAAGAACATAACTTGTGAATCTGCCCGCGCTTCTCGCATCTCCACGCGTCCAATAATAACGGGGGTGCCACCAATCAAAAAGGGACTTGAGATATTATATACATCATTTTCGCCGACCCCCGAAAATCGCAGTTTCTTCCCCATAGGAAGAGCTTCTTTTTCTTCAAATTTACGCAAAAGTTCAGCGCAGCGCGGAGGAGAAGATTCTTCCTCCTCTATGGCTCTTTCCATAAGAGAACTCATAGGAGAATCCTATCAAAATTTACGCAACCGTGCCACTCTCCCGCTGGGGTATATCGGGTAAGATATCGTGTATAATTCCAATATGGAATTAAAAGACGAGATCAAAGTATTTTTTAAGGGCGACGTATCGGACGCCGATGCGGACATACAAAAATATAGCAGGGACTATTCGATCTTCAACGTTAAGCCGCAGGTCATCGTCTTCCCCAAGGATATCGACGACCTGCAGAACCTGGTCAAATTCGTGGAGAAGAAAAAAGCGGCCGGAGAGGATATATCGCTCACCGGACGTTCGGCGGGCACGGACATGACCGGCGGTCCTCTGAGCAGGGGAATCATCGTATCCTTCACCAAATACTTCAACCACATAAAAGAGATCACGGACGACTACGCGAGGGTCGAGCCGGGAGTGTACTTTCGCGATCTGGAAAAGGAACTTACCGCCAAGGGACTGCTGTATCCGCCGTATCCGGCATCGAAGGATCTGTGCGCCCTGGGTGGGATGGTCAACAACAATTCCGGCGGAGAAAAGACGTTGGCCTATGGCAAGACCGAGGACTATGTGCGCGAATTGACCTTGGTGATGGGAGACGGCGAGAAGCACGTGATCAAGCCGCTTTCGGGCAGCGAACTGGAGTCCAAGCTAAAGGAACAGAGTTACGAAGGGGAGATCTACCGTAAGCTGAAGGCGCTCATAGAGTCGAACTACGATGCGATTATGAAGGCCAAGCCGGATGTATCCAAAAACTCGGCCGGATATTATCTGTGGAACGTATGGGACAAAGAGAAAGGGACGTTCGACCTGACCAGGATCATCGTGGGATCCCAGGGGACATTCGGGCTGCTTGCTGAGGCCAAGCTTGCCTTGGTGAAGGCACAAAAACATTCGCGCCTCGCGGTCATATTCTTGAAAGATCTGCGGTGGGCGGCCGACATAGTGGAAGAGGCGCTCAAATTCAAACCGACGAGCATCGAATCGTACGACGACAAAACCCTTAGCTTCGCAGTGAAGCTGTGGCGGCAGGTCATTGCATCGATGAAGGGCAATGTATTCATATTGGCCTGGCAGTTTCTGCCCGAGGCCTTTATGGTGTTGCGCGGTGGTATGCCAAAGATGATCATGATGGTTGAATTGACCGGCGACGACGAGAAAGAGCTGGTGTCACAGCTGAACGCGCTCAGAGCAGACGTGGACAAGTTCGCCGAGACCCATCCGGGGATACAAGTTCATGCGCTTAAGACGGAGCAAGAAGAACAGAAATATTGGACCATCCGGCGTGAGAGCTTCGCCCTCCTGCACAACAACACGACCGGCTTGGACACGGCGCCGTTCATTGATGATTTTATTGTGAAGCCGGAGCATATGGCCGAGGTTTTGCCTAAGGTGAACGCCATCCTGGATAAATATGGTAAAGATCTCATTTACACGATCGCCGGACATCCCGGCAACGGGAATTTTCATATCATCCCACTGATGAACTTAAAGGATGAGCGGGTGCGCGCGCTGATCCCGGTCATATCCGACCAGGTTTATCGGTTGATATTCCAATATCATGGTTCGATAACGGCCGAACACAACGATGGGCTGATAAGGAGTCCATATCTGGAGATGATGTATGGAAAGGAAATAGTCGGGCTGTTCGCGGAGGTGAAGAAGATATTCGATCCCGAGAACATCTTCAATCCGGGCAAGAAGGTCAATGCAAGCCTGGACTACTCGATGGAACATATAAATAAATAGAGGACGCACTTATTGCCCGTATGGAAACTGTTCGAACCTATTGTGAGCGGGGGATAGCGTCTAAATAGGATTCCAGCGGAATGTTGCTCCGGAGCCTTATCGGTGTTATTCTCCAAACAGGAAATGCCACCTTCAAAAAATAACGGAGTGGACGCCGATGGACAAACGCTGTGATTCACGCAACATGCTTCTTAGCTTCCCTCGGGGTAGTTTCCCTTGCGGATGGTATATTTCGGAAAAACTTCTTAGAGAAATAACGGAGGAGATGACGTCGATAGTCCGCGATGCCGCAGGCGAGATCCCCAAAACGATCAATGTTTATGGCTCCGAAGAGAAGCCCGGGTTCAGGACCAGGCTGATATTGCAAGGAGATAAGGAAAAGATTTTACGGGCCATCAAAAGCATACTTCCCGACTGCGATGTTATCTGGTGTTAGATCCCACAACAGAAAAGTTCCGCGCGGGCATCATCGGTGCGGAGTTTCCTATAAGATAAGAGTGCCTTAACGGTACTCTTTTTTTGTGGGTGACCATCGTCATGCGGGGCTAGACGATCGGTTTCGTAAAAAAACTCCCGACTTCTATTACCAGTGTAGCAAGCGAGCGGTATCTATCAATCCTTGAATATAAAAATAAGCCCAGCGGTGAAGCCGGGCTTGGTGTGTATAACTTCTGGTCATGCGCGGATGGAATAATGAGCATCCACGGACGTGCGAAGCTGATGGTACCGCTCCCGCTTGTCGCGGAAGCGCCGCAGGGTCGCGGACGGCAGGATCTTCCGAAACGCATCTTCATAGTTCTTTCCGGAGAACAACTTGTTGAACTCGTCCTCAAGGTGCATCCAAATGTGCCATTCGTGGACATCGCTGCGACTGGTCATCCAGATCGGATACACGTCGATGTTGCAGCCGTCCAGGAAGATTGGGTCTCCGAACAGCTGTTGTCCTCGGCCGCGAATGGGAACATGATAATCGCGCTGGACGTATTCCCCGTCGCGCAAACTTTCTAGCGTTTCGCGCATAATGAACCCGATCCATCCGTCGCCGTGCTCGTCATAGACCAAGAGATACGCATGGTAGACATTGAATGTACGAATTCCGGATCTTCGTCTGTCGACGTCCCATCTCTCGGTCGGAACCTTGAGAAGGAACCGGGTGTCGAGCTCCGGCAAAGTTTCAATGTGAGCTTCCTCTTTCTCCAGTTCCGCGATGGACGCCTTCATACGGGCGTCGAAATGGTCGTGGATAGCACCGGCGAGGAACAACAGGCCGATGATGCCAAAAACGGTAAGTACCCCGATGATTTGCGGGTAATGGTGCATGATGTCAAGGTGCATGGTTTCTCCCTAGAGATCGTCCACCGTAGTGGACGTTGCCCAGATGCCAGCCATAGAGTTTGAGGGCTTGTGCCCGCTGGCTACTGGAACGCGGAAAGCATATCACGAAAAATTATATTTACAAAGTATGTTGGATATTGGACGACGTGAAAACTTGGATTTTGCCAGCGGGATGGGTATCATAGTGTTATGAACGCCGAGACCCAACCCGAGGTACCAAAAACCAACGAGGAATATTTCAAAGAGATAAAAACATTGCTTGCCGAAGGATGGAGGTTTGAGGGCAACGTTTTTGAACAGAACCAGACCTATCGCTTGGTGGTAAGTAAAGAAGGGGAGGAAGAGAGAATTTTCCATACCACTAAACCCTATCCAGAGATGTTTGATAGCGCCGGAAAGGCAACGGACGGTTCTTGATTATCTGGCTACGGATCGTGGAAACTGTTCGAACCTGATGGAGGGAGAGGATGTCCCAATAAAGCACGGGCTGTAATCATTTGGTGGCGCCATCGGCTTGGTGGGTGTGAGTAGGGGTCTCTCATTAATAAATCAATAAATATATGAAAAAACTCCTTATCGCTTTGGCGCGTGAAAAGGGGCAGATGTCCCTCCCTAGGAACGTACTAGGCAAATAACATCGATATATACTATGGTAAAAAGGAATTAAAAAAACATTAAATAAAAGTCGCCTGCGGGAAACGTTATTTATAATTATCAATCATGAGCGTTTTTAAAAAAGAAGGGAATATATCAAAAATAATTTTCGGCGCGATGATGATCGTCGTGTTCGCTTTGGTTTTTGGTCCAGCGGCCCTCGCTCAATTTACCGTTACATCCGGTTCCGGTTATGGTTATGGATACGGTTATGGTTCCGGTTATGGATACGGTTATGGGTTTGGCTCTGATGGTGGTGCGTTGGGGTACAGAGAGACGAACCCAGTGGTCAACCTTGGCGATGCGAGCAATTTCGTAATTCTATCATATGCAGGGATCAATGAGGCTTCCACTGGAAGTGTTATTACCGGAAATGTTGGAGTGTCTCCGGACGGCGCTGCATCCATCACCGGATTAACCTGCGCGGAATTGAAGGGGACGGCATATGTAGTCGCTGCGGCGGGTGGTAGCCCTGGTGCAACGTGCGAGGCGACTAATCAGAGCGCATTGCTGACCCCAGCCATGACCAACCTGAATACCGCATATACCACGGCTAATGGGTTGGCGCCAAGCGTCACTTACAGCACACCGAGCAAAGAACTTGGCGGCCTGTCTCTCGTTCCTGGCGTATATAAATTTACTGGAAATGCGACCATATCGAGCAATCTCACTCTCGCTGGTGGGGCAACTGGCGTGTGGGTATTCCAGATACCGGGAACATTCACCGCACTTAATGCCGCGCATGTTATTCTGAGCGGGGGCGCGGAGCCGGATAACGTTTATTGGATAGTCGGTGGAGCAACACAACTTCAAGCAAATACTGTTGTCAATGGGACTATTCTGGATCAAACAGGTATTACGTTGCTGAACCAAGCAACATTAAACGGCTCCGCAATGTCATTAACAGCTTCCGTTACATTAAACAACAGCACCGTTACAATTCCTGCGGCTTTGGATGAATACGGGTTCGGTTACGGTTATGGATACGACGCGACGTCGACCTATACTGCACCGGATCCCGTGACCGGCATTTCCTTGAATGAAAGTAGCAGCATAATCGTCGTTGGGAATACCGATCAGCTTACCGCCACCATCACTCCGGCCAGTTCTACAAACCCTGGCGT
>Ga0182030_10015889_pt1 | contig 14710 bp, 13 predicted proteins | sample 812S3MmetaG_FD_121299 | JGI IMG/M metagenome (GOLD analysis project Ga0182030, IMG submission 121299) | Permafrost microbial communities from Stordalen Mire, Sweden - 812S3M metaG (Illumina Assembly) | ecosystem: Environmental > Terrestrial > Soil > Wetlands > Permafrost | place: Sweden... | reverse complement strand
GCCACGATGTGGAAAAACGTCCCGTCCTCGGTACGCAGAACGAGATAGCGCACGCCTTCGGGTGCGGCGGCTCCGAGTTCACGAAAGACATCTTCGACAAGTTCGGTGTTACGTTGCGTGGCTTCGGGCTTCGTTTGATAGCGGATCACGGTGCGGGTCATGGCTTCCCTTTCTGGTCGGTGCTGCCGCTGGACGGCGTTGCTATGACGACGGCCGGGGGCGAAACGATTCTCCCGAGATCGGATCCGGAGAGAATCCTTTGGACCGCTGCGAACGTCATTGCGGCATGACCGATCCCGCCTTCGAGCAGCTCTTGGTCGACTCACGGCCGAAACTGCATCGCTATTGCGCGCGCATGACGGGCTCCGTGATCGACGGCGAGGACGTGCTGCAAGAAGCACTCGTCAAGGCCGTCAAGGCCCGCGCGCAGGCCGGCAACATCGTGCAGCCCGAGCGCTGGCTCTTCCGCATCGCACACAACGCTGCGCTCGATTTCTTGCGCCGGCGCGCCCGGGCCGAGGCCCGGCAATCGACTGAGGATCCCGAAATGATCGCCGATCCCAACGAAGTGCGGCCCGACCCCGAGCTACTCTCGACGAGCCTGCGCACGTTCATGCGGCTACCACGCGTTCAGCGCAGCAGCGTCATCCTGATGGACGTGCTCGGCTATTCGCTCAGCGAGATCGGCGAGATCATGGAGTCGAGCCTGCCGGCCGTGAAATCGGCGTTACATCGCGGACGCACGCGCCTGCATGAGTTGGCGAAGGAACCTGAGGCGGTCGCGCCGCCGGTTCTCTCGGCCACGGAACGGACGCTGCTCGCCGGTTACATCGACTGCTTCAACGCGCGTGACTACGATGCGGTGCGCAGGATGCTCGCCGATGAGGTGCATCTCGACCTCGTCAATCGCTTGCAGCTGAACGGCCGGACTGAGGTCGAGCGGTACTTCACCAACTATGCAAAGGCTTCACCGCGCCGCTTCGCGTTAGGGTTTGTCGACGGACATCCGGCGATGCTCGTCTACGAAGCGACCGCGCCGGATGACGTCTCGTACTTCGTGCTCCTGGAATGGACAGGCTCCAGCGTCGCGCACATCCGCGACTTCCTCTACGCACCATACGCCCTCGAAGGCGCGGTAATCGTGGCAACCCCGCCCCCCCGTTCGTCATCCCGAGCGTAGTCGAGGGACAACTACTCAGGTGCGACGATTGCGGCTGTCCCTCGACAAGCTCGGGATGACAACTACACGGTGAGGTAGCGGCGAACGATTTGTTCGTCGCGGGTGGCGCCGGCTGAGTCGCACTCGAAGACGATGCTGCTGTTTGTCATCCCGAGCGTAGTCGAGGGACAGCCACAATCGTCGTACCTGAGTAGCTGTCCCTCGACAAGCTCGGGATGACAACTACAACTACACGGTGAGGTAGCGGCGGACGATTTGTTCGTCGCGGGTGACGCCGGCTGGGTCACACTCGAAGACGATGCTGCCCTTCTCCATCACAAGAATCCGATTCGCAACGGCCGCGGCAAAGGACACATTTTGCTCGATGAGCAGAGCCGACAGACCGGCGTCTCGCAGCCGCACGAGCAACCCTCGGAGTTCATCGACAAGAAACGGCGACAGGCCCTCTGTCGGCTCGTCGAGTAGCAGAAATCTCGGGTTGGAAACCAATGCTCGGGCAACGGCCAGCATTTGTTGCTCTCCGCCCGATAGCGTCTCGGCTTTGTTCTGGCGCCGATCGTACAAGCGCGGGAAAAGTTCGTAGACAGCGTTCGCGTCCCAGGGCGCGGCGGCAGCCGCCGGGCGGTAAGCAATCGTCAAGTGCTCGTGCACGCTCAGCGAAGGAAAGATTCGTCGTCCTTGCGGCACGAGCGCGATGCCGTGGCGGACGATCCGGTAGGCCGGTAAGCGCGTAATGTCCTCGCCCGCGAATGCGATTCGGCCGCTGCGGGCCGGCGTGAAGCCCATAATGCTACGGATGAGCGTTGTTTTGCCGACGCCGTTGCGCCCGAGTACGGCGACGGTCGTTCCCGGCTGCACCTCGAACGACACACCTTGCAACACGTAGCTCGATCCATAGTACGTGTGAATGTCGTCGATGCGAAGCAGCGCGCCGTTATCAATCACGTGCCGTCGCCGAACCGCTTGCGACGATGCCCGTCAGCAAAGCTCCGTTTCGCAACTCTTCGGGCGTGCCGTCGGCAACGATGCGTCCGCGATCCATGGCCGTGACGCGATCGGCGATTGCGAACGCCGCCGTGAGGTCGTGCTCGATCATCAGCACGGTGATCGAACGATCGAGGCTGCGGATCATGTCGGCGGCGATCGCGGTCTCGGCGGCCGAGAGGCCGGCCATCGGTTCGTCCAAGAGCAACAGGCGGGGTTCACCCGCTAACGACATCACGATTTCGAGCTGGCGCTGCTTTCCGTACGAGAGGTCGCGCACGGAAACGTCCTGGAGGCCACCTAACCCCCAGCGCTCGAGCAGTGCGCGCGCGCGTTTCTCCGCAGCGGGATAGCATGCGAGCGGACGATGCCAAACGAAATGCCACGGTGCGAGCGCGTTCACGGCAATGATCGTGTTATCGAGGACGCTCAGGCGCGGGAACAAGCTGGTTATCTGGAACGTGCGTGCCACACCGAGCTGCGCGCGCCGATGCGTCGAGCGGCGCGTCACATCGCTGCCGAACAATTCGATTCGGCCGGAAGACGGCGCAATCTGCCCGTGAACGATATTGAATAGCGTTGTCTTCCCGGCGCCGTTCGTGCCGATCAGCGCGCGCCGTTCGCCCGTTGGAATGGCGATCGAAACGTCGTCGACGGCCCTCACGCCTCCGAACTGCCGCGACACGTTGATTACGGAAAGTGCGGTCACCGCAACGTCGCGGCTTTCGGCGGACGCCGGCGGGCGACGAACCCAAAGATTCCCTGCGGTGCGTAGAGCGCTACGAAGATGTAGACCAGCCCCATTACCGATAGCCAACGAGCGGTATATGTGCTGAGCACATGCTGCAGAAAGACAAAAATGACGGCGCCGACCACGGAACCGAACAGCGTTCCGGCCGCCCCGACCACGGTCATCATCAGAACCTGGGCTGACAGGGTCACACTCAGCACCGATGGTCCAACGAACTTTTCCAGATACAAGAACAGCTCGCCCGCGACGCCGGCGAACAGCGCCGAGACGAGCGCCAGCACGTACTTATAGGCCCAGACATTGTAGCCCAAGGCTTCCATGCGGCGTTCGTTGTCACGAATGCCGCGCAAGGCGTACCCGAACGGTGATCGTACGACCGTGAACATCGCCCACAGGCAGAGCAAGAACACCACGGCCAATACGTCGAGGTACCCGCGCGACGTGCCGAAGACGTTCAGCGGAGCGATCGGGAGCCCGTTGTCCCCACCGGTGATCGCCGTCCAACTGACCGCGATGCTCCATAGCACCTGCGAAAAGGCGAGGCTGATCATCAAGTAATACGCCTTCGCCGTTCGTAGTGCGACGAGGTGGAAGATCGCCGCGGCCAGGACACTGGCCGTCAAACCGGCCACGATGGCGGCAAGCAACGGCAGTCCGAACCGGACGGACGCGATCGCCGCGACATAGGCGGACGTGCCGAAGTAGGCGGCGTGACCGAGCGACGGGAGCCCGCCGTAACCCAACAAGAGGTCGAGGCTCATCGCGAAAACGCCGAATACGAGAATCTCGGCCAGCAGCTCGGCGCTGTATGACGGCAAGACGTTGGCCAGCACCAAGAGCGCCATCGCGGCGCCGGCGACGGCCAGCGCAACGCGTCCGCGCGCCGCGATCCGCGTTAGGATCCCGGCGTTCCCAATGTTTGGTAGGGCGCGAGAATCTGCAGCTTTGCGCCCTCTTCCGGCGCTCGAACCTCGGTCTGCGTTTCGACGATGCCGTCCTTGAGCGTATTGAACACGATGACGCCGTGGCTGGGATCGCGGAGCACGTGCATCGGTTCGTTACCAGCCGCAACCGCGTCGATCGCCTCGCGCCACATTTTCCGCAGCATGATAATCCCGCGGTCCGAGGTCGCGAGATGTTCGCTCGTCCGGTCGGCGATCCGGCCCTGGCTCTCCTGCGCGGCGTCGTCTTGGTCGCGTTCCCAGATGCGCCACCAGTCGTCGTCAACCCGCTTGTACTCACCGAACGTACGATGTTGAAATTCTGCGGTTTTAAGCGTGGGCTCCGTTGCCGTCGTCTCGTAACCGAAGACCATATATTGGTGCGTCGTCTCGTCGTCGACTGGCACGTTGAATAACATCAGTTGCGACGGCTGCTGCCCGACGCGAATGACGTTCACGCGAATGTGGCCGGGGAAAATGGTATGGTGTTCGTCGCCGATACCATTCGGATAATCGACCTTCATGCGAATTCCGTATGACGCCGGTTCCCACGTGACTTCCGGCCGCACCATCGCGAGTTCGGGATAGAGCGGTGCATGCAGCACCATCACATGGTACGCATCGGCCGTGTTTTCGGCGCGCTGCACCCAGTTGCAATGCGACTCACGCGCGAAGACGAAGCGGTCATGCGACGTGGTGAACAGCATGTCGTACTTCGGAAACGCCGGTGCCGGTTTCGGCCCGAGGTAGGCGAAGATCAGGCCGGCCGCTTCGTGCGTGTCGTACGCGACGTGGCGAATCTTCTCTTTGAAGGTGCTCTCCGGCGGCTCGCACGGCATGTCGAGACACTGGCCTGCGCGATCGAAAAGCCAACCGTGATAACAGCAACGCAAACCCGCAAGCTCGACTCGGCCGAGGTCGAGCTGAGTGCCGCGATGCGGACATTTGCGGCCGAGCAGCCCAACCTTCCCGTCGCCGTCGCGGAAGAGCACGAGATCCTCCGCGAGTATGCGCGTCGGCACGGGCGTGGTCGTGACGTGTTCGCTAAAACCCACCGGCCACCAATAGCGGCGAAGCATCTCCCCGCCCGGTGTTCCGCCGCTAACGCGGGTGAGTATCTCGTTGTCGGTGGCGTCCATGCTAAGCCTCTTCGGTGAGTTGGTCGCGCGGAGCAACTGCCTGCGGCCGGCCGGGCGCGCGATTGACTTCTCGCGGGCTATTTGATACTTCTACACAGAAATCTTGCGTCCACCTCAGCACGAGGCAACCTATTCTTCCGCTCTATTGCCGGCCGCAGTCTATCGCGTGATCGATCTTCTCAATGGGCTCTCGCTCGCCATGGTGCTGTTCATCTTGGCGGCCGGACTGACGCTGGCGTTCGGGCTCATGAAGGTCGTCAACATGGCGCACGGTTCGTTTTACTTGCTCGGCGGTTACATCGGCTTCAGCATCGTCAAGTACACCGGCAACTACATCCTTGCGGCAATCGGCGCCTTCATCGTAATTGCGCTACTCGGCGCCGGCATGCAACGGTTCGCGCTGGCCAGATTGCACAATGACGATCTTCGCCAGGCGCTGCTGACGTTGGGAGCGCTCTTCGTTTTTGCCGACATTGCGTTTTGGATCTGGGGCGGCGATCCGGTCGTCGTACCCGAACCCGCGTTCGCCCAGGGCGCCGTCAGCTTCGCCGGCTTGACGTATCCCGCGTACCGGCTATTCCTGATCGCGTGCGGACTGGTCGTCGCCGCAGGCCTCTGGCTGTTTATCGAAAAAACGACACTTGGCGCGGTGGTGCGCGCCGGAATGGACGACGAAGAGATGGTGCGCGGCATCGGCATTAACATTCCGCTCGTCTTTACCGGCATGTTTGCATTCGGTGCCGGGCTTGCCGCGCTTGGCGGCGTGCTCGGTGCGCCGTTGCTCGGCCTCTTTCCCGGCGCTGATTTCGAGATCGTGTTGCTCGCGTTCGTCGTCGTCACCGTGGGCGGTCTGGGTAGCATCGCGGGCGCGTTTTGGGGAGCCCTCCTCGTTGGGCTGCTCGACAATTTCGGCAATGCGTGGCTGCCGCAGCTGTCGCTCTTCACGATCTTTGTTCCCATGTTGGTCGTGCTGGCCGTTCGCCCGAAAGGCCTCATGGGCCGAGCATAACCATCTCCATTCACTCGGAAAGGACCGGCATGAACCCTCGCACTTTTGCAGCCCTCGTCATTGCAGCCACGAGCATCCTGGGTTCAGCGCGCGTTCAAGCGCAGCAGCCGCCGGTTAAAATCGGGATTCTCACCGAACTTTCCGGGGCACTCGGCGCGACGGGTTCGGCGGAGCGCGACGGTTTCTTACTCTTCCTCAAGGAAAGCGGCGATAAGCTGGGTGGCCGCCCGGTGACGACCGTGATCGAAGATACGGCGAGCGATCCGCAAACCGCGATCTCGAAAGTGCAGAAACTGGTCGAATCCGATAAAGTGGACTTTTTGCTCGGACCGATCGGCTCGGCAACGGCGGCCGCGATCAAGCCGTACGTCGTCGCGCAACAGATGCCGACGCTGATCGGCGCAACCGTCGATGAAATCGCCGACGGCAAGTACGTCTTCCGCATGTCGTTCCCCGCAAACTCCGACGCGTTTTTGGAAGGGTACCTCGCCGGCCACGCGGGCCATAAAAACGCCGTGATCATCGCGCCGAATTACAACGCCGGTCAATCGTCGGCCGAATATTTCGAAAAGGGCTTCGCCGCTGCCGGCGGCCATGTCGTTGCAAAGCTGATGCCGCGACTGGGAACGGCCGATTTCGCTCCCTATATCACGCAAATCCCGGCTTCGGCCGACGTCGCTATCGTCTTCGAACCTGGAACCGACGGCGTGCGCTTCATCAAGCAGTACGCCGACTTCGGCAAGAAGTTGCCGCTCTTCGGCTTCCCATCGACCGTGGATGAAAGCTCGTTGCCGGCGGAGGGTAAAGCTGCCGAAGGCTTTATCGGAGCGGCCAATTACTTTTCGACGATCAAGCTGCCGGAAAACGACAAATTCGTCCGCGATTGGCAAGCGGCGTATCATTCCAACCCGGGGTGGCAAGGGGAAGCCGGCTATCTCGCCGCCCTCGTGCTGGATCAGGCGATTCGCAAGCAACCCGCCGTACACGACCACGATGCGATGGTGCGCGCAATGAAGGCGGTCGTCTTACGGTCGCCGGCCGGCAACGTCCGTTTCGACGATAACAACGACACGATCGCCGCGCGCTATATCATGCAGATCCGATCCACGGCCACGGGCGATGAGCCGTTTATTTTCGGCACGATCCAAAACTTCATTCCGGAGGCGAGAGTGCCGGCATTGCCGAGCAACGTCGCGTTCCCGCACTGACGTGACCTCGCTCGCCGATCAGCTCCAGTCGATAACCTCGCGCACCGAACGCTTCGCCGAAGACGAACTGCGGGTCGACGGCCACGCAAAGGTGTCGGGCCAGGCGCAATACACGGCCGACTTCGCGCTGCCCGGGATGCTGTGGGCTGCTTTTGCCGGCAGCCCGCACCCGCATGCGAAGATCGTTTCGATCGATGCGGACGAAGCACGCGCGATGCCCGGCGTGCATGCTGTGTTGACCGGCGCGGATGTTGGGGAGCACTACTTCGGCCGGCGTCTGTGTGACTGGCCCGTTCTGGCGATCGACCGCGTGCGCTTCATCGGTGAGTTCGTGGTTGCCGTTGCGGCCGACACGCCCGAAATCGCGGACGCGGCGGTCGCAACGATCCGCGTCGAATACGAAGAGCTCCCGGGTGTCTTCGACACCGAGTTGGCTCTGAGCGCCGAATCACCGATCATTCACGAGGATCCCGAGCGTTATCCGTTCATGTTTCCGAAGCGTCCGGTGTACGGGCACAAGAACATCCAAGGGCAAGGCGAGTTAACCGTCGGCGATGTCGCGGTCGGGATGCCGCTCGCGGATCGTATCTTCGAGCACACGTTTAGCACGCCGCGTTATCACCCCGGCTACATCGAACCGCGCGCGACGCTCGTGTGGATCGACGCCGGCACCGTTCACGTCGTGTCGACCAACAAATCACCGTTCATGCTGCGGCAGATCATGTCGGTGTGCACCGGCATTCCCGAAAAACAGATCATCGTCCATCCGAGCTACATCGGTGGAGACTTCGGCGCGAAAGGGTGCGCGATCGAAGAATTTCCGTGCTATTACTTGGCGGCGGCGACCGGCCGTCCGGTCAAGACCGTTCGCAAGTACGTCGATGATATTCGTTCGACCAACGTGCGTCATGCGTCGCGGTCGCGCGTGCGAACCGGCATGATGAACGATGGTACGATCGTCGCTCAAGACATCGAGATGATCTTCGATGGCGGCGCATTCGCCGCGGGGAAACCGCTGCCGAACTTGTTGCCGGGTCAGCCGCCGAAGATCCCGTACCGCATTCCCCATTTCCGGCTCATGCGGACGTGCGTCTACACGAATTCGATCCCGGGCTGTTTCATTCGCAACCCGGGCGACATCCAGATCATGTTCGCCACGGAATCTGCGCTCGATATGATCGCCGGCGAGATGGGCATCGATCCGTTAGAACTGCGCCGGCGCAACAGCGTGGTCGAAGGCGACTCCGATATTCAGGGCGGCCCGTTTCTCGAACCGCGCGCGATCGAGGTACTCGCGGTGCTCGAGCGCGAGAGCGGCTGGAAAACGCCGCTGCCGCCGGGTCGCGGACGCGGGATGGCGTTTACGGTGCGTCATATCGGTATCGGCCAAACGAACATCCAGCTGCTGCCGCGAGCGAGCGGACACATCGACGTGCGCACCGGAACGACGGAAGTTGGGATGGGTATCCTGACGGTGCTGCAACGCGTCGTCGCAACGGAATTCGGCATTCCGCTCGAGCGCGTTCGTGCGGCGCGTGGTGACACGGACGTATCGGAGTTCGATCCCGGTGTCGGCGCGACGCGAACGACGCATATCAGCGGTCAAGCCGCGCTCGACGCGTGCCGCCAACTGCGCGGCCTACTCGAATCGGCAGCGTGCGGGCTCGCAAAGCTCCCCGAGGGATCGCTTTCGCTCGACGATGGCGTCTTCGTCTCGCGGGATCATGCTACGCGTGTGCCATGGAACGATGCGATGGACGCGTTGCTGCGGTCCCACGACGGTGACCTGACGCTTGTCGGCACCTACAATAGCGAACACGGTCACGGCACGCCGGAATATAACAACTTCTGCGCCTACGCGATCGAAGTCACGGTCGACCGGGAGACGGGCGCATACACGATCGACGACGTGCTGATGGTCGCCGATGTCGGCACGATCATCAACCCCGTCGCGCATCAGGGCCAGATCGACGGCGGGTTCGTTATGGGGCTCGGCTACGGCGTAACCGAGGAGTTGATCGTCGAGGAGGGGCGCATCACGAACCTCTCCTTCGCCGACTACAAACTGCCGACGATCATGGACATCCCGCCCTTCCGCTGCGAGTTCATCCGGGAGACCACCGGCCCCGGGCCGTTCGGCGCACGCGCCGTCGGCGAGCTGAACCTATCGGGCGTCGGACCGGCGATTGCCAACGCCGTTGCCGACGCGTGCGGCGTGCGGCTGTTTACATTGCCCATCACGGCCGAGCGCATTTACGCCGCGCTACACGGCGCCGAGTAAGGAGAACACATGGCTTCGTCTTCGCGGCGCTTTGTCACGGGCCACGACGCCGCCGGAAAATCGGTGTTCATTCTCCAAGCGACGACGCCCGTAACGCACACGGTCGGTTCGGGCGGTACGCGCGTGACCGAGTTGTGGGAGACGCGTTCCACACCCGCCGACAACGCGGGCGATATCGATGCTGCCGATCGCCCGTTCCGTCTGCCGCCGCCGGCCAACGGCTCCATCTTCCGCATCGTCGAGTATCCGCCCGACTCGGAGCGCAACGCCGTGCTGCGTGGAAACGCGGCTCACGACAACACGGGTTCCGGCTACACCCGCGACTTCGCAAACGCCCGTCATCCCGGCTTCCACAAAACATCGACGATCGATTACGCCATCGTCCTCAACGGCGAGATCTACGCCCTCATGGACGACGGCGAGGAACTCATGCGCGCCGGCGACGTCCTCGTCCAACGCGGCACAAACCACGCCTGGAGCAATCGCACGAACGAAACCGTCCACATCGCCTTCGTCCTGATCGACGCAACCCCGACACCATGACATTTAGGCCTGAAGCGTGGCTCCCCCCATTGTCACCCCGAGCGTAGTCGAGGGGCAGCCCGCGACTACGATGATTGAGGCTGCCCCTCGACTACGCTCGGGGTGACAACGGGACGTGACAGCTGAGGCGGTTATTTTAGGAAGCCGCCGGCTTTGCTCATTGCGATGAAGCGGGTGTGGTCGGGGTCCCAGCGGTCGATGACGATGGAGTTGATGCCGATGCCGCGTTGTTCGCCGTCGCGGAAATCGTAGATGCCGTTGATCCCCGTGTAACTGTGCAAGCCGAGGATGAAGTCGCGGCATTGTTGGGCGGTCGCGTCGGGGCCGAGGTGCTGTAGCGTCGTTACGACGATCATGGCTGGATCCCAACCGATGTTGTTGGCGAAGTCGGGCCGTACGCCGATGCTCGCGAATGCTTTGAAGTAGGCGGTTTGCGCGTCGTGCACGGGACCCGGCGGCGTGCCTTCGGCGACGGCGCGGCGGCCCGGGAAGTACAGCTCCTTCGGCAAGAACGTGGCGTACTGCGCTAACTGCGCGAAGACCATGTTGCCGTTACCGCCGGCGACGGGGCCGTCGTAGCCTACGTCGTGCAAGCCGCGCAACACCGTGCCGAACGGCGTTCCGGTCGTCCAACCGATGACGCCTTGCGGGTTGACCGTCTTGATGTGCGCGGCTTGGCCCGAGATACTGAGATCGGCCGTTGCAAAATGTTCGCGCACGACGGCGGTGACGTCTTTGTTCTCCGGCAGTGCCAACGCGCGATCGAATGATTGCTCGAAGGCTTGTCCGCTGGCGTCGGTCGATGTGATCAGGCCGATCCGCGTCCAGCCACGTTCGCGAAAGTAGCGCACGAGCGCGATGCCGTCGGCGCGCGTCGCGGCGCTCGCCGAGAAAATGTAACTGCCGGGCGCGGGGTTGATGCCGGGCGAGGTGCAGTACTCGACGGGTCCGTTCTTCTCCACCAGCGGACCGATCGCCGAGCACGGCGCGGTGAGATCGGAACCGATGAAGATCGGCACTTTCTTCGCGATGATGGCGTTTGCCAATTGGACGGCGAGCTGCGGGCTCGACTGATCGTCGACGATGGCGAACTTGACCGGCCGTCCTTTGATGCCGCCGTTCCGATTCGCGATCTGCTCGATGAGTCCGAGCGCTTGTTGCTGCGCTTTGCCGAGGAACGCCGCTCCGCCGGTGAGCGAGAGGATCACGTTAATTTCGTAGGGTTCGCCGGTTACGGGTGTGGCGGCTGGTGCGGGAGCCCCGACGGCGAGCAGCAAGATCGCGAACACCAGGGATTGAGCCATCGAGCGCTTCATGAAGAATGTCTCCGTCGCACCAGTTTCTCGCTAGATAACACTTCCAAGGACGAGTTCCTTGTCGCCTATCTCTCGCATTTGGGGGGACACACATTGAAAGTCGGCCGGCCACGCGATCGCAGCACGAGCATCAGCACGGCGGACGCCGTGTCGATTACGGTGCGTGGGCGCGATCTCACGCAGCTCATCGGAACGATGTCGTTCACGGACTATTTCGTCTTGTTGCTCATGGGGCGGCCGCCCACCGATGACGAGCGCTTCTTCCTCGATGCGTGCTTGGTCGCGATCGCAGAACACGGGCTCGTACCCAACGTCCAGGCCGCCCGTATGACGCTCGCCGCCGATCCGGACGCCTTGCAGGCGGCGGTTGCCGCGGGAATTTTAGGTTGCGGCTCGGTGGTTCTCGGCACGTCGGAACTCGCCGGTCGCATGCTCGACGCGGCGATCGCGCGGATGCGCGAGAGCGGTCGCGACGAAGCGGCGACGGCGCGCGAGATCGCGCTTGAGTATCGCGAACGCCGCGCGCCGCTGCCGGGCTTCGGTCATCCGCTACACAAGCCGCTCGATCCGCGCGCGCAACGATTGCTCGCGCTCGCGGATGAACGCGGCACCGCCGGACCGCACGTGCGCATGATGCGCGCGTTTGAGGCTGTCGTTGCCGACGTTTGGGGAAAGCCGCTCACGCTTAACGTATCGGCGGCGATTCCGGCCGTGATGCTCGACGTTGGTTTTCCGCTCGAGGCACTCAAGGGCATTCCAATTCTTGCGCGTACCGCGAGTTTGCTCGCGCATTTACGCGAAGACGGCACGCAACCGCTGGGCTTCTATCTCGCCGATCACGCTGCGGAAGCCGTGAACTTTGTGTGACGGCGAAGCAGTGGCTTCTCTATCGCGCTACCCGATCGACCGGCGCAAGAATTCTAGCCTGCTTCGGCGCCATCTGGTATGCCTTTGCCGATCTGTTCGCGTCTCCGACGATACCGCTTGCTCTCGCATGGGCCGTTCCCGGAGTTATCGTCCTTGCACTCTTGATGCGGGCTGCTGCGCGGTTGCGCGCACTCGATCGCGCGGCGTTTGCGAGCCTAACCTGGGGCGAGCCCGAAACGAATGAGCGACGCGCCGTCGACCGACGGTTCGTTCTGGTGAACCTAGTGGAATTCGTCGCGATCGTCCTCGCCATTGTCGCCGCTAACGTGCTCCATGTGCCCGAACGAATCCCCGGCCTTGTCGCGATTCTTGTCGGTCTGCATTTTCTTCCGCTCGCGTCGTTGTTTCGGGTTTCGGCGTACTACTTCACCGGTATTGCAATGTGTGCGGGTGGCGTCGTGAGCTTCGCTTGGAACGGAACGCCTGCGCCGCTCTTTGCCGCGGAATGTTTGATTCTTTGGGTGACTGCCGCGTACGTTCTGGCCGCGGCCTATCGTCTGAAGCCCGCTAAGAGCATTGTCCTGAGCGTGGTCGGAAGGCAGCCGTGACTACGACGATTGAGGCGGTCCCTCGACTACGCTCGGGATGACAGAAAAGAAGGCGGCGGCGTGCTTAACGAGCGCGAAGGCGCGAGGCGTTTTGGTGAGCGCGAAGGCGCGAAGGGCTATGTTGTGGCGGTCCCTCGACGAGCTCGGGATGACAAGCTGGGGGGTTATCGCCAGGTTGCGGTTGGGTGTTCGTTTAGGGTTGGGGGCGGCGTTGTTGGGGTTATTCGGTTGCCGTCTACGTGGATTGGGGAGTGGATGGCGGATATCTCGCCTTCGGTTGGGTGTTGCGTTGTGTATAGCGTTCCGAGCGCGGCGACTTGCGGGTCGGCGAGGGTTTCGTCGATTGTGTTGACCGACGCGTAGGGAACGTCGGCACGTTCGAGGCGTTCGATCCAGACCGAACGCGGTTGCGTCGCGAAGCGTTCGGCCAACGCGCTGCGGAGTTCGAGATATCGGTTTAAGCGATCCATGCGCTTGGCGAAGCGGGCATCGGTGCCGATTTCCGGCGCTTCCAAGACGTCGAGCAGGCCCGTCCAGAATTTTTCGATCGACGAGAGGTGGATGGCGACGAGCTTACCGTCGGCGCAGCGGAAGGCATACGATTGCGACGATGCGACGCGCGTGTGGGGCGTGATCGTCATGCCGAGCCGCGTGACGTTGGCGAAGGCATCGGCGATAAACGACATCGACGCTTCGAGCATATTGATTTCAAGCCGGTGACCGGTGCCCGTGCGCTCGCGTTCGAAGAGCGCGCCAAGAATGCCGCAACAGGCGTACATGCCGGTGACGTTGTCGGAGATCGTCGGTCCGGTGAGATCGGGATCGGCGGGGTCGAGGAAGAGGCTGCTCATGCCGCTCAGCGCTTGCGCGACCGCGTCGAAGGCCGGCCGATCGCGATACGGCCCGCTCGCGCCGAAGCCGGTGATCGAGCAATGGATCAGCCGCGGATAGCGCTCGTGCAGCAGCGCGGGATCGAGGCCGACGCGCGGCAGGACGCTCGGGCGCACGTTGTCGATGAGCACGTCGGCATCCGCGAGCAGCGTCTGCATCCGTTCGCGTTCGTCCTCGCGCGTAAGATCCAGCACGAGGCTGCGTTTATTGCGATTGAACGAGACGAAGTGCGGGCTGTACGTGCCGCCGCGAAAACTGCGAAACGGGTCGCCCTCCGGCCGTTCGATCTTGATCACGTCCGCGCCAAGATCGGCGAGCATCATCGCGGCGAGCGGAGCGGTGATCGTCGTCCCCAGTTCGAGAACGCGAACGCCTTCGAGCATCGTCACGCTCAGTGCAGACCGTTTGCGCGGCGCCAGGCAGCGTAGCGGCCGAGGGCCGAGAGCGGGAAGTGCAACCGGTACTGGTGGTAGTTGAGATAGAAGTGCACGGGGAAGCCGGTGCCGGTGAACTCGGGTTCGTCCCAGTTACCGTCCGGGCGTTGTTTGGTCAGCAAGAAGTCCACTCCGCGTTCGATCGCGGGAATGAATTCGGTCGTCAGCGATGTCAGCCGTTGCACCGTCTCGAGCAGGCCGATCAACGCCCAGGCGGTTTGGCTCGCGGTGCTCGGGCCGATGCCGCGCAGCGCCGGAACTTTGTAGCTGTCGGTCGTTTCGCCCCAGCCGCCGTCGGCGTTTTGCACGCTGCGGAGCCAGACCGCGCCGCGCACGACCGCACGATCGATGCCCTGATCCGCACGCGCCGGTCCGAGTGCCGCCAGCGCTCCACTCGTTCCATAGACGTAGTTCACGCCCCAGCGGCCGAACCACGCGCCGTCGATTTCTTGTTCGTTCAGCAGATAGGTTAGGCCACGCTCGAAGCGCGTGCCGTCGAACGCGGTGAGGTTACAGCGCTCCACCATTTCGAGCACGCGTGCGCTGACATCGGCCGTG
>Ga0182030_10015888_pt1 | contig 14710 bp, 10 predicted proteins | sample 812S3MmetaG_FD_121299 | JGI IMG/M metagenome (GOLD analysis project Ga0182030, IMG submission 121299) | Permafrost microbial communities from Stordalen Mire, Sweden - 812S3M metaG (Illumina Assembly) | ecosystem: Environmental > Terrestrial > Soil > Wetlands > Permafrost | place: Sweden... | reverse complement strand
TTGAAGAATCGCGTAATCGTCAGGCATGGTTATATTGTGTACTATAGTACACAACTACGCAAACAAAAAAGGAGGAAAATCCAAGAGGTCGTCATTTTCGGTTACTATTTTGTCCTGCACCCACGGGGCTGGGAAGCCCCTTGAACCCGCAACCGGGACGGTTGCGCTACGTAGCGCGGGCATCGCGCCGGCGGGGGATGGCAGCGTCCCGCTGGCATTCTGTAGCAGTGTTTCGTCTCGGAACACTTCCTCGCAGAACACAGAGAACGAATGAAAGGCCTTTACCCCGCCGAACATCCACCGTCCGTAAGACTTCGGAGGACGGGCGCAGAAAGACGCAAAGGAAGAATCCTCTTTCCAATTCTGCGTTAATCCGCGTGTTCTGCGGGCAAGTCTGGATTCGGTAGCGGCCGGCCACGGGGGAACCTTTTCGGCCTAACGGCATCGGCTGTTCCCGGCAGTCGATATGAGCCCTGATACTTAACAACGCAAAATTGCACGCCAGAACTAGACCATTCAGGAAGCAATCCGGCCACAAATTATATTCCGTTGAAACGTCATGGAGCGTTTTTATGGGTGCGGTGGGTATGGATTGGCAGGTGAAGCGGGGCATTTAAAAGGGAAGCGTCGGATATGTTGAGCAAAGGGAGCAGGTGATGTTCTGCTGTGAAGGGACGACCGGGCGCAACAAGGGTGCTTGCAATTCGGTTTGGGGCCAGTCATGCTGGTGCGTGACGAAGATTAGCACAACATTCCGCAAGTACTAGATGAGCAGCACACCGCCAGAATCCGAATTCGATTTGGAAAAACTTTTCCTGCCGGCTTGGGCACAGGGGTCGCCCACCGTCAATAAATACGCCAGCTTCTCGGGCGATGACCGGCCTGATCGCGGCCCGCGCGATGACCGCGCCGGTGGACGCCGCCCGCCGCGCCGCGACTTTGGCCCGCAGGGCCAGGGTGGAAGGCCCAGGAGCGGGGGTGGCCGGCCGCAAGACCGGGACCGCCAATCGCGCCCCGGCGGACCGCGCCAGGGTGGACCGCGCGAACGAAGTGATGCCCCCATGCAGCGGACGCCTCCCCCGCCCCCGCCGCAATTGATGTTGTCCATTATACCGGATGAAAAAGGGATCGAATCTTTGGCGCGGCAAATTCGCATGACGGGCCGGGCTTACCCGCTTTTTGACATTGCCCAATTGATTTTGCAAAAGCCGGAGCGGCAACAAATTCGCTTTGAGGTGATTAAGAAAGCGGATGGCCAGCCGGCGCAGCCGCTTTTTCTGTGCGCATTGGATGATACTCTGTGGCTATCGGAAGACGAGGCGGTGCATCATCTCCTGAACCGCCATTTTAACACGTTTTATCAAGCGGAGCGCACGGCTACCGAGCCGCCCCGGGGCACTTATACTTTTGTGGCGCAATGCGGGATGAGCGGGCTGATCCTCGGGCCGCCCAATCATCATGATTACCAAAATCAGTTGCGCAAGCTGCATGCGGAACGTTTTTCGCGGATGCCTTACGAGGCCTTTAAAGCCAGGGTGAAAATCGTCAAGGACGAAGCCGTGGTCAAGAAATGGATCGAAGATCAGAGTTTCAAGACGGAATATAATTGCCTGAATGTGCCCGAGGCGCTAAAGCTCCCGAACCGGGAGGAAGTGGAAAAACATTTCCGGCAGGTCCACCTGGCCAACGTGGTTAAGCCGGTGGAATCACACACTTTGAGCGGCCCGGCGGCGAGGCAACTGCGCTCCCCGGAGTTGCAGCGGCTCCTGCGCATGACTTGGGAGGAGCAACGCCGGTTTCCCTTAAAGGTTGCCACCACTTTGAGCCAGCAGTTCGCGAGTCACGGCTTGCAGTTTTTCAAGGTCAATCGCACGGTGACGCATGTTTCGGTAGCGCGTCCGCATTTTCTTGATTTGGAGGCAACACCGGTTTCGGAAGGCGTAAAGAAGATCGTAGATTATATCAACGCGCACCCGAAATGCACGCGGCGGAAACTTATTGAGACGTTGGCGCCTACGCCCGCTACGCCGGTAGCCGCGCCTGCACCTGTGGTACCGGCTGCGCCGGTAGTGCCAGTGCAGCAAGGGACTGAAGGGACTTCAACTCCGGCTGCGACACCGGCAGCGGTTCCGCCTGCGGTGCCGGTGGTTGAAGCCTCGCCGGAACAAGCAGCGCTGGTGGGGGATTTGCACTGGCTCATTCACCAGGGGCACGTTATCGAATACGCCAACGGAATCCTGGACACGGCCAAACGGCCAATTCCCAAACCGGCCAAGCCGGAAAAACAACCGGAACCGGCTCCCGCGTCTGGCGAAACATCTCCGGCTGCTGACGCACCCGTTCCGGCAACCGCAATGGAAACACAATCCAACCCGCCCGGTAATTCGGATGCCGCCCCGGCGGCTCCGGCTGAGTCTGCTCCCGTAACGGAAGCGGCACCCAGCGTCACCGTCGAAGAAGTGCCGGTGGCGGCGACCGCAGCCACCGAGACGCAACTGCCTGCAACCGCACCCGAAGGCAGCCCTGAGACGGTAAACAAACTTGCCTAAGCAGTTTACACTTCAACTGACTTTACTTTTCGATTATGCCATTTACTAAATTTGGGCTGTCACAGCAGATTCTGGACGGGATCAAGGCCATGGGTTATATAGAACCGACGCCCATTCAATTGCGCGCGATTCCTTTGATCATGGCGGGCACCGATGTGATCGGCAGCGCCCAGACTGGCACGGGCAAAACCGCGGCCTTTGCATTGCCAATATTATCAAAACTCGGCCAGCATGAACCAAAAACGCGCGCGTTGATCCTCGAACCCACGCGGGAACTGGCGGCACAAGTTGAAACCGCCGTCCACAATTTCGCCCGCTTCACCAATCTGCGCACGGCGGTTCTTTACGGCGGGGTCGGCTACGGCAAGCAATTGGATGACTTGGCGCATGGGGTGGACATTGTCATTGCCACGCCCGGCCGGCTGCTCGACCACATGGAACGACGCACTTGCCAGCTTGATCTGGTCAAATACTTGGTGCTGGATGAAGCGGACCGGATGTTGGACATGGGTTTTCTGCCGGATGTCCGCCGGATCGTCCAGAAATGTCCGCGCGAACGCCATACCTCGCTTTTTTCCGCAACCATTCCCATAGAAATTGCCTCGCTCATTCAATGGACAATGAGGAATCCGCAATCGATCGAGATCGGCGTGCGCCGCACTCCCGCGGAAACAGTGTCGCACGTCATTTATCCTGTGGCGGAATCGCAAAAGACCGATTTGCTGCGGGAATTGCTCGATCGCACCAACTACGATTCGGTCATCGTGTTCTGCCGCACCAAGCACGGGGCGGACCGGATAGCCGGCTTGCTTAAGCGCAACAACCACGCCGTGGCCGTGCTCCATTCCAATCGCACGCAAAAGGAGCGGGAGGAAGCGCTCAAAGGTTTCCGCAATGGACGCTATGAAGTCCTGGTGGCCACTGACATTGCCTCGCGGGGATTGGACATTGCGGACGTCAGCCATGTTGTCAACTATGATGTGCCGCAACATCCGGAGGATTATATTCATCGCATCGGGCGCACCGGCCGAGCCGAACATAGCGGCGACGCCATGACTTTAATGGTGGCGGCAGATGCCAGCGCGGTGTATGCCATCGAACGCTTCATCAGCCAAAAGATTCCGCGGGTCAAGCTGGATAAATTTGATTACCAATACACCGCAATTTTCGAAGAGGACAAACCGGGGAATAAACCTTCGTTTCCGGGCAAAGTGCGCGGAGCCCGGGTGCGGGGCGGATATTTTTACGGGCCGGCGAAGAGAAGGTAGCCGGCTATAAGATGTTGGCGGCGAGTTCGGCCAGCTCGGAGCGCTCGCCTTTTTGCAGTTCGATGTGGGCGGCGATGGCCTGGTCGCGGAATTTGCTGATGATGTAGTTGAACCCATTGGAGGACGAATCCACATAGGGGTTGTCGATCTGATAAGGGTCTCCCGTGAAAATAATTTTCGTGCCGGTTCCGACCCGGGTAATGATTGTTTTGACTTCAAGCGGAGTCAGGTTCTGCGCTTCGTCGATGACCATGAATTGATGGGCAATGCTGCGCCCGCGGATGTAACTAAGAGCTTCGACCATGATGGTGCCGGAACGCATCAAGTCCGCGCTGCGCCGATGGTCGGAGCCCATGTTCAAATCACTCAGCAGCTCCAGGGCGTCATGGATGGGCTGCATCCAGGGATTGAGTTTTTCCTCCAGCGAGCCGGGCAGGAAACCCAATTCGCGCCCCATTGAAACCGTCGGCCGGGCCACGACCAGGCGCCGGAATTCGCGGTCCATCACAGTGCGCTTGAGGCCGGCGGCCATGGCCATCAATGTTTTTCCCGTGCCCGCCTTGCCCATCAACGTCACCAGCTTGACCTTGTCGTCCAGCAAGGCGTCGAAGGCGAAATGTTGCTCGCGGTTGCGCGGCTTGATGCCCCACACCCCCTCGCGACAGTCAAGAATAGGGATCAATTTTGTGCCGGTGGGGTCCACCTTGGTCAGCGCCGTGCGTTTCGGATTTATGTCCTCGGTCAGGGTGCAATATTCATTGGGGAAATTCTTGCCGTGGCCGTTTAGTTCCAGTTCCCCTTCCAAGCGGAAGCGGGACATTTTCTCGGCCGAGACGCTCATCTCGGCCATGCCGGTGTAGAGCTGGGTCAGCAGGACGCGGTCATTTTCATAATCCTCCGCCGGCAGGCCCAGGCTGTCAGCCTTGATGCGCAAGTTGATGTCCTTGGTGACGAGAATGGCCGGGCATTTCTGGTCGCGCTTCTGCACGGCCAGGGCCTGGCCGACAATGCGATTGTCAAAACTATTATTTCCAAAGGGCAGCGGTTCCTCGCCATTCTTCTCGTGGAAAACGATGCGCAGCGTGCCGCCATTTTCCAATTTGACCCCCTTGTTGAGATGTCCCTTGGCCCGCAAGGCATCCAACGAACGGGAGACGGCCCGGGCGTTTTGGCCCAACTCAGACGACTCCCTTTTGAAGCGGTCTATCTCCTCCAGCACTTCGATGGGGATAAGCACCGTATTGGTCTTGAAGGCGAGCAGACAATTTGGATCGTGCAGGAGGACATTGGTATCAAGAATGTAGTTTTTCACTGGGAAGATCGGCCTTTTTTAAATTGGACATGCGCGAGAACCATTCATTCAAACTGCTGTGAGCCGCCGGCAACTGATAATGGCTGGTGTAGAGAAAATTCGCCAGCATGCCCCAGAGATCAAAATCAATAAAATGCGGCCGGGCCTGCAGCAAATAAGGCCGCTCCGCCAGCATCGATTCAAACGGAACCAAAACGTCGGTCAACTGCTTGAGCAATTCCGACTGTTGGGCGCGCCAGTGATCCAGGCAACCCCGGCCGTATTTCCGTTCCTTAAAACGCACGAAGTCGAGGCGTTCAGCCTTGGGCACAAACTCCTGCCAATAGGCATCGTTCAGCTTGAAACACACGTCTTCAACCTCGCTCTCGATGTGCCGCCACAAGATGCGGTCCACCCCGCGGAAGCAAGTCGGGAAAAGGTTCAACTGAAATTTACCATCCAGATATTTCGCAATGATCTGGGTATAATGGTCGGTTTCAAATACGACCGTATGGCCATCGCGAACAATTGGCACGCTATAATACCGTTGCCGGGTCAACCGCCAGACCAACGAGCGGTCCGTAGCGGGGATATTGGTGGTTTTAAAGGTTACGTCCGCGTAGTCCAGCATACGCCTCTGGATCAGGCAGAAGGAACTCCAAGGAAACTGGATAAGTTCAATCATGGTTTAAGGCGACAGGAGCCGGGCCCTGGCCCGACCGAGTAGCAGCGTGGCTGAAATGGGTCGCACACTCCGCCATAGTAGGCGATTCCGGCACTTCGGGCAAGCCGAATTTCCGGCGAATCGATCACAAACAAGCCGCTTCCCACAAATCACTGGCACGCTCCATGCGGCAAGCCCGCACCGCTGGAATTGCGGGGCGTCGCCTTGACTCTCTTACCTGCGATTGGCACACTGGGTGCTTGAATCGCCTTGGAAATGCTGTTTGACCGTTTTGCGAGAACTTTTTCGTCGCTCGATTTTGTTCATTTTCAATGATCACAATTCGCTTTGGTCGCTGGTTGACGCTTGTCTCCATCTTGGGGATGGTGCTGCCATTGTCCGCGGCAGAACGGCATCTGGCCACGGGCCATGTTCCGGGCGAAGCTAAACACCTCCAAACAACCGGTAATTTGGCTTCCGAAACACCGTTGCGCCTGGCCATTGGTCTTCCACTGCGCAACGGGCAAACCTTGGAAAACCTGATTCGGGATATTTACGATCCTTCCAGCAGCCGTTATCATCATTTTCTAACCCCGGAAAAATTTGCGGCACAATTTGGACCGACCCTCGGACAATATCAGGCGGTGGCGGATTTTGCGCATTCGAATAAACTGACCGTCACCCGCACCCACGCCAATCGAATGTTGTTGGAAGTGTCTGGCGCAGCTTCAAACGTGGAGAAAACATTCGGGGTGCATTTGCGAACTTATCATCGATCCGCCGGGAACGATTTTTTCGCGCCGGATGCCGAACCTTCGGTGCCGGAGGAAATTCCAATTTTGGACATCAGCGGTCTGAGCAATTATCGTCCGCCGCGTCCCCTGCTCCACCAATGCACTGCGGCAAATCGCCCCGCCGACGCTCATCCCAATAGCGGGTCAGCGCTGAATGGTTCTTATATGGGCAACGATTTCAGGGCAGCTTACGTCCCGGGCGTTTCATTGACGGGTAGCGGCCAAATCGTGGGATTGGTGGAATTTGACGGTTTTTATTCCAATGACATCACCGCTTACGAGACCCAAGCCAGCCTTCCAGCCGTGCCGGTGCAAACGATCTTGCTGGACGGCTATGGTGGAACCCCCACCACAAGCGGCAATGACGAGGTATCGCTCGATATCGAAATGGCGGTTTCGATGGCGCCGGGCTTATCCAAAGTGATCAGTTACGAAGCGGGGCCCACCGGAACACCCAATGACATTTTGAATCGCATCGTCACTGACAATGCTGCGAAAGAAATCTCCTGTTCATGGACTTGGGGCGGCGGCCCCAGCGCCACCACCGATCAGATTTTTCAGGAAATGGCAGCGCAGGGGCAGTCCTTTTTTTGCGCGTCGGGCGATAGTGACGCCTACGCCGCCGGGACGCTCGATAATGTCTCCTCTCAGTATTCACCTGCGGACAGCCCCTACATTACCAGTGTGGGCGGGACGACTTTGAGCACCAGCGGCCCCGGCGGGTCCTGGGTTTCAGAAACGGTCTGGAATTGGGGCGGGGGCACCGGCAGCAGCGGAGGCACGAGCAGTTATTACACGATCCCCTCCTGGCAACAGGGCATCAGCATGTCAGCCAACGGCGGGTCAACCAACATGCGAAACATCCCGGACGTCGCACTCACGGCGGACAATATATATGTGACCTATGGGAACGGCAGTTCGGGCACGTTTGGAGGCACCAGTTGCGCGGCGCCGTTATGGGCCGCCTTCATCGCCCTGGTCAACCAGCAGGCAACGGGCTATGGCCTGGGCTCGATCGGTTTCCTCAACCCGGCCATCTACGCTATCGGAAAGGGAACTAACTACGGCTCCGACATGCACGACATCACCACGGGCAACGACACTAGTACCACCAGTTCGAACGCATTTTACGCTACATCGGGCTACGATCTTTGCAGCGGCTGGGGGACTCCGAACGGCGCCAGCCTCATAAACGCCCTGGCACCGCAACCCGACCCGCTTATTATCTCGCCTGCGGCTGGCTTCAGCTCTTTTGGCCTGACTGGCGGACCGTTTACTGTCAATTCCGAAGTTTTTTCTCTGACAAATGCCGGGGCCTCCTCCGTGACATGGTCCATAGCCAACACTTCACTTTGGCTCACAGCCTCCCCTGCCACCGGAAACCTCCTGCCAGGCGGACCTGCCGCAACGGTCACCGTCAGTTTAAACGCGGCTGCCAATGCTCTGACCTCCGGCACATACAGCGCCACGCTTTGGTTCACCAATGGCCGAAGCGGGGTTGTTTCAAGCCGGCAATTTAAACTGATAGCCAGTTCGCAACTAGTGCAAAATAGCGGGTTTGAAACAGGCACTTTCGCCAACTGGACTCAGTCTGGCAACTCAACCTACACCACCGTCGTCAACACCAGTGCCTACGCTCATTCCGGGGCCTACGGCGCCAAAATCGGCCCCTCTTCCACGCTGGGCTATCTTTCGCAAGCTTTGCCCACTCTCATTGGGCAACCTTATTTGGTTTCTTTTTGGCTGGAAAATCCCAAGCCGGGTGGAACCCCCAACCAATGCACGGCCTCCTGGAACGGCGCCACCCTTTACAATCAGACCAATGTCCCGGCCTTTAGCTGGACAAACTTGCAATTCGTCGTCACGGCCTCTGCCACGAACACAATCCTCCAATTCGGTTTTCGCGACGACCCTGCATACTTCGGGCTGGATGATATAAGCGTCACGCCTCTGTTCCCTCCCGCGTTGCGAACGGTGAGCAAAGCGAATTCCACGATGCAGTTCTCACTGAGCACTTCTGTTGGGGTAACTTATCAGGTCCAATTTGTTACCAACCTTGCTCAAACCAATTGGACCAATCTGGGTCAGCCGTTTACCGCGACAAACTCCCTTTCAACCATTATCGACCAGACCGCGATTGATTCGCAGCGGTTCTATCGAGTGGTTATCGAGTAGTTGGGCGGCAGGCTCGACACTACACCACGGACGCCCCCTTTTTTCGTCGTTAGACATTTTATTTCGTTCGCTGTAGTAGTACGCAATGGATAAAAATAAATTCGGCTTCTTAACTGGCAAACCCGCCCGCCCCCGCCGCCGCCGCCAGCCTCTGCCGCGTTCTTTCAAGGATTTGACTCCCAGCAAACACTTCAATCCGCGCACTTTTTTTTATGAGCTAATTTGGAAGGCCCTGTTGACGCCTCGGATCGGAGAGCACGTCCGCCCTAAGTTTCCAAAACTCGCCCATGGCCAGGTCGCATTGACCTGGATTGGCCACGCTTCCTTCCTGGCGCAATTCACGGATTTGAACATCTTGATCGATCCCAACTTTGCCAACTGGCTGTTCTTGTTGAAACGCATCCGGCGCGCCGGATTGAAGCTTCAAGATCTCCCGCCCATTGATGTCATCTTGCTGACCCACGCGCATTTCGATCATTTCCATCGTCCCACGCTGCGCCGGTTGCGCTCCCCCAAAATCGGCATCATGCCCTGGGGCATGGGCGACCTGGCCGCCAACCTAGGCTTCGAGCGCATCATAGAATTACAGTGGTGGGAGAGTTTTTCCCACGGAGGATGGAAGGTCACCTTGATGCCTTCCCAGCATTGGGGTGCGCGAGTCCTGCGCGACAACCATCGTGGCTACGGCGGGTTCTTGATCGAACATCAGGGGCGCACACTCTATCATGCCGGAGACAGCGCTTATTTTTCCGGCTTCAAGGAAATTGCCCAGAGCAACTCTCCGGAAGTCGCCATGTTGCCCATCGGCGCCTACTTTCCCGATTCTTTCCGCCGTGTTCACATGGGACCCGACGAGGCGCTCAAGGCCTTTCGCGATCTGAAATCCAAATGGCTTGTGCCCATGCACTATGGCACCTTCAAATTGTCCTTCGAGGATTTGGACGAGCCCTTGCGCTGGCTCAAAGAACTGGCCGCTGCCGATGGTTTGACTCAGAAATTAAAAATCCTGCACGAAGGCGCCCCCACAATTTTCTAAATTTTGTCCACAAATCCTCGCAGACCCCAACCGGTAGTAGCCCGGTAAACGCTCACCCTAAATATTGTAGATTTGACTCTTTTTTGTGAAAGAATCCGTCTTTTGGAACCAAAAAATGTCGGAAAATCCGCCTCTGTCACAAAATAATCAAATAAATAAATTAATTTCAAGTGTTTAATAATAAACAACTTACGTGTAAATCGGACTGTTGACGCACAAATAATCAAAAAAACTTGTTGTCAAATGCCCGCGATTTTTCTATTGTCCGCATTAATGCACCGTTTTTGGTGTGAGGTGTGAATTGTTTTCACCCAATGGAAACGCATAAAAACGTATAAACGAATCAACCTAAAATTGAAAAATAGGAGGAACATGAAAATAAATAAATGGACACTTGGTTTGGCAGCCGTCGGGCTGGTCAGCTTTGCGCCCGCGCTTCTCGCACAGACCGCGGCGCAGCAACAAACTCCATTACTGACCTCGTTGTCCGCCACCACGATTAGTGGTTACGTTGACACTTCGGCCGTATGGAACCCAGGCACAGGCACCGCGAACAACGCGCCCTATGCCTTTAACGCAGGCAAACAAAACGGATTCAATCTCGACGCCGTTGACATCAAGCTTTCCAAGCCGTTGGAAGAAGGCAAATGGTCAGCCGGTTACGTCGCTGAATTGAGCTACGGTCCCGATGCCCAAGGCATCGACTCCGGGGCTTACCCGATTCGCCAAGCGTATGTTGACTTGGGAATTCCGGTTGGAAACGGACTCGAACTCAAGCTGGGTCGTTTTGACAATATTATCGGCTACGAAACCAGCGATGCCATGAACAATCCCAACTGGACTCGTTCGTATGGCTATACCTTCGAACCCACCGAGCACACCGGTTTGTTGGCGTCCTACAAGTTTGCTGACTGGATTGGTCTGCAAGCCGGCGCCGTGGATGAGGTTACAACTTTCGGCGGGGTCAATGCCCGCACCGAAAGCCGAAGGGGCGTCGTCAGTTTGCTGACCCTCACTGCTCCTGATAGCTGGGGTTTCCTGAAAGGTTCAGCACTCTACGGTGGTATCGATTACGGCCCAGGTGCCGGCAGCGATATGACCGAGTGGTATGTTGGAACAACGATCAATACGCCTATTACGGGTTTGAGCTTCGGCGCGTCTTATGACGGCATTAGCGATACCGACGTAGCTGGGTTCGACGCAGGCAGCTTCGAAGCCTTTGCTGGCTATGCGTCATACAAAATCAATGACAAAGCGAGCATCAATGGTCGTTTTGAATATGCCAATGGCAGTGCCTTGCAGGCCCTCGAGTATGAGAATAACTTCGCCCCTAACGGCGCCCCCTATGACGGCGCTCTGGACAAAGTTATCGCCGTTACCGGCACTTTCGAGTATGACTTGTGGGCTAATGTCATTAGCCGGCTCGAAGTCCGTTGGGACCACAATGCCGGCGGCGGCCCTGCTGCCTTCGGTGGCGAAACGGCAGGCGTTCCCGTCAAGAACAACGAAATCTTGATCGCGGCCAACGTCATCTACAAGTTCTAATCTAATTTAGAATCATCCAGCCCCTTCCGAGAAATCGGAAGGGGTTTTTTATTGCTCGATTCGAGGAGCGCGGGCGCCCCGCCCAACACATCGTCCGCACGAAATGGTTTTAACGTTTTTTTTACGCTAATGACCGTTCTTTTAATTCACGGCCGCGGGCTTCTTTGGGCGATTCTACTGTCATGCAATTTCTTAATATTGTGCCCGCATGAAACCGTATCCGTCCGCGCTCGTCATTGACGGCGACCGCCCGATCCGTCGTCTCCTGCGCAATCTATTGGAATCGGACCACTACCGGGTCTTTGAAGCCGAAACCGCCCAATCCGGCATGAAAGAAGCCGCGTCCCGCTCGCCTGATGTGATTATTATGGAATTGTCGTTTCCGGACATGAACGGATTGGCTGTCTTGCAACGATTGCGCGAATGGAACCACGCTCCCATTCTCATATTATCCAGTCGCGACGCGGAATCGGACAAAGTCCTGGCTCTGGATGGCGGAGCCAATGATTATATGACCAAGCCGTTCGGCCCTGCCGAACTTCTGGCCCGGCTGAGGGTCCTGCAGCGCTCTCTGCCCGCGGAAGCGGACGGACCCATCTTTGAGCACGGCGGTTTGTCCGTCGATGTCACGGCGCGCACGGTGACACTGCACGGGCGCAAGATAGAGTTGACACCCACCGAACAGGTTCTTTTCTACACCTTGCTTCGGCACGCTGGAAAACTGGTCACCCGCAGGCATTTGTTCCGTTGCGTCTGGGGAACCGATTCCGAAGACAAACTCCACGATCTGCACGTTTATATTGCCAATCTCCGTCAAAAACTCCGCGAAGTTTCCTGCCAGGTTCTAATCCAAACCGAAGGTTGCGCCGGTTACCGCATTTTAGTTCCCTCATCCGATTCTCTCAACGACGAACTCATCGAACCGAAACTGCAAGTCGCGTAGGTCGTTTAAGAGCGTCGGAAGTCTGGGCGAATTCGCACCTCAATCGTGCCCGCGAAGCGTCCTGTAGTGCGGCGGCCCTCCGCCGCTCATAAGCCGGCATCATAATTTTCGGCTTCCCTTCCAGCCCCGCCCGAGCCCATCCTACGCCCATGGCCGAACCCAAAACCCCGTGGCCCCACGCTCCCACCCACCAACTTTCCCAACGCGGCACCTATTTCGTTACCGGCTCCACTTATCAGAAGGTCCATCATTTTCGCGGCGCGACACGCCTGCGCGTCTTGCATCGCGGCTTGTTGACAGTAACGGAACAATTCGGCTGGAACCTGGAAGCATGGGCTGTTTTTTCCAATCATTATCACTTCATCGCTCATTCTCCCGCAGCGGCTGACAACGCCGCCAGCTTGAGCGCGATGATGGGAATCCTGCATGTAAAAACCGCCAGTTGGATCAACAGGCTGGACAATCAACCCGCGCGAAAAGTCTGGTTTAATTTCTGGGAAGCGCGCATGAAACAGCAACGTTCTTATTTGGCGCGATTAAATTACGTCCACCAAAACGCGGTCAAACACGGATTAGTTCCGGTTGCCTGTCAATATCCGTGGTGTTCCGCCGCGTGGTTTGAGCGCACCGCATCTCCCGCGATGGTCAAAGCCATTTACCGATTCAAGACGGATAAGATTTCAGTGTCCGACGACTTTGAGTCGAATCCCGATTGGTAAAGAGCGGCGGAGGGCCGCCGCACTACAGAACGCTTCGCGAATTCGCACCTCAATCGTGCCCGCGAAGCGTCCTGTAGTGCGGCGGCCCCCCGCCGCTCATGATCTTCCCAGAAGTCAATACTACGCCATAAGACTCCCCTCCCCCTCCACCCTCGTTAACAAATTCTTAATACTTTTGCCCTTTCTTTGAGTCTCTTTTGTTTCAGATTGTCCGCCTTTATTCACATTGTTCATTGACGCTCCTCCGCTATTCCACGACCCCGCCCGTGTTCTAATTCTTAACTCGCTGTCCGACAACATCTTCCAACCGCCCCCCACATCAGGCATCGCTTTTGCTAAAGGGTGGCAGGCGTTAACCGCTGCTTTGAGTGACATGACTTATGAAACTACTTGAAATATTACAAATTGTTTTGTTCTTCGGTTTGGGCATCGCCCTGACCCCGCCGGTAGGCCGCTTTATGGCCAGGATATTCAAGGGCGAGAAAACTTTCCTCCAACCCATTTTCTTGCCCATTGAAAATGGCATCTATCGCTTGACGGGGATCAATCCCGCCGAGGAAATGACCTGGCTGCGCTACTTCTGGGCGGTGCTGCTTTTCGCCACAGTTGGGTTCGCCTCGCTCATGGCCATCTTCATGACCCAGAAATGGCTGCCCTTGAACCCGCAAAAGCTGGACAATTGTTCGTGGCACCTGGCCTTTATGCAGGCTTGGAGTTTCACCTGCAACGCCGATTGGCAGTCCTACGCGGGCGAAACCACCATGAGTTATTTCTCCCAAGTCTTTGGCATCATGGTCCACCAATTCTTAAGCGGCGCTTCTGGCTTGGCGGTTTTGGTGGCTGTGGCACGGGCTTTGAAACGGGCGACGGTCAAGAGCATTGGCAATTTCTGGGTGGACCTGACTCGGGGGCTGCTCTACTTCGTCATTCCGCTCTCTATAATTTGGGCCATTCCCCTTGTTTGGCAGGGTGTCCCTCAGACTTGGAAACCCTATCAGACCGCCAATTTGATGGAGTCTTATACGACTCAAGTGCAAAAGACCGATGACAAAGGCAACAACGTAACGACCAACATTCAGTTAGTCGTGCAGCAACCCAAACTGGACGCTGCCGGAAAACCGGTGATGCTGAACGGCGCGGCCGTAATGGTGGATGTTCCCCAAGTGGACGCCAAAGGCGCGCCGATCATGACCAACGTGCCCGTCATGGTTGATGCCAAAGTGGACACCCAGCCAATTCCTGTTGGACCGGTCGCATCGCTCGAGTCCATCAAGCAACTCTTCACCAACGGCGGCGGATGGTATAATGTGAACAGCGCCCATCCCTTTGAAAATCCCACCCCGCTTTCCGACTTTCTGGAAATGCTCGCCATCATTGTCGTGCCGATGGCGCAGGTTTACATGTTCGGCCTGCTGGTTGGCAACAAGAAACATGCCTGGTGTTTGTTTTGCGTTATGCTGGCCATGTTTGTCGGCTCTTTCTGTATATCGTGGTATTGCGAAACCCGCCCCAATCCGGTTATGGCCAATTATCCCACCAATTTGGAAGGCAAGGAACAACGCTTTGGTGTCATGAACAGCGTGCTTTGGGCGAACGCCTGCACCGCGATTGACAACGGCTCGGTCAATTCCATGCATGACAGCTACATGCCGCTGGCCGGCATGATGCCGCTCTGGAACATCCTTAGAGGTGAAATGCTCTTTGTCGGCATCGGCTGCGGCATGTA
>Ga0182030_10015887_pt1 | contig 14710 bp, 10 predicted proteins | sample 812S3MmetaG_FD_121299 | JGI IMG/M metagenome (GOLD analysis project Ga0182030, IMG submission 121299) | Permafrost microbial communities from Stordalen Mire, Sweden - 812S3M metaG (Illumina Assembly) | ecosystem: Environmental > Terrestrial > Soil > Wetlands > Permafrost | place: Sweden... | reverse complement strand
GATGCGCTCGCGCAGCGCCTTGCCGCTGCACCGACCCGCGGTCTCGCGGCGACCAAGGCCGCCATCCGCGGCGGCTGGCAACGCACGCTCGGCGAGCAGCTCGACATCGAGCGGGACTTGCAGCGTGAGCTTGGCCGCTCGGCCGACTACGCCGAGGGAGTCGCCGCGTTCACCGAGAAACGCCAGGCCGCATTCAAAGGACGCTGAGGATGGACCATCACGAGCCGGCGGCCGATTCGGCCGATGCAGCCCGCCGGACGGTCGAGGCGCTCTGCGCGCGCGATCACGCGGCGCAGGCGCTCGCTATCCACGTGCTCGATGCCGGCATGGGCCGGGCACGAATCGCAATGACGGTGCGCCGCGATATGCTGAACGCCCACGGAGTCTGCCACGGCGGAGTCCTATTCACGTTGGCCGACACCGCCTTTGCTTACGCCTGTAACTCGGCCGGCGCGGCCATGGTCGCGGCAGGCGCGAGCATCGAATTTCTCGCACCGGCGGTGGCCGGCGAGCGGCTGATTGCGTCCGCGACCGAAACCTTGCGCAATGGGCGCCAAGGTATCTACGACGTGGCGGTGAGCACGGAGTCCGGCGCTACGCGGGCGCATTTTCGCGGCCGTTGCGCGCGTTTCCGCACCGGCGCCGCGGGCGCCGCCCCTGAAGAGAAAGGATCCGAATGATGATTGAAGCCTTCATTTGCGACGCCATCCGCACGCCCATCGGCCGCTACGGCGGCGCGCTCTCGAGCGTGCGGCCGGATGACTTGGCCGCCGTCGTGCTGCGTGAGCTCACGAAGCGCAACGCCGATCTCGACCCGAAAGCGGTGGACGATGTGATCCTGGGTTGCGCGAACCAGGCGGGCGAGGACAACCGCAACGTGGCGCGCATGAGCGCATTGCTCGCCGGACTGCCGGCGGACGTGCCGGGCGCGACCATCAACCGGTTGTGCGGATCGGGGCTCGACGCGGTGGCGGCGGCCTCGCGCATGATCGCAACCGGGGACGCCGACATCGTGATCGCGGGCGGCGTCGAGAGCATGAGTCGCGCACCCTACGTGGTGTCGAAGAGCGGCACCGCCTACGCACGCGACGTACAGATGTTCGACACCACGATCGGATGGCGCTTTGTAAATCCGCTGATCAAGAAAAACTACGGCATCGACTCGATGCCCGAGACGGGGGAAAACGTCGCCGAGCAATTTCGCGTCTCGCGCGAGGATCAGGATCGCTTCGCACTGCGCAGCCAGCAGCGCGCGCTCGCCGCGCAGGCCGCCGGCTGCTTCGCCGCCGAGATCGTCGCCGTTGCGGTCCCGGCGAAGCGCGGCGAGACGGCGCTCGTGAGCGTGGACGAGCATCCGCGCGAGACCAGCTTAGAGGCCCTCGCGAAGCTGCCGACGCCGTTTCGAGCGGGGGGCACCGTGACCGCGGGCAACTCGTCGGGGGTCAACGACGGCGCGTGCGCGTTGCTGCTCGCGGGGCCTCACGCGGTCAAGCATTTCGGCCTGCGGGCGCGCGCGCGAGTCGCCGGCACTGCGGTGGCGGGTGTCGAGCCGCGCATCATGGGAATCGGACCCGTGGCGGCTACACGGAAACTGCTCAAGCGTCTCGGCCTCGAGCTCGCCGACATCGACCTCATCGAGCTCAATGAGGCCTTCGCCGCGCAGGCGCTTGCCGTGCTGCGGGAGCTCGGGATCCCGGACGATGCGGCGCACGTGAACCGCCAAGGCGGGGCCATTGCTTTGGGTCATCCGCTCGGCGCGAGCGGCGCCCGCCTTGTGACCACGGCGCTTCATCAACTCGAGCGCAGCGGCGGCCGGCGGGCGCTCTGCACCATGTGCATCGGCGTGGGGCAGGGTATCGCGATGGTGATCGAGCGGCTTGCTTGAGGCGCGCGTGAGCGGTCCTTTCATCATCGAGGAGCGTCGCGGCGACATCGCCCTGATCTCGATCGATCATCCCCCGGTGAACGCCCTGGCGCAACCGGTGCGCTCGGCTCTGCTCGAGGCCGTGAGCGCGGCCGACGGCGACCCCACGGTGCGCGCCATCGTGATTCGCGGGGTCGGCCGGCATTTCGTCGCCGGCGCCGATATCCGCGAATTCGATCGGGATCCATGCGTGCCGCTGTTGAATGATGTTCTCAAGCGAATCGAGGCATCCACCAAGCTGGTGGTCGCGGCGATCCACGGCGCGGCGCTCGGCGGCGGTCTCGAGCTGGCGCTCGCCTGCCACTACCGCATCGCCTCGCCCGACGCCTCCTTCGGCTTGCCGGAAATTCGGCTGGGTCTGCTGCCTGGATCGGGCGGCACTCAGCGCTTGCCGCGGCTGATCGGCGCCGCGCCGGCGCTCGCGCTCATGTTGGGCGGCGACCCCGTCCGATGCACGCGCGCGGCCGAGCTCGGCATCATCGACCGCGTCGCCGAAGGTTCCGGTCTCGAGGCCGCTGCGCTCGCGTACGCCATGGAGGTCACAGCGTCCGGCGCCGCGCCGCGGCGACTGTGCGAGCGGACGGTCGAAGGCGGCTCGCCGGATGAGGCAACGATCGCGCGCGAACGCTCGGCGGCGCAGCGCAAGTTTCCGGGCGTGAGATCCGTCGACGCCATCATCGAATGCGTCGAGGCGGCAGCGAACGAACCGTTCGATGCCGGGCTCGCGCTCTCGAGGCGGCGCTTCGAGGAGTGCCGCAAGTCCACCGAGTCGCGCGCGCTCCGGCATCTGTTCTTCGCCGAGCGCGATCCACATCTGGGCGCTGAAGCGCGCCCGGTGCGGGCCGTGGGTGTCCTCGGCGCGGGCACCATGGGATCAGGGATCGCGATCAGTCTCGCGACCGCGGGCTACGAGGTGAGTCTGGTGGACACCGATGATCGCGCGCTCGCCGCGGGCATGGAGCGTGTGCGCGGAACGCTCGCCGCGGCGGTCGACAAGGGCCGCCTGGATGCGGCCGCGGGCGCCGCCGCAACCGCGCGGGTCCGCCCCGGCGGCCGACTCGAAGCGCTCGAGGGTGCCGATCTCACGATCGAGGCCGTGTTCGAAAGCCTGGCAGTCAAGAAAGACGTGTTCGCGGCATTGGCCCGGATCTCCCGTCCGGGTGCGGTGCTCGCCTCCAATACCTCGACGCTCGACATCGACGCTATCGCCCGGGCCTCGCAGCGGCCGGCCGATGTGCTCGGCATGCACTTCTTCAGCCCGGCCAACATCATGCGCCTGGTCGAGATCGTGCGCGGTGCGGCATCGTCGCCGGACGCGATCGCCACGGCGGCAAGCGTGACTCGGCGCATGGGGAAGCTCGGAATCGTGGTCGGCAACTGCTTTGGATTCGTCGGTAATCGCATGCTGTATGGATACGGACGCGAGAATCAGTTCTTGATGCTCGAGGGCGCTGCCCCGGCGCAGATCGATGCGGCGCTCGAGGCGTTCGGCATGGCCATGGGACCGAACGCGGTCGGCGATCTCGCCGGACTCGACGTCGGCTACCGCGTGCGCCGCGAGCGCGCGGACCGCCCGAGTGATCCGCGCTACTACCGGGTGGCGGACATGCTGGTCGAGGCGGGACGTCTCGGTCAAAAGAGCGCGCGCGGCGCCTATACCTACACCCAAGGCTCGGGCGCCCCCGGCTCGCGCCGCCCGGTGCGCGATCCAGAAGTCGAATCGATGATCGCCGCAGAGGCGAACAGGCTCGGCGTCGAGCGGCGCACGATCGGCGATGAGGAGATCCGCGAACGCTGCCTCTACGCGCTGATCAACGAGGGCGCAAAGCTGCTCGCGGAGGGAATCGCCGCGAGCCCGGGTGACATCGATGCTATTTGGTGCAACGGCTACGGATTCCCGCGCTTTCGCGGCGGTCCCATGTTTTACGCGGACACGGTCGGCTGCGCCGCGGTAGTGCGCGGGATCGGCAAATTTGCCGAGATGCACGGCCGCGAGTACTGGACCCCGGCGCCGCTTCTCGAGGAGATCGCGGCGGCGGGTGAGACTTTTGAAGCCTGGCACAACCGCCGCGCCGGCTCATGAAATTGCAGAGCTACGTCTCGGGAAGATGGCACGAGGGCGCCGATGCGGGCGTCGAGCTCAAGGATGCCTCGACGGGCGAGATCATCGCCGAGGCGTTCTCAGGGGGCATCGACTTCGCGGGCGTGCTCTCCTACGCGCGGACGCGCGGCGGCCCGGCGCTGCGCTCGATGAGTTTTCACGAGCGCGCCGCGCTCTTGAAGGCGCTCGCCAAGCGGTTGCTCGACTTCAAGGCCGAGTTCTACACATTGTCCTATCGAACCGGCGCCACCAAGGACGACTCTTGGATCGACATCGACGGCGGCATAGGGACCGTATTCGCGTTCGCGGGCAAAGGCGCCCGCGACCTCGCCAACAGTCAGGTGCTGCTCGATGGCAGCGTCGAAGGCCTGTCGAAGTCGGGCGGCTTCGTCGGCCAACATATCTACGTGCCGCGCGAAGGCGCGGCCGTGCACATCAATGCGTTCAATTTCCCGGTCTGGGGAATGCTCGAGAAGCTGGCGCCGGCCATCCTGGCAGGCGTTCCGGTCGTGGTGAAGCCCGCGACCACGACCGCGTATCTCACCGAGCTCGTGGTGCGGAGGATCATCGAGTCGGGCCTCTTGCCCGAGGGCTCGCTCCAGCTTCTGTGCGGAGGCGTGGGGGATCTGTTCGCGCATCTCAATTGCCAGGATCTCGTCTCTTTCACGGGCTCGACCGATACGGCGGCGAAGCTGCGGGTGCATCCGGCCGTGATTCGTCACGCCGTACCGTTCGTCGCCGAGACCGATTCGCTCAATTCGAGCATTCTCGCGGCGGATGCCGCCCCCGGCACGGCGGAGTTCGATTTGTTCATCCAGGAAGTCGCCCGCGAGATGACGGTCAAAGCGGGGCAGAAGTGCACCGCCATCCGCAAGGCGCTGGTCCCCGCGGAGTTCGGCGACGAGGTGCTGGCGGCGCTCGAGGCGGCGCTCGGCGACGTCGTCGTCGGAGATCCGCGCAGCGAGGGCGTGCGCATGGGCCCTTTGGTGAGCCTGGCGCAACGCGACGACGTGCTCGCACGCGTCGCGCAGCTGCGCCGCGAGACCGATCTCATCGTGGGCCGAATGGATGCCTTCGAGCCGAAGGGCGCCGATGCCCGGCGCGGTGCATTCATCCCGCCGATGCTCCTCCGCTGCCGCGAGCCGCATGCGGCTCGCGCGGTGCACGAGGTGGAGGCATTCGGGCCCGTGGCGACGGTCGTCCCTTACCGGGACACGGCGGACGCGATCGCCCTCGCGCGCCTCTCCGGCGGAAGCCTGGTGGCGTCCGTGTTCTCTGCCGACGATGCGCTAGCCGCGCATTTCGTGCGCGGTCTCGCGCCGTACCACGGCCGCATTCTCGTGCAGAACGCGCGCTGCGCAAAGGAGTCGACCGGGCACGGCTCACCCCTCGCGCCGCTGGTGCACGGCGGACCGGGACGCGCCGGCGGGGGCGAGGAACTGGGGGGCATCCGCGGCGTGCTGCACTACATGCAGCGCACCGCGGTGCAAGGTACGCCCGACAGCATCACCGCGCTCGGCGGCCGTTGGGTGCGCGGCAGCCGCACGCGCGATCCGGGACGCCACCCGTTCCGCATCGCCTTTCACGATCTGCAACTGGGCGATACCTTCAACTCCGTCGAGCGTGAGGTCACCACCCGGGACATCGAGCGCTTCGCGGCGCTCTCGGGCGACAACTTTTACGCTCATATGAGCGATACCGAGGCCGCGCGCAATCCGCTTTTCGGCGGGCGGGTGGCACACGGATATTTTTTGATTTCCGCCGCTGCGGGCTTGTTCGTCGATCCCGACTACGGTCCGGTGCTCGGCAACTACGGTCTCAACGAGCTGCGCTTCGTCAAACCGGTCAAGCCGAAGGACCGGATCAAGGTGCGGCTCACGTGTGCGGTCAAGAGCTTGCGCGCGCTCAAAGGCTGGGGCGAAGTGGCCTGGGACACGGAAATCACCAACCAGAACGGAGATACCGTCGCCTCGTACGATGTGCTCACGATGGTGAGCGTTCACGAATTCCCAGACCGCGTCTCGTGAGCGCCACGGTGCCGTGCGAGGCGTGGTCGTGACGGTAGAGGCGATCTCGGAGGCGTTCACCGTGGAGCCGGCGCTCTGCATGGGGCGCCGGGAGCTCGAGGCGCTGCAGCTCGAGCGCCTGCGCGAAACGCTGCACCACGCCTACGCCAACAACCCTTCGTACCGCAAGAGCTTCGATGCGCGCGGCGTGCATCCCGACGACTTGCGCTCGCTCGCCGATCTGGCCCGTTTTCCCTTCACGACCAAAGCGGATCTTCGCGCCGCTTACCCGTTCGATTTTTTCGCGGTGCCGATGCAGCGCGTGGCGCGCGTGCACGCCTCATCCGGCACCACGGGCAAGCCCACGGTGGTCGGGTACACGCAAAAGGACATCGCCACCTGGAGCAATCTCGTGGCGCGCTCGATTCGCGCGGCGGGCGGCCGGAGCGGAATGCGCGTACATGTGGGATATGGCTATGGACTGTTCACGGGCGGATTAGGCGCGCACTACGGCGCGGAGGCGGCCGGCTGCACGGTAATTCCGATGTCGGGCGGGCAAACGGAGCGCCAGGTCCAGCTCATGATCGACTTCAAGCCCGATATCATCATGATCACGCCGAGCTATATGCTCGCCATCCTGGATGAGTTCAGGCGATTAGGGGTAGACGCCCGCTCGAGCTCGCTCTCGATCGGGATATTCGGCGCGGAGCCGTGGGGCGAGGGTATACGCCACGAGATCGAGTCGGCCTTCGGCATCGATGCCTGCGACATCTACGGCTTGTCCGAGGTGATGGGACCCGGCGTCGCGCAGGAGTTCGCCAGAACCAAAGAAGGTCCGACCATTTGGGAGGATCACTTCCTGCCTGAGATCGTCGATCCGGAGAGCGGCGAGGTGCTCGGCGAAGGCGAACTGGGCGAACTGGTATTCACCTCGCTCACCAAAGAAGCAATGCCGGTGATCCGCTACCGGACGCGCGATCTCACGCGCTTGTTGCCGGGACGCGTTACCGCGATGCGCCGCTTCGCCAAGATCACCGGGCGCTGCGATGACATGTTGATCATACGCGGCGTGAACGTGTTCCCCTCGCAGATCGAGGAGTTGATATCGGATTGCGGCGGCCTCGCACCTCATTATGAGATCGAGATTTCCCGGCCCCATCGCATGGACGAATTGTTGATACGCGTCGAAGCGCGCGCCGAGCTCGCCGCTGCCGAGTATCCGGTCGAGGCGGGCCACCTCGCGCACAAGCTCAAGGCGCTGGTCGGCATCTCCGGCAAGATCGAAGTAGTCGAGGGCGGCACGCTCAAGCGCTCGACCGGAAAGGCGGCGCGGGTGACCGACCGGCGCTAGTTTACTGATCGAGCTCGGGCCCCTGCTGGCTGCGCAGCGCGGACTGCCGAACCTCCGCCCGGTCCGCTTCGGGGGGAGCCAGCGACATCTGCTGTGCAGAAAGCGCGGCCGGATTGATCACCTGCGGGTTGTCCCGCAGCTTCAGGTACAAGATGCCGGCGCTCGGGTGAGGCACGGGGAGGGCGGGGCCGAGAAATCCTTCCGGCACGACCACCGGTTTGGCGAAATCCGCGTCGCCCGATACCGAATCGATCAGATATAGGTTGGCACCCGACAGCTTGCACGCGAGCTCCGGCGTCTGCGGACAATCGAGCGTCTTCAGGACCGGCAGCCGCACCAGGTTCGCGAGCGCTTGCCAGTCGCCGGCGACTCCCTTGGCATTCACCCGAAACTTGAGCACTCCGTACGCCGACGGGCCGAACGCCTTGGTGGGATTGAAGGTCGCGACCGCGACGTGCGAGTTCTCGAGTGCGAGCGCCCCGTTTGCGAGGCTCAAGGACGAGGTGAAGGACTCGTCCGCGGTGGCAACGTCGACGGTCTCGTCGTGGGAGAAAGCGGCCGGCGTCTGCGTGCGGATCGAGAAGACGAGCGTCGCATCCTGTGGGAGCTCGCGCGGATCGGCGAGCTGAATGTTGCTCGAGCCCGCGAGCGGCGAAGGCTGCACGCTTCTGCCGATCAATGCGGCGCGCGGCCGAGATGCATCGACGGCCGTGTTGAGCGTCATGATACGCCCGTCCTTGAGCGTCACTTTCACCGGCACTGCATGCTCCGGCTTGAGCTCCGCCGCGGCCTGTGTATCCGTGGCGGTCATCGGCAGCTCATCGCCGCCTGGGCGGCTCGAGAGCTCGCCGGGTAGAAACACGACGCCTTTCAGTGCGAGGCTCGCGACCTCATCGAGACGGCTCCCGCGCAGGGTTCCCTGCGCATCGCCCGCATGGAGCTCGAACCCATCGAAGCGTCCGGCATCGGCGAAAGTCTGCACGTTGATCGGCTGCGGCTGCGCGAGACCGTATTCGTTGACGAGCAAGGTCATCGCGCCCGGCTCCACTCCTTGCAGCGGCAGTTTCACCTCGACCTCGTCGGGTTTGAGCTGCTTCCATTCGGCCTTCAATTCCTTGCCCGCCGGATCCTTCATCATGATGGTGTCGACGCAGCTCACGCTGTCGGCGCGTAGATGCACCGTGTCCTGCCGCCCCACGATGAGCGTCGCCTCCTCGCCCGCCGCGAGCTGCCAAGCGGCGGCGCGGGCATTGCGCAGCTGAAAGCTCGGGCCGCGATACGCGTCGAATCCCCAGTAACCCCGGAGCGACGCCTGCACGCTGTCGCCGAGTACCGCGCCTCCCAGCACTCGGGTATCGACCACGAAGCCCCCTTGTGCGGCGTCGGCGATCACCGGCAGATCGAGCATCTTGCCGTCGCTGCCCGTCAGGGTCAGCGTCATGTCGTGCGCGTACGCCGTGGAGAAAACCAAGGGCGCGCCCTCGACCGGCAGCACGAGCGCGGTCTTTCGCGCGCAATAGATTTCCTTCGGATCGACCGCGTGAAGCGGCGGTAGCTGCACGCGTTCGACCGCCGGCAGTGCGATCACCAGCACCGATTTCGGGTTGTGGAACGACGGAGCCGCGTTGAGCGTGAGCGCGAGCGCGTGGCCCCGCGGCGAGGCGAGCGCCGGAATGTATTGATACTGCGCGGTGTGGAAGGAATCAAGGATCTTCGCGATATCGAGCAGCGATGCGATGTATGGACTGTAGTACCCATAGCTCAGCTGCGGGGTATAGCTTGCCTCCATCGCGAGGTCGCTTCCCGGTCCCGAGGTAAGCGCTTCGACGATCGAGGTGCTGTGCCCATCGTTCAGAATCAGCGATTCCTGGCCCGCCATGAGACAGGGCGCCTGCAGCTCCGCGATGCGATCGAGACACTTCTCGTCCACCTTGATGGCGAGACTACGCGCGAGCAAAGGAGCGACCTGCGCGAGCTTCGCAGGATCGGCATCGTTGAGCGAGCGGATCGCTTCGAGATAGCGCTCCAGGCGCGAGCGGTCCAATGCCGCCTGGTTCAAGTCCTGCGAGGTGCGTACGAACGCCCCCGGGCGGCCGCGCACTGCGCCCATCAGCGTCTTGAAGTCGCCGCCCGCCTCGGGCGCGAGGAACACGAGCGTCTGCTGCGCGTCGTCCGGCACGGTGACCGTGAGCCCGTCGCGGGCACACGCCGGTGTCCAAGTTTTGCAGCTCGTGAACCAGCGCTCGGGCGGCGGGTTGGTCGAGCCGCTCAGGAAGACCGACACCAGAAGATAGTGTGCGGACTGTGAGGCAGGCAGATCGGCCTTGATCCAAATCCGATCGCCGGCGGCGAGATTCGGTACCTCCGCGGCCGGTAAGGTGGTGCCAGCGCGGGTCACGGTGACCTCGAGCACGGGACCTGCGAGGTCGAAGGGGGCGGCGCCGGCAGGACCCGCACTGCACAACACCGCTGCCAGGAACACCCAACCCGCGCGGCGCATACCCAAGGTGCGGCGTGAAATCATGGGATAGCAACAAGCCTCGTAAATTAATCCGACCGCCGATTTAGAGTGCGCCGCCTGCGATCGGTTCACCCCCGGGCGCGGTTCATTCTCCGAGCGCGACACCGATCAGGCGCTCCGCCTGCGCCGCGAGATCAGAGGGCAGCGGATGTCCGCTCGCGGCGACATTCTCTTCGATCTGCTCTGGCCGCGTGGCGCCGATGATCGCCGCGGCCACGTTGGGTTGGCGCAGCACCCATGCGAGCGCGAACTGCGCGAGCGTCAGCCCGGCCTCGGCGGCGAGCGGCTTTAGGGCGCGAACCGCCTCGAGCACCCGCGGCTTGAACCAGGCGGGATTCAAAAAGCCCTTGACGCTGTCGTCGGCCGCGCGGCTCCCCGAAGGCATGGGCGCACCCGGTGTGTATTTTCCGGTTAGAACGCCCTGAGCGAGCGGCGACCAGACGATCTGCGAGATGCCCGAGCGCGCGCACAAGGGAAACAGCTCGCGTTCGGGTCCCCGATGCAGCAGCGAATATTGCGGCTGGCTCGAGACGAATTTCGCGGCGTTCGGCAGCGCGAGCGCGGCCTCGATGCGGTCGACAGGCCATTCGGAGAAGCCGATGTAGCGCGCCTTGCCTGCTTGCACCACTTCCGTCAGCGCTTGCATGGTCTCCTCGAGCGGGGTTTCCGAGTCGTAGCGGTGGCATTGGTACAGGTCGACGTAGGAGACCCTGAGGCGCGCGAGCGAGGCGTCGAGCTGCTTGTGGACCTGCTCGCGCGAGAGCCCGCGATCGGTGTCGCTCATCGGGAAGTAGAGCTTGGTGGCCAGCACGTAGCTGTCGCGGCCGATCCCTTGCAGCGCATCGCCGAGCACGCGCTCGGCTGCGCCTCGGGCGTAGACATTCGCGGTGTCGAACAAGGTGACTCCGCGGTCGAATGCGCGCCGCACGCAGGCGATCGCGCTCTCCCGGCGGCGGGATTCCGAGAAGGTGAGCCAAGATCCGAAGGCGATCTCCGATACGATGAGGTCGCTCGTGCCGAGTTTGCGGTATTTCATCGCTCCGCTCCACAATCGAGAGTCACCGCCGCCCCCGAAGAGTACGCAAAGAGTAGGATTCGCGAAAGGGCTGCTGGTTCGAAGTATGAGAACGCTGTTGATCGTCTATCACTCGATGACCGGCGGTACGCTGCAGATGGCGTGCGCCGCCGCCGAAGCGGCCGGCGCGGAACCCGATCTCGCGGTGCTGATGCGACGCGCGGCGGATGCGCAAGCCTCCGAGGTACTCGCGGCCGACGGCTATTTGTTCGCGACCCCCGAGAATCTCGCCGCCATGTCGGGGCAGATGAAGGATTTCTTCGACCGCACCTATTACGCAGCGCTCGACCGGTTGAACGGCCGGCCCTACGGACTGCTGATATGCGCAGGGAGCGACGGCCGGCAGGCCGCCGAACAGGTCGCGCGGATTGCAACCGGATGGCGGCTGCGCGCGGTGGCCCCGCCGGTAATCGTCTGCACGCATGCGCAAACCCCCGAGAGGATCCTGAGTCCGAAGCAAATTCCCGCGGTGGAACTCGCACGCTGCGCCGAGCTTGGCGCGACCTTGGCTGCCGGCGTTGCCATGGGGATTTTTTAGTACACTGACGGTCGTTGACCAAAGCAATTTGACTCCATGCGCCACATTCACCGCTCCTCCGCCCGCGTGCTTATCAGAGCTGGTGTACCGATGCCATGCTCGGTCTTTCTGGCAGGTGCAGTGGCAGCCTCCCTTTGCGGGTGCGGAGGCTTGAGCAGCGGAGGCGCAAACGCGCCAGCGTTCCCTGACGTGATAAACGTTCGTAATCCAGTGGCGCTTCCTGCGCAGATACCGGCGCAGCGCGTGCCCGTCGGGCTCTCCGGAGACTACAAACCGGATCTCGTCATCCTGCCGTCGGGTGAAATGCTGCTGGTGATGTTCCAGCCCGTCACGAATCCCAACGGTACGTATCAAGAAAACATGATCATGTATCGCTCCGAGGACGGCGGCCAGACATGGGGGACGCGCGATGCATTGCCGCTGTTGGGAAGGGAGCCGTACTTCACGCTCCTCGGTGACGGCACGTTATTTCTGACGGCATCATTCGTCTCGGCCGACTACCGCAATACCGAAGGCTATACCTATGCCATCGTGTATCGATCTGAAGACGGCGGTAACACGTGGACCAACTTGCCGATCCTCTCCGAGAATCTCTCCGGTCTGCCGCCGGGAACGCGGGCCACTACGCGAACGAGCCGCAATCTGATCGAGATGCCCGCCGGCACGCTCCTGCTGGGCGTCGGTGCCGCAACCAACATTGACTACATTTGGCGCTCGCGGGACGAGGGCGTGACGTGGGACGAGACGCTGCAAGTGCGGGCGCCGGCCGGCTATGACGAGGCTGCGAACGGCATACCGTGGCTCGGAGAGTTCTGGTTCGCGCTGGCGCCGAATGGCGATCTACTGGGCTTTCAGCGCGGCTATGCGCCGGCGCTGCCTCCGCTTCCCGGCACACAGTACCCGCCGAACAGTGCGACTGATGACAATACAACTCTGGAATCCCTGTTTCGTTCACATGATGGCGGCGCAACCTGGACGCTGGATCCGCCGCTGGGAACGACCTACGGAGAAATGTACCCGTCGCTGCTCCATCTCTCCGAAACCAACGTGCTTTTCACGTACACCGTTCGCGCACTGCAGCCGCAGCTGGGAGTCCAAGCGGTACTCGGCACCGTGACCAGTACGAGATATGCGCTGAACTTCAAGAGCGACATTCTGCTCCTCGATGAAGAAACACCCTCGAATGAGACCAGCGGCGGGGGATTTGGAAATACCGTGCAGGCGGCAGACGGGACGTTGGTTACGGCTTATTCCTACCGTGGAAGCGACGGCAACACCCACGCTCAGGTCGTTCGCTGGAAATCTCCCCTCTGAATTCGCGCCGCCGCCGCGGGTTCTGCATCAAGGGGTACTGCGAGCAGTACTCTCGTGGCCGGCGTGCCCGCGCTCCTGCAATTCGCGCCAGAGAATCTTACCCGCAGCGGATTTCGGCAGCGTGTCGGTGAACTCGATGAGCCGCGGGATCTTGTAGGCGGCCATGTTCTCGCGGCACCAGTCGATGATATCGCGGTCCGCGATCCGTCCGCGCCAGTCCTCTTTGAGCACGATCAACGCTTTCACGGTCTCGCCGCGCCGCGGATCGTGCGCCGCGATCACGCAGGCCTCCTGCACGGCCGGATGGCGGTACATCAGGGATTCGACCTCGGCCGGCCACACTTTGAAGCCGGCGGCGTTGATCATGCGCTTGAGCCTGTCCACCATGAAGAAGTAGCCGTCCTCGTCGGTCCGGCCAAGATCGCCTGTGCGCAGGAATCGCTTGCCGTCGATCTCGGCAAATGCCGCCGCCGTCGCTTCGGGGTTGTTCCAGTATCCCAAGAACACCTGGGGGCCCCGCGTCACGATCTCGCCGGCTTCGCCCTCGGGCAATTCGCGCAGCGTCTCGGGATCGACCACGCGCGAATCGACATCGTAGATCGGGATGCCAAGGCACTGCTTCTTCGGGCGGTCCGGCGGATTAAAGTGGGTCGGTGCGATGGTCTCCGAAAGACCGTAGCCCTCGACGAACGGCACGCCCATGTTCTCGAGCCGCTGCGCGACCGCGGCGGGCATCGCCGAGCCGCCCCCGCTCATGTAGCGCAGCGAGGAGAGGTCGTAGCGCGCGAGCTGCGGATTCGATAGGAAGTCCTGCACCATGGTGGGAATGGCACTCAGCCCGACGATGCGATAGCGCTCGATGCAGGCCGCCGCGGCGTCGCGGTCCCAACGGGGCAAGAGCACGATCGTGCAGCCGGCGTAGAGCGGACCGTTCATGCTCCCCTGCATGCCGGTGACGTGAAAGAAAGGCGCCACCGAGAGAAATATCCGCTCGGGTTGAATGTCGAACCAGCGCATGGTGGCGACGGTGGTGTACATGGTCGTGCGGTGCGTGTGCATGCAGCCGCGCGGCACGCCGGTGGTGCCCGAGGTGTAGGGCATGACGCACAGGTCGTCGGGACCCGTGAGCAGGGGACCGGGCTTGAGAGCACGCTCGAGCACTCGCGCCCAGGCGATCACTCCGCGGCCCCTCGGAGCGGCGCGCGGCGCTGCCACCAAGTCCGGAACCGGGAGGCTCGTCGGCCGCTTCAAGTAATCCGAATAGGCGGCCACGATCACGTGCTCGAGCTGCTGCGGGGCCGAGAGCAATGGCTCGACGCGCGGAAACAATTCCTGCGCGACGATCGCCGTCGTGGCCCCCGCATCCGCGGCGTAGCGCGCCACGTCGCGGGTGAGGCACATGGGATTCACCGGGACCACGACCGCGTTCGCGCGCAGAATGCCGTAGTAGCCGATCACGAACTGCGGGCTGTTCTGCAGATACAGGAGCACCCGGTCGCCGCGTTTCACGCGGCACTCGCGCTCGAGGAATCCGGCGAGCCGTTCGACCTCGCCGAGGAATTGCGCGAAGCCGAGTTCGCTATCGTAAAAAATCAGGAACGGCTTCGCGGGGTGGCGCTCTGCCGACGCCTCGGCGTTGCGGACCAGGGAAACGGCGGGGACCTCGAGACGCGGCGCCGCGCCCGCTGGGTGAAAGCGAAGGTGCCGGTCAGACACGTCCGCGGTCGGCGCGTATCCGCGATTCGCCGTGCGCATTGCGCGGGCGATGACGCGCCAGCTCGAGCTGGCCGATCTGTTGGCGGTGCACTTCGTCGGGACCGTCGGCGAGGCGCAGGGTGCGCGCGGCCGCGTAGGCCGCCGCCAGCGGAAAATCATCGCTC
>Ga0182030_10015886_pt1 | contig 14711 bp, 13 predicted proteins | sample 812S3MmetaG_FD_121299 | JGI IMG/M metagenome (GOLD analysis project Ga0182030, IMG submission 121299) | Permafrost microbial communities from Stordalen Mire, Sweden - 812S3M metaG (Illumina Assembly) | ecosystem: Environmental > Terrestrial > Soil > Wetlands > Permafrost | place: Sweden... | reverse complement strand
CGATCCAAGCACCTCGCGCGGCGCCATGGACGCGACCGGCACCGACGAGACCGGCTGGGCTCGCGATCGTCGCGTCGACATCATGCTCGGGAGCTGACGGGACCCTGCCCCGTTGTGGTGGCTACCCCGCGGCCGCAGGAGGGGCCGCGAAGCACGAGTCATCCGCAGCGGGGTCCGCCCGGGCTACCCGACCGGGACCATCCTTCACGGTTGTCATGATGGCGTAAGCCCATCGCAAGATGCGGCGGCCACTCTGTCTGGGAGCTCGGCGTTCGAGCCACAACGGAGCTGAACATCATGGCCATGTCACGCACACAGACCACCGAGCGGGCGAACGGCGTCTCCACCGCGGTCCTCCCCCTCGTAGCACGCGAGATACGCGAGCTCGAGCAGCGCATGGGGGAAGCGTCGTCCTGGATTGCGCCGCTGCACCGCGAGATGGGGAGGGTCATCGTCGGGCAGCGTGGGCTGGTCGACCGCCTCTTGCTCGGCTTGCTGACCAACGGGCACATCCTCCTCGAAGGCGTTCCGGGGCTCGCCAAGACCCTCGCGCTGAAGACGCTCGCGGGGTGCATCGACGGAGCCCACTTCGGGCGCATTCAGTTCACGCCCGACATGCTCCCCTCGGACATCACGGGAACGACGATCTACCACGGGGCCACCGGCACGTTTCAGGTCAAGCACGGTCCCATCTTCGCGAACCTGGTGCTCGCCGACGAGATCAACCGCGCGCCGGCGAAGGTGCAGAGCGCGCTCCTGGAGGCCATGCAGGAGCGGCAGGTGACGCTGGGGGATGCGTCGTTCCCGCTCCCCGACCCCTTCCTCGTACTCGCCACCCAGAACCCGCTGGAGCAGGAGGGGACGTATCCGCTCCCTGAAGCGCAGATCGACCGCTTCATGCTCAAGGTCATTGTGCGCTATCCGAGCCTCCCGGAGGAGCGCGCGATCCTGGATGCGATGGCGGTGACGACTCCTCGTCTCACCGTCTCACCCGTCGCCACGCTCGACGCGATCGTCCGCTCGCGACGCGTCGTCGACGAAGTGTACGTGGACGACGCGATTCGCGACTACGTGGTGCGGATCGTGACGGCTACCCGTACATCGGAGCAGTCCGGTAGTCCCATCCGCGGCCTCGTGCGCACCGGCGCCTCTCCTCGCGGCACCATCGCACTGACGCTCGCAGCCCGCGGTTGGGCGTTCCTGCAGGGACGCGGATACGTCGTGCCGGAAGACGTCAAGGCTCTCGCCCCCGACGTCCTTCGTCATCGCATCACCCTCAGCTTCGACGCAGAGGCCCAGGGCATCGACGGGGACGAGATCGTCCGTCGGGTTATCGGCACCGTGGTGTCGCCATGAACGCCCAGCCGTCGAGCTCCGTGGAGGGGCGCATCTCCCAGAACGTCCGCCGCATCGAGATCCGCACGCGGCGCCTCAGCAACGACTGCTTTCAGGGCGGCGTGCAATCGCGCTTTCGCGGCCGCGGGATGGACTTCGACGAGCTCCGCGAATACGAACCCGGCGACGACGTTCGCGCCATCGACTGGAACGCGTCGGCGCGCACCGGTCGCACGTTCGTCAAGAAGTACCGCGAAGAGCGCCAGCTCACGGTCGTGTTCGTCGTCGACATGAGCGCGTCGGGGGCGCTCGGCGCGGGTGAGGCGACGAAGCGGGAACAGGCCATCGAGATCGCGGGAGTGCTCGCGCTTGCGGCGCTCCGCAGCGACCACCGGGTCGGATTCTTGCTCTACACCGACGCCGTAGAGAAATTCATTCCGCCGGCGCGCGGGCGAGCGCACACGCGGCGCATGGTGCACGATCTCGTCGCCTTCGAGCCGAAGGGAAGCGGTACCCGGCTCGGTGAGGCGCTGCGAACGCTTCGCAAGCGGCTCCACAGGCGCGCAGTCGTCGTCGTCCTTTCGGACTTCCTCGTGAGCTCCCAGGATGCAGCGGATACTCGCCCCGAGCTCGCGGGGCTCGCGCGCAAGCACGACGTCGTCTGCATTCGCACCGGGGACCAGCACGATCGGGAGCTCCCGGCGGTCGGGCTTCTCACGCTCGAGGACGCCGAGACCGGCGAAATCGTGGAGCTCGACACGGGAAGCGCGCGCCAGCGCGCGGCGCTCGCGAAGACCATCCGCGAGACGGACGAACGCATTCGCGCGCTCGTCCGGTGTGCCGGGGCGGACTTTCTCGAAGTCGACACGTTGCAACCGTACCTCGGGGCGCTCATCGGGTTCTTCAAGTCGCGTGGGGTGAGGTCGTGACGGCTATAGGGGCGTTGTGGCTTGCGGCTCCCGCGGCATCCGAGGACATTCGCGACATCCGGGGCCTCGTCGCGATCCCACCTTGGTGGCACTGGCCGCTCGCGATCGCACTCGCCGCTCTCGCGGCGCTGGCCGTCGTCCTCGTCGTGCGCTGGTGGCGAGCTCGGTCGGCACGTGCGCTCTCCCCCCTCGAACGCGCGCTCCATGCACTCGCAGCAGCCGAGGCGCATGCGCGGAGCGGGCGCTCGCACGAGTGGGCGGACATCGTCGCCGAGACCGTGCGCGGCGCGCTCGCGGCCCGGCTGGGAACCGCCGTACTTCCCCAGACGACCGCCGAGCTCTCGAAGGCGCCGTGGGCCCAGCCCCCGCTCGCGGACGAGCTCGCGGCGCCTCGCATCCTCGAGCTTCTGGAGACCTGTGACCTCGCGCGGTTCGCGAAGGCCACGCTCGATACGGCCGCCCTCGTCGCGTCGACGGCGACTGCCCGCGAGCTCGTCGGGCGACTCTTCGCCCCGCCGGCACGACACCCCCCGAACGCCGCGGCGCAGCCGCAGATGGTGACCGCATGATCTCCCTCGCCCACCTCCCGGTCCACTTTCTCCATCCCGCGGCGCTCCTGCTGCTCGTGCCGATCGCGATCGTGGGCCTCTGGCTGGCACGCCGCGGTCGCCCCAGCGCAGTCGCCTACTCGAGCACCGACCTCGTTCGTGCGGTCGCGACCTCGCGTCGTACCCGATGGGGGCGATTCCTCCCCGCCCTCCGCTGGCTCGGGGCCGGGCTCGTGGTCGTCGCGCTCGCCCGGCCGACCATCGAACACCACAACGTCCAGGTGCAGGCCTCGGGCGTCGACATCATGCTCGCCATGGACGTCAGCGGCTCGATGCAAGCGCGCGACATGGCCGGAAACGCCACCGGCTCCGAGCCGGTGAGCCGCCTCGACGCGGCCAAGGAGGTCGTCAGCCAGTTCGTGCAGGCGCGGCCGAACGACCGCATCGGACTCGTCGCCTTTGCAGGAGAGCCCTACCTCGCGAGCCCGCTCACGCTGGATCACGACTGGGTCCTCCAGAACCTCGCACGCCTCGGCCCGGACCAGCTGGGAGACGGCACGGCGATCGGCTCGGCCATCGCCGCAGGGGTTCGTCGACTCGACGCCCAGGGCGCCAAGTCCAAGATCCTCATCGTCCTCACGGACGGCCAGAACAACGCAGGCAAGATCCAGCCGAGCGTCGCTGCGGAAGCCGCGAAGGCGCTCGGGGTGAAGGTCTACGCCATCGGGATCGGCTCGACGGGCGAAGCGCTCGTCCCGGTCACGGACGACCACGGGCACCAGCAGCTCGTGGCCGCACGCGTCGACGTCGACGAGCCCGCCATGAAGCAGGTCGCTGACCTCACCGGCGGGAAGTTCTACCGCGCGACCGATACCCAATCCCTGCGTGACGTCTACGCGGACATCGACCGTTTCGAGAAGACGACGCGCACCATCAAGAGCTTCAGCCACCACGACGAACAGTTCGCCTGGTTCGCGCTGCCCGGTCTCGCTCTCGTGCTCGCCCAGCTCGGCCTGTCGGCGACGCGGTTCCGCCGCGTTCCGTGAAACCTCGCGTCCCCCTCCCGGAGAACGAACATGCATTTCGCCGACCCCCAGTGGCTGCTCATCGGACTCGTCGCTGTGACGCTTCTCGCCTTTCTCCTCGTTCGCGCCGAGCGCCTCAAGACGCGGGCGCTCACCCTGCTCCAGGGCGCACGCCTGGGCTTGCGCTCGGCGTCCCCCTCGCGCCTCCGGCGCTGGCTGCGCGTCGTCTTGGCCACGGTCGCGGTGGCGATGGGCTTCGTCGCGCTCGCGCGACCGCAGAAGGGAATGCGCTGGGAGACCCTGGAGAGGAATGGGATCGACCTCCTGCTCGTCGTCGATACGTCCAAGAGCATGGATGCGGACGACGTGAAGCCGACCCGGCTGGAACGCTCCAAGCTCGCCATCCGCGATCTGGTCGATCGGTTTCCGGGCGACCGCATCGGGCTCGTGGCCTTCGCCGGGGACGCTTTCGTGCAGAGCCCGATGACGCTCGACCACGGCGCGCTCCTCGAATCGGTCGATGCGCTCGACACGTCCGTGATCGCACGTGGCGGCACCAACATCGGGCGCGGGATCGACGTCGCCACCGAAGCGCTGGCGACGGAGCCCGGGCGGCAGAAGGTGATGGTGCTTGTGACCGACGGCGAGGATCTCGAAGGGCAGGGCCTGGCCGAGGCGAAGCAAGCCGCGGCGGAGGGGATCACCATCAACGCCGTCGGTGTCGGTACGCTCGCCGGTGAGCTCGTCCCCGCGCGGGATGCGCGAGGTGCTGCGGTGGGAGTCGTGCGTGACGAGAAGGGGGCGCCCGTCCGGTCACACCTCGACGAAGCGGGGCTTCAGGCGATCGCCGCAGCGGCGCAGGGCACCTATCGCCCGCTCGGAGCGGATGGCCGGGGCCTTGACCGCCTCTACGACGAGTCGCTCGCCAAGCTCACCCATGCCGAGGCCTCCTCCCGGACCCACCGGGTGTACTCGGAGTGGTTCGAGGTCCCACTCGGACTGGCGCTCCTGGGCATCGGGCTCGAGGCGCTGCTCGAGCGCCGGTGGCGCGGTCTGGCCATGAAGTCGAAGCGTGCTCGTGGCTTCGCACCGGTGATGGCGGCTGCGGCGGCAGGGATCCTGGCCCTGGGAGCCTCGACGTCCGCCCATGCTTCGGTGGAGAGCGCTGCGAAGGCTTATGCGGCGGGTCGCTTCGACGCGGCGGCGAAGGAGTTCGACGAGCAGAGCGCCCGCAAGCCGAAAGACGCGCGGTTGGCGTTCAATGCAGGCGACGCGGCGTACCGGGCCGGTCAGTACGACGCAGCCGACGCCGCGTTCAAGCGCGCCCTGGCGGCGGCCGATCCCAAACTGCAGCAGCAGGTGCTCTACAACGATGGGGACGTCCTGTACCGGTCGGGCGAAGCGCTGAAACCGGAGGAGCGCGAGCAGACGATCGCGAAGTGGAAGGCGGCGATCGATGCCTACGACGGCGCCATCGCGCTCGATTCGAAGGACGCCGACGCGCGGTACAACCGCGACTTCGTGAAGCGGAAGCTCGATGCGCTCGAGCAGAAGCAGAAGCAAGACGAGAAGAAGGACGACAAGAAGGACGACAAGAAGGACGACAAGAAGGATTCGTCCGGTTCGAAGGACGACAAGAAGGACTCGCCTGGCTCGAAGGGCGACAAGAAGGACTCGAAGAGCGGAGGGGGCGGGCAGGACGACGACAAGGGGTCGAAGGGTGACAAGGACGGCAAGAATGGCGGGACCTCCGATAAGAACCCGACGTCAGGCGGGAAGGACGCCAAACCGTCGGGACAGCCTTCCACCGCCGGCTCCGGGACGCCCACCGGCACGACACCGGGACAGGCTCCTGCCGGTCAGCGCCCTGGGACCGATGGAAAGGACGGTGCCCAGCCGGGCCGTCTGTCGGCCCGCGACGCGCGTTCGCTGCTAGGCGCCCTCCGCGGCGACGAGCGGCGAGGCATCAGCCATGGAACCGCCGAAGGTCAGCCCTCCGACGACTCGCCACGAAAGGATTGGTGACCGATGAGCCGCAAACGAATTCTCGCGGGGGCACTCGGCCTCGTCGCGATGACGATGGTCGCCGAGACCAGCGTCTTCGCCGCGCCCCCGACCACCACAACCACTTCTACTTCCTTGCAGGCGGTGCCTGCCACACGGCAGACTGCGCATGCGTCTCTGCGCCTCGACATCCGTCGCACCAAGGCGTGGGTCGGTCAGGCCCTCCCGGTCACCCTGCAGGCCTACTTCCGCGGGGCTGAAGGGGTGACCCTCGAAGGGGCTCCGCAGCTCACCTCCACGGGCATCTTCACATCCGATCTCTCACGCGAGCCCCTTCAGGCCACCGAGATGGTCGGCGGTGAGCCCGTGCTCGTCGCCACCTGGACCGGCACCGTGACGCCATCGTCCGCGGCTCCTCTCGTGATCGTGGCGGAGCTGCCGGTGCAGATCCGCTACCGCGAGGCGGCGCCGGCCGTCGAGCAGGCAAGCCCCTTCGGGGACGACCCGTTCGCTGCACTCGGCGCCGATCCCTTCGACATGTCCGCCATCCACCGCTTCTTCCAGCAGTCGATGCAGCGGTCGATGGCGTCTCTCGGCCGCGTTCGACAGGAGGCCATCTCGCTGCGGACGACGGCGCGACCCATCGACGTACTGGACGTCCCAACGTCCAACCAGCCGGAGTCGTTTACGGGCGCCATCGGAAAGTTCAACCTCAAGGCGTCGGTCTCTTCGACGCACGCTCGGGTGTCGGAGCCGGTCACGCTCCGCGTGATCGTCGACGGGGACGGCGATCTCGGGCGCGTTGATCTCGGTGGCGTCGCGACGTCGGACACCTGGAAGGCCTATCCGCCGAAGTCGACGCTCGAGGCTCCCTCCAAGGGGAAGCGCGGTCGCAAGGTCTTCGAGCAGGTCCTCGTCCCTCTGCGCGGAGGTGATCTGAGCGTGCCAGCGGTCGCACTGACGTCGTTCGATCCCGACTCCTCTCGCTACGTCACGCGCGAAACGCAGCCGCTCGCCGTCGCCGTGGAGGGCACGGCCGTCGCCGCGGAGCTCCCCGTCCCGGACGCCGTGCCTCCGGCTTCCACTCCCGTGCCGGCGACGACCTTGCCGATGGACTCGCCGCCCGACGCTGGGCCGCTCGTCGTCCCACACGCCATCGCGCCCGCAAGAGTAGCGCTGTGGCTCTCGCCCCTGGTACCGCTCATCGCGGTGGCGGCCTACGTCGCGCGCGCCCGCCGGAAGCGCGCGGAGCGAGCGCTGCGTCGAACCATGCGGAAGGCGGCTTCGCAAGGGGACGCCGTCCCGTTCTACGAGGCGGCGCACGCCCTTATCGAGACACGCCTCTCCGAGCGGTGGGGCGTACGCCCCGAGGACGTCAGTGCCCACTTCATTCGCGAGCGCCTCGGCACCGTGGGTGAACCCCTGGCGGAGGTCCTGGCGACCGACGAGACGCTCCGCTTCGGGCGCGGGCGTCTGGAGAACCCGGACCTGGTGCCCTTGTGTTCCTCGATCGAGCGATCGCTTGGAGGTGCGTCGTGAGCACGCGTGTCGATGGCCGACGGACCGTCCTCGTCCGGATCGCTGCTGCAGTCGCACTATGTGTCGGCCTCGTGGCGGCAGGTCTGGCCGGGTACCGCTTGCTGGCGGAGGAGACCTCCCAAGCCCGTGCGCTCGTGGCGGAGGGCAACGGTGCCCTGGCGCGGGGCGACCGAGGTGAAGGCGTCCTCGCGCTCGAGCGTGCACGGTGGCTCGCACCCCGCGCAGGTCTCGTCCGCGCGGCGCTCGCTGCGGCTGGCGTGAAGGACGCCGAATCGGTCCTGCCCCGCACGCTTCGCCTGGTGACGTCACCCGAGTGGTCCGTCATCGCGGCCGGGGCGGGCTGGGTAGCGGGCCTCGGGATCGCACTCGCAGTCCTTCGGTGGCGACGCCGGAGCGCCGTTTGGGTCGCCCTGGCTGCCGGCCTCGTCTTCAGCGGAGCCCTGGCCGCAAGTGTCGAGACAGGCAAGTCGCCGCCGGCCATCGTCACCAAGCCGGACGCTCGCATCCTCGTCGCTCCGTACCCGACCGCCGCCGTCGAGGCTCCTCTCGCCGAAGGCACGATGGTCATCGTCGGATCCCCGTATGATGACTTCATTCAAGTGGACGACGGCGGTGGAACGACGGGGTGGGTTCGGCAGAGCAGCGTCGAGCGCATCGCCAGCCCCGGGAGCTGAGAAGAACGATGCACGTGGTGCTCATCGAAGACGACGAGAAGATCGGAAGCTTCGTGAGCCGGGGCCTCAAGCAGGAAGGCCACGTCGTCTCGTGGGCGCGCACGGGGGATGAGGGCCTCGAGCTCGCGCGCGACGCCGGAGCCGACCTCGCGATCGTCGACCTGATGCTGCCCGGCAAGGACGGGCTGTCGATCATCCGGGCCCTCCGTGAAAAGAAGAGCGCGCTCCCCGTCATCATCCTCAGCGCTCGCGCTGACGTCGACGATCGCGTGCGTGGGCTCGGAGCCGGGGCGGACGACTACCTGACGAAGCCGTTCTCGTTCGCCGAGCTCATCGCGCGGGTCAGCGCGTTGATGCGACGCGCGTCACCCAGATCGGAACCGACCACCCGCCTGGAGTTCGACGAGCTCACGCTCGATCTCATCGCGCGCAGGGCGCAGCGCGCCGGACGATCCATCGAGCTTCAAGCCAAGGAGTTCGCGCTGCTCGAGTACTTCATGCGCAATCCGGATCGGGTGCTCTCGAAGACGATGATCTTGCAGCACGTCTGGGACTATCACTTCGACCCTCAGACCAACGTCGTCGACGTCCTCGTCAGCCGCCTCCGGTCCAAGATCGACCGCGACTTTCCGCGGAAGCTCATTCATACGATACGAAGCGTCGGGTATGTCCTCCGCGCCGAAGGATAGAGGCGGGGCTGCGCCCGCCGGCGCATGGCGCACGCTCGGGCTGCGACTGGCCGTCTGGTACATCCTGGTGACCCTGGCGTCGTACGTGGCGCTGGCGGCGATTCTTCCGCTCACGGTACGCGCATGGGCCGAGAGCGAAGGCCAGCGCACGACCGAGGGTGCGCTCGACCGGTACCGGCTCGCCCTCGAGACCGGAGGAACCGACGCGCTCCGTGCGATGTTCGACTGCCATCCCGACCCTCCACCGAGCGTGGCCGTCCGCGTGATGGACGAACGCAACGTCGAGCTCTTTCGCGCATCGTCCGACGACGCATCGAATCGAGTCGCCGCAGCCCTGACCGAAAGGGTGCCGCTCCACCCCGCATCGCACGATGCACCGGAGGGGTGGCACGTCGCAGCCGTCTCCGTGTCGCAAGGAAGGCAGCTCGAGATCGTGCTGCACGACGAGTCGGCGCCTCGCCTGTGGGGCCAGGCCCGCGCGGCGTCGCTCGTGATGCTCGCGTGTGGTCTGGCGTTCGCGATCGTCGGCGCGCTCGTGATCACACGCCGCGCGCTCCGCCCGATCGGCGATCTGGCGCGCGCTACACAAGGTATCGTCGACTCGGGCGACCTCGGGCTTCGCGTGGAGACGCGAGGAACGGCCGACGGTCTCGACCAGCTGGGCGCGCTCTTCAATCGCATGCTCTCGCGAAACGAGGCGCTCGTCCGGGCGATGAAGGAGTCCCTCGACAACGTCGCCCACGACCTGCGCACGCCCATGGCGCGGCTCCGCGCCGGCGCGGAGCTCGCCTTGCGGGAAGGCGCGGATGCGGCTCACCTGCGCGAGGCGTTGGCCGAGACCATCGAGGAGTCGGACCGTGTCCTCGGCATGCTGACCACCCTCATGGACATCACCGAGGCCGAGACGGGTGCGATGCGGCTTCACAAGTCCAGCGAGGACCTGGCGGCGATCGCCCGCGAAGCCATCGATCTCTATGATCTCGTTTCGAGCGAGCGCGGCGTGCACATCGTCACCCGGCTGGCGCCGGGAGTGATCGTCTCGGTGGATCGGGCGCGCATTCGGCAGGTGTGCGCGAATCTGATCGACAACGCCGTCAAGTACACGGCTCCTGGTGGTCGCGTCGAGGTCACGGTGACGAGCGAGGGAACCACGGGAATCGTGTCCATCGCAGACACCGGGATGGGGATCTCCCCCGAAGATCGGCCACGTGTGTGGGATAGACTTTACCGCGGAGACCGCAGCAGGACCGAGCGCGGGCTCGGTCTCGGGCTGTCGCTCGTGAAGGCTGTCGTGGAGGCCCACGGCGGGGAAGTGCGCCTGCAGAGTGAGGTGGGCGTGGGCTCGACGTTCGAGGTGCGGTTGCCTCGCGCCGGGAAAGCCGGCGTCTAGACCCCAGCGCCCGGATCACGCCAGCCTCCTGCCGGGGTCAACCGGACGGCCTCCGCCGGTCCCCAGGTGTCCGGTTCGTACTCGAAGACAGGCGTTCGATTGCCGAGGATGGGGTCCACGATGCGCCAGGACGCCTCGACGGAGTCCTCCCGAACGAAGAGTGACGGGTCGCCGCCGGCGGCATCCCCGAGGAGCCGCTCGTACGGCCCCATCTCGTCGGGCGGCTGGTGGTGGGCCAGAAGCTCGATCCGTTCGCCGACGGTCGAGAGCCCCGGCCGCTTGACGCTGACTCCGAGCGCGATCACGACGTCCGGGCTGATCTCGAACCGGTAGTAGTCGCGGTCGGGTGGCTCCACCTCGCTGGAGAGAGCGCCGCCCCCGGTCGGCTTGAACCGAACGCGCACCTCCGTCGCCGTGACCGGCAGCGACTTCCCTGCGCGCACATGGAACGGCACGCCACGCCATCGGTCGCTGTCGACGTGGAAACGGACGGCCGCGAAGGTCTCCACTTGCGAGTCGGGCGCCACTCCCGGCTCGCCCCGATATCCACGGAACTGCCCGCGCACCACATCCGAGGGGTCGAGCGTCCGGACGGACTGGAGCAGCTTGGCGCGAGCATCGCGCCGGGCCTCGTGATGTTGACCGACGGATGTCTCCATCGCGATGCTCGCGACGAGCTCCAGCATGTGATTCTGCACGACATCGCGGATGGCGCCCGTCTCTTCGTACAGCTTTCCACGACCGGCGACGCCGAACTTCTCGGCCATCGTGATCTCGACGCTCTCGATGTACTCGTTGCTCCAGCCCGCCTCGACGAGGACGTTGGCGCCGCGGAAGTAGAGGAGGTTCTGGACCGGTTCCTTGCCGAGGTAGTGATCGATGCGGAAGATCGCCTTTTCGTCGAAGTGCGCGTGCAGGATACGATTGAGCTGCTGCGCCGAGGCCAGATCCCGGCCGAATGGTTTTTCGACCACTACGCGCGCTCCCTCGGCACAGCGCGACTTCGCCAGCCCCTCGGCGACCGCGGCGAACATGCTCGGCGGAATGGCGAGGTAGTGCAGCGGTCGTTGCGCCTGCCCGAGAGCGTCGCGCAGACGGGCGAACGTCCCCGCGTCCCGGTAGTCTCCGTCCACGTAGCGGAGCAGGGTGCACAGCTTGGCGAACGCACCCGCGTCGAGACCTCCATGCTGTTCGAGGCTGTCCTTTGCTCGCGCCCTCAGGTGCGAGACGTCCTTGCCGTCGTTCGCCACGCCGATCACGGGCATGTCGAGATGCCCCCGTCGGATCATGGCCTGAAGGGCCGGGAAGACCATCTTGTGAGCCAGGTCGCCGGTCGCGCCGAAGAAAACGAATGCGTCCGAATGCTCTGCGCTCATGGCGAGACCCTCACGGAAAAGTCCTGGCCTTCCCACCTTGCGTCCGCAATGTCGAGCGGTGCAAGTTGCAAGTGTGGGGCCTGCGACTACTCGCTGGGCTGGCCGGTTCAGCTCGGCGGCTCGCGCTCCCGCTCCAGGCGATGCGAAGAGACCCTGAGCGGTGCCAGGACGATCCCTCGCAGGATGCCACGTCGCGCTCGCAATATGGCGCGCGAACGAGGCCCGTCCAATCGGCGCCAGCGGGCCGCATCCGCGAACGACGGCGGGCTGAAGCGCGGAGACGACGCCGGCATGCTCCTCGCACGCCCGGGCGCCGTTCGACTCTCCCCATCATCACGGCCGCCGCGTGATGGCCACGAAGCGAGGACGTCCCATGGACACGACGAACGAGAGCAACTGTGTGGCAGTTTTCGATCGGCATCAGGACGCGGAGATCGCGATCCGCGAGCTGCAGCGTGTCGGCTTCGACATGAAGAAGCTCTCGATCATCGGCCGCGACTACCACACCGAAGAGCACGCCGTCGGCTTCTACAACGGCGGCGACCGCGTGAGGCACTGGGGCAAGCTCGGGGCGTTCTGGGGCGGCCTCTTCGGAATCGTGTTCGCGCCAGCGTTCTTCTTCATCCCGGGCATCGGGCCCATCCTGACCGGCGGGCTCATCGGCTCCTTCTTGATGGGCACCATCGAGGGAGCCGCGGTCGGCGCTGCGGTTGGGGGCGGCGGATCGGCCCTCGTGGCGGCGCTCTCCGGCATGGGGATTCCGAAGAACAGCGTCATCCAATACGAGGCCGACCTCAAGGCGAACAAGTTCGTGCTCATCGCGAGCGGAACCGTGGCGGAAGTGGAGCGGGCTCGCGGAGTCATTGCCGAGCGAGGGGGCAAGGCGCAGGTCCACGCGCGCTGAGCCGCGCAGCTCTCTGCCGCGCTCACGTTGACGCGTGAGACACGTGAGATGAGGAGAAGCCAATGAAAATGGGAATGATCGGGCTCGGGCGAATGGGGTCGAACATGGTTCGCCGCCTCCTCGGTGGCGGCCACAAGTGCGTCGTGTTCGATATGCATCCAGAGGCGGCGCTCGAGCCGGTCAAGGCGGGTGCAGTCGGCGCGCGCTCGCTCGGCGAACTGGTCTCAAAGCTGGAGACGCCGCGCTCCATCTGGATCATGGTGCCCGCTGCCGCCGTCGACGCCACGCTCGGCGAGCTGACGCCTCTGCTCGCCGCCGGTGACGCGGTCATCGACGGCGGCAACTCCTATTATCACGACGATATCCGCCGCGCGAAGACGCTCGGCCAGAGCGGTATCCACTACGTTGACGTCGGCACCTCGGGAGGCGTCTGGGGCTTCGACCGCGGATACTGCCTGATGATCGGGGGTGAGCCCGCCGTCGTCCGCCGGCTCGATCCCATCTTCGCGGCGCTCGCGCCCGGCGTCGACGCCTCGGCCAAGTCGCGCGGGGACGCGAGCAGGACGCCTCCGCGGGGCTACATCCACTGCGGGCCGGCGGGCGCCGGACACTTCGTCAAGATGGTGCACAACGGGATCGAGTACGGGGTCATGGCGGCGTACGCGGAAGGCTTGAACATTCTCCGCCACGCGAACGCCGGGAGCGCCGAGCGCGCGGCGGACGCCGAGACGGCGCCGCTTCGGCACCCCGAGCTGTACCAGTACGACCTGAACCTGGCAGACATCGCCGAGGCGTGGCGGCATGGCAGCGTGATCGGCTCGTGGCTTCTCGACCTCACGGCCGCGGCGCTCGAGAAGAGCCCGGACCTCAGCACGTTTGCCGGTCGCGTGTCCGACTCCGGCGAGGGGCGGTGGACGCTCAAGGCGGCCACGGACGAGGGGGTGCCCGCGCCCGTCCTGTGTACGGCGCTGGCGCAACGCTTCGCTTCGCGCGGTGACGAGGACTTTGCCAACAAGTTGCTCTCCGCTATGCGATATGAATTCGGCGGCCACAAGGAGAAGCGGGAATCCTGAGACCAGGCTCATCCCTCCGACGCTCATCGCCGAGAACAATCGCATTTCGCACGTCGAGTTTGCGAGCTGCCAATGACGGCTAAGTCCGAGGTACCGGACGTCGGGCAATCCGGGGTGAGGTGCGCTCCCATCGCGATGCGATCAGCATGGCATGCGCCGTGCTCCTTGCGTCGCGCCGCTCGACCACACCCACAGCGGAGGCGAGGCGTCCCATGATGAGTTCCTGGTGGCTACTGTGGCTCGTGTTCATGTTCTTCCTTTTCGTTTCCCCGGTCAGCTACGGCTGGGGATACAGGAGATGGGGCCCTCCCTACCCCAGCTACTTCCAGCGTCGCCGACACCTTCAGGCGGTCGCCAACGGAGCCCCTGCCGAGGCCGACCACTACCGCTGGGGATGGGGCGGCGACTTCGTCTGGGTCATCTTGTTCGTCGGCATCTTCTGGATGGCAACCGCATTCTGGTGGCCATACGGGTACCGCTGAGCAACGGTGTCTGCCGCGCGCCCGCAGCGTTGAGTCCGCCGAGCTGATGGGGCGGACCTCGCCGATCGCTACGTTTGTGGACGTCGGCGGGGTCCTACTCACGCGACCGCTCACCTGCCCAGTTTCGCCGCTTCGTGTTCGAGCAATCGAAGCCCTTTCCTCGGATGATCGAGCTCGTCGCTCGGCCCAAGATGGAGCACGCATATGGCTACCGCTGACGTGACGGGTGGGCCGGTTTTGGGCGTTGGCGGAATGAAGATCAGCCCTCGCGCCGGCAAGCCCGCGGAAGACGCGATTCTCGTGAACGTTCCCCGTCTCGTGACGGCGTACTTCACGGACCGACCCGATCCCTCGGTTCCCGCCCAGAGGGTCCGCTTCGGCACTTCAGGACATCGTGGTTCCGCGTTCGACAGGGCGTTCAATGAGACGCACATCCTCGCCATCGCCCAGGCGATCTGCCTCTACCGAACGCGAGCAAAGATCACGGGCCCCCTGTTCCTCGGCATGGACACGCATGCCCTCTCGGTGCCGGCGCTCGCCAGCGCGCTCGAGGTGCTCGCCGCCAACGACGTCGAGGTGAGGCTGGCGCCTGGGGAGCAGTACACGCCGACTCCCGCCGTTTCGCACGCCATCCTCGCGTACAACCGTGGTCACGAGTCGGGCCTCGCCGATGGCATCGTCGTCACGCCGTCGCACAACCCGCCCCACGACGGCGGTTTCAAGTACAACCCGCCGCACGGCGG
>Ga0182030_10015885_pt1 | contig 14712 bp, 12 predicted proteins | sample 812S3MmetaG_FD_121299 | JGI IMG/M metagenome (GOLD analysis project Ga0182030, IMG submission 121299) | Permafrost microbial communities from Stordalen Mire, Sweden - 812S3M metaG (Illumina Assembly) | ecosystem: Environmental > Terrestrial > Soil > Wetlands > Permafrost | place: Sweden... | reverse complement strand
TAGTCCACCCAGTGATACAGGCAGCGGCGGCGGATGGCGTCGTGCACCTCGCGGGTGCGGTTGGAGGTCAGGACCACCACCGGCATCGTCTTCGCCTTCACCGTGCCGTACTCCGGCACGCTGATCTGGAAGTCGGCCAGCAGCTCCAGCAGGAAGGCTTCGAACGGCTCGTCGGCGCGGTCCAGCTCGTCGATCAACAGGACGGCGGGGGGCAGGTCGGGGTCGATGGCGGAGAGCAAAGGGCGGGAGAGCAGGAATTCGCGGGTGTAGATGTCGCGGGAGAGCATGTCGCGGTCGGTCTGGCCGGCGGCCTCGGCCAGGCGGATCGCCATGAGCTGGCGGGCGTGGTCCCATTCATAGGCGGCGGCGGCGATGTCCATGCCGTCGTAGCATTGCAGGCGGACCAGGCGGCGGTGGAGGCCGGCGGCGAGGACCTTGGCGATCTCGGTCTTGCCGGTGCCGGGCTCGCCTTCCAGGAACAGCGGGCGGCGCATCGACAGGGCCAGGTGGACCGTGGTGGCCAGGTCCTGGTCGGCGATGTAGCCCTGGGCGGCGAGGAGAGCGGCGGTTTCGGCGACGGACGCGGGCAATGCGGCCACTACAGGATGCTTCCGATGAACAGCAGGAGGATGAACAGGTACACCAGGCCGCCGATCCAGGCGGCGATCGGCAGGCCGAACGGCTCGCGCGGGATCAGCGAGAAGATGCTGATCGAGGCTGACGGGTAGGGCGGCGGCAGCACCTGGTCGGACACCACGGAGCCGGGGGCGGAGGGGAAGCTGCGCGTGGTGGTTGGTGGGTGGCCAGGGCTGGGGGCGGCGGGGAAAACCGGAGCGGCCTGGGACGGCGGGGGCGCCGAGGCCGTAGCCGGTTGGGCCGCGGCAAAGGCCGCTGCGGCAGTGGCAGCAGCCGGTGTGGTGGCGCCAGCCGGTGTGATGGCGGCAGCCGGTGGCGTGCCGGCGGTCGGGGGGGCGGCCGGCATTGCCGAGACTTGGGTGGCGGAAGGCGCCACGGACACTGGCAGCGGCGGCGCTTCCAACATCTCGGCCGGCGCCAGGGCGGCGGCAGGTGCCACCCGGGCGCTGAACCGGTCGAAGAACTGGTCGGCCAACTGCTTGGCGGTGGCATCCACCAGCCGGGCACCGAGCTGGGCGAGCTTGCCGCCCACCTGGGCGTGCACCTCGTAGCGCAGCAGGGTGATGCCCGCGTCATCCTCCAGCTTCACCTTGGCACTGCCCTTGGCGAAGCCCGCGACGCCGCCCTGCCCTTCCCCGCTGATCGTGTAGCCGTTCGGCGGATCCATATCCGACAGTTGGACGTTGCCGGCGAAGCGGGCGGAGATCGGGCCGATCTTCACCGAGGCTATGGCCTTCATCGCGGTATCCGACTGCTTTTCCAGGCTTTCGCAGCCCGGTAGCGTGACCCGGAGCACCTCCGGGTCGTTCAGCGCACTCCATACGACTTGCCGCGGCGCGGGGATGCGCCGCTCGCCCGTCATGTCCATCGCTTGCGTGTCCCTGTTGCGTACGACGGACGTTACTTGCAGGGTCGCAGGCATGCAAACAAGGGTCAGGCGAACCGGGACTGTCCTGCGGATGGGACGGCGCGCAGGATCGTGCGGTCTGGCAGTGCTGCTGGCGGCGGTGCCGGCGCGGGCCCAGGGTGTGGGCACGGCGGCAGTCGGCCATGCGGCGGAGTTCGCGCACGGCCTCGCGTCCGGCCCGCCGCCGTACCTGCCGCCCAGCCTGCCATGGGGGCTGCCGTTCCTGGGCCTGCTGCTGTCGATCGCACTGCTCCCGGCCGTGGCACCGCGGTTCTGGACGCGGCGGATGGGCCTGGTGTCGCTGGCCTGGAGCGCGGCGTTCCTGTTGCCGCGCGCCGCCGAGGCCGGTCTGGGGGTGGCGGCGTCCGAGGCCTGGCACGCGCTGTTGATCGAATACCTGCCCTTCGCGACGTTGCTGCTGGCGCTGTACACGGCTGGCGGCGGGGTTCACCTGCAAGGTGGGCCAGCCGGGACGCCGACCGGCAATACCGCCATGCTGGCCTTCGGGGTCGCGCTGGGCTTGGTGGTCGGCACCACCGCGGCGGCGGTCGTGGTGATCCAGCCGCTGCTGCACGCCAATGCCCACCGGCGGCGGCGCACGCACCTGGTGCTGTTCCTGGTCGTGCTGGTCGCCAACGCCGCCGGTGCGCTGACGCCGCTGGGCAACCCGCCGCTGTATGTCGGACTGCTGCGCGGGGTGCCGTTTTTCTGGCCCGCCACGCATCTTCTGCCGCACTTCCTGTTGCTGACCGGCGTCCTGCTGGGTGCGTTTTGGGTGCTGGACTGGCGCCTGGCGGCGAAGGAGCTGCCGGCGCCGGCACGGGCCAGGCTGCGGCTGCGCGGCTGGAGCAATGTCGGGCTGATCCTGGTGGCGGCGGGCGCGGTGCTGGTGCAGGGGTTCGTGCATCCCGGCAGCGTCAGCTTGCTCGGGCAACCCATCGGGATCGAACGGCTGGCCGCGATCGGCGTGTTCATCGCGGTGACCGAGCTGTCCCTCTACAGCACGCCGCGCGCGATCCGTCAGGCTAACGACTTCGTCTGGCATCCGATGGCAGAGGTGGCGATGCTGTTCGCGGGTATTTTCATTACCATCAGTCCGGTGGCGGCAATGCTTCAGGCGGGAAGCGAAGGGCCGCTGGCGCCGGTGCTTCGGCTCACGCTGGACGGCAGCGGGCAGCCGATCCCGCTGCTGTACTTCTGGTTGACCGGGATGCTATCGGCGTTTCTCGACAACGCACCGACCTACCTGGTGTTCTTCGACCTGGCGGGCATCCACCCGGCGGCAATGACCGGCGCCCAGACATTGATCCTGCAAGCGATCTCGGCCGGCGCGACGTTCTTCGGCGGGCTGACCTATATCGGCAATGCCCCGAACATGATGTTGCGCGCGATCGCGTCGCATCGCGGCGTGCGCATGCCCGGCTTCTTTGGTTTCATGCTGCTGTCCAGTGCGTTGTTATTGCCGGTCTTTGTCTTACTCAGCGTGGTGTTCTTCCGGTGACGGGAGGCTGGCCGCGGTGGCTGCCGCGCGGCATGTCCGGACCCGGCCGGTTAGAGCGTTTACACCCTGACCGGAACGCGTCCTTCTCGTCATCCCCGCGAAAGCGGGGACCCAGGCGGCTTGGGTCCCCGCTTCCGCGGGGATGACGCGTCGGCGTCGATCTGTCCCGAGCCGCGCCGTTCTGGGTCCCCGCTTCCGCGGGGATGACGCACTTGCAGCGGCTTTTCCGGTCAGGGTGAAAATGCTCTAGCCGTGCAGCGCCAACAATGCCGATACCTGCGACACATCCACCTGCGCCGCGGCACCGGCCAGCGCGGAGCCGACGCCGATATGCGCGGCGCTGCCCGACGCGAAGGTCACGCTGAATATGTCGTCGGCGGTCATACGCTGGCTGTCGATCGCGACCACCCCGAGTTCCACCGTGCCGGTCATCGTCTTGGGGACCGTGCCGAACAGTTCGTCCGTGGCCGGGTTAAAGTACAGCCAGGAGGTAATGTTGGGCCCGCTCAGCTCGTAGGCGATGAACGACATCTTCAACCCGAGCGCGTCGGTGAAGGTGTTGGCCGGTAAGGTGAAAGCCACCGCCTGCCCGTCGGTCCAGGTCTGGTTGGGGGTCGGATCGGTGACCGTGATGCCGGGCTTTGGCGTTGTGGCCGGCGCCTGGATGGACGCGACGAACGACTCCGAGACCGCCAGCCCGCTGGTGTCGGTGGCGGTGACCTTGATGTCCACCGTCTGCGCGGCGAGCGGCGCCGTGCCGCTGAACGTGTCGGTCGCCGGGTTGAACGTCAGCCAGCTCGGCAGCGCCTGGCCGTTCGCCTGGGTGGCGGCGTAGGTCAGCGCCTCCCCCTGCGGGTCGGTGAAGGTGTTCGCCGGCAACGCGAGGGAGAACGCCTTGCCTTCCGTCCAGGCCTGGTTCTGGGTCTGGTCGGTGACGGTCGGTGGCGCCAGGATGGTGGCCGCGAACGTGTCGGCCACTGACAGACCGTTGGTATCCGTGGCGGTAACCGTGATGTTCAGGGTTTCAGCAGTGCTCGGCGCGACGCCGCTGAGCCAATCCAGCGCGGCATTGAACGTGAGCCAGCCCGGCAGCGCCTGGCCGTTCGCCAACGCGGCGGTATAGGTGAGCTTCTCGCCCGACGGGTCGGTGAAGGTGGCCAGCGGGAGCCTGAGCGAGACGACCTGTCCGGCGACCCAGCTCTGGTTCGGCGTCCGCGCGGCCAGCACCGGGCCGGGTGGCGCGACGGTGACGCCGAATATGTCCGATACCGACAGCCCGCTGGTGTCGGTCGCGGTGACGTCGAGTTGCAGGCTTTGGGTGGTGACCGGTGCGATGCCGCTGAACGTGTCCGTCGCCGGGTTGAAGCTGAGCCAACTCGGCAGGCTGTTGGCCACACTTGCCGCGCCGGTCCGGCTGCTTACCGCAGCGCCGGTCGAGGGCGCCAGCGAGGCCGTGTAGCTCAACGTTTCGCCCTGCGGGTCGGTGAATGTGTTGGCCGGCAGCGTGAAGGAGAAAGCCTTGCCTTCGGCCCAGCTCTGGTTCGGCGTCTGTGCGGTGACGACGGGCCGCCCGATGACGGTGGCGGAGAAGCTCTCGGACGCCGACAGCCCGCCGGTGTCCTTGGCGGTGACCTGGATGGTCAGGCTTTCCGCGATCGCCGGGGCCGTGCCGCTGAAGGTATCGGTCGTGGCGTTGAACGTCAGCCAACCTGGCAGCGCCTGACCGTTCGACAGCAGGGCCGAATAGGTCAAGGCCTCGTTCTGCGGATCCTCGAACGTGGTGGTGGGCAAGGCCAGGCTGAGCGATGCACCGGCGATCCAGGTCTGGTTCGCGGTCTGCGTTTCCAGCACCGGTGGCTGCGGCGTCACCGGCGCCGTCGCGGCGATCGTCACGTTCAGCGAGTCCCAGTCGCCCCAATAGCTGCCGTTATAGGCGCGCACTTCCAGCGTGTCGGTCGCCGCGGTCGAACCGGCGAGCAGGGAGACCAGGGAGAGCGAGGTTGTGGTCAGGGCGGTGGCGGCGGAATGGTCGCTGTCATCGGTGCCGCCGAACACCAGCGAGTCGCTGGTCGCAGTGTCATAGACCTGCCACTCGGTGATCGCCTTGCTCGCGGGATCGGCCGCCGAAAACAGCGCGCCGAGCGACAGCGACCTGAGGAATGCCAGGGTCTCCGACGTGTTGGTGGCGGTGACGGTCGGCGTGTCCAGTTCGTAGATCACGACTGTCGAGGCCGAGACGCCGGCGAATTCCTGGGAAGCGGCGTGCGGGGCGGAGACGATGATGTCATTGCTCGAGCCGTCGTTGGCGCTGTTCTGCACCTGGCCGCTGCCGTTCACATAGGTGATGTTGTCCACCAGCATGGCGGTGCTGCCGGAGCCGGAGACGCAGGTGGTGATGTGGCCGCCGCCGCCGGCCGGCTGGAACACGATCATCTCGCCGGCGGTGACCATGTTCTCCCAGTTGCCGGCCTGGCCGGCCGGGCCGTCGAAGGCGACGATCCATTCGCCATTCGGCACGCCGGCCAGGCCGATCAGCGTACTTTGCACCGGCAACGACGCCCCGGCCTCGGCGGAGATCGTGCTGGCGAGCACCCAGCAGCCGTCCATGTTCCAGGCCTGGCCGACGAAGCTTTGGGCCACCGATGCGATCGAGTCGGGCGTCGCCTGGGCGGGCACGGTGGCGGTGTAGCCGGGGCGGGTGGCGACGGTTGCGCTTCCCAGGTAGCCCGCCGCATCGGATTCCATCATCGCGACGGCGTTGGTGGCGTCGTTGTTCGCCAGGGTGAGGCTGCTGGTGCCGAACAGCGACAGGTTGGTAACGTCACCCGCGCTGCTGGAGGAATTGTAGGTCAACTGGCTGAACCAGCCGTAAGTGCTGTTGTAGTACGCGTACTGACCGGTGGCCGAATCGTAGGTGTAGGTGAAGACGATGCCGGTGCCGCGGCCGTCGCCGCCGACGTTGCCTAGTCCGAGCATGCTGCCGTTGCCGGACAGGCTGCCGGTGGCATCGCTGGCCCCCGCGGTGTATTCGTTGCGATCCAGGACGGTGAGCACCAGGTAGGTCGGGTCGGTGGCACCGGGCGTCACCGTGAACATCTGCGACAACCCGATCGACACCGCGCTGGCATCGACGAAGGCGGGGTCATTGTCGGTTATTGCCATGGGACAGACTTCCTCCGCAGCGCAATCGGGCGGCACTCATGTCGTCCGAAAAATAATACACCGTCGCACAGAAGCCAAGAGTGGAACGGGTTGTCCCGAATTTTCGAAACCGGGAGCTCAAGCTGTTCCGAGCGTAACCTTGACGGGATGAATTCTGATCAGCGGGCGCCGACAGCCGTGCGTGACCGGCCAAGCCGTCAAGGACCGCGGGTAAGCGGGTGCTGTTGCCTTGTTTCGTCGCGTTGGGTGGTTCCAGAGGGCCTCGTGCTGGCAGGCATGATGGACACACATTGGTTACGGAACGGTTAAAGCAGTCGCCTTTTGTTCTGCGCCAATTTCGGTTATGCCCGGCTGGCGCCCCGGCCATCCCGCCGGCCTCCGCACCCTGCCCGGCCACCGCATCCCGCCCGGTCACCACATCCTGCCCGGCCACCGCATCCTGCCCAGCCACCGCATCCTGAGAGAGCACGCGCCATGACCTACCTAGTCGCCGCTGATCTTCCCGTTGCCCCCGCCGGCGAGCGCCTGCGTGCCCTGCTCCGCCGCCCCGGCATCCTCGGCCTGCCTGGCGCCCATAACGGCCAGGCAGCGCTGCAGGCCAAGGCCGCGGGGTTCGAGGCGCTGTACCTGTCGGGCGCGGCGATGACCGCCTCGATGGGCCTGCCCGATCTCGGGATCATCACGGTGGACGAGGTGTGCTTCTTCGTGCGCCAGATCGCCCGCTCGACCGGGTTGCCGCTGCTGGTCGATGGCGACACCGGCTACGGCGAGGCGCTCAACGTCATGCACATGGTGCGCAGCTTCGAGGATGCCGGCGCCGCCGCGGTGCATATCGAAGACCAGTTGCTGCCGAAGAAATGCGGCCACCTGAACGACAAGAAGCTGGCCGACGCGCATGACATGGCGGCCAAGATCGCCGCCGCGGCAAAGGCCCGCCGGCACCTGTTCATCGTCGCCCGCACCGATGCGGCGGCATCCGAGGGCATCGACGGCGCGGTGGCGCGCGCGAAGCTGTTCATGCAGGCCGGCGCCGACGCGATCTTTCCCGAGGCTCTGACGACAGCCGAGATGTTCCGCGCCGTCGCCGACCGCCTGCCCGGCGTTCCCCTGCTTGCCAATATGACCGAGTTCGGCCGCACCCCGTTCTTCACCACCAGCGAGTTCGAGGCGATGGGCTACAAGATGGTGATCTGGCCGGTGAGTTCCCTGCGCGTGGCGAACCAGGCGCAGGCCGACTTGTACGCGGCGATCGCGCGCGACGGCGGCACGCATAACATGGTCGATCGGATGCAGACCCGCGCGGAACTCTACGCGACGATCGGCTACCACGATTACGAGGCACTGGATGCGTCGATCGTGACGACGATCGTGCCCGAGGCAATGCCGCAACGAGGCTGAAGCTCGCTCTCCCCGGAAGCATGCTCTGCCCGCATGGCTCCTGCGGGCCGGGCTTGCCGCATGGCTCCGGCGGGGCCGGGGCATGCTGCATGGCTCCTGTGGAGCCGGACGAACCGCCTGCGGCTGCGGAGCCGGACGAGCCGCCCGCTTCTTTGGAGCCGGGCGTGCCGCCTGACCGGCGGTTGGGCCAGAGCGTCTGATTGTGGTTCCCGTCGACTGGCCTTGGGTTGCCCCCAGCGCCCGAGCAATTGCCAATTTTCACGGTTAATTGATATAGGTCATTTGCGGCTTGGCTGATTGATTGTAGCGTTACAACAAAATTTCGACCACCGAGAGGAGTATCTTCACCAGCCATCTCCGGTGCAGGCCGACAATGTCGCGGCATTCTTGGATATTCGGACGACATCGGGCGGGGATTGATTCGAGGACACCGATCGGCTGGCCGTTGGAAGGTGCACAATGGGCCAACGCTTCGACCTGCTGAACGCCGAACCGGACGCCCGGATGAGCGCGCTGATCACGAGCATCCAGGACGCTTTGGCAAGCGACCTCGATCCCCAGGTTCTGGCGGGCCTGCTGCTCGAAGCGGCGGTCCGGTCCATCGGCCAAATCGTTCCCGAGGAGGCGCGAGCGGCGACGCGACAGGCATTCTTGCGGCTGACGATCGCCAGGCTCCAGACCACGTCACCCGACGAGACATCGGCGCCGAGCTGAAACGCCCGCACCAAGACCTGAGGGACGCCAACAGGGCCAGTGCCTGGAGACCGGCGGGCCTCAGCGGCGGGTTCAGCAGGACCCGGCGACGCCGCGCAGCAGTTCTTCAAGCTGTGAGCGTTGGAACGGCTTGCGCAACATCGGCGGCGTCGCCAGGCCATGGAAACGGGCAACGCCGGCGGCAAGCGCCATGTAAGCCTCGCCATAACCAGACGACAACACGATCTTCACCGGATAGCCGGTCAAGGCGATTTGGGTGAGAACGTCGATTCCGTCAACGTCCGGCATGATCATGTCGAGAATTACGACGTCGGGCTGAAACGCGATGAATTCATCGATCGCGAGGCGAGGATCGTTGACAGCCTTGCACTCAAGGCCGAGTGCCCGGGCGACAAGAGCGACGATTCTGGTGATTCCAGGTTGGTCGTCCACGATCAACAGTTTCTTCGACATAGCGCACATTCCCGTAGTCAGGGGGGCGGCCCGATAGAGAAAATAGAGAAATAAGCGTTAGTCTATCGAGTTGACAAGAAAACCGCTCCTGCGTCCAGCTTAAAGTTGTCTTTCGTGATAAAATACAATTTTCGCGGGTGACGCCTGTTCGGATTTCGTTCTGTTTTGCCGTCATCCCCGCGAGCCCGTTATCCCCGCGAAAGCGGAGCCTCTGTCGCGGGGTCCGGCTTTCCCGGGGAACACCAGGCCCCCCCGGTCGCCACCCTGTCATTGCGAGACGCGAAGCGACGAAGCAATCCCCTGCCTGGCGAGCGTAACTCGGCTCGTCAGGCAGGGGATTGCTTCGTCGCTTCGCTTCTCGCAATGACAGCTTGTTCAGGCGATTCCGCGCGCGGTGAAGAAACTCTAACGCCGCCGCTTCACCGCGCGCGCCGCGGCGATGCCATCCCGCGCCCATTGCCGCAGCTCGTCCGGCTGATCGAGCAGACCCTCCGGAACCGAGTAGTAAGCGCCAATGCTGACCATGCGGTCACCGCGCCGGTAGCTGAACGCGGTGCTGCCGGCGCGCTCATAGCGCTCGCGGGTATCGTCGCCGACACGCAGGTAGAACGCGTCGCGCACCAGCAGGCCGAACATCACGCCGCCATGGAACAGGCCGACGCCGCCGAACATCCGGCGCGGCACCGGGTCCAGCGGCGCGAGCAGATCCAGGATGAAGTCCTGGAATTGGGGGCTTACGCTCGGCATCGGGTCTGGTCCGGTTCCGGGGCTCGGATGGGCGTGCACGCACGCCCCTTTCGCACTGTATGACCCATCACGGTATGGTTGCCAGGCACGCCGGAGCGCCGCTCCGGCCGAGCATCAGGGGAGGCCGGCTTGAGCCACCGGATCGCCGGGGACAGGCCGCATGCCATCCGGACTGTCGGGGCGGCACCCGGTTGCGTGCAGCCCGGCGGTTCGCCATTGGCAACGGGAGCGTTCGCCATCGGCAACGGGAGCGCTCGCCATCGGCAACGGGAGCGCTCGCCATCGGCAACGGGAGTGCTCGCCATCGACAACGGGAGTGTTCGCCACGTGACCTATCGCCGCATCCTGCTCACGGTCGCGATCACCGGCAGCGCATGCTGGATCGGCTGGTTCGTGTGGCACTACGCCACGACGTGCAGCCTGATGCGGATGGGCGGCAGCCATGCCATCACCTGCCGCTGGGAAACCGTGGACGCAAGCGGGCCCGCCGTAGCGTCCCGCACGGCTCCCGCGATGATGGTGCTGTGGGACATGGCAGCCAGGACGTTCGGCATCCCCGCCGGTGCTATCATCGCGGGGTTCGCGGCGTATTGGCTGATCGAGCGCCTGCGCCGGCTCGCACGATGACAGCCATACTACGCACCAACACGCACGATAACAGCCACACGTCGCACCAACACATAGGGGCCCCGCATGCATATCGGCGAGCAATTGATCGACCCGTCCGACGCCCGCCTGCGCCTGTCCGCCCAGCTAGGCGCCGAGGGCATCGTCATCGACACGCGCCCCAATACGGCGGTGATGAACGACGCTGGCTTGTGGGATGGAGGAAAAATCGCCGGACAGCGCCGCCGCATCGAGGGTTTCGGCATGAAGCTGGAGGTCTTGGCCCTGGATGTCGGCTCCATCCTGCTCGATGCGCTGCGCGCGCCGGACCGCGCCGCCGCGCGCGCCGGGGAACTGCGCCACAACATCCGTGCCGCGGCCGAGGGCGGCGTGGACACGGTCAAGTTCAACCTCCAGATGGTCGGCATCACCCGCACCGCCATGGTTGCCGGCCGCGGCGGCGTGCAATGCAGTGCCTTCCGCGCGGCCGATTACCGGCCCGAGGCGGACCGGGAGTTCTCCTATTGGGGCGTCGGTCATGCGGGCGGTGGCAAGGCGGGGTCCGACGCTCCGGCGATCGACCTGGCGGCGCCCGAGGCTTGCGGCCAGGTAATCGCGTCGGAGGCCGGCGGGATCAGCCCGGCGCAGGCCTGGCACGCCATCGGGTTCCTCATCGCGGAAATCCTGCCCGCCGCGGAACGCGCCGGCGTGCGGCTGGCGATCCACCCGCAGGACCCGGCCTATCCGCCGGAAGGGTTGAACGGGGTGCACCATGTGGTGGGCTCGCTGGATGGCATGCGCCGGCTGCTGGACCTGGCGCCGGAAAGCCCCTCGCTGGGGTTGAATTTCTGCCAGGGCACGATCGCCGAGATGGCGACCGACCCGAACGCCACTGTGCTGGAGGCGATCCGCACGTTCGGCGCACGCCAGCGGATCTTCATGGTGCATTTCCGCAACATCAATGGCGGCTACCTGGATTTCCGCGAGGCCTTCCCCGATGAGGGCGTGCTGGACATGCCCGCCTGCCTGCGAGCCTACCGCGCAGTGGGCTATGACGGCATCCTGTGCCCCGATCACGTACCGCTGTCCGATGTCGATGTCGGTCGCGAGCGCTTCTTCGCCTTCGCGCTGGGCTACACGCGCGGCCTGTTGCAGGCGATTTGAGCGTGTTGCCGGCCATATTTGACGTTTATCAAATTTCTGAGGGAGGCGGACCGAGACGGCTCTCCCAAATGTTTGTTGTTGCTGCCATGTCGAGGTGGCATTGTATTTGCGCAGCCAGCCGGGAATCCAATGCAACGTAACAATCAATCTGATTCCTGCAACGTTGTCATGGTATATCCAAAGTTCAGCGCTGCAACCTTCTGGAATTTCTCGGTTGCCTGCGAGCTGGTGGGTGCGCGGTATCCGGCGGCGCCGCTGGGCCTGATCACGCTGGCAGCGCTGTTGCCGCCGCACTGGAATGTCCGGCTGGTCAACCGCAACACCGAAGAATTGACCGAGGCGGATATCACCTGGGCCGATCTGGTGATGACCGGCGGCATGCTGGCGCAGCAGGTCGATACGCTGGCGCTGATCGCGCAGTGTCACGCGCAGGGCAAGCCGGTGGCGGTGGGCGGGCCGGACCCGACCTCGAGCCCGCACGTCTATGACTCGGCGGATTTCCGCGTGCTGGGCGAGGCCGAGGGCATCATCGGCGAATTCGTCGCCGCGTGGGAGGCAGGCGAACGGTCCGGCACGTTCACCGCCCCGAAGTTCACGATCGACGTGACGACCTCGCCGATCCCGCGCTTCGATCTGCTGAAGTTCGAGCATTACCTGTATGTCGGCGTGCAGTATTCGCGCGGCTGTCCGTTCACCTGCGAGTTCTGCGACATCATCGAGCTGTATGGCCGCGTGCCGCGGGCCAAGACCACGCCGCAGATGCTGGCGGAACTCGATGCGCTGTACCGGCTGGGCTATCGGGGGCATGTCGATTTCGTCGATGACAACCTGATCGGCAACAAGAAGGCGTTGAAGACATTCCTGCCGGAACTCGCGGCATGGCAGCGGGCGCACGACTTCCCGTTCGAGTTCTCGACCGAGGCGTCGATCAACCTGGCCGATGACGACCAGTTGCTGGCGATGTTGCAGGCGGCGAATTTCTTCATGGTGTTCGTCGGCATCGAAAGTCCGGATCCGGCGACGCTGGTGCATACCAAGAAGAAGCAGAACACCAGGCGCAACCTGGTGGAGAGCGTTCACCGGATCTACCGCGCCGGGATGTTCGTGACCGCGGGCTTCATCGTCGGCTTCGACAGCGAGGCGGTGTCCATCGCCGACGCGATGGCCGACTTCATCCAGGAGTCCGCAATCCCGGTCTGCATGGTTGGCCTGCTGTATGCGCTGCCGAATACGCAGCTCACGCGAAGGCTGGAGACGGCGGGGCGGCTGCATGCGCAGCATGACGTGGCGCCGCCGGACCTGAGCGACCAATGCACCGCGACGCTGAATTTCGACACGGTGCGGCCGCTGCCTGACGTGCTGCGCGACTACCGGCGCATCCTGGAACGCGTCTATGACCCGGCGGCGTTCGCGGACCGGCTGGTGCGGCTATCGTCCATGCTGGACCGTTCCGGCCGGCCGCGCGAGCTGCCGGAGGGCGATATCCGCCGCAAGGTGCCGTCGATCGAGATGGTGCATCGGATCATCAGCCGGCTGCCCGAGGCGCGCGATCAATTCTGGCAGACCTTTGTGCAGTGCGCCCAGTCGAACCCGGCGGCATTGCGCTATATCGTGATTCTGATGGCCTTCTATCTGCATCTGGGGCCATTCGCGCAGAAGGTGATCGCAACGATCGATGCCAGGCTGGCGGAACTTGAACCGGCCGGCACGGAAGCTGATCCCGATTTCGTCGCGGACCGGGTGGCGCTGGCGCTGCAACAGTGACCCGCCTGCACTAAGGTGGCGGCAGGCGAGAGAGGGTCCCGGGGACGCCCGTTCACAGCTCCGCGCGGTGATTGGCGGAGGCGGTGAAACATACCTTTATCGGGACGACCCGACGAAGGAGCGTCCCGTGAACACGGTCAAATACCGGCTTTTTGAACCGCGCCTGGCGCCGCGCCGCACCAAACTCGAAGTGCCGGGATGGGCCGGCAAGCCGGAGCCGCGGCGCGACGGCTCGCACGAATACGGTTGGCACTGCATGCCGTTCGTCGAAGGCGCGCAGTACGGCATCGAGTTGTTCTACCCCTACGACAATGAACTGCACGTGACGAAGCGCAACGGCCACGTGGTGCTGGATGGCGACTTCGGCCCGGACCCGCAGACCGGCATCAACTGGCCGCCCTTCCGCTCGTTCGGCGAAGACTTCTATACCTACCAGGTACTGCTCGATCTCAAAGTCGCGAACGACATGGCCGTGCGCACCGAGCCGCACCCGCGCTATTACACCAGCGCCAGCAATGACGTGCCGCTCGCGGTGCCGGCACTGCTGCGCACCAATTGGTGGCCGATGATCTCGTTCGTGGTGTTCAAGGCGCCGCCGGAAGGCCGCGTCCATATCTTCCGGTCCGGCGAGCCATTCATGCAGATGATGTTGCTGCCGGCAGAGCCGCAATTCGAACTCGTGCCGATGGATGCGGAGGAAGCCGCCGAGCGGGAAATGCGCGGCCGGCGCATCCATGCCAGCCGCGACACGCTGGGCAAGGAGTCGCGGTGGTGCTCGTCAACCAACACGGTGTTCGACGGCACCTATCGGCAAATCCTGCGCGCGTCCAGGGCCAAGGCAAAAGAGAACGGCGCCTGAAGGCGCCGCTCCCGACCCAATGTCAGCCAGGGCCTCCTGCTATTATTACTCAGTCGTCGGTAGGTAGGCCGACACAGCCCACCGTGTCATGACCGGGCTTGGCCCGGTCACCCACGCCTGCTCTTTGTATCGCACAGCAAAGTCGTGGGCGGCCGCCTTTCGCCGGTCATGACACACTATGACAGCGTCGCCTTACTTCCCGACCGCTGAGTAATGGATCGCAATTGACACAGGTCGCCACATCTCACGGCGACGCCAGGCCGCTGTCTCGCGCTCCACCGATGGCGGCTGTTAGTGGCTGCCGATCACCACACCAACACCGGGGACGCCTATATAGGCGCTGTGATGGTGATGGTGATGATGGTGGTGATTATAGGCCTGGTGATGGTGGTGATGATGGTGGTGGTGATGGTGGTAGGCGGGACCGTAGCCGGGATTGTAGTAGTCTGCATCCTCGACATTGCCCGCAGGCGTGGCGGGCTCCTGTGCCCGCAACGCGTCGTCGGCTTGCATCAGCGCGACGGCATCCTGCACCGGCGCGAGCAAGTCGGCATAGGATGATGCATGCAGCGCTTCCGCCGGGTTGGCGGCTGGAACATTTGCTGCCTGCGCCGATCCCATCGTGGCCAGCCCAACAACCGCACCGAGCAATCCAGCGGTTTTCCGGTCCATAGCGTCCTCCCAAATCGCCTGCACGAGCGCGCCGAAACGGCTCTTTCGGGATCAATAAACGGACGCTGGCGGACGGGGTTCCGTCACATGGTATCGGCCCCGAAAATACCATAATGTCGCCCGAGCCCG
>Ga0182030_10015884_pt1 | contig 14715 bp, 13 predicted proteins | sample 812S3MmetaG_FD_121299 | JGI IMG/M metagenome (GOLD analysis project Ga0182030, IMG submission 121299) | Permafrost microbial communities from Stordalen Mire, Sweden - 812S3M metaG (Illumina Assembly) | ecosystem: Environmental > Terrestrial > Soil > Wetlands > Permafrost | place: Sweden... | reverse complement strand
GATTGTCTCTGAGCCGCGATGGTGTGACTGAGCCGCGACTTTGTTTCTGAGCCGCGACTGTTAAGGAGCGGTCCGCATGCCGCGATTGTCTCTGAGCCGCGATGGTGTGACTGAGCCGCGACTGTCAAGGAGCGGTCGCTTCGCCACTCGGATGATTCACATGGAAGTACTGACCCCGGATCGACGCATGCCGGGACCATGTTATGCTGTCCTTAAATGCCGGAGCGAAATATCCGCGCTTTCAATAACGATATAACAAGCCACGGCGGCTATGTGTATGCTACCGGCGAGCGCTGGTCTTCGCGTGTCACAACCGAGCGCCAGACAGATGAGATCGTATCTCTCCTGGAGCGCAATTTCCCTCCGTCAGTCAAGGTCGCGGATCTGGGTTGCGGCGATGGTACCTTCACCATTGAAATAGCCAGGAGATTCCGGCCCAGCCACATCTGGGGTATAGATCCCGCGGCCTTAGCGATTGAAGCGGCGCGACGGCGCATCACTCCTGATTTGGCGCCCACTGTCTCTTTCGAAGTCGGCAGCATTTATGACGTAACGCCGAAGCAGGGCGAAACGGTTGCAGTGATCCGTGGCGTATTGCATCATCTGGACGATGTCCGCGCCGCGATTGCCCATCTCGCTACGCAATTCCAGGCTATTATTATTCTCGAACCTAATGGGTATAGCCCGATACTGAAAATCATTGAGAAGCTATCTCCCTACCATAGGGCTCATGACGAGAAGTCATATTGGCCTCCCGCCTTAAACCGATGGTTCGAAGCAAGTGGTTTCTCTGTATCTAGTCAACTATGCTTCGGCCTGGTCCCGTGTTTCTGCCCTACGCCTGTAGCTAAGTTTCTGAAGATCGCAGAGCCCATCGTCGAAGCGGTACCGTTCGTTAAGAACGTGAGTTGTGGGACCAACCTCATTCTCTATAAGAAGAAATGACTCCGGCAGAGATGCTGTGACTTGACTCGACCTCCGGTAGGAGTGGCTGGATACCTCCGTGGTCTGGCTTCAAGCCACGCCCCTGGCGGACTCGCGATGGGTGTGATTCCCGCGCAGGATGCAAGGTATGCGCCCTGCACTTCCTCGATAATGCGGCATAATGACTGCATCCGCGGCGTGAGTTTCCGGCGCTCCGCAAAGCTAAAGTGCGGATGCGTTCGGGACCGGGTTGCGGTGCCGTGGGAGGAGCCCGGTACAATGAAGAACATGAGGATCTTGCGTCTGGCCCTGATCGCCGGTAGTGCGCTGCTGGTTGCCCTTGCACAGGCACCCGCCCCCCACGCCGCCAAGCCGGCCCCTGCGAAGACGGACCACAAATCGGCCCTCGATAAGCCGACGATGGAGGCCTTCGTCCGCCACCTTCTGCTCTGGAGTCCCCAGGTCCAGATCACGGTCGGCGACCCCCAGCCGGCGTCCATCCATGGCTTCAAGAAGGTCACCGTGACCGGCTCATATCAGAAGACCACGATCGACGAAGTTTTCTATGTCTCCGACGACGGCCGCAAGATCGTCCGCGGCGCCATCTACGACGTCGCCCTGAGTCCCTTCGACGAGCAGTTGAAGCTGCTGAAGACCGACCTCTCGCCTAGCCTCGGCACGCCCGGGGCCAAGGTCGTGATCGTGGTCTTTACCGACTTCCAGTGCCCTCACTGCCGTGAAATGGCCAAGAGCCTGCGCGAGAATCTGCTGAAGACCTACCCCAGCGACGTCCGGCTGTACCTCAAGGAGTTCCCGATAGAATCCATCCACCCCTGGGCCAAAGCCGCGGCCATGGCCGGCCGCTGCGTCTACCGCCAGGACGCGCAGGTCTTCTGGGATTACCACGACTTCGTCTTCGAGAGCCAGGACTCCCTGACCGTGGACAACCTGAAGGCCAAGGTGCTCGAATGGGCCGCCACCAAGAGCCTCGACACCATTCAGCTCGGCACCTGCATCGACACTCGTGCCACCGAAAAGGATATCGACCGCAACATGACGGAAGCCCGCGCGCTGGGCGTGAATCAGACCCCCATGATTTACATCAACGGCCGCCCGCTCGCCGGCAACATCCCCTGGGAGACGCTGAAATTCTACATCGACGACGAGCTCGAATACGCCAAAAAGACCGGCGCGGAGGCCGAACAGTGCTGCCAGGTGAGCCTGCCGGGCGCGCCGGCCGCCGCGGTCAAGAAGTGACTACCCAGCGCCCCGTTCGCGCCTCCATCGTCGCCGGACGCGCCGAAAAAACCGCCTAGGAACGGAGGTTCATTCGCATGCTGAAACTGCCGGCACTCCGCCGGACCGCCGCTTTGTTCGCCGCGTTGGTCCTCGCCGCCGCCTGCCTGGCAGCGGAACTTTATTCCATCTCCGCCACGCACTACCGCCAGACGGTCGAGTACCTGGCCGCGCCTGAGATGAAGGGGCGGATGACCGGCTCGCCCGAGCTCGAGACCGCGGCCCAGTGGCTGGTCCAGCAGTACAAGCAAGCGGGCATTCCGCCGGCCTCCGGTCAGGACTACATCCAGCGCTACGAAGTGACGGTCAATGCCAGCCTCGGCCCGGACAACCGCCTGGCCTGGAGCCGCGGCGCCGAGCGTCATCCGGCCGCCCTGGGCCAGGATTTCCGGCCTTTCAACTTCTCGGCCAACGGGGCCTTTTCCGGGCCGCTGGTCTTCGCCGGCTACGGCATCAGCGCGCCCGAGTACGGCTACGACGACTACGCCGGGCTGGACGTGAAAGACAAAGTCGTGGTCGTGCTGCGCCACGAGCCGCAGGAGTTCGACGACAAGAGCGTTTTCGCCGGCAAAGTGCTCACGCGCCATTCGCAGCTCGACAACAAGGCCGTCAACGCCAAGTTCCACGGCGCCAAAGCGGTCATTTTCATCAACGACCTGCCCAACCATACCGACCCCGACGAGCTCGACCGCTTCTCCGCGCTGGTCGGCCCCGGTTACCGCGAGATCGCCTTCGTCCAGGTGCGCCTGAGTGTCGCCAACGAGTGGTTCGCGGCCGCCGGCAAGGACCTGAAAACGTGGATTGCATCGGTCGACAAGGACCTGAAGCCGGCCAGTTTCGCCTTCCCGGCGGACCTCGCCCTGGAGGCCTCCATCGACGTGCGGCGCGAATCGAAGATGGTACCCAACGTGGCCGCTTATCTGGCCGGCGAGAGCAGCGAGTACGTCATCGTCGGCGCGCACTTCGACCATCTGGGTATGGGCACATTCTCCTCGATGGCGCCCGACCTGGCGGGCAAGGCGATCCATCCCGGCGCCGACGACAACGCCTCCGGCACGGCCGGCGTGATCGAACTGGCGCGCTACTTCGCCAGCCGCCCCAAACCGAAACGCGGGATTCTGTTCCTGAACTTCTCGGGCGAGGAGATGGGCTTGCTCGGCTCGGCTGCGTATGTTGCCCATCCGCTGTTGCCGCTCGATCGGGCCGTGGCGATGATCAACATGGACATGATCGGCCGCATCCGCGACGGCAGAGTGTTCGTCGGCGGCACGGCCACGGGCACCACGCTGAAGGCCTTGCTGGACCAGGAAGGCTCGCGCTTCCCCAAACTAAAGCTCGACCTGACCGAGCAGGGCGGCTACGGCTCCAGCGACCACCAGTCGTTCACCGTGGCCCGCGTGCCGGTTCTATTCTTCTTCTCCGGTCTCCACGCCGACTATCACAAACCCGGCGATACGCCCGACAAGATCGATGCCGCGAGCGCCGCCGGGTTGCTCGAACTGGTCGCCGACACGGCTCAGCAATTGGCCGACGCGCCCACTCGGCCGCAGTTCGTGCGCACGGCCGCCGCGCCGCAGCAGATGGCCACCGCCTCGGCCAGCAACTCCGGCTACGGCCCCTATTTCGGCAGCGTGCCCGACATGAGCGAGGTGGCCGGCGGATTCCGGCTGGCCGACGTGCGCGACGGCGGACCGGCCGCCAAGGCGGGCCTGAAAGCGGGCGACATCATGTACGAGTTCGCCGGCACGCCGATCAAGAATCTCTACGACTTCAGCCAGGCGCTGCGCATGCACAAGCCGGGCGACGAAGTTGTGGTGAAATGGCGGCGCGACGGTCAGGAGATGGAAGGCAAGACCATCCTCACCACCCGGCATTAATCGCATGCGCCAGCCAGCTTTTCGAGTGCACGCCGCGCCCCTCCGCTGCGTCTTAGAATAGATGGCAGTGTGCGCGGCGGTGCAATGAAAAGGCTATTCCTGACCTTGGCCCTGGCCGGTTCGCTCAGCGCGGCCGAGCAAGCCGTGCTCGATAACGGACTGCGCCTCAGCGCCGAGCGAATCGAACGCCAGGACGGCCGCCTGATTCTGTACACCGCCGGTGGCGGAACCATTGAACTCGACGCGGCCCGCGTCGTCGCCATTGAACAGTTGCCTTCCGCCCCGGCCGTCGCGCCCGCTGAGTCCGTCCCGCCCGCCATTCCGCTGGCGCCCGCGCCGCCCGCGGTCGAACAGCGCTCCGTCCGCGAACTGGTCACCGACGCCGCCTTGCGTTACGGCCTGCCGCCGGCCTTCGTCCACAGCGTGGCCCAGGCCGAGTCGGACTATCAACCCTCCGCGCTCTCGCCGAAAGGCGCCATCGGCGTGATGCAGCTCATGCCCGGCACCGCCCGCCAACTTGAAGCCGACCCGAAGGACCCCGCCCAGAACATCGACGCCGGCACGCGCCTGTTGCGTGAACTCCTGCTCAAGTACCAGGACACGGCCAACGGCGTGCGCCGGGCCCTGGCCGCCTATAACGCCGGCGCCGCCGCAGTGGATCGGTTCGGCGGCGTGCCGCCCTTCCCCGAGACCCAGAGCTACGTCGAGCGCGTCATCGAGCTGTATTGGAAAAACGTGCGCGCCGCCGCACCCACTGCGCGCTAAGCGCCTCTCCTTCCTCCCGTCCGCCTGAGCAGTTCGTTGTGGATGCGGTCGCGCAGCTCAACCGTCCGCTCGCAGCAGCACCTTGATGACGCCCTTTTCCTGCGCCCGGGCGAAAGCCTCCGGCGCTGCGGCGAGCGGATACTCCGCCGAGATCATTTCGCTCAAGTGCAGGCGGCCGGTCTTGAGCAGCCGCAACGCCGGCTCGAAGCGCCCGCAGCGTGAGCCCACCAGCGTGATCTCATTCACCACCACCGGCGCGGCATCCAGCGCCACCGCGCCGTGGACCGTCGATTTCATGACCACCGTCCCGCGCGGCCGGCTCATAGAAACCGCAGCGGCCAGCCCGCCGGCCGAGCCCGTCGCCTCCACCGTGTAGTCGAACCGCGCCCGCGGCAGCCGCCCGCCGCGGTGCGTCTGGCAGCCCGCCGCCGCTGCAATGCGCAGCTTCTCCGCGTGCCGCCCGTAGAGGTGCACCTCGGCCCCATGGCAGGCCAGCACCTGCGCCACCAGCAGCCCCAGCTTCCCGTCGCCCAGCACCGCCACCGGCGCGCCTTTGGGGATGCGGACCTGGTCCAGAATCTCGCACGCCGCCGCGATCGGCTCGGTGAATACTGCGTGCTCGTCCGGCACCGCGCGCGGCACGGCCCGCAGGTTCGTCTCGGGCAAGGTCAGGTATTCGGCGAAAGCGCCCGGGTGCCGCACGATGCCCAGCACCGTGCGCCGCCCGCAGTGCCGCCCCAGCCCGCGCGCGCACCAGTCGCACGCGCCGCAGGCCAGGTTGATTTCGCCCACCACGCGCTGGCCGAGCCACGCCGAGCCCTCCGGCCCGACCACTTCGCCGACGAATTCATGACCCGGCCGCCCGCAAAAACCGTAGTAGCCGCGCAGCAGCTCGATGTCGGTATTGCAGATGCCAGCGAGAATCAGCCGGATCAGCGCGAATCCCGGCTTGGGGCGGGGCCTGGGCGCCTGCCGGAGGCTCACCTGCCCTTGTTCGATGTGTACGGAAAGCATAGGCGTCAAAGAGGTTCGTCCCCGCCGCGCCACGCCGGCCGGCGGCTCAGCGCGCTCCCTGCTGATAGAATGACAGGTTCGTGCCTGCTCAACTCAGTTGCATCGACGCCGCTTGCGGCGCCTCGTTCCCGATCGACGATGTGCTCTATGCCTGCCCGCGCTGCGGCGCTCTGCTGGCGGTGGAATACCCCGGCCTGCGCGTGGACCCCGCCGCGCTGAAACGCACCTGGCGCGAGCGCCGCATGTCGAACGCGCCGCTCGACCAGTCCGGCGTGTGGCGCTATCGCGAGCTGATCCCGTTCCTCGACTTCGACCGCCATGCCGTGGCCACGCTGAGGGAGGGCAATACGCCGCTGCTCGCCGCGCCTCGGGCCGCCCAATACGCTGGCCTGGACAGTCTGGTTTTCAAGCATCAGGGCTTCAACCCCACCGGCTCGTTCAAGGACAACGGGATGACCTGCGGCGCTTCGCAGGCGCTGCGGCTCGGACTGCGACGCGTGGCCTGCGTCTCCACCGGCAATACTTCGGCCTCCATGGCCGCCTATGCCGCCGTCGCCGGGCTGACCGCGGTGATCTTCCTGCCGCACGGCAACATCAGTTTCGGCAAACTGGCCCAGGCGCTCGAGTACGGCGCGCTGACCTTGCAGGTCGAGGCCAACTTCGACCAGATTCTGGCGCTGGTGCGCGGGCTGGCCGAAAAGACCGGCATTTATCTGTTGAACTCGATGAATCCATTCCGGCTGGAAGGGCAGAAGACGATCATGGTCGAGATGCTCGACCAGCGCGACTGGCGCGTGCCGGATTGGGTCGTCGTCCCGGGCGGCAATCTGGGCAATGTCTCGGCCTTCGGCAAGGGGTTGCGCGAACTGCTGGCGCTGGGTTTCATCGACCGTCTGCCCAAGCTGGCCGTGATTCAGGCCGCCGGCTCGGCGCCGCTGTACGATTACTTTCATGCGGCTGCCAAGGGCGAATTCCGGGCGGTCCAGAATCCCGAGACGTTGGCCACGGCGATCCGCATCGGCGACCCTGTTTCGTGGCCCAAGGCGATGCACGAAATCACGATCTCAGGCGGCACGGTGGAACGCGTGACGGAACAGGAAATCGCTGACGCCAAAGCAGTGATAGGTCGTTGCGGCATCGGTTGCGAGCCGGCTTCGGCAGCCACCGTGGCCGGGCTGCGCAAGCTCGTCGCCGCCGGCACCGTGCAGCCGGGCGCGGACGTAGTCGCCGTCCTGACCGGCAATGTGCTGAAGGACCCGGACTACATCTACCGCTACCACACCGGGCAACTGCAGACGCCGTCAGGAGTTACGATTGAGCCGCGATTCGGGAATGCGCCCCGGGTGGTGCCCAACGATCCGGACCGGATCGCCGCCGTGCTCGCGGAAACGTCTGCTCCCGGCGCATAACGCCGCACCGCGTCGTTCCCGAAAACCACCGTGATCTGACCGCGAAATCACCGTAGTTTCCCGGTGAAAACACGGTTCGAACGCGGTGAATCACGGTGTTTTTACGGTGAAGACATGGTCCGCGCACGGTGAAATGACGGTGATCCCACGGTCCAAACACCGCTTGGACACGGCGCGACGGTACTGAAAAACAGGGAGCGAAGGGGTCCCAAAAGGAAGGAGCCCGCGGCCGGACTCCGGCGGCGGGCTCTCCAGGTAGCTCAAGGAGTTCAGACTGCGACTCTGAACTCGCGTGCTCAATGGCCGGTCCACAAGATCTGCGGCCCCCACTGAAAGGGACCTGAGCTAGCAGGAACGGCGAACCTCAGCTATCGGCCACCTCGCACTTGGATCTACTACCGATATTCATTAGCTTCTGGATCACCTCCTTTCTTCAGCGTTGAAACGATCATAAATCCGTATGGAGGAAGATTCAAGCATAAAAGAAACAAGAACACAAGATTTTGTTGTTTCAATTTCAAGACCCCACCCGATAGCAGCCTGCAGGAGAATTCCCACGGCAGAACGTCCGGGGAGACGGCGTCCGGCGGAACCCTGGGCGGCGCGGCGGCAGCCTGGCGCCAAGCGGTGAGCGCGGACTGAACGATGAAAAGCCCTGCCGGCCGGAAGACGGCAGGGCCGCAGGCAACCCCCACCAAATTAAGGAGACCGCCGCAATGGTCAGGCCCATCGCTGCAGTTTTGTTTCCAGATCTAATCCGAAGAAAAGAAACGCCAATCCCGTATTAACTATTCCATAATCAGGAGATTTCGCGGCTGCGGTCCGGAATTTGGAAGAGTTGCCCGGACGGAGCGGTGCGTGGGGGTACAATACGAGAGTGCAACCTCAGCCGGAGATCCCGCCGGCGCTGCAGCATCCACAGGATCCGCCTGCCGATCCGCCCGCGCTTGGCGCCGCTATCGTCTTCAAGACGCTGGCCGGGCTGCTGATTTCGGGGCTGCTGGTGGCGCTGCCGGGCGCCATCCTGCCGTTCTGGCGGCACCACATCGAATCCCGGTATCTGCTGATTGCGGTTTACTTTTTGGCTCAGAACGCGGGACTGCTGGGAGCCCGGCTGTGGGCGCCGCGCCTGGGGCGGGCATACGGTCTGGCGGCCGCGATGAGCGCCTCCTGCTGGCTGGCGGTGGGGGGACTGCTGGTGATGGGCGTGTTTTTACCGGAGGCGCACTGGGGCTGGCGGGTGGGCGGGCTGTTTCTCACCGGCTCGGCGGCCGGATTGATGAACATGGCGGTAATTGCGAGCACGAGTGGGGCCTATGAGCGCCATCCGGCGGCGGCGGCCAACGTGGGCGGCATGTTTTATGGGACCGGCTGCCTGCTTTGCGCGCTGGCGATCGGCGGCAGCTATTTCAGCTACACGTTTCCACTGACGGCCCTGCTGCTGCTCCTGCTGCCGGCCGGCGGCTGCCTTCTATATGCCCACGCCAGGATCCCGGACCAAACCCAGCGGGTGGCCACAAACTGGGCCGAGACCGCGCGTGAGTTCCGTTCTCCGGCCGCCATCCTGCTGGCGCTGCTGTTGTTCGTCCAATTCGGCAACGAGGGCGCCATCGGGGGCTGGCTGGCATTGTTTCTGACGCAGAAGATCGGCATGAGCCCGGCCAGCTCCATCTTCCTCCTGGCGTTGTACTTTGCGGCGCTGCTGGGCGGCCGGATCCTGGCGCAGGTGCTGCTGGGAAGCGTGGGCCACGGGCGGATGCTGTTCGGCTCGGTGCTGATGGGTTTGTTCGGGTGCCTGATTCTGGCCTTCACAAACAACTTATTCGGCGCGGTGACGGGGGTACTGCTGTGCGGCCTGGCATTCTCGGCGGTGCTGCCGCTGACGTTCGAGCGCATCGGAGACCGGTTCCCGTACTTCCGGCCCGGCTTTTCCTATGGTATTTTCTCGATTGCGCTGACCGGCGGCCTGCTGGCGCCGGCCTCGATCGGGCTGTATGCCTACTGGTTCGGCATCGATGTGGTGATGGTCGTGCCAATGTGCGGCTCGATCCTGGTGCTGCTGCTGGTCCTGCTGATTTTCCTCGAGGCGCGCCTGCACGCCAGCGCGAAAGCCGCGCGGGTCTGAAGCCCCCGGCGCAACCCCGGCGCGCAGTCGAAACGGGGAATATGTTAAATTAAAAAGAAAAAGGATCACCCGATGAAAGCTGGCATCCACCCCGCCTACAATGTTGTGAAAGTGACCTGCGCGTGCGGCAGCACGTTCCAGACCCGCTCGACGCACAAGGGCGACCTGCGCGTTGAAATCTGCTCCAGTTGCCACCCCTTCTACACCGGCCGGCAAAAGCTGGTCGATACGGAAGGCCGCGTCGACCGTTTCGTGAAAAAGCTGGCCAAGTCGGCCGAAGTGAAACGCAAGCGCGCCGAGGGCGTAGCCGCGAAGTAGCCCGGCTGGACGGCCCGGCCGTTCCGATTTCAGTTTGCCCCGCAAGCACAAGATGGCGTCAGCGGCGATTCGCCGGCTGACGCCATTTTCGATTCATAAGGACTGCGCAGGACCCGAACGGCTCAGGCTGACCCATTCGCCCATTCGCCGCGCGGGAACGACCCTCGACGCGGGCGAGGCCGCTACTGAGTAGCGGGCACGTCTTGATAAGCCTCTTTGAATCAGCGTGTTACAAAATTGAAGCCGCTACTTGTAGCGGTCTGACCCCCTTCGGCTGGCCGAAAGGAGATGTGACGTCCCCTTGCCACTTTCCCTTTCCTGAGCCGGCGCAGCATGCCGGCAGGGAAACAGTTGGCCCATCGGGAGGAGAGTGGTCTTCAGGGCAAGCGGCGGGCGTCTACTTCTTCTCGTCGCGCTCCATGCGCGCCTGGCGCTCGGCCTCGATCTTGTCGTAAATCACGCGCTGATCGGGGCGCAGCAGAGCCATGATGCGGACGTGCTGGCGGTCGTGCATGGACTTCATTTCGTCCTTATGGCGCTCGCGAAAGTCCTGGAACTCTTTGCGCGAATCGTCCAGGATCTGCTGCAACTGGGCGACCTGCTGCGAATCGAGTGTCAGGCGTTTGGTGAGATCCTCGACCATCGCCTTGCGAAACGATTCGGCTGACTGGTGGGGGTGATTCTCGGGGTGCAAACGCCCCCGGAGAATGTAGTGATCCCCCAGTGCGCCGACGATCAGACCAGCGACAAAGACCAGAGTGAAATAGAGCGCAATGCGCCAGCCGACCGGCCTCATCGTCCCTGCACCCCATTAGCCGGATTCGGCGGCAACGGCGGCGGGGCTTCGGCCTGCGCCACGTCCTGCAGCAGCATGTGCTCGGGGCCGGCCTCCTCGCTCAACTGGTCGAGGTAGGTCGAATGATAGTACACGGGCGTGGCCTGCGGCACCACCTGGAGCAGGACGATCGCCAGACTCGCGGCGGCGGCCAGGCTCAGGAAAGCTTCGGTCCAGCGGCGCCACGCCGCCGCGGCCTGGGACTCCCGACGGCCCTCGATGCGCGCCCATAGACGCGGCATGAAGTCGGCCGCGGGCTCGGGATCGGGACAGGCGTCGCGGTAGGCCGCGAAACACTCGTCCAGCCGGGCGTCCAGCTCGCTGGGCTCACGCGCGTCGAATTGTTTCCTCATACTGCGCCCTTTCTAAGAGGTGCTTGATCCCGCATTGACGCAAACGCTTTGAGAACTCTCTGCCGGGCCCGGAACAGCCGCACCTTGAGAGCGTTCTCGTTGACATCATAGACCGATTCGAGCTCCTTCAAGGAGAGTCCCTCGACTTCCTTGAGGACCAGCAACATCCGGTCCTGCTCGGACACCCGGTCCAGCAACTCGTTCATGAACTCGTGGACCCGCTTTTTTTCCTTGTTGTCGCGGTCCGATTCAGTGCCCACACGGGCGTCGGCAGCCATCACCTGCTGCTCACTCAGATCTGACATGCGGGACTCCGGACGCCGTTTGCGCTTGCGCAAATAATCGAGCGAGGCGTTGGTCGTGAGCCGATACAGCCAGGGTTCGAAGATCTGCGGCTGGCGCAACTGGGCCAGCGAGTCATAAAGCCGCATAAAAACTTCCTGAGCGACATCCTCGACGTCGTCCGGCCGGCCAATCAGACGTGCGACGGTGCCCAGAACACGCCGGCGGTAGGCATTCACGATCGCCGTGAAGGCGACGGAATCGCCGTCCCGGGCGCGCTCGACGGTTTCGATATCCACCAACATTCTGGTGCATGGAACAGCGCCGCCTGGCACTCAGCTCTACACATGGAAAGGCGACGTCTGCTCTCTGACAGGTTACAACAATTAAAGATGCTATCGACCAGTTGGCGATAGGAAACCAAGGCTTTTTGCATCAATGGGTTACGGCGGATGGGTGAGGCGCGGCGAGAAACCGGCGTGGTACACTGGCTTCTTTCCCCCTCGCGACATGGATTTCCTGGCCGGCCTCAACCCACAGCAGCGCGAAGCGGCCGAGCATTTCGAAGGCCCGCTGCTGATCCTGGCTGGGGCGGGCAGCGGCAAAACGCGCGTCATCACGCACCGCATCTGCCACCTGATCCAGGCCCGGGGCGTCGCGGGCGGGGCCATCCTGGCCGTGACCTTCACGAACAAAGCGGCGGGCGAGATGCGCGACCGGGTGACGCGGCTGCTGGGCTCGGACTCGTCCCTCGAAGCGCCGCTGATCAGCACGTTTCACAGCTTCTGCGTGCGCCTGCTGCGGCGCGACGGCGATGCGCTAACGCCGTTGCGGCCGGGGTTCACGCGCAACTTCCAGATCTACGACGACGACGACCAGACGGCGGTGCTGAAGCGCGTTTACAAGCAACTCGGGATCACGGAAGAGTTCCTAAAGCCGCGCGCGGCGCTGTCGATTATCAGCCGCGGGAAGAACCACGCTCAGACGCCGCAGGATTTCTACGAACAGGCCGCCAGCCCGCAGGCCGAGCGGCTGGCGAAGGTGTTCGAGGAGTATGAAAACGGCCTGCGCGAGGCCAACGCGCTGGATTTCGACGATCTGCTGCTGGAGGGCGTGCGGCTGCTCGGACACGACGCGGCGACGCGCGAATGGTACAGCCGGCGCTACCGGTTTCTGATGGTCGACGAATACCAGGACACGAACCGGACGCAGTATGAACTGATGCGGCTGCTGGCGTCGAAGCATTCGAACGTGGTGGTGGTGGGCGACGAAGACCAGTCGATCTACGGCTGGCGCGGAGCCGATATCCGCAACATTCTGGACTTCGAGAAGGACTTCCCGGGCGCGCGGGTGATCCGGCTGGAACAGAATTACCGCTCGACCAAAACGATTCTGGACGCGGCCGGCGCGGTGGTGGCGAACAACATCGCGCGCAAAGGCAAATGGCTGTGGACCGAGGCCGGGGCAGGGACGCCGATCGGCGTGTTCGAAGCCGACGACGGCGAACAGGAAGCGCTGTTCATCGCCGAGACGATCGACAAACTCCTGCGCGCCGAGCCGGCATCGCACGTCGCCGTGCTGTACCGCACCAATTTCCAGTCGCGGCAGATCGAAGAGGCGCTGCGGCGTTACGGGCGCAAATACAAGGTCGTGGGCGGCTTCAGCTTCTACCAGCGGGCCGAGGTCAAGGACGCGCTGGCGTACGTGAAACTGCTGGTGAACGGACGCGACAACGTGGCGCTGCTGCGAATCCTGAACGTGCCGGCGCGGGGCGTGGGCAAGACCAGCGTCGAGCAGTTGGAGAAGCTGGCCCGGGAGCGGCACATCAGCCTGTGGGAGGCGATCGCGCAAGGCTGCGACGAACACAAGTATGGGGCGCGCGCGGAAGCCGCGCTGGGGGCCTTCCGAAGGGTCATCGAACGGCTGCGGGAAGGGCTGCCGAGCCAGGCTCCGCACGAGACGCTGCGCCGGATCGTGGATGAATCGGGCTATGGGGCGATGCTCCGGGCCGACCCCAGTCCGGAGGCCGAATCGAAGCTCGGCAACCTGCAGGAACTGATGGCGGCGGCGGCCGACGCGGCGGCGCGCGGCGAGTCGATGGAGGAGTTTCTGGACCACGCCGCGCTGGTCTCCGACGCCGACCAGGTGGATGAGACGGCGCCGGTCAGCCTGCTGACGATGCACAATGCCAAAGGGCTGGAGTTCCCGGTGGTGTTCATCGCGGGCGTCGAAGAAGGGCTGTTTCCGCACAGCCGCTCGCGCGATAGCGAGGAGCAACTCGAGGAAGAGCGGCGGCTGTGTTACGTGGCCATGACACGGGCCCGCCAGCGGCTGTACGTGAGCCACGCGCGGTACCGGCGCAGGTACGGCGGCAGCCCGCCCGAGCCGTGCACGCCGTCGCGGTTTCTGAAAGAGATCCCGACGCATCTGATGGAAATCCTGAGCGCGCGCCGGGCCGACCCATATCAGGTGGAACTCTCCGACGAGCAGCAGATGGTACGCGAAGTGGCGCGCCGCAACACTTATACTGGAAAGACATACAACTCGCTGGATCACATCTCGCAGTTCTTTGCGGAGCGCGGAATCCAGATCAATCCGCCGCGGGCGGCGGCGCCCGCGAGAGCGGCGGAAACAAGTTACCCGGGCGGAGCCCGAGTTTCCGGACCGGTTCCGCAGCCGCGGGTTGAACCGGCGGCCGGGCCGGCAAAAGCCGCGAATTCACCGGTAAAACACGGTGAATCAGCGGCGCAAAGCGCGAGTTTCGCGGTGCATCCCGCGGCCGGGCCGAAGCCGGCAGCGGCGGTGAAACGCGGCGGGACGATTCGCGCGGGCGCGACCGTGTCGCATCCGAAGTATGGCCAGGGCCTGGTTCTCCGCAAGGAGGGCGAGGGCGAGGACGCCAAGTTGACGGTGAGTTTTTCCGGCCACGGGCTGAAAAAGCTGGTGGCCAGGTATGCGAGTTTGAAAGTACTGGATTAGAACAATGGACACCAAGAAAGTAACCGACACCAAAGAGCGGAAAGAACTGAAGCGCAAGGCGCGGGCGAAAGCTCCGGCGGCCACGAAACGGGCGGCGGGCGTGGCCCGCGGCTCGATGAAGAAAAAAGTCAAAGTGATGGTCAAGGGCCAGCGCAAGCGCTAGCGGACGAGTGTTGGCAGCGGCGCCGGCGCGCGCGCTCCGCCCGCGGCGGTGCGTGCCGCCGCGTCGAAACCGGAACCAGCGGCTCGCCGCGCACCAACCAGAGCTGCGTTCACGCGCCGCGGCCGCAGTGGCCCTATCGAATCGACACGCGAGACCCTGATAGTCTTGTAGGACTAAACAAGCGGCGAGACCGGGCGCCACGCCAGCGCGCGCGATTCCGCTTCTCCAAGACAGGGAGACGCTGTTGAATCAACTGTTCCGCACCAAGAGCATCGACGCCCTCATCGAAGCGTCGAACGAAGAGGGCCATCGCCTGAAAAAAACCCTCGGGCCGTGGAGCCTGATGGCGCTGGGCATCGGCGCGGTGATCGGCTC
>Ga0182030_10015881_pt1 | contig 14718 bp, 13 predicted proteins | sample 812S3MmetaG_FD_121299 | JGI IMG/M metagenome (GOLD analysis project Ga0182030, IMG submission 121299) | Permafrost microbial communities from Stordalen Mire, Sweden - 812S3M metaG (Illumina Assembly) | ecosystem: Environmental > Terrestrial > Soil > Wetlands > Permafrost | place: Sweden... | reverse complement strand
GCCCTCGACGCATACCCCCGAGGTGATCCGGCATCTCAGACAATTCGCGCCGGATGCCATTTGCCTGACCGACGAGACCGACTGCCGCATCGATCTGCCCCGCCACTTCTATCCGGCGCCGCAAGCCGCAAGCACGGCCGGCATGCCGTATCGCGTACCGCAAATACCCGCCGATCAGCCGGCGGCGATCGTGTTCACGTCCGGATCGACGGGAACGCCGCTGCCGTATCGCAAAACCTGGGGCCGGCTGGTGCGCTGCGTGCGCGACGGCGCGCGCGAGCTCGGGCTTCTCGACGGTCGGGCTCACACGCTGGTCGGCACCGTGCCCGCGCAACACATGTACGGCTTCGAGTCGACTCTCCTGGTCGCCCTGCAGAGCAACAACGCATTCAGCGCCGAGCGGCCGTTCTACCCCGTGGACGTCTCTGCCTGTCTCAGCTCGGCGCCGCGGCCGCGCGCGCTGGTAACGACGCCCGTGCATTTGCGCGCGCTCCTGGCAGCGGACCTGGAGCTGCCGCCGCTCGATCTCATCGTGTCGGCGACGGCACCGCTCGCACGAGAATTGGCACAGCAGGCCGAGGAGAAATTCCGCGCGCGGCTGCTCGAGATATACGGATCCACGGAGACCGGGCAAATCGCGATGCGGCGTACGTCCGAATCGAGCGCCTTCAGGCTCTGGCAGGGCGTGAGACTGCGCGCCGATAACGGTCAGGTGTACGCACACGGCGGCCACGTGGAGCAGATGACGCCCATGTGCGACGTGCTCGAGCTCATGGGCGAGGATGAGTTCACCTTGCACGGCCGCACCGCGGACCTGGTGAACGTCGCCGGAAAGCGCAGCTCATTCGGCTACTTGAACTCGCAGCTGAACGCGATCCCGGGCGTGGTGGACGGCGCGTTCTTTCTGCGCGACAGCGACGGCGAGAGTGTCACCGGGATCGTGCGGCTGGCCGCGGCCGTGGTCGCCCCCGGTCTTTCCGCAGACGCCCTCATGAAGAGCCTGCGCCGGCGTATCGATCCGGTATTCTTGCCGCGGCCCCTGCTCATGGTAGATCGGCTGCCCCGCACCGCCGCCGGAAAGCTTCCGCAGCAGGCATTGCAGTCGCTGGCCGATCAGCACGCCCGCTTCGGCGGAGCGTGCGGGAGATCCATGAGGCGTAAGCCATGAAACTCGTCCACACACTCGAAGTGGCGGAAGATCATCCCGCGTTCGCGGGCCACTTTCCGGGAATGCCGATTCTGCCGGGTGCGCTCTTGCTCGACGCGGCGCTCCACGTCATCGAGAGGGACCGCAATCTCGATCTCACGCAATGGCAGGTCACCTCCGCCAAGTTCCTCGAAGCAGTGCGCCCGGGCGATGCGCTTGCGATCGAGCATGGCGCGGCGTCCGACGGCACGCTGCGCTTCGCCGTCCGGATCGCGGACCGGACGGCGCTGGCCGGAATCTTGACCTTAGGCCGAGGCGCGCCAGAAGCGTCCGATTCCAATGACGCCTGATCCCTCGCGCGTTCTCGAGCCGCGAGCCATCGAGAGCCGCCCCGAGCCCGGGCGGCTCAAGCCGGCAGAATGGCGGGGTTACCGTGAGCGCGGCAGCGTCCGGCTGCTCAAGCTCATGGCCTTTCTGTCGCTGCGGCTCGGCCGTTCCTTGAGCCGCAGCGTGCTCTACGGCATCGCCGCCTATTTTTTTCTCTTCTCGCCCGCGGCGAGGCGGCATTCGCGCCGCTTTTTGCGGCTCGCGCTGGGCCGCGATCCGAACGCGGCCGACCGATTCCGGCACATTCTGTACTTTGCAACCTGCATCCACGATCGCGTCTACCTCGTCAACGAGCAATATGATCGGTTCGATTACACCATCGAGGGTGAACCGCTCATGCGTGCGCAGATCGACGCCGGCCGCGGGGCATTCCTGTTGGGCGCACACATGGGGAGCTTCGAGGTGATGGCGAGCTTGGGCCGGCGTCAACCGGGGCTGCACGTCTGCATGACGATGTACGAAGACAACGCCCGCAAGATCAACGCCCAGCTCGCGGCCATCAATCCGGATGTGAAGGCGGACATCATTTCCTTGGGGCACCTCGATACGATGCTGCACGTCGCGGAACGGCTCGACCGCGGCGCGTTCGTCGGGATGCTGGCCGACCGCACGCTGGGGGGAGAGCCGGTGCGCTCGGTGACGCTGCTCGGCCGGCCTGCGTACCTGCCCACCGGACCGATGCGTACCGCGGCAATTCTCAAGCGCTCGGTAATCTTCATGGTGGGTCTGTACCGCGGCGGTAACCGCTACCACGTGGTTTTTGCGCCGATCGCGGACTTTTCCGCGACCCCGCCCGGCGCCCGCGACGCGGCGGTGGACCGCGCGATGGTGCGCTACGCCGCGCTGCTTGACCGCTACTGCCGCAGCGATCCGTACAATTGGTTCAATTTCTTCGATTTTTGGCGCGAGCGAGCCGACTTAAGCGAAGCATGATGCGGCGTCGAATCGCTCTCGTCGCATTGGTGACGTTGTGGGCGGCGGCGACGCTCGGCCCACTCGCGGCGCGCGGCGCTTCCGAGGACCTCGACGAGCTCATGCGTCTCATGGCGGCGCGCCGCCACGGGGAAGTGGACTTCATCGAGCAACACTTCCTCGCAGTCCTCAAGCGTCCGGTCGAATCCTCCGGCATCATGATCTATGACGCGCCCAAACGGTTGGAGAAGCGCACGCAGTCGCCGCGCGCCGAGACGCTCTTGCTCGATGGCGACGTACTCACCGTGCAACGCGGCAGCCAAACCCATGTTCTGGACTTGAAGGCTTACCCCGCGATCTTGCCGCTCGTCGAAAGCATCCGCGCCACGCTCGCGGGCGATTCGAGCGCGCTCGAACGCGTGTTCACGGTGGAATATGCCGGCAGCCTCCCGCATTGGATGCTGACTCTCACGCCGCATGATCCGCGCGTGGCGCGGAAGGTCGCCCAGGTGCGCATCGAGGGCGTGCGGGACAACCTGATCAAGGTGGAGATTCTCGAAGCGGACGGCGATCGATCGCTCATGACCTTGCGTGATCACCCGATCCCATGACCGGGCGCAAGCTCTTGCTGATCGGCGGCTGGCTGGCTTGCGTTCTTTTGGCGGCGGCGATCGCGTTGCACGCGCGCTATGTCGCCGACCTATCGGCTTTTCTACCGGCAAGACCGACGCCCACGCAGCGCCTGTTGGTCGATCAACTGCGCTCCGGGCCGGCATCTCGGTTGGTCTTGATGGCGCTCGAACGGGGCGATGCCGCAACACGCGAGCGAATTGCCGTCGCGGTGGCGGCGGCGCTGCGCAACGACCGCGAATTCTCCAGCGTCAACGATGGCGAGGACGCGGCCGCGGATCGCGACCGGGACTTCGTGTTCGAGCATCGCTACATCTTGAGCGAAGCGGTCACGCCGCAGCGCTTCACGCCGGAGGGCCTGCGCGCCGCGCTCGAGGAGACCGTCGCGGATCTTGCCTCGCCCGAGGGACTGTTGATCAAGTCGCTCACGCCGCACGATCCGACCGGCGAGACCTTAGCGGTGGTCGAGCAGCTCTCACGCACGCCGGCGCCGCGCAGCCAAGACGGGATCTGGGTCTCGGCGGACGGCGAGCGCATCTTGTTGGTTGCCGAAACGGCGGCCGCGGGCTCCGATACGGACGCGCAGGAACACGCGCTCGACGCGGTGCGGGCGGCCTTCGCCGCAGGCGTACGCGCCGCGGGGCCGGCCGGACGGCGCGTCGAGCTCAGAATGAGCGGACCGGGCGTCTTCTCGGTAGCGTCGCGGGCGAGTATCCAGCACGCCGTCGTGCGCCTGTCGATCGCCGCGAGTGCGCTCATCGTCATCGTGTTGCTCGCGGCGTACCGATCCGCCGCTGCGTTGGTTCTCGGACTCTTGCCCGTGGCGACCGGCGCGCTCACCGGCGTCGCGGCCGTCGCGCTGGGATTCGGTGTGGTGCACGGCATCACCCTGGGGTTCGGCATCACCTTGATCGGCGAGTCGGTCGACTATTCCATTTATTTTTTCATCCAGTCGCATCGCGCGCCGGTGGTAGGCGGCTCCGGCGAGACCGGGCATGAGCGGTTGTGGCCCATCATGATTCTCGGCATGCTCGCCTCGGTCTGCGGCTTCGCCTCACTCTTACCGTCCGGGTTTCCGGGTCTTGCACAGCTCGGCATGTATTCGATCTGCGGCCTGATCGCGGCCTTCGCGGTCACGCGATTCGTTCTGCCCGAATTGCTGCCTCGGCGATTCCAAATTCGAGACCTCACGCCGCTCGGTCTTCGCATCGCCCGCGGGCTCGCCCCCTTGAGGCGCCGGCGCGCAGCCGCCCGTTGGGGCTTCGCGCTCGCGCTCGCCTGCGCCGCGCTTCTCGTGCTCCATGGCGCGCGCGGGCGCCTGTGGAGCCGCGAGCTCTCGAGCTTGAGCCCGATCCCGACCACCGCGCTCGACTACGACGCGCAGCTGCGCCGCGACCTGGGCGCTCCCAGCGCGCTCGATCTCGTCGTCGTGCCCGGCGCGAGCCTGGAGTCGGTGCTGCGGGGCGCGGAGAGCGCGGCGCAGGTGCTCGCACCTTTGGTCGGGCAGAAGGTTATCGGCGGCTTCGACAGTCCCGCAAATTACCTGCCGAGCCAATCCGCTCAGGCTGCGCGCCGCGCGAGCCTTCCGGACGCCGCCGTGCTGCGCGCGAACCTCGAGCGGGCGTCCGCCGGCCTGGCGCTCGACACCGCTCGTCTCACGCCCTTTCTCGACGACGTCGAAGCGGCGCGGCACGCGGCGCCCCTCACGCCCGAAGATCTGCGAGGGACCTCGCTCGCCGCGGGCTTCGACGCCTTGATTCTGCATGTCGATGACCGCTGGAATGCGCTCATCCCGCTGCGCGCGGCGGATCCGAGTGCAGCCGGCGGAGGCGCGCCCGATATCGATATCGAGCGAGTCCGCGGCGCCTTCGCGGCCGCCGCGAGCGGCGCTCGGGTGCTCGACATGAAGCACGAGTCGGATGCGCTCTACGCCGCGTATCTGCACGAGGCTATCCGGCTGTCGCTCTTCGGACTTGCCGCCATCGCCGCGCTGCTGTGGGTTGCGCTCCGTTCGCCGCTGCGGGCGGCGCGCGTGCTCGCGCCGCTGTTGCTGTCCGTGCTGACCGTCGCGGCTGCGCTCGCGCTCGCGCGGCGCGAGCTGACGATTCTGCATCTCGTCGGCATGCTGCTCATAGTGGCCGTAGGCTCCAATTACGCGCTGTTTTTCGATCGCGGCGGCGGAGAAGAGGCGGCTCCATCGGGAGGCGCCTCTTCTCTCACCTTGGCCTCGCTGGGTCTCGCCAATCTATGCACTGTCTTAGGCTTCGGACTGCTCTGCTTCTCGGGAGTGCCCGTGCTCGAGGCCCTGGGTACGACGGTGGCGCCGGGAACGCTGTTGGCGCTCGTCTTTGCGGCGGCGCTCACGCGCGCGGACGTCGCAGGGTTGCCAGACTCGAAGGCACCGGCCGGTGCGTAGCATTGTGTGCGCAGCGCAGAGGGGCAGCGAGGCTTCGACGCGCATGGTCTGGCTGCCCGGCGCCTTTCACACCCCGGAAGACTTCGTCGATGCCGGCTTCGGCGCCGCCGTGCGCGAGCGCGGCATCGCGCTCGATTTGGAATTCGTGCACTTGGAGCTCGCGCACGTGGGCGACCGCCGAGGCATCGCAAAGCTCGCGCAGGAGATCATCGCCCCCGCACGAGCGCGCGGCTGCCCGACGATCTGGCTCGGAGGCATTTCTCTCGGCGGTTTTTTCGCCCTGGACTATGCAGCCTCACAGGCAGGTAAGTGGGACGGACTTTGTCTGCTGGCGCCCTACCTCGGGAACCGACTGCTGATCACGGAGATCTCGAGCGCGCGCAATGTTGCCGCCTGGCAACCGGGCCCGCTTGCGGAATCCGACGAAGAACGCCGAATATGGCGCTTCATGCAGACGCGGTCGGCTGAGACGCGGTCGGCTAAGATGCGCCCGCTCCACCTGGGCTTCGGTCGAGACGATCGCTTCGCGCATGCGCACGGCCTCCTGGCGCAGACGTTGCCCCCCGACGCCGTGCACGTGGTGCCGGGCGGTCACGATTGGCGGACTTGGTTGACTCTCTGGGAGCGATTTCTGGATTCGAGATTTGCTTGAATAAATCGGTGCAAACGTCGCGCTGGAAGCCGACCCCGCTCCTCGCGGGATCCGCCGCGGTGCACTTGGGCGCCGTCGCCGCCACCCTTGCGCGGCCGCGGCTCTGGCCCTTCGCGCTCTCTGCCGTGGTGCTCAACCATCTGCTGCTGAGCGCGGCCGGGCTCTGGCCGCGCAGCCGATGGCTGGGTCCCAACTGGACTTCCCTGCCGCCGGCGAGCGGCGAGCGCGGCGAAGTGGCCGTCACGATCGATGACGGTCCCGACCCTGAGGTCACCCCGGCAGTTCTCGCCCTGCTCGAGCGCCATGGCGCGCGCGCCACGTTTTTTTGCGTGGGCGAACGGATTCTGCGATATCCGGATCTGGCGCAGGAAATCTCGCGCCGCGGCCATGCGATCGAGAACCATACCCAGCGCCATCGTCACGACTTCTCCTTGCTCGGCCCAAAGGGTATGGAAGGGGAGATCCAGCGCGCGCAGGAGAGCATCGCGCGGATCACAGGCGAGACCCCGCGCTTCTTTCGCGCGCCGGCCGGCCTGCGCAATCCTTTTCTCGAGCCGGTCCTGTGCCGCTTGCACTTGCGCCTCACCAGCTGGACGCGCCGCGGGTTCGACACCGTGAATCGCAGTCCCGGCGATGTCTATCGGCGGTTGAGCAGCGCCTTGCGGGGCGGCGATATCTTGCTTTTGCACGATGGCAACGCGGCGCGCGGGCAGAGCGGAGCTCCGGTGATCGTGGAGGTGCTGCCGCGGTTGCTCGACACCCTGCAGAGCCGGCGCCTCAAGCCGGTCACGCTGCGCGCGGCACTCGCCTCATGAGTCCGCTGCTTCTCAAGCGATTCACGGCAACGAGTTGCATCGGACGCGGTGCTGCGCAGACGCTCGACTCGCTGATCGCCGAGCGCGGCGGCCTCGCGCGCTGCGTTTTCGAGACCGTGGATCTCGATACGCACATCGGCATGGTCGCGGGTGTCGACGATCAGGCACTGCCGGCCGAGCTCGCGCGGTTCGATTGCCGCAACAACCGCTTGGCCGAGATGGCCCTGCGAGAGGACGGTTTCGAGGAAGCGGTGCGCGAGGTGGCCGCGCGTCTCGGCCCGCGCAGGATCGGCGTATTCGTCGGCACGAGCACTGCCGGAATTCTCGAGACCGAGCTGGCCTACCGCGAGCGCGACCCGGTGAGCGGAGCGCTGCCGGCACGGTTCGACTACGCCGCGACGCATAGCTCGTTCTCCGTCGCCGATTTCTTGCGCCGCCGCCTGCGGCTCGAAGGACCCGCGGCCGTCGTGTCCTGCGCGTGCGCCTCGAGCGCCAAGGTCTTCGGCACCGCGCGGCGCATGATCGAGGCGCAGCTCATCGATGCCGCCCTCGTGGGCGGCGTCGACTCCCTGTGCTTGACCACGCTCTACGGTTTTCATTCGCTGCAGCTGTGCTCGCCCTCGCCCTGCCGTCCCTTCGATATCGAGCGCGACGGCATCTCCATCGGCGAAGCGGCGGCGTTCGCCCTGCTCGAGCGGGTCGGTGGGGGCGTCGCGAGCGGGGACGTGCTGCTTCTCGGCGTCGGCGAGTCGAACGATGCCTATCACATGTCCGCGCCGCATCCCGAGGGGAACGGCGCGCGGCGGGCGATGCGGGGCGCGCTGTCTGATGCCTCGCTCGACCCCGGCGCGATCGACTATATCAACCTGCACGGAACCGGGACGCCGAGCAACGATCGCTCGGAGAGCCAAGCCGTTACCGGCGTATTCGGCGCCGCGGTTCCCTGCAGCTCGACCAAGGGCGCGACGGGCCACGCACTCGGGGCGTCCGGAGCGCTCGAGGCGGTGATCAGCGCGCTGACGTTGCGACACGGACTCATGCCGGGCGGTGTGAATACCTCGCGCGTCGATCCGACACTCACCGCGCACTATCTTAAGAGAAATCGCACGGCGGTTCTGTCGCGGGTGCTCTCGAATTCGTTCGGTTTCGGCGGCACCAACTGTAGCCTCATCTTTGGCCGCGCCGGATGAAGATCGCCGCTTACATCGGCGGGATCGGCGTGCTCGGCCCAGGTTTCGCGAACTGGGGTGAGGCGTCCACGGCGCTGTCCGGCCGGGGTCCCTACGAGCCCTCGCCCACTGTTTTGCCGCCGTCCTCGCTATTACCCGCCACGGAGCGGCGCCGCACCGGACGCGTGGTCAAACTGGCGCTCACCGTCGCCTCGGAAGCGACCGACCGCGCTGGCATGGCCGCCGAGCACTTGAAAAGCGTTTTCTCTTCATCGGGAGGCGATGGGCAGAACTGCCACGAGATTTGCCTGGCGCTCGCGACCACGCCGCGCGAGATCTCTCCGACGCGCTTCTCCAACTCAGTGCACAACGCCGCAGCCGGCTATTGGAGCATCGCGACCGGCGCTACGCCGGCATCCACCGTGCTGTGCGCTTACGACGCGAGCTTTTGTGCGGGCCTCCTCGAGGCGCTCGTTCAGGTGAGCGTCGATCGGGAGCCCGTCTTGATGGTCGCCTACGACACCGAATATCCCGAGCCGTTGAACGGCAAGCGTCCGATTTCCGACGCCTTCGGCGCGGCGCTGGTGCTCACGCCCGGCGAGGAGAAAAATTCGTCGGCTCGTCTGGTGGCGACTCTCGGGCAGGCGTTGCCGGATTCGATGCCGGACACGCGCCTCGAGGCGCTGCGGGTCTCGATACCCGCGGCACGCTCGCTCCCGCTGCTCCGGCAGCTAGCGCTCGGCGTCCCCGGCCGCACGGCGCTCGAGTACCTGGACGTCGCCAGGCTCATCGTCGAGGTCGAGCCGTGCCGTTCCGCCTCGTGATGCCGCTCCGCCGCGGCTGGATCGAAGCGCACATCCCGCATCAGGGGCGTATGTGTCTCATCGACGAGGTGCTCGAATGGAATCCCGAACATATCCGCTGCACGAGCAACGGACATCGCGCCGTGGACCATCCGCTGCGCGCAAACGGCCGTCTGGGGGTGGCTTGCGGCGTGGAAATTGCCGCGCAAACGATGGCCGTGCACGCTGCGCTCATCGCGGCCCGATCCGAGAACAGGCCTTCGGGAGGCCTGCTAGCCAGCTTGCGCGGCGTACGGATGCATGTTCTCAGACTCGATGATGTGCAATCGGAGCTGATCTGCGATGCTGTACGTATGGCAGGCGACGGGGACACAGCGCTTTATCGGTTCGAGTTGCGCGCGGCAGCGCTGCGGCTCTTGAGCGGACGCGCTGCCGTCGTGCTCGACGCGCGCCGAGCGACATGACGGGCGAGCGGCGGAAGGCGCTCGTCACGGGGGGAAGCGGCGGCATCGGCGCCGCCATTTGCCGCCGGCTGGGCGCGGCTGGATACTTCGTATACGTCCATGCGAATCGACGCGCGTCGGAGGCAGAGGCCGTCGCGCACGCGCTCATCGCCGCGGGCGGCGCGGCGCAGGCCGTGACCTTCGATGTGACCGACCCGGCCGCGACCCGCGCCGCTCTCGAGGAGATCGGGGAGCATCAGGCGATTCAAATTCTGGTGAACAATGCGGGCATCCACGACGATGCCCCGTTTCCGGGAATGAGCGCACTTCAATGGCAGCGCGTCATCGACGTGTCGATCCACGGGTTCTACAACGTCACGCAGCCTCTGATCCTGCCGATGATCCGGACCCGCTGGGGCCGCGTGATCAACATCTCTTCCGTTACAGCGCTGACCGGCAACCGCGGACAGGTGAATTATGCGGCCGCCAAGGGGGCCTTGAATGCCGCCACCAAGGCGCTCTGCCTCGAAGTGGCAAGCCGCGGTGTCACGGTCAATGCGGTCGCGCCCGGGATCATCGCCGCAGGCATGGGCGCGCCGATGCAGGGTGCCGCCGAGATCGCCGATCTCGTCCCGATGAAGCGCGCTGGAACCGCCGAGGACGTGGCGCATCTCGTGGGCTTTCTCGCTTCGCCCGAGGCGGGCTACATTACCGGCCAGATCATATCCGTCAACGGCGGAATGGCCTGAAGAACGACGTCCATGAGCATCGCCGCTTTGGCCGGTCCGCACCAGCACGAACTCCTGCTCCTCTATACCCTGTTGCAGCTTACCGTCATCGTGCTGGCAGCCCGCATCGGCGGCGCGGTCGCCCGGCGCTACGGACAATCGGCGGCGGTGGGTGAGATCCTCATCGGCATCTTGCTCGGGCCCTCGCTCTTCGGATGGATCGCGCCGCGGACGTTCGATTTCGTATTTCACTCGGCGCCTCCCGAGGCCCTGCAGATCCTATCGGGTCTCGGGCTGGTGCTGCTCATGTTCCAGATCGGCATGGAATTCGATTTCGCGCACCTCGAACAACCCGCGAGCCGCGGAGCCGTGCTGCGGGTCTCGCTCGCCTGCCTCGTGTTTCCGTTCGCCGGCGGTTTCGCTCTCGCCTACTTCACGGCGCCGGGCGAGGCGCCGCCGGCCGCACGCTTGAACTCGGCGCTGTTCGTCGCCACGGCTTTTTCCATCACCGCATTGCCGATCCTCGGCCGGATCATGATCGAGCTGAACATGAGCGGCTCGAAGATAGGGGTCATTGCAATCGCCGCGGCTGCGCTCAACGATGTGGTCGGATGGCTGCTGCTGGCCCTGGTCACGGCCCTTTCGGTGAGTGATTTCGTTCCCGGCCGATTTGCGCTCGAGGTGCTCCTCGTGCTTCTGTTCGCGGTAGTCAGCATCAAGGTCGTGCGGCCGATCGTGAAGCGCGCCGTTCGGCGCTCGGAGCCGCGCGACGGACGCATGTCGCCGAACCTCCTGGGCGGACTGCTCGTGGTGGTATTTCTAGGAGCGATGGCCACCGCAGAGATCGGGATCTTCGCGCTCTTCGGCGGCTTCATGATGGGAGTCATCCTGTTCGACGAGCCCGAGCTCGTCGCCGCGTGGCGCGGGCGCATCGGCGACTTCGTGACGGTGTTCTTCCTGCCGATATTCTTTACTTACACCGGGCTGCGCACGTCGATCGGCAGTCTCGACACGCGGGCCGATTGGGCGCTGTGCTTCGCAGTCGTTGCGGTGGCGACGGTCACCAAGTTGGGCGGCGCCTACTGGGCCGCGCGGCGCTCGGGCTTCGATCACAGCGAGGCGGCCATGATCGGTTTCATGATGAATACCCGCGGCCTCGTGGAGCTCATCGTCATCAACGTCGGCTTCGACCTCGGGGTCATTTCTTCGAAGATGTTCACCGTGCTGGTGGTCATGGCGATCGTGAGCACGGTGATCACGACGCCGGCGCTTCGCCGCTACCTGCGTCAGACCGGCAGAGTGCCGCTCGCGGCACGGGCGCAATAATTCACACGAAGGAAATCGTCTCAGTCGAGCGAGGTGAGCCCGTGTTGAATGGCCAGCTTGACCAGGCCCGTGACGTCCGACACCTGAAGCTTTTGCATCATGCGGCTGCGGTACGAATCCACCGTCTTGCTCGATAGATGCAGCATCCTGCCGATCTCCGCGCTCGAATAGCCGTCCGCGACGAGCTTGAATATCCCCCGTTCCCGCTTGCTCAGAGATTCGATCGGACGCGCGGCACCCCGCGCGCTGACGCCTTCGGCCACGATCTCGGCGACTTTCGGGCTGAGGTAGCGCCGTCCGCCGAGCACGATGCGAATCGCCTCGATGATCTCCTGGCCCGCCGACTCCTTGAGCAGATAGCCGCGCACCCCCGCTTCCAGGGCCTGAAAAACATGCTGAGGGGTCGCGTGCATCGAGAGCATCACGATATTCACGTGGGGCTTCTTGGCCAGAACCTGGCGCGCCGCCTCCACGCCGTCGAGTTCGGGCATGGATATGTCAAATACGGCGATGCGGGGCTCCAGGCGCAAAGCCTGTGCCAGCGCCTCCCGGCCGTTGACCGCAGTACCCACGATCTCGAAGTCGGGTTGCGTCGAGAGATGGGTGACCAGCCCGTCCCGTACGATCGCGTGATCGTCGGCCACCAGGACTGTCGTTCGCATCAGATCGATCCCCAGGCCAAGCCCCGATCGGGCACGACGCGCCCCATCACTATATCACGGTACTCTCGACGGAGCTCCGGCGCGGCCGATCACGACGCTGCGGCTCGATATGGCCCGAACTCGCCGTGCTCTTGCGCTCGCCCGCGCTCGCCGGCGGCTGCTTCGCGCAAAGCCGGCACCGCGGCGCGCTGCTCGCCCTCGGATGCGGCGAGCCAGGTAACGGCGAATCGCACGAACTGAGCGCTGGTCGTCGTGTTGATCTTGCGCTTGATGCGCTGGCGATGGGACTCGATGGTCTTGCTGCTCAAATTCAACATGGTCGCAGTCTCGCGCGTCGACAAGCCCTTTCCGATCAAGCGCAGGACCTGTAGCTCCCGCGTGCTCAGCCGATCGACGGGATCGGCCGACGTGTGCGAGGCGCCATCGGCCAGTCTCTCGATCATCCGATTGGCGACCTGCTCCGATACGGCCACGCCGCCGTCGAGGATCCGGCGCAGCGCACTCCCCACCCTGCTCTCGGGCGCGTGCTTGCTCACGTATCCGTCGGCACCGGCGGAGAGCATGCGGCCCGCGTAGATGTTCTCGTCATACGCCGAGAGCACCAGGAGCGGGAGCGCCGGATGGTGCGCGCAGATGTCGCGCAGCAGCTCGATGCCATCGCCGCTGCAGAGACTGATGTCGATGATGACGGCGTCCGGATTATGTTGCTTGATCGCGGTCCGGGCAGAGTGCGCGGAATCGGCCACGCCGCATACCTCGATACCCTGCTCTTTGCCGAGCAGCGCGCTGAGGCCAAGCGCGTAGATCGGCTGATCGTCGATGATGAGCACGTGCCGGGTTGGAGGCTTGCCGTCTCGGGCTGCCTGCAGAGGATGCTCGCATACCAATATCGGTCTTCTTCCATGGTTCATGTCTTTCCTCGAAATTCAGCAATTCGCGCAAAGCGCGCGAGTGGAAAGACTAAGCGCCTGTCCGGATCAAAGGTGCCGGGAAAGTTGGCTTTCGATGCAGGGAATTCTTGTTAAGCCGCGAAGAGCGGACGTACGTCTCATGCGGAGCGGCGACGCGGGGGTGCGCAGCCGCGGCATGGCTAAGCGTACGCGTCGACTACGCCCTGGAGCGTACGGGGCGCCGTGGTGCTCGAGACGGCGGCAGGCGCCGCGGAGCCCGCAGTCGACGGCGTCCATCCATACGGCGGCGAGTAGGCGGAGCGCTCCTGGAAAGAGCGTTGCGAGACGTCGACGTTGACTTGGGTGAAGCCTTGGGAGTTCAGCATTTCGCGCAGCTTCGGCACGCTCGATTCCAGCGCATCGCGCGTGAGCGCGCTGTGCGTGCTCATCATCACTTGCGCACGATCGCCCTGGACGGCTATCTGCAGCTCGATCGGACCGAGTTGCGGAGGATTCACCTGCAGCTTTGCGTTGCTCCAGCTGTTGTCGACCATGAAGGAGACTCGGTCCGCAAGGCTTTGCGGAAATTCCGCGCTGTCGACATCGGCATGCACGCGCATGGTCGGTGCCGGCGCCGCGTCGGTCGAGGCCGTCGAGGCATTGGAAGTCAACTGCTGCATAGCCGCCGCGGCATCACCGCCGCCCGCGCTCGACTCGCCGTTCGTACCGCGATCGTGCTCGTTGCCGCCCGTCGCGAGCGCGGCAGACGGGGCTGCCGCCGCCAGCGCGGCCGGTGAGGGGGTCTGAGTGGAAACCGGGACCGCGGCGTTTTGCAATACCGGGCTTTGCACGGGGGCGGGCGGCGCGGCGGTTGCGGCTTGCGCCGATTGCAGTGCCGATGCGGTCGCCCCGCTGGCGTCCGACCCTTCGGCGAGCGCCAGATTCATCGACGCACCGCTGGTCAGCGGGTCCGAAGTTGCTTGCGCGAAGGAAGTGGCAGTCCCGCTCGATGCGTCCGAACCGCCGGAGCCGTCGCCTCCGGCGGCGGCGCGCGCCGCGCGGGCAGAGGCTGCGGCGTTGGCGGCGAGCACATGATCGGGCGCATCGGCTGAAACGCGGATCGGCGGCGCGGATGTCTTGCCTGATAGCGCGTCGATCGAGGAGGCCGCAGTCTTCGCCGGAGCGACGGCCGCGCTCGCGCCGTCCGCCGCATGGCTTGCGGCAGCGGATGACGCCGCGTTCGGGGGGCTGGCGATGTCGATCGCAGACTGTGAGGATGCTTCCGCACCTTGGCCCGCGCCGGATGCCGCGTCTTTCGACGCTGGCTCGACCGCCGCCGGCGAAGCGGCATCGGCGGAAACTTGCGCGGTGCTGTCCGCGGCGCTCGCGGCTGCGGAACCCGTCGCAGATGTGTCCGCTGGGACCGCCGCCGTGCTCGAGGCGCCGGCTGCGACCGTCATCGATTCGATCTTCGAGGTCGCGGACGATTGCGGCGCTGCCGCGGCCGCCGCGGGTGCGCTTGCGGCGGCCTGCCCGGCAGCGGCGCTCTCGGCAGTGGCGCTCTCGGCAGTGGCCGAGCTGGACGCGGCGGCGCCCACGGCTGTGGCGCCCACGGCTGCGGCGAGCCCGGGTGTCGTGCTCGGCGCCGATGCGCTCGCGACGGCTGTCGTGCCCGGCGCCGATGCGCTCGCGACGGCCGCCGCGCCTGCCGGAGATGCACTCGTCGTGACCGGTGGTG
>Ga0182030_10015880_pt1 | contig 14718 bp, 11 predicted proteins | sample 812S3MmetaG_FD_121299 | JGI IMG/M metagenome (GOLD analysis project Ga0182030, IMG submission 121299) | Permafrost microbial communities from Stordalen Mire, Sweden - 812S3M metaG (Illumina Assembly) | ecosystem: Environmental > Terrestrial > Soil > Wetlands > Permafrost | place: Sweden... | reverse complement strand
GATAACAGTGACAATCTCATCCCACCCATTCCCGCAAAAGACGCGGGAATGGATGGGGCACACGAACAGTATTTAGTTGCCGGATCTATAATTCGGTTGGATTTTTGAATGAGTTAAAGCTTTTTTCAAGCGGAGTCTCTACGCGGTAAGCCGTTCGAGCTGGTCGGGCATGACGATGGTCAGGCTGGAGCCCTTGATGGTAATCCACTGGTCTCGGCGGAACTGGTTGAGCAGCCGGGTGACGGTCTCTCGGGAGGTGCCAGCCATATTGGCAATCTCCTCGTGAGTGAGGGCCATGGTGAAGCGAATCTCCGGCTTTCCGTTGGCCGACGAGCGGCCCCAGTCGAGCAACAGGCGGGCCAGGCGTCCGGCTGCGGAGCCGGAGAGCGCCAGACGTTTGGCATCGTGGAATACGGTCAGATATTCGCCGGAGAGGGACTGCGCCGCGTGCATGCTGGCGATGCCGTGACGGCCGAGAAAGTCGACAAACTCCTGTTTACGCACCGTTTTTACCTGGCAGGGCTCGATGGCCTCAGCGCTGACCTCGTGGGGCACATTGGCCAGCACGGCGCTCAGACCCATCACGTCGCCGGGGCCGGCGATCTTTAGGATCATAGTCTTGCCGTCGCGGGAGGTGGAAGATATCTTGATCTGGCCGTAGCAGACGACAAAGACGTTGCGCGCCGGGTCGCCTTCAGAAAACAGCTTCGCCCCCCGGGCATGACTCATCATGATCCCGATCTTGTCGTATTCCTGTAAGGCCTCGGGTGTGAGATTACAGAACATTCGCAGATGGCGATGCTCGCAATTCAAACAATCTTCCGGGGGGTGATGGGGATGAAATGATGCCATACGTTAGCCGTTGGGCCAACTGAAGTATAACGCACTTCCCTGCGGCAAGGCAGGGATCATCCCTCAATTTCCGTTGTGGCCCGGAAAGGCGGCGGCAGGGATTCTTTTGAGCCTTCTTTCGCGGCTTTCTCGCGGCTTTCTCGCGGCTAGGCCACCGCCGCTCCCGAGTGGTGATGCCGCGTCCTTGTTACACGGTTGAGACTGCAAGCGTAGTAGGCGCGGCAGACCTCGCGGGCCAATTCCTCCAACAAATGCATCCGCATAATCGGATAACTCTGAAATACCTGGTTCAGGGTCTCGATGGGCAACAGGAGCACCGACCCCGAAGATTGCGCGTTCAAAGTGTAGGTATGCTGGCCGCTCCCCAGGACGGCCGCCAACTCGACCAAATCTCCAGGGCTGGCCTGCCCCAGCATCATGAGCATATTCAAACACTCCGTCTTGCGCAGGAACCGGCCGGAGACGATCAGATAAAGCCCTTTGCAGGTCTCCGCCTGGCGAAAAACCGCCTCCCCTGTCTTGAAATCGATCATTTGGGCTGAAGCCTTGAGCAGCGTCTCAACCGCCGGAGGACAATCCAGCAGATACGCCAGGGAATGGGTTGCAACGGCATCCATTTGCCTGGAAATTGCCTCTAGTCGCATGGTTAAATCTCCCTTTGCTTCCGCCTGATCTCCGGTTCAGTCGAGCGTGTCGGGTACCATCCACCTGTCGGTTGCTGAGGCAGACAGATACCGTTCAGCGGATTTGCGATCAACCAATCTCCCGATGAGACATCTTGCTTCAAAATGCGGCAAACCCAGAGAAACAGATCGAAAAGACGAGCTGGTATGGGATGAGACGGCTGCTCCTCCCTCCATGCTTCTTCACGCAATCAAGACGCACACGAACTCTTTGCGTTTCCTGCGCAATCCAGTTTCATGCTCTTTGGATACTGAGTGTGCGCCTCTCGCCAAGACTGCGGCAGTGACCCCATTCACCCCGTACTGTGATTCGGGTCACAGGAGATGATCGTCGATTGAGTGGTTTTCACTCTATGCGCATGGGTTCGCAGGACAAAGTGTGAATGCGAGTGTGGATGTGCGCGTGAACAGTGAAAGTATGTCCCCTGTAAATGCGGGGATTCACACTCACACTCACACTTTTCACACTCACACTGCCCCCTAAATAAGACCGAACGGTTGGACCAATCGCTCTACGCCGTCGTGTTGGCGCAGAACTCGGCAAAGGCGCGGGTCAGCTCGTCGGCGACCTGCTGGGGGGTAAATGCCTCGATCTGGTCGCGCTGCATGAGGTAGATCGGCTTGCCGTCGCGCAGGATGGCGATGGCCGGGGAGGTGGGCGGATGGGGGCTGAAGTAGCTGCGAGCGCGTTGGGTGGCTTCGGTGTCCTGACCGGCAAAGACGGTGATCATGCGGCTGGGCAGGTTGGCGGGTTTCTTGAGCGCCAGTCGCAGTCCGGGGCGCATTCGGGCCGCCGCGTTGTCGCAGATCGCGTTGACCACCAGCATGGTCGTGCCCGGCAGGGCCAGGGCCGCGTCCACGTCCCGGGCGCTTCGGGCTTCCTTGAATCCAACGCGCACCAGTTGCTCACGCATAGGAATGATTAACGACTCAGGGTACATTTTCGCCTCCAGCAAGGGGAAGTTGCCGGTGAAGATTCTGCCTTCCAATATTCTATCGGTAAATCCAATGATGTAGCCTTAATTTGATGATCCTTACGGAAAACAAGCCGCTAGCGCCTTTTACCACCTTCGGCATCGGCGGCCCTGCGCGCTGGTTTGTGGAAGCGCGAAGCGAGGACGAGATTGCGCAGGCTGCCGCGTGGGCCGAAGAGCGCGGAGTGAGGCTTTTTGTACTGGGCGGAGGCAGCAACCTGCTGATCTCCGACGCCGGATTCGATGGGCTGGTGCTGCGTGTCGGCTTACTGGGCATTGTTGCCTCAGAGGCGCCCGATGAGGCTGAGAGCTCGATCGATGCGGGCCGGGTTATCTATCAGGCCGCCGCCGGAGAGGATTGGGAGCACTTCGTGCAGCGGGCCATCGAGGATCATTGCGCCGGAGTAGAGTGCCTGGCCGGCATTCCCGGCACGGTGGGTGGAACTCCGGTGCAGAATGTGGGCGCTTATGGACAGGAAGTGGCCTCGGCCATCGAGCGGGTGCGGGCTTTCGACCTCGTCGAGCGCCGATTTGTCGAGTTCAACGACGCGGAGTGCGGCTTTGGCTACCGGCGGAGCCGCTTCAACTCGATGGACCGCGAACGCTTTATCGTGACCCGCGTGGACTTCGGGCTCACCCTCGGCGGCGCGCCGTCGTTGCGTTATGCGGAACTGCAACGGGCGATTCTGGAGGGCGGAGCGAAGGGCGTAGATCTCAACGTTGCCGAAGTGGCGGCGGCGGTTCGCCTCCTGCGCCGGTCCAAGGGAATGTTGATCGTCGAGGGCGACCCCGACTGCCGGAGCGCAGGCAGCTTCTTCAAGAATCCGGTGATGAGCGGGGCCGAGGTACGGCGCATTGCCGAGAAGAGTGGACTAGAGCCGCCCTGCTATTTGGTTGAAGCTGGCGCGGATAAGCCAGTTCTGTTCAAAGTACCTGCGGCATGGCTGATCGAGCAGGCCGGCTTCAACAAGGGCTACGCATTGGGCGCCGCGGCAGTCTCCTCACGGCATACGCTGGCGCTGGTCAATCGCGGCGATCGAGATGGGAAGGGCGGAGCGAGCGCGGCCGAGGTTCGGGCATTGGCCAATCGGATCGTAGCGCGAGTCGAGGATCGATTCGGCATTCGGCTGGAGACGGAACCGGTGATGGTGGGGTTCTGATCAAGTTTCGTAAGGTGCTGCCATCGACTCACGCCGGATCGATTTGCAAAAGCCGCTCGCACACGCTTGCGCACCAGCATCTCGTGCGAATCTTCGAGGCGCGTGGCCCGCTCATCAACCTGACACTCTGGCAAGCCGGACGCCCCCGGCTCTGGCTTACTGGATCTGGGATCGCTTCCGCGCTCGCCGCGCCTCCATTCGCTGTACAATCCCTAAATGAGCCGTAGAACCAGCCCCGCGCCCGGCAGTCCCGCATCCGGCGCTGATTTCGCGCATCCAATACCCACGGGAGCCCCATGACCACAAAGCCAGAAGCGCGCAAACTGCCCATGATGCCCATTCGGGACATGGTGATCTTTCCCTATATGATGACCCCCTTTGTGGTGGGCCGCGAGTCGAGCGTGCGCGCTCTCGAGGAGGCGCTCGCGGGCGACCACAAGATCTTTCTTGCCACCCAGCACGATGCCTCGGTCGATGAACCCAAGGCCAAGGAGATATACCAGGTCGGGTGCATCTGCACCATTGTGCAGAGCGTCAAGATGCCCGATGGCAATATCAAGGTTCTCGTCGAGGGCGTCGAGCGCGCCAAATCCATCGAGGTCAACGATCACGACGGATTTTTCGTGGCCACCGTGCGCGTCGGTAAAAAGAAGTTCGATATGACCCCGGCGATCGAGCAGCTCATGCCCCGCGTGACCTCGCTCTTCGAGCAGTACGTGAAGCTGCAGCAGTCGCTCAACTACGAGACGGTTATCGCCACCGTGCGCATGGACGAACCGGCCAAGCTCTCCGACACCATCGCCGCCAACCTGCAGTTGGGTATCGAAGAGAAGCAGGAACTGCTGGCCCTCTTCGATCCGGCGGTGCGGCTGGCGCGCATCGCCGATCTGCTGGATATCGAGATTGAAAAGCTCGACCTCGACCGCAATATCCAGTCGCGCGTAAAGCGGCAGATGGAGCGCGCGCAGAAAGAGTACTACCTCAACGAGAAGATCAAGGCCATTCAAAAGGAATTGGGCCGCGGCGAGAAGAGCGAGTTCGACGAGCTGCGCAAGAAGATCGAGGTCTCCGGAATGCCCAAGGAAGTCCTCGACAAGGCGATCCAGGAGCTCAAGAAGCTTGAAGCCATGCCGCCGATGTCGGCCGAATCGACCGTCAGCCGCAACTATATCGACTGGCTGCTGGCCGTGCCGTGGAAGAAGCGCTCGAAGGAGACCCGCTCCATCGACTACGCCGAAAAGGTCCTCAATACCGACCACTACGGATTGGAAAAGATCAAGGAGCGCATTCTCGAATTCCTCGCCGTCCGCCAGTTGGTGAAAAATCCCAAGGGCTCGATCCTCTGCTTCGTCGGACCTCCGGGCGTGGGCAAGACCTCGCTGGGAATGTCGATCGCCAAGGCCACGGGCCGCAAGTTTGTGCGGCTCTCGCTGGGCGGCATCCGCGACGAGGCCGAGATTCGCGGCCACCGCCGCACCTACATCGGAGCCATGCCGGGCCAGATTATTCAGCACATGAAGCGGGCCGGAACCCGCAATCCCGTCTTCCTGCTCGACGAAGTCGACAAGATGGCCTCGGACTTCCGCGGCGACCCCGCCTCGGCGCTGCTTGAAGTGCTCGACCCGGAGCAGAATACGACCTTTCAGGATCACTACCTCGACGTGGACTACGATCTCTCGCAGGTTCTCTTCGTGGCCACCGCCAACGTGCTGCACACGGTTCCGGCCGCGCTGCAGGACCGCATGGAGGTGCTCCGCCTGCAAGGCTATACCGAGCAGGAAAAGCTGGAGATCGCCCGCCAGTACCTGGTCAAAAAACAGCGCGAACAGACCGGCCTGAGCGAGAAGAATATCGTCTTCGAGGACGACGCGATCCTCGAGATCATCCGCTACTATACGCGCGAGGCCGGGGTGCGCAACCTGGAGCGGGAGATCGGAAACCTTTGCCGAAAAGTCGCTCGCAAGGTCGTCAAAAGCGGCGCCAAACACAAAGAAGAATTGACCGCCGCCAACATTCACGAATTCCTCGGCGTGGCCAAATTCCGCGACTCCGAAGTGCACGAAAGAAGCGAAGTGGGCCTGGTGACCGGGCTGGCCTGGACCGAGGTGGGCGGCAGCATCCTCACCACCGAGGTGCAGGTGCTGGACGGCAAGGGCAAGCTCACCATCACCGGCCAACTGGGCGACGTGATGCAGGAGTCGGCGCAGGCCGCGCTCAGCTACATCCGGGGCAAGGCGCATGTGCTGGGGTTGACCCGCGAGTTTTATCGCAATGTGGACCTGCATCTGCACGTGCCCGAGGGCGCGATTCCCAAGGACGGACCTTCGGCCGGTATTACGATGGCCACGGCTATGGCCAGCGCCTTGGCCAAGATTCCGGTGCGGCGCGATATTGCCATGACCGGCGAGATCACGCTGCGCGGCAAGGTGCTGGCCATCGGCGGGCTCAAAGAGAAATTACTGGCCGCGCTGCGCGCCGGCATCTTCGAGATCATCCTGCCCCGCGCCAACGAGAAGGATATCGCCGAGCTGCCGGACAATATCAAGAAGTCGATGAAGCTGCATTTTGTGGATCAGATGGACGAGGTGCTGACGCTGGCTCTGGAACGTCCGCTGCCCACGCCTCTGCCCGAGGAAGCCGAAGTGCTGGCTTTGGTGAAGCCGGGGGAGATCACCGCCAATTTGCCCGCGCCGCAGTAGGGTTCGCATCAAGAGAAATGCCCCAGATCTCAAAATCGAGACCTGGGGCGCCGAGGGATCTCGGACAGGGCACTTTATCCCAGCAAGGAGAATCGGGATGAGATGTCGTTATTTTTTTGCGCTTGCTTTCATCGCACTGGCAATCGCCGCCGCTGCGCAGACCGCTGGACCGGCCCCGCGCTTCGATTCATGGAAGATCATCGGACCGGGCGGCGGCGGAACGATGATTGGCCCCACCATCAGCCCCCACGATCCCGCTCTCGTTGTCGAGCACTGCGATATGACGGGGAACTACATTACCCAGGATGGCGGCCAGTCGTGGCGGAACTTCAATCTGCGCGCCGGGATGCTGACCTTCGCTTTCGACCCTGGGAATCCCCAACGAATCTATGCCGGAGGCGAGGCTTTGTGGCGCTCGGACGACACGGGCCGCAGTTGGCGCATGATCTTTCCCAACCCGGCCAAGAAGACCGTCGAGCATCAGAATGGCGACCATAGCGACTACGCGTTGACCTCCAACGACGGGAATTACATCACCGGGCTGGAGATTCGCCAGATCGTTGTCGATCCGAAGGATTCGAAGATCGTGCATATTGCGTTTTCCGATCCGAAGTACGGAGGGACGACGCTGCTGGTCTCCAAAGATAGCGGAACCTCCTTCCACTATGAGCATGAGCTTCAGTCCGACAGGATTCTTCTTCTTGCTTATATCGGCGGAGAACGGCTGGCTATTGGCACGCTGGGCGTGTACCTGGGGAGAAAAGAAACGGCCAAGCCAATCGCCGGACCGGGCGCGCAGATTGCCTATGCCAGCATCGGCGAAGCACAGGGAACGACGTACCTGTTTGCGACGACAAATCAGGGAGAGCTCTTCGTCAGTGAAGACCGGGGCGTCAGTTGGCAGAAAAGAACGCCGGCGCTGGGGCAGCAATCGGGGAGCTTTGGGGCCGTGGCCGCGGCGCCCGGCAACGGGCAGATCGCGTACCTCGGCTTCCGCGCTCTCAACCTCGGCGCAGGACCTGAGAACCTCTACAACGGCATTGCCAAGACCGTGGATGCAGGCAAGAGCTGGACGATCGTCTTCCGCGAATCGACCAAGGCCGCAGGCAATCTCGATGCTTCATGGATTGAAGAACGCGCGACAGGTATCGATTGGGAGGGCGGCAAAAGCGTCATCTTCGACGCTCCCTACAGCCTCGGCGTAGCCCCCGGCAACCCCGACATCTGCTACGCCACGGACCTCTTTCGGACCTATCGGACTTCGGATGGAGGAAAGAGCTGGACGCAGGTCAACTCGGTGCGCGCGGCCGGCGACCGCTGGACGACCCGGGGGCTCGACGTCACCACCAATTACGGCGTGCAGTTCGATCCCTTCGACGCGAAGCATATTTTCATCGACTACACCGACATTGGAGCCTTTGACAGCACGGATGCCGGCCAGAGCTGGGAATCGGCGACCAACGGGGTTCCCGAGGTGTGGCGGAATACCACTTACTGGCTGGCATTCGATCCTGAGGTGAAGGGCCTGATATGGGGCGCGTTCAGCGGCAAACACGATCTGCCCCGGCCCAAGATGTTCCGCAGCGAAGGAGCTTTGAGCACCTATCGCGGCGGCATCGGCGTATCGACCGATGGCGGGCGGCACTGGACCCCTTCAAATACCGGCATGGAAGAGACGGCATTCACGCACGTGCTGCTCGACCCCGCGAGTCCGGTTGGGCAGCGCACCCTCTACGCCTCCGGGTTTGGCATGGGCGTGTATAAATCGACGGACAACGGAAAAACCTGGCAATTGAAGAATGATGGCATTCGCGAGATCGACCCCTTTGCCTGGCGCATCGTGCGCGGCAACGACGGCGCGCTTTTCCTGATTGTCGCCCGCCACAACGAAGGCCGCTACGGCGATACGCACGGAAGCGGCGCGCTCTACAAATCCATCGATGGGGCCGAGCACTGGACGAAATTGAATCTTCCCAAGGACGTCAATGGACCAAGCGGGCTCGCGCTCGATCCCAGGGACAATCGCCGCATCTACCTCACTGCCTGGGGGCAGGAACAGGAAGGAGTGGACGCGGGAGGCGGAGTGTTTCTATCGACCGACGGAGGCCAGAGCTGGAAGAGCGCCTTCAACCAGTCGCAGCACGTTTACGATGTGACGATCGATGCGAAGGCTCCAGATACGCTCTATATCTGCGGATTCGATGCGGCCGCCTACCGCTCGACCGACGCCGGCCTTCATTGGACACGCATTCAGGGCTACAACTTCAAGTGGGGCCACCGGGTGATTGTGGACCCCGACGACGCCGCAAAGATTTACATCACCACCTATGGCGGAAGCGTATGGCATGGGCCGGCGGCCGGCGATCCAAGCGCGGCGGAGGATATCGTGAACCCCATCCCTGTTGCCCAGTAGTCCATCGGCAAGCTCCGCGGCGCCTGTAATGAATACTCTTCGAACCGGTCTCATAAACCATCGGCATTGAGTCACGGATTGCATGAGCCCCGCGTTGTTCGCGGGTCTCACAGTCGGAGAAATGGAGTCTAAGCTATTGATGAGACCGGTTGTCCTGTACTCTCATAACAGACGGTAGCTTTCGGCTTCCAGGTCTCACGAGCGAGACTTGAGACGCCCAGATTTTTCACGATATAGAGCATTTCTCCTGTTGCTGTATAGGGGACTTGTATCCCACCCTAGCCGCAAAAACAAGAGCGCGGCGAGGGTGGGGCACCCATGACTCTCTACACCTTTAGGAGAAAGACTATAGCTTGCTGACTGATTGACCGACTGGCTTAAACGATGCGCTATACGACACAATTTCTGCTTTCGGCCTTGGCGGCAGAGCAATTCCCTGCCCCGGATGTGCCGGAGATTGCCTTCCTGGGCCGCTCGAATGTGGGCAAATCCAGCCTGCTGAATACGCTGACGGGAGAAAAGGCCGCACGCGTCTCACAAACTCCTGGACGCACCCGGGCCATCAACTTCTTTGCGCTTTTAGATCAGAGCCAGCGGCGTAGGCTGGTCTTTGCCGATCTCCCCGGCTATGGCTACGCGAAGATCTCGAAGTCGATTTCGGCGGGCTGGCCGGCCTTCATCGAGCCTTACCTGGCCATTCGCTCGACCCTCAGGCTGTGTGTTTGCCTGGTGGACTCGAATGTGCCCGCGCAAGAGAGCGACCGGCAACTGATCGATTGGCTCAAAGCCGAGGGCCGCGACTTTGCGGTGGTCGCAACCAAGATCGACCGGCTGAGCGGCAATGAGCGCACGCGCAACCTCCTAGCCCTGAAAAAGGGCCTGGAAATGGACGAAGTGCTGCCGATCTCCGCCAAGACCGGTTATGGCATTAAGGAACTCTGGGCGCGAATCGAGTTAGCAGGCCAGCCAGTCAGCTAGGTCTCTGACCGCGTGATTTCGTTTGTTGAGATCGTGCTCTCCCAGGTCCCAAAAGCGGGACCTGGGGCACCCAGTCCGTCTGAATTTGTATTACTGAATCACACGGTCAAGCTACTAGCGCTACCAACTGGAGTATGGCTGCCCATCCGAGCCCGTCTCTTGCGAGCCGGAGTGGATATCGTCAATGCCGGCGTCGGTCTGGTCGATCGAGTGCAGCGAGTCGCTGGTATCGGTCACCCAGGAGTCCTTGACGTGCGTCATCGGGTCAATGGGAATCTCCCTCAGGTAGCCGTCCTGGATCAGGTCGTCGAGCGTTTGCGGGGCTTTCTGCTTATCCATCGTATAGGAGTCGATGGCCGCCCGCAGTACGTGCAGGTCTTCCTTCAGCACCGCTTCGCGGGCCTGCTTGATGGCGCCGATAAAACTGGGTATCGCCACCACGGCCAGTACACCGATAATGGCCATCACGATCATCAGTTCGATCAGCGTAAAGCCCCCGGATTGTTTTTGTATCCTGCGCACTGAAACCTCTTGGCTGCCGTAATCGCGCGCTCGAAAAGCATCCCTCAGGGGCTAAACAGGCTGCGGAAAAAGGGCAAATGACCGGCGAATTCTTCTGAAAACTTCCCTCAGGGGCTAAAGCCCACATTGATTTCAGGCTACTTACGGCACGACTAAAGTCGTGCCCTTTCAAAACAAAAAGTTTTTCCGCAGCCTGTAAAGCCCTGCAGTGATTTTATTGCGCTTGGGGCACGACTGAAGTCGTGCCCTGTTACAAAGCTGAGCGATCCGCATGCTGTAAAACCCGGGCTGATTCTGCCCGATTTATGCCGGGGCTAAAGTCCCAGCCTACCAGTCTGAGTACTTGGTTCCGTCCAAGCCCGTGCCCGTGGATTTGGTATATACATCGAAGACGCTCTGCCCGCCATAGGAATCCGACTTGGGATCGTCCTGCATCGAGCGCAACCCCCACTCCGCCTGCCCGGTCATCGGGTCGATCGGGATGCGGCGTAGAAACTTCACCTTCTTGGTCTGCACGTCAACGCCTTTGACCAGCGTTTCCAAATCGGGCGGATAATTCTGGCTGTCCACCTTGGTTTGGAAGGCGCCCTTGTCGGCGGCATCCTTGTAGTGGTCGATGGCATCCCGCATCTGCCACAGATCGTAACGAAGTTCGCGCTCCTTGACCCTTTTGACCTGAAAACGCGCGACCGGCACCGCGCCCGCGGCCAGAATCGACAGAATGGCCACGGTCACCATCAACTCAACCAGCGTCAGGCCTCGCTGCCCAGGACGGCCGATCCGGATTGGCCGGGCTTCATTCATCGATACGGGTCTCCCAAAGAACAGGGCGGTAAAGGTTCTGGTTTCCCACCCTAGCCGAAAATCCGGGTCCCCAGCACACGAACTTTGCGTGCTGGGGTGGAAATACAAAAACGCGGCGAGGGTGGGGCGCCCAAGGGCTCGGCGAGAATAGCAAAAACCTCATCGACGCCGCTCCTACTGCACTTGAATCGTTGTCCGCGCGCCCCGGGCAGGCACCGTCTGCTGGGCGCTGTTGATTGCCGATGGATGGGTAATGGAAATCTCGCTCGCGCCCGCAGCCCCGGCATGAAAGCTAAGGATGCAGACCACACCCGAACCGCTCACCCCGGCTGCTCCCGGCGGACGCGCCACATTGAGCGTAATGAGCCCCTTTGGTTGGTCGCGGTGCACCACGGCCAAGGCCTGGCCATCGCGGCTCAGCAAGTCGCCGCCTTCGACATTGACCAGCGAAAGTTTGGCTGGATCGTAGGAAATCTGCAAGGGAACCGACGTAATATCCACTGCGCCGCTGAGCACAACTGGGAGCCTGAAGGCCGCGCCGGAAGCCACCGGAGCAGCCAGCGGTGTGAACGCAAAGCTGGCACCCTCGACCTGCGGCGGTGTGGTTACAGGCTTGACGCCGGCCGCCGCAGCCGTTCCCGTTGCATCGGCGGCGGCATTCATTTGCGCCAATGCGGCAGGAGCCGCTGCCGCCGCGCTCTGGTTGGGAAGCGTTCCCAATTGAGAGTGCGCAGCCGGAAGCGCCGCCGGAAGCGCATTCGAGCCCGGAGTCGTAACGGAATTTGAACCGCTTCTATCGACCTGCGCATGATGCAGTTCGATCGAGGTGCCAGTGCCGGTATCAATAGCGCGCAAATTTGCCGGTCCAACATCCTGCGAACGCACAATATGCGGAATCACCAGGAAGACAATCTCATCCTCCTGAATCTGATGATCCTTGGAGCCAAAAAGATATTTGAGACCGGGAATCGAACTCAGCCCCGGAACGCCGTTCCAGCTCACCATGTCGGTTTTGTTCACCATGCCGCTCAGGACGCTGGCCTCGCCCTCGCGCAGACGGATGGTCTGCTCGCTGGTCTTCTGCGCGATGATCGGCTCGGTTACGCCGCTGATGGTCGAGGAACCGTTCTCCGAACTGTCTTCAATTTTAATTTTCAGCGTCACATCGTGGTCATGGTGAATGGTCGGCGTCATCTCGATATTGATGCCCACATCGATGTACTGAAACTGCGTATTGACCATCGAGCTGATCGCCGTTGTGGCCACGCCGGTCGAATACGATCCGGTGGCGATGGGGATGCGCTCGCCGATTTTCATCGTCGCCTTCTGCGCGTCGGTGCAGCGGATGCGGGGATTGTCCAGAATCTTGGTGTTCGAGTCGGTCAACAGCATATTGGCTTGGGCCGATCCTAGAGTCACCGCAATATCCGAGGCTTTCAGGTGCGCCAGATTGTAGAGCGTCGGGGTCGTGGCCGTCGTCGTAGTTGAACTCGTGGTGGTGGTCGTGGTCGGCGAGATCGCCACGCTGGAGCTGCTGGGCCAGCTTATGCCCAGGTTGCGCTCCCAGTTCTTGCTCACCTCGAGCACCGCAATATCCACCACCACCTCGGCCCGCGCCTTGTCCAGATCGTTGACCAGCTTGGAGGCCAGCAGCAGCTCGTCCGGCGTGCCGCGCATCACGATGGCGTTCTGGCTGGCCACGCCATAGACTTTGGCGTTGGGCAGCACGTTGCGCAGCGCCGTCTGCACGTCGTTCATATCGTTCTGCTGCCATGCGTTGGTCAGATAAAAGGTCTCGACCGCCTGCTCATCCAACTCGGTCCGCTTGGCGCGGGTGTTGGCGGCCACAAAAATCGTATTGGCTGTGACCGGACGCCAAAATGTATTGGTCAGAGTGCCCACAATGCGCAAGGCATCGAGCAGCGAGACATTGTTCAAGTCCACCTGCACTCGCTTGGCTGTATAGTCCGGATCGAAAAGAACATTCACCCCAGCGGCCTTGCCCACTGCCTGGTAGATCACCTTGGCATCTTCGGTCATGTGCAGGGTGAGCGGCTCGTTCGATACCAGCTTCAATTCGACCGGCGACTCCATCGAGTCCATCTCTTGCTGCTTGCCGGCATCGACGGGAAGGCTGGTCTCGCTCACCGGTGCTTGCTCGCCCTGCTTGAGCCTCACCCGCGCCACCTCCTGCTGCGCTGCCTCATTGCCGGGATCGATCTCGGCGGCGCGCAGAAACTCGACCAGCGCCCCCGGCAGGTCTCCGGCCGCATAGAGCTTTCGTCCCTTGGTCACATGCTGCGATGAAGCGGTGCTCCGAATGCGGTAAAACGCCGCTTTGTACCGCATCTCCTTGGGCGCCAGCGCAAAGGCCTTCTGGTAGCAAGTGAAAGCGGCATCGTAGTCCTCGCGCGCCTCGGCGCTCACGCCACGCTTGAAGTCGGAGTTGGCCGATTCGGCCCGCGCGGGCACGCTCGCCACACCAAAAACGGCCAGAAGGGCAAGAAGAGCAATCAGGAAAGCGGCTTTCGATACGACCGATCCGGAGGCGGGAAGAGGTTGAGTGCAGCGGTTCATCGAACTCCTTGGCGTCTTCACCGGCCGGCATTCCACACCGGACCACTGCGGGCTGCCTTGGCCGCCCTTCACGCACATTTTGACGCAGATCCTGACGCTATTCGCGTGCCGCTTCCTACAGCCGGCGATCTTTAACCGACGATGCCCCATTCTAACAAAGCCCCTCTCGGCAGCAGCTCAAACCTCCGCCGATGCTACGATAGTGATTCGAGGATGCTTTTCCATGGCCCGCCAAACCAGCCACGTCATCGTTCCGCCGGCTGCCTCCGGCCCGCAGAAGGCGGCCCGGCCCCGCGACCCGGTTGCCAGCGGCCAACGCGACGCCGCGCACAATCGCATGGCCAGCCACAACTACTTCCTGCTGGAAAAGTTCGAGGCCGGCGTCAGCCTGCGCGGAACGGAAGTCAAGTCGATCCGCGAGGGCAAGGCCAACCTGCGCGACTCCTATGGGCTGATCAAGGATGGCGAGGCCTTTCTGCTCAACCTTCATATCGGTCCCTACTCTCACGGCAATATCTCCAACCATGACGAAACCCGCACCCGCAAACTGCTGCTGCACCGCGAAGAAGTACGCAAGCTACTATCGAAGACGCAGATCAAAGGCCACACGCTCATCCCCACCCGGCTTTACTTCCGCAACGGGCGGGTCAAATGCGAACTGGCCGTGGCCAAGGGCAAGCAGGACTGGGATAAACGGGAGACCGAACGCAGCAGAGAAGCCGACCGGGAGGCACGCTCCGCCATCAACGCCAGCAAGCACCGCGGGGGACGGTAACGGCATATCGCTACATACCGATGTATTTGCGGAAATATCCGTTTTAAATCGGTACGACCCACACTTCGATCAGCCTTTACTGTTTCCTTCAAGCTCAACGGGCGTTTCGCAGGGGTTCTTCGCATCGCTTCGAGATTTTTTCCTCTCGATGTATGGTTTAGCTGCGAGCCACGCAAAATACAAAATCAGAGGCAGGCAGAAAATTCGCCCAATCAGGGACGGGTTGGCTGACGTCCAAATATATACCGAAAGCGCCGCGAGCAAAGGAATGCCTACGGCAT
>Ga0182030_10015879_pt1 | contig 14719 bp, 12 predicted proteins | sample 812S3MmetaG_FD_121299 | JGI IMG/M metagenome (GOLD analysis project Ga0182030, IMG submission 121299) | Permafrost microbial communities from Stordalen Mire, Sweden - 812S3M metaG (Illumina Assembly) | ecosystem: Environmental > Terrestrial > Soil > Wetlands > Permafrost | place: Sweden... | reverse complement strand
GTTGTCGGGCACGACCTCTTCGATCGTCCCTACCATCAGGTTGGCAGGAAAAAGAGAAGAAGTCTGACTCGTAACGACTGTATCCCCGATGGTGACTTTGGTGCTCCTGGGGATGGCATGGAGGGTGACAAAGTTGGGGCTGAGGCCGTCCCAGTCGATCGTACCCGTTTCACCGCCTTTTTTCAGCCTGACCACCACCTTGAACTGCGGATGCAGCATACTCATGACGATGGCAAAGTTCCTGCTGACATTGATGACTGATCCTACGATACCCTGGGGGCCGGTGACGCCCATATTGGTGCGGACGCCCTGGCCGAAGCCGCGGTGGATGGTCAGGTAATTGGCCCGGAGGGCCGTTGTATTGTTGACCACCTTCGCATCCATGATCTGGTATTTCAGGATCGATCTGCCGGAATCCGCGCGGATCGTGTCATTCATCAGCCGGCGGTTAGAGTCGGGGCCCTCATAATTTTCTTTCAGCAACTGGCGGAGCCCGAGGTTCTCTTTGACCAGGGATTCGTTGGTCTTCTTCAGCTGGAAGTAATACTCTATATTATTGTACCGCTGGTTAAACCTGCCGGTGATCTCGGTGCTGACATTCAAAAAGGCGGCTTCGTGGAATTTATTATACCGGAAGAGGAAAGAAAGGCTTATTATCTGCAACACCAGGAAGAAGAGGAAGTTAAAATGCCTTCTGATGAAGAGAAAAACGTTACGCACCGGTGTCTTGGTTTATAATCAATTGGATTGTTTACCCGATCTATCTCATAACGAACGGATATCTGTCGTAATTTTTCAATGCTATGCCGGTACCGCGGACGACGCTTTTCAGCGGATCGTCGGCGATGTGTACGGGTAACTTGATCTTTTGGCTCAGTCTTTTGTCGAGTCCCCGGAGCAAGGCGCCACCGCCGGTCAGGTAAAGACCGCGGCGATAGATATCCCCGGCCAGTTCCGGCGGGGTCGTCTCCAGGGCTTTCAGGATGGCCTCTTCTATCTTGAAGATGCTTTTATCGAGGGCTTCGGCAATTTCCTGGTAGGAGACCATGATCTGCTTGGGGATCCCTGTGACGAGGTCACGGCCGTTGACAGGGATATCATCGGGGGGATTGTCGAGGTCCTTTAATGCGGCGCCGATCTGGATCTTGATCTGCTCGGCGGTTCTTTCCCCGATCAGCAGACTGTGATAGCGGCGAAGAGCTTCCATGATATCGGCAGTGAATTCGTCCCCGGCGATCCGGATCGACTGGTCACAGACGATACCCGCGAGTGCGATGACGGTGATGCCGGTGGTACCGCCGCCGATGTCGATGATCATGTTTCCGACGGGCTCTTCCACGTCGATACCGATACCCAGTGCGGCGGCCATCGGCTCGTGGATCAGGTAAACCTCTTTGGCTCCAGCCTGCTCGGCGCTATCCCGGACGGCCCTTTTTTCTACTTCGGTGATGCTGGAAGGTATGCAGATCATCATTCTCCAACTGGGGGGGAACAGCGGCTTCTTCGGATAGATCATTTTGATCATTTCCCGGATCATGAGCTCGGCCGCGTTGAAATCCGCGATCACGCCGTCTTTCAGGGGACGGACGGTGCGGATGCTCTCATGCGTCTTTTCGTGCATCATCAGGGCGCGTTTGCCTACGGCCAGCACGTTCTTGGGATTATTACGATCCAGGGCTACGATACTCGGCTCATTGACCACTATTTCGTCGTTGTGTATAATCAGGGTATTGGCGGTACCCAGGTCCATGGCTATTTCTTGCGTAAGGAAATTGAATAATCCCATTTTGTGTATAGGTCAGATTTTAAGTTACGATCGGTGCGTCGGTCACGGCTTGCGGCCATTCCCCTGGCTCTCTTTTAATTGTCAGCAAAATTGAAGGAAATAATTTGAATTAACAAGGTGAAACCCTTGATTTACCGGATTATTTTCCACAGACCTTTATCTACCAAATTTTTTTTTCCTCCAGGGCAAAGCCTGACATCAAAACGACAAAACGTTCTCCATCGTATCCCGGGAGGGCAATAAAAAAAAGAAGGAATGGTTTTTTCTTCATCACGCGACAAAGCCCAGTCGTCTTTCCATCTCCGGGTCGAGCTGCGGCAGTCTTTTCCTTTCGATGAGAAAGCTGGTCAGTGCGGCGATCTCGCGGAAGACGTGATGGCGTTCGAGGGCAGATCCCAGGTAATCCTTGCCGGTACTGCCTCCCGTGCCGATGCGCGTGCCGATCATCCGATGGACCATGCTCATATGGCGATAGCGCCAGGTACTGAGCTGTTCGTCTATCTCCAGTAGTTGATGCAGTACCTGGAAGGGCAACTGCAGTAAGGGATATCCCCGATAGAGCATGATAAAGAGTGCCGCGCGGCAAGCGGCGGGAGAGAGGGAACGGTTGCCGGCACTGGCAGCAACGGCACCCTGAGATTGACCGGTGCTTTCTCCCGGGGTCTGTGTTGCGTCAGATAGTCGAAAGATGGTATCAAAATATTCCAGATTGCCCTTCTCCACATCGGTCAGGCTCTGCTGGTAGCGAAGCCGGTAATCCGACCAGAAGTTGCGGGAGGTCCCTGCATTGAAGAAAGGCATCCGCTCTAACCAGCCGTTCAGCAATTGAAGGAGGGAGGGCTGGCTCTCTCCTGCTTTTATCCGGTCTATCTCGGGTTGGCGGAGCTGTGACAAATAATACTGTTGCCCGAACCGGTGCTCGTATTTCAGGCCTAACCTGGCTTCCAGCAGCTTGAATTGCCAGCTCTGGAATCCCGAGGCCGGGCGAAGCTTATCGCGGAAGTCCAGGAAATCCATCGGCGTCATGGTCTCCATGATATCGATCTGGTGTACCAGCACTTTCAGAATGGTGGCGCAACGGGATAGCCGGTGGACGATGGTCTGCAGTTCGGGCGAATTGTCATTGAGGGCAGGTTGTCCCAGGATGCCGATGACGGATTCCGTCTCGAACAGCAGCTGGTGGAACCAGAGTTCGTAAGCCTGGTGAATGACGATAAAAAGCATTTCATCATGGGCCGGCTGTCCCAGCCTGTCGCTTTCCGGGTGTTGGGCTTCCAGGATCTTGTCCAGTTCGAGATAGTCGCTGTAATGCATAATGTGTGTTTATAGGAACTCGTAGCCGATATCCCGCCGGTAATAGATGCCATCATAATCGATCTTTTCGAGGACATCTCTGGATTTGTCGACCGCTTCGTACACGGTCTCCGCAAAGGAGGTGACGCAGAGTACCCGGCCACCGTTGGTGAGGATAGCGTCCTTTTCCGCCCGGGTGCCGGCGTGAAAGATGAGGGTGTCGCCGGTCAGCGGCTGATCGAGGCCGGTGATGGGCAGGCCTTTTTCATAGCTGCCGGGATAACCGCCACTGACGGCTACAATAGTGCAGGCGGTGCGATGATCGGTTTGTATCTCCCATTCATTCAACCGCTGCTCCGCGACAGCCGTAAACAACTCTACCAGGTCATTTTTCAGCCGTGGCATCACTACCTCCGTCTCGGGATCGCCCATCCGGCAGTTGTATTCTATCACATAAGGGTCTTCCCCTACTTTTATCACCCCGATAAAAACGAATCCCCTGTAATCAATCTTGTCTGCCGAAAGTCCGTTGATAGTAGGGATGATGATCCGTTGGGTGATCTTGTCCATGAAGACGGCATCGGCAAAGGGTACAGGGCTGACGGCGCCCATGCCCCCGGTATTTGGTCCTTTATCGCCTTCGCGCACCCGCTTGTAGTCCTTCGCCGGCGGCAGGGTGAGGAAATGCCGGCCGTCCGTCAGCACGAATACAGACAGCTCGATGCCTGTAAGGAATTCTTCCACGACTACTGTATTTCCGGCTTCACCGAATTTATGCCCCTGCAGGATCAATTCGAATTCGGCCACCGCCTCCACATGGTTCTGGCAGATCATCACTCCCTTACCGGCCGCCAGGCCGTCGGCCTTGAGAACGATGGGCAGGGAATGCTGCTGAAGATAGCCGATCCCTTCCGCAAAGTTGCTGCTATTGAATTCGCGGTAAGCGGCGGTAGGGATATGGTGTCGGTCCATGAATTGCTTGGAAAAGGCCTTACTGCCCTCCAGCCTGGCCCCGGAGGCGGATGGGCCGATGACAGGGATGGGCCGAAGGGCGGGGTCTGCGGCGAAAAAATCGACAATGCCCCTGACGAGAGGTTCTTCCGGTCCCACGACCACCATCCCGATGTTTTCCGCGACGCAATATTTCCCGACGGCTTCGAAATCCAGCGGAGAAAGGTTGACATTGACGCCGCACCCGGAGGTGCCGGCATTGCCGGGGGCAATGAACAAGGCCGAACAAAGGGGGCTTTGAGCCAGTTTCCATGCCAGGGCATGCTCTCTTCCACCAGAGCCTAAGAGTAAAATTTTCATATATAGATGTCAAATAAGCGGACCATGGGTCCTGGGTTGGCGCTAATCAGGCCCCGAAATTCGAATTTCAGGAGCATATTGAGAAAAAGAATTTAGAAGCGGCCATTATCCGGGTGGAGGTTGTAATGATAAATCCTTATTTTAGGTGCTAATTTTTAAAACGCATGAGTCTAGCCACCACTAGTAAAGGCCGTCATCCACGGGCCCTGTATGTTCTCTTTTTGACGGAAATGTGGGAGCGCTTCGCGTATTATTTATTAGCCGGTATCCTGCTGCTGTACCTGAAGGACGGCAAGCAATTCACCCCGGAGAGGGCTGCGGATGTGACAGGTACTTTTCTTGCGCTGATCTGGCTGCCGCTCTTTATCGGCGGGATGATCGCCGACCGGTATTTAGGCTATATCAAATCCATTTTCATCGGCGGCAGCCTGCTGGCGGCAGGTTATCTGGGGCTGATCCTGCCGGGAGATACGGCGATGTTTGTCTCCCTGGGCCTGATCATCTGCGGAAATGGCTTTTTCAAACCCAACATCAGCACCCTGCTGGGCAATATCTATAATAGGGAAGACCTCAAGCCCCTCAAGGACAATGCCTATAATATCTTTTATATGGGCATCAACATCGGTGCGCTGATCTGCAATTTTGTGGCGGCCTACCTGCGCAACAAATACGGCTGGGGCTACGCCTTTGGTGCGGCAGGCATCGGGATGATCATCGGCCTGATCAATTTCGGGTCCAATTTGAAGCACATCAAAGTAGGAGATATCCGGCGGGAGCCGCTAAAGGAGGACATGAACCTGTCGCAGATCCTGCTGTATGTATTTGTACCGGGAATCATTGCGGCAATAATTGGCTTCTATCTGCCTGGCAAGCTGTTCCACACGACCTTTATGGGCAGTCCGTCCAGTGACGCTTTTGTATTCGCGTGTATCCCGGTGATCGCCTTTTTCCTGTCGATCTGGGCAAAAGCCAGGGGGGAGGACAAGAAGGGCATCGGCGCATTGCTCTTCATCTTTATGGTATCCGTTATTTTCTGGGCTATTTATTATCAGAATTTCACGGCTTACACCCTGTGGGCCGAGCAACATACTGACCGGACGATATCCACGCCTATCGTTGAAAAAGGCGCTGACTTCATGGGACAGCTGCAGAAAGTGAATACCACGCCGCGTAAGGTTACCCTGGTGAATGACTATCTCGTTCCCGTCAAGGATGACAGCGGCAATCTCCGCACCACCCTGGGTCCGGATCCTTATTTCAATAACATCCCCAAGGCGGAACGGCCGGCGCCGGGCCAGAACGTCAAGCTGGTCAACACGGAAATCTTCGAGTCCATCGGCCCATTTTTCATTGTCACACTGACGCCCCTGCTGGTGGCCTTGTTCCAATTCCTGCGAAAAAGGAAAAGAGAGCCGAGCACGGCCAGCAAATTCGGCATTGCGCTGCTTCTGTCGGGGCTTTCTTCCATCGTGATGCTGTTTGCCGTGCTGTCGGTTCCATCCATTTATCAATTCAAGGTCTCGCCGGGCTGGCTTTGGGGGACTTATTTCGTCATCACGGCTGCGGAGATCTTTTTAAGCCCGATCGGGCTGTCCCTTGTATCCAAGCTGGCGCCGGCGCGATTGACCTCCTTATTGATGGGGGGCTGGTTCCTGACCATGTCGCTGGGCAGCAAGGTGGCGGGCCTGATGACCAGCAGCTGGGACAAATTTCCCGACAAACGGGTCTATTTTATCATCTGGTTTGTTGCCGCAGTGATTGGCAGCGCGCTGATCTTTAGCCGGATCCGGTCGCTCAATAATATATTACGTGCAAAGACAGGAGAAGCATAAATTCAAAGACGGGCGAAGCATCATTATTCAGGCCCGGGCATCGATGGATGCCGGGCTCCATTAACCAAAATTACTCCCATGGCTTCAAAGCAATTCCAGCCTTTTGTCCCTGCAGAAACGGAGATGAAAGAGTTCACGTTCAAGGCCGTGCTGATGGGCAGCATCTTCGGCATCCTGTTCGGCGCCTCCACTGTGTACCTGGCCCTGAAGGCGGGATTGACTGTTTCGGCCTCCATTCCCATTGCCGTGCTGGCCATTACACTGGGACGCCGGTTGTTCAAAACGACCATCCTGGAGAACAATATCATTCAAACGACAGGCAGTGCGAGCGAAAGCATCGCTGCGGGCGTCGTCTTCACCTTACCGGGATTTCTTTTCCTGTCCACGGCCGAAGCCGGAAATTATTTTAATTACGCCGTCATTTTTATCCTGGCTATTTTCGGCGGGATGCTGGGAACGTTGCTGATGATCCCCTTGCGCCGGTCGCTGATCGTCAAGGAACATGAAACCCTTCCCTATCCGGAAGGCACAGCCTGCGCCTCCGTACTGAAGGCAGGAGAGAAGGGAGGGGATTTTGCCAAAGCGGCTTTCCAGGGGCTGGGCATTGCCTTTGTCTATGCGCTGGGCCAGAAGCTGTTCAGGGTGATAGCGGAGACGCCTTTATTCGACACGGTGAAAAGCAAATCCCTAAATCGCATTTTCCCTTCCGCGCAGCTTTCTGCCGACATTACACCGGAATACATGGGCGTAGGCTATATCATCGGGCCGAAGATAGCGGGTGTTTTGGTCGCGGGCAGCGTCATGAGCTGGTTTGTCCTGCATCCCCTGCTGGCCTCGCTGATGAATCCTACGATGATTGCGCAGCAGCAGGTAAAGCTGGGCTTTTTGAAGGATGTCGGGACAGCCGGCGGTTATGGGGGATGGGACCCTGTGACCCGGAGCTTCGCCGACCCGGCCACTGCCATCTACCGGGCCTATATCCGGCTGATCGGCGCCGGTGCCGTCGCCATGGGCGGGTTGATCACGCTGATCAAAACGATCCCTACCATTATCGCTTCCTTCAGGGAAAGCATCGGATCGGTGAAAGAGGCCGGCAAGGACAGCAGGATAAGGACCGACCGCGATCTCAGCATCAAAGTCGTCGCCTTTGGAAGTATTGCGCTGGTGGTGCTGATCGGATGCCTCAGCATCATTCCCGGCGACTCTTTCTTCAACCGGCTGCTAATCGGACTACTTATTCTGGTATTCGGGGCTTTCTTTGTGACGGTCGCCAGCCGGATCGTAGGCATCATAGGGTCTTCCAACAGCCCCGTATCGGGCATGACCATCGCCACTGTGATGGGTACCTGCCTGACCTTTCTGGCCGTAGGATGGAGCGGCAAATTATATGAGCCCATGGCCCTGGTTGTGGGCGGGATGGTGTGCATTGCCGCCAGCAATGCCGGCGGTACTTCACAGGACCTGAAGACGGGCTACCTGGTGGGCGCCACCCCCCGCTATCAGCAGCTGGCCTTGTTTATCGGCGTGATCGTCTCAGCCATCGCCGTCGGTTTCACGATCAAGATCCTCGATATGCCCAGCCCGGACCAGGTGGCGCATGGCATCAAACATGCGATCGGCAGCACCTATACGGCTCCGCAAGCCACCCTGATGGCTACCCTGATCAAGGGCATCCTCTCCCGGAACCTGGACTGGAACTTTGTGCTGGTCGGCGCTTTCCTTGCGTTGGTGATGGAGTTGTGCGGCGTGCGGTCATTAAGCTTTGCCATCGGCGTCTATCTTCCGTTGTCCACCACCCTGCCCATCTTCCTGGGCGGCGTTATTCGCGGAGTAGTGGACAGTGTCAAAAAGAGAAGAGGCGAGGCAGTGGCCGAAGGCGGAGAGGACCTGGAGAGAGGCAATTTATTTGCCACCGGTCTGGTGGCGGGCGGGGCGCTGATGGGCGTCATCTTTGCCTTTCTGCATATTCCGGCTGCGATGGTGACCTTCCTGGAGCGGCTCAGTGTCGAAAATGCGATGAAAGCTGGGTTGGGAGAGACGGGGTATTACCTGCTGGGCGTCCTATTTTTTGCGATCATGGGGTGGCTGTTGTACCGTGCGGGGGTGGCCAAATCGAAGCCACTGACCGTTTAATCAGCGCACGATCTAACTCATCTTGAACGGAACGATCATTTCAAAAACGGGGATATTCACTTCGAAGGTCTTCTTATTGTGGAGGTTCTCCATGGTATATGTGCCGTACATCTTTCCCATTTCCGTCCGCAGATTGCAACCGCTGACGTACTGATATCTCTCGCCGGGCTGCAGGATGGGTTGTACCCCGACGACACCTTCTCCTTCCACTTCGCGGTAGCTGCCATTGCTGTCGAAGATATGCCAGTGACGGCGCTGTAGTTTAACGGCAAAACCGTTGTGATTTTCGATGGTGATCCGGTAGGCAAACATATATTCCCCCGAGATTGGGTTGGAATAGTCTGGTTGGTAAAAGGTCTCTACACTGACCTCCATGCCCTCTGAGATCTTGTTTGCCATCTTAACCAAATTTTCCTAAAGTTAATCAAAATAGGCTAAAATGGGGCTAATTTTACGGCTAATTATGAAGATAGCAATCGCAAAGGGGGATGGAATAGGCCCCGAAATCATGGATGCCGTACTGGGTATCTTCCATGCAGGAAAAGTTCCGTTGGAGTATGAAACGGTAGACATGGGTAAGTGGGTATTCGACAAAGGATTTTCCAATGGCATGACACCGGAGGCCCAAATGACCATCGAGGACCTGGGCCTTTTGTTCAAGGGGCCCATGGAGACGCCCAAGGGAAAGGGAGTCAAGAGTGTGAATGTTACTGCCCGTAAGACGTGGAACACCTATGCCAACAAACGCGTCTTCCAGACCCTTCACGGAGTAGACACCGTATTCTCCAAAGCCGGTATTCCCATCGATATCACCATTGTACGGGAGAATATCGAGGACACCTACGGGGGCATCGAGCATATGCTGACGCAGGACGTGGCGTTGAGCCGCCGATTCATTACCCGGCCAGGCAGTCTGCAGGTGATCAAGTATGCCTTCGAAATGGCCAAGAAAAAGGGTGCACGGCGGATCACCTGCGGTCACAAGGCCAATATTATGAAGCTTACTGATGGACTCTTTCTGGAATGTTTTCAGGAGGTGGCCAAAGAATACCCTGAATTAAAGTCGGATGACATCATCGTGGATGACCTGGCGATGAAGCTGGTGGTGCGGCCACAGGAATTCGATGTGGTCGTGCTGACCAATCTGCAGGGGGATATCATCTCCGACCTCTGTGCCGGGCTGGTGGGTGGACTGGGATTCGCTCCATCTGCGAACATCGGCGATCATATTGCCATTTTCGAAGCTGTGCATGGTACGGCGCCCGACATCGCCGGTAAAAACATCGCCAACCCCACAGCCTTATTGCTGAGCGGCATCCAGATGCTGCGCCACCTGGGGCTGATGGAAAACGCGGCAATCATCGAGAACGCCTTATTATATACCCTGGAGCAGGGCGTCCACACCGGGGATTTCGGTGACAAGCAGATTCCGGCCCTCAATACCACAGATTTTGCCGCAGCCATCATCGGCAATTTCGGCCAGACGCCGGAGCACATGGCCAGGCCCATCCTTCCGAATATGCCGGTCACCCAGACGGCGTTCAAGCTGTCACGTAATGAAATGATGGTGACGGAAGAAACCCAGAAAGAAACCATCGTCGGGGTGGACCTTTTCATCGAGAGTTCGGAGCAGCCGGCATATATAGCCAAAAAATGCCAGCGTCATGCCGGGGCAATATTCAACATGGTCAATATCAGCAACCGCGGTACGCAGGTCTGGCCGACGGGATCGGTGTACACCAACCTGGTGAACCAATACAATGTCCGGTTTGAAAGCCTCGACGGCTCACCGCTGAACCAGCAGGATGTGCTGGGACTATATGTAAGCCTTAGTGGTGACTTTAAGATCTGTTCGTCGGAGCTGTTGAACCTGCTGGGGGATAAAAGGGCGTATTCTTTGGCGCAGGGGCAATAGGCGGCTAGATCCGTTTGGTGGCGGCATAGCCGTTCTTCAACAGCCATTGCGTTATTTTGTCCCGCTGATCGCCCTGGACAATGATCTCGCCGTCCTTGACCGAGCCTCCGGTACCGCAATAGGTCTTTAATTTCCGGCCCAGGTCTTCCAGGTCGCTGACCGGGCCTGAAAACCCTTCCACGAGGGTGACGGCCTTTCCCGACCGGTGTTTGGTGTCCAGGCGAACTTTCAATCGCTGTTGTTTGGGAAGGAGCGTTTCTTCCGGCGCGCTGTCCTCTTCCGGACGGAAATCCGGATCGGTGGAATAGACGATGCCGTTGCTGTTGCTCTTCTTTTTGCTCATGTTGGGTGATTTATATGTGCAGTTAGACGGTGACGGCCTTGAGGCTTAAGTCCAGGCTCCTGGCCTGGTGGATCAATGCGCCGACGCTGACATAGTCCACCCCGGTACGGGCATAATCCTCGATATTGCCGAGATGGATGCCGCCACTGGCTTCCGTCTCGAAGCGTTCGCCAATCAGATGAAGGGCTTCGGACAACTGGCGCGGGGTAAAATTATCCAGCATAATACGGTCGACCATGCCGATGGCCAATACCCTGCGCACCTCATCCAGGGAACGGGTCTCCACTTCTATTTTCAGCTGGGGTTTATGTGCCTGGCGGTAGGCGCTGGCCTTTTCGATGGCCGCTTCCACGCTGCCGGCATAGTCGATGTGATTATCCTTCAGCAACATCATGTCATAGAGGCCGAAACGATGGTTCAGGCCACCGCCGATACGGACCGCCTCCTTTTCCAGCAGCCGGAAGTTAGGGGTCGTCTTGCGGGTGTCGAGGATGCGGGTCTTGTATTTCTGCAGCCGGTCGACATATTGCCGGGTGAGGGTGGCAATGCCACTCATCCGCTGCATGCAGTTCAGGATGAGCCGTTCGCATTGCAGGATGGTGTAGACGGTGGCCTCCGCGATAAAAGCTTCTTCGCCGTCGCGCATCACGTCGCCGTCCTGTTTGTAGGCGGTGAAGGAAGCCGTCGGTTCTTTGATCTTCAGTATCCTTTCGGCAATTTCCATTCCGGCGAGGATGCCATTCTGCTTGATATGCAGAACGGCCTTACCACGGGCATCCGGGGGGATACAAGATAAGGTGGTATGGTCGCCGTCACCAATATCTTCCTGTAGTGCGTTCAACACGAGGAGTTGCAGTTGCTCGTCAAACTTAGACATGGAGCAAAAATATGGAAAAAAGAGAGCGGGAAAATCTTTATCGATCGAACTGGAACCTCAATTCCTCCAACACCAGTTTATCGCCTTTCAGTTTGGTGAAAAGAGTAGTGCGATAATCTCCGTTGCGGGTCTGAAGCACCCCTATACAGTATTCCGATGTGCCGTTGGACACCCATTTTTTGACGAGAAAGTTGCGTACGCCATTGGTGGAGAAGAAGTCCCTGATGATCATTTCAGCCTGTATCTTGCTGTAAGTATCGCTTTTTTGCGGAAGGGCTATATCCACCCTGCTGTCCAGGTACCGGCCTAATTCACCGGCATTACCCAGTCGGATGGCGTAAGCAATATCATCATTAGTATATGTAGGGCGGAAAGAAAGCAGCACAAGTGTAAAGATCAACATCGACATCCCCAGTACGCTTTTCATATAATAAGAATATTAGTCGCCTCGCTTAATCCCAAATCTATGCCAAACTGTTATCCCGCATTAAAATACCACTAAGTGGGGATGAGGCCCTCTTGGCCAAAGGCATTTATGACCTACCTTTGCCGCGCCAAACATAATTAAAAGCGATCCTTTTATGTCAAATCAAAAGAGAGTCATCCTTGTCATCATGGATGGTTGGGGGCTCGGCCAACGCACGTCTTCGGATGCCATCCAACATGCCAACGTCCCTTTTGTCAGCTCCCTGTATGCGCAGTACCCTAATACCACCCTGGTCACCTATGGTGAAGAAGTAGGGTTGCCGGAAGGCCAGATGGGCAATTCCGAAGTAGGCCACCTGAACCTGGGCGCCGGGCGGATCGTCAACCAGGAGCTGCAACGGATCAACGTAGCCGTCCGCGACGGGTCCTTCTCCCGCAATCCAGTGCTGCTGGCAGCGATCCGTGGGGCCCGGGCGGCAGGAAAGCCCCTGCACCTGCTGGGGCTGGTCAGCGATGGCGGCGTGCATTCTCATACCCGTCACCTGAAAGCCATTGTGGATACCTGCGTGCAGGAGGGACTTAAGGAGGTATATATCCATGCTTTTACGGACGGCAGGGATACTGATCCGAAGAGCGGGTTGGGCTATATCACCGATCTGCAGGAACACCTGAATAAAACAACCGGTAAAATAGCCACTGTGAGCGGCCGGTATTTTGCGATGGACCGGGACAAACGCTGGGAGCGGGTCCGGCTGGCCTATGACGCCATGGTCCGGGGAAAGGGTGAGGCAGCGACCGATGCCCTCGCGGCGGTAGAGCAATCCTATGCAGCCGGTGTCACCGATGAGTTCATCAAACCTACAGTCATCATCGGATCGGACCAGCAACCCCTGGCCGTCATCCGCGACGGAGACTATGCCCTTTGCTTCAACTTCCGCACAGACCGTTGCCGGGAGATCTCCGAGGTCCTGACACAGCAGGATATTCCTGACCAGGATATGCATCGGCTGTCCCTCCATTATACGACCATGACGCAATATGACCAGCGTTTCAAGGGGGTCAACGTTGTCTTCGAAAATGACGACCTGAAGAACACGCTGGGCGAGATCATTGCCGGCAGCGGGCTCAGGCAGATCCGGATCGCAGAAACGGAAAAGTATCCTCACGTCAGTTTTTTCTTCAGCGGCGGCCGGGAAACCCCTTTCGAAGGTGAGCATCGGATCATGGTCCCTTCACCCAAGGTAGCGACTTATGACCTGCAGCCCGAGATGAGCGCGGTTGAACTGACCGACGCCATTGTCCCCGAGATCCGCAACCAAACGGCGGATTTCATCTGTCTGAATTTCGCCAACACCGATATGGTCGGGCATACCGGCGTCTGGCAAGCGGCTATCAAAGCCGCCGAGACCGTCGACCGGTGTGTGGAAAGAGTAGTCGGCGCGGCGCTGGACAGCGGCTATACCGTCTTTTTAACGGCCGATCACGGAAATGCAGACTTTATGATCAATGAGGATGGCAGCCCGAATACCGCCCATACGATGAACCCGGTACCTTTCTTTATCATCGACAAGCACTGGAAAGGGGGCATCCGGTCCGGCAAACTGGGCGATTTGGCGCCTACGATCCTGACTATGATGGGGTTAGCTATACCGCAGGAGATGACGGGGGAAATACTTACGAGGTAGTCATTTTTTTGTTGCCATGCAGCTTTACTTCGTTAAAATTGTCTAAATTACAGGGCAACCAATGCGGTTAGAGTATGACCGAAGAAGCCATCTTACAAGGCTGTTTGAAAAATGTGGCCACTGCCCAACGCGAGCTGTACAACCGGTACAGCCCGAAAATGTTGGCAGTATGCTACCGGTTCGCCCACAACAGGGAGGATGCCGAAGATATGCTGCAGGAAGGGTTTATCAAGGTATTTTCCCAGATACACACCTTTCAGAACAAGGGTGCATTTGAGGGTTGGATCAGGCGGATCATCGTTCATACCTGTATCAACAACCTGAAAAAGAACAAGCGCTTCAACGAAAGCCTGGATATCATGCATGCGCATGGCGTCCAGGTGCGTGAAGAAAGTGTACCGTCCATCGTACAGGCCAAGCAGATAGTGGAATGTATCCGGATCCTGCCGATCGGATATCGCACTGTCCTCAACCTGTATGCGATAGAAGGGTATTCTCACAAGGAAATAGCCGATATGCTGGATATCGAAGAGAGCACGAGCCGTTCGCAATATACCAGGGCCAAGCAGATGTTGGAAGACATCCTAATCAGAAAGAAGATCCTGCCGAAGCCAAGAGAGAAATCAGAGTGGTTGTTTGCTGTCCGCTAGCTAAATCCATATCTATGAAAGCGTCCCTAAAACTGATTGACAAATGAAGGAAAGCAATTTCTATAGTGATGATTTTGAGCAACTGATCAGGGGAAAGACAGAGCAATACAAAATGTACCCTTCCGAAAATGTTTGGAAGGGTGTCCATAGTTCTTTACATACTAAGCGGAAATGGTTCATTGGCAGCATGGCTTTATTGGTGACCGGCATCCTTTACTTTTCCGGTAAGGAACTGATAGCACCTTCGGCCCATGCCGCCATCGCCCACAGGGCAACCGGCGCTGCCGGCGCCACTGCAGATCTTACTGCTGCAGACCCCACCACGGCAGATCCTGCGAAGACAAACCCGGCCGAAGACATTCCGCATTCCTCTTTCGTTACTTTACGGCCCAATAATACCACCGGTACTTCCATCCGGCGTATCGGTTCGTCCGGGGGTTCGTCCGGGGGTTCGTCCGGGGGTTCGTC
>Ga0182030_10015877_pt1 | contig 14721 bp, 11 predicted proteins | sample 812S3MmetaG_FD_121299 | JGI IMG/M metagenome (GOLD analysis project Ga0182030, IMG submission 121299) | Permafrost microbial communities from Stordalen Mire, Sweden - 812S3M metaG (Illumina Assembly) | ecosystem: Environmental > Terrestrial > Soil > Wetlands > Permafrost | place: Sweden... | reverse complement strand
TAATTACCGAAGTGCAACCGCAGATCCTTCGACTCACCACCCCAAACTGAAAAGCGTTTGGGGCCCCGTTCGCTCAGGATGACACATCGTTTTATGTCATGGACTTTAGGGACACCACACTAGATGGACTTACTGAAGGCGGACCTGCATGGACATGCCGGGCTTGAGCAGCGGCGACGGGTGGACGACTTCGCCGACCACCTGCACGCTGCCGCTGGCCGGGTCAATGACGGGACTAACGCGCAGCACGCGGCCGGGCTGATGGAGATCGGGGTAGTCGGGGGTTGTGAAGGCGAGTGCGGCGCCCTTGGAGAAGCCGGCCATGGCGGATTCAGGCACGGTGAAGAGAACGCGTAATGGAGATTCAGCAGTGATCCAGAAGAGCACGTCGCCCGTCTTGACCTGCTGCGCGGTGCGTGCAGTGCTGCGGCCCACAATGCCGGAGAAGGGCGCGACGATGCGCGACTGATCGAGCTGGATCTGCGCGGCGCTCAAGTTCGCTTCGGCTTCAGCTTCATCGCTCTTTGATTTGGCGACTTCGGCGATGGTTTCGTCGAGCTTGTATTTGACGTGCTCCCAGTTCTCCGCGGAGATGATCTTGTCGGCCAGCATCTGGTCGGCGCGGCGCAGGTCGGCTTTGGCAGACTGCTCCTCGGCTTCCCAGTTCGCGATCTGGGCCTTGGCGGAGGTGATGCGGGCGCGCTGGGCGTCGCTGGCGGCGCGCATGGCGCGGTCGTCGAGCGTGGCTAAGACTTGGCCGGCTTTCACGCGGTCGCCGATCTGGACGGCAACGGCGGCGATGCGGCCATCGCGCTCGACAGCAATGTCGGCTTGTTGGTCAGCGACGAGGGGGCCGGTGGTTGTGAAGGCTGTTGCGTCGGTGGTATGGGACTCGGGTGCGGGCGGAGCGGGAGCTGGGGTTGACGCTGCGGAGACAGGCTCGGGCGTGGCGACGGATTGAGGGTGGGAATCGCAGCCGGTGTTGAAGAATAGGGCAGCGGCGGAAAACAAAGTGATAGAAACGACCCGGAAGGGGTTCGTAGCTTTCCCGCCCATGCGCCAGAACGAAGGCGCAGGGACGGGGCACGGAGCGTCTGCGGCCGGATCAAGGGGTTTTCGTGCGGCTGCGCCGAATGTTTTGCACATCTTATTCATGTTCACCAGCCAATCCAGTTCCACACGGTTTGCCACAGCCATAGGGCGGGGGCGCGTAGCAGCACGTAGCCTGCGGGGCGCCAGCCGATGAAGATCTTGGCTTGGCCGCTCATGCCGGCACGGAGCGTGGCGTCGGCGTTTGCGACGGGCACTTCCACGGTAAAGGTGCGGTCGCCATCGCCGGCCACGGCTTCAGGGCTGACTGCGGCCACGGGGCTGCGCCACGTCCGCTGCGGATAGCTGTCCAGCTTGACGGCGGCTGCCTGGCCGGGGGCGATCATGGCAGCGTCGCGCTCGGGCACAGCGATCTGAATTTCTGCGGCATCAAGGTCGAGCACCTGCGCAAAGGCCGCGCCGGCGTCGAGATGCTGACCGGCGGCGTTCTGCAGATTGGGCGTAACCACGATGCCGTTGATGGGCGAACGAAGCTGCGCGCTCTCGATGCGCGACTTTACGCGGTCAAGTTCTGCACGCAGGTACTCGGCCTGGGCGCGGTCTGCGCCGGACTGCGAGGCGTTGCGTGCCAGGTCGCTCTGCATGGCGAGCTGCGCCTGCTCATATTTCGCCTGAGCGACCGCAGCATCCGAGCGCCACTGCCAGTCGTTCATGGAGCCGAGCGGCTGGCCGGCGGTGACGTGCTGGCCTTCATGCGCGAAGACGGCTTCCACGTTGCCGTCGACCGGAGCGGCGATGGTGACCAGATGCTGCGGCGCGACGGTGGCCTCTCCTGTGACGCGCATGGGCAGAGGGCAGAAAACCAGAAAAAGCACGATGAGCGCAACGATGCCGGCGAAAGTGGCGCGACGGCTGCCGGTTGTCCGCAGCAGCGCGGCGCGGCGCTGCATCAGCGGCTCCAGCAAGCTGATGAGCGGGACCTCCCGATAGAGCAGCGCATTGCGGATGGCTACCGTGGTCTGCCCAGCGAGAATCTTGATCATCTCGGTGTGCGGCAGGTCGAGGAACTCGGCTTCGCTGCTTTCATACAGCAGCAGGCCCACGCGGCCCTGGTCGTCGGCCAGGGGCAGTGAATAAAGGCCGCGGTAGCCGGAGGCTTCAAAGTGTTTCGCGACGGCCGGAGGTAGCTCGGGGTCTGGTTCGTCGGATAGTTGCTTGAGGTGGCGCGAGTCTCCTTCGGTGGAAAGCCAGCGCATCAGCTCTTCCACGCGCTCCACTTGCAGGTCGCCCATGGGCAGGCTGGCCATGCCGGAGATGGCTTTGAGCTGCAGGCGTCCGCGGTTGTCGAGTGCGATGGCGCAGAGCTCGTACGGCAGCACGTTCTGCGGGCTGTTGACGATGATCTGCAGTAAACGATCCAGCCGTAATGTAGACGTGATCTCCGAGCTCACGCGCACCAGTGCTTCCAGGATTTCAAGCTTGCGCTCGGCCAGCAGCAGGCTGGCGTTTTTGAGCGCGCTGGAGATGGTCTCGGCCATCGATGTGAGAAAGAAGAGGTCGTCTTCGTCGAAGGGATGGCCTTCGCGATTGATGGCCTCAACGACGCCGACCTCGGCTTCATCCTGAATGAGCGGGACCAGCAGCGCGTCGTTGACCGGGGCCACGCCGCTGGCTTCGGCATAGCTCGTTTCGTTGTATGCGGCGTTGCGCAGGGCCAGGCGCTCATCTTCCGGGTTGTCGATGAGGAGCGGCTCGCCCTCTTCGGCCATGTCGGCTACGTAGCCTTCACCGGCGGCCATGGTCATGCCGGCTTCCACGGTCGCGTCTTCGCCCGCCGACGCCATCAGCCGCAGCGCGGCGCCATCGAACAGCCACAGGTGGACGGCCTGGCAGGGCAGCATGGCCATGGCCTTCACCGGGATGAGGTTCATCACGGTATCCATCTCAAGGGTGGAGTTGAGCGACTTTTCGAGATCGTAGAGCTGCGACATGCGGTGTACGGAGTCGAGCAGGTCCTGGCGGGTGCGTTCCGAATCTTCGGCGGCGACGATGGCGGGTATGGCCAGGTCCACCAACGGCGCAATCTCTTCAATCTGACTGGCGGTGAGGACGGCGCCGAAGCCCAGGATCTCTACAGCGCCGGCCAAAGATTGATCCTTGATGAGGGGAATGTAGGTAATGGAAGCGACGGAGCGGTTGACGTGGAGATGGGCGTAGTCTTCGCGGCGCAGGTTGCGGGCGTTGTAGATGTGGGTCTGGGGCTCTGCTTCGTGCAGGGGCAGAATCAGGCGGCCGGCGGGGTCGAGAGCAGCGCCGGCAGCGGAGATATCCCCGGCCACGCCGATGGCCATCCACTCCGGCTCGGCATCCTCGGAAGGAGCGGCGTAGCGGTGCAGCGCGCATGCGCAGTCCGGCAGTGCCTCGACGATGGCGGAGGCGAGAATCGCGGCCCGCGCGGGCACGTCCGGCGCTGCCAGCAGCAATGCGCCGACCTCAACAACAGCATCGTTCAAAGGAGCCATCATCCGGAAACGCGCTTGGGAACGGCGCTTTAAGTTAGAGTTTGCTTGACAATGCTTGACAAGGGGATGGGCGGTAGCGATTCTGGAGTAGCTGGAGATTAACAAGCCAGCAAATGGATGTAAAGCGAAATCTTCGAGGTCGATCGGGGCGGACGTGGATCTGGATATCAGGGAAAGCGGCAATGTCTGTACGCTGAAAATGAAGGGGCGCCTGGTCAGCGGCGAGCCTGTCAATCAGTTCGAAAACGCGTTTCAATCGGCCCTGGCCAGCGGGCACATCAACCTGATTCTCGACCTTGCGGATATGCCGTATCTGGACTCTTCCGGCATTGGCTCGATCGTGAACTCGCTGCGCATGTCGTCCAAGGCGGGCGGCAACACGAAGCTGGTGAACCCGTCAAACTTCGTGTCGAAGACGTTCAAGATGTGCGGGATTCTGGGGCTGTTCGCAGTGTACGCAACGGAAGCTGAGGCTGTGGCAGCCTGCGGGTGAGCGGCCGCAACCCGCCGTCGTGGGCACGGCACACGCGTCGCGGCCAGTGATATACTCAATCGGTCAGGCGCTCACCCGGATAGTTGTTCGGCCTGCGCCAATTCAATCCGTTTTTGAGGTACTCATGTCCGGCCATTCAAAGTGGGCCACAATCAAGCACAAGAAGGGCGCGCTCGATGCCAAGCGCGGCAAGATATTCACCCGCCTGCTCAAGGAAATCGCCGTTGCCGCCAAGGGTGGCGGCAACCCCGACACCAATGCCCGGTTGCGCACCGCGGTTCTGGCGGCCAAGTCCGAAAATATGCCGCAGGACAACATCAAGCGGGCCATCCAGCGCGGCACCGGCGAACTCGAAGGGTTGAGCTACGAAGAGATCACGTTCGAAGGCTACGGGCCGGGGGGCGTGGCGGTCATCGTTGACGTCACCACCGACAATCGCAATCGCGCGGTGAGTGAAATCCGTCATGCGTTCTCAAAGAACGGCGGCAACCTGGGTGAGAGCGGCTCGGTGCGCTTCATGTTCTCGAAGAAGGGCCTGATCGCGATCGAGAAAGACGCGGCCACCGAAGACCAGCTGATGGAGATTGTGCTGGAGCACGGCGGCGAAGACCTGAACGACGAGGGCGAAAGCTGGGAGATTACCACCGACCCGGCGTCGTACGAAGCGGTGCTCAACGCGGTCAAGGCGGCCAAGATTCCGGTCGCCATGAGTGAAGTAACACTGCTGGCATCCACCTATACGAAACTGGAAGGCGCGCCGGCCAGCCAGATGATTCGCCTGATGGAAGCTCTGGAAGATTGCGACGACACGCAGAACGTCTACTCCAACTTCGATATGGACGCCGAGCAAATGGAGCACGCGGCGGGCTGATTGTTTATCCGGGCAAGGCATGCGAAAGGCCGCCCGGATGTGGCGGCTTTTTTGCGGATGGAAGTTTTTTCCAGCAAGCCTCTGAGTGATTCGATGTTTTGAAAGGGCACGACTTCAGTCGTGCCGCACGTAGAACCCAATGAACGCGGGTTTTCGCCCCTGAGCGGACGCCCAGGACTTACCGTCCTGGATCGATGAACGATGAGCGCAACGGAAGGGAATGGAACGTTGAAGCGATTGTTGAAGTTTTCTCTGGTAGTGCTATTAGCGGCTGGGGTTGTCGCTGCTGCTGAAACGCCTAAGGATGGCACGAGTTCTTCTTCGCAGGATGGGGCACAGGTGTCGGCGATTATTTCCGGCGGGGGTATTTCTTCGCTGCCGGAGAATCCGGTCGAGCGCGTGCGCACCCACCAGAGCTGGGAGTATGGCCCGTTCGTCAACGGCGGCTGGGGATTGGGCAATCGCGACAACTTCCACTTCTTCTCCGCCGGGGTTGAAGTCGGCAAGGTCATGACGCCGGTGTTGCACGCGGGCATTTTGAGCGGGCAGTTCCAGTTCGCCGCTAACCTGATGCCTATCTGGCAGGCCTATACGCCGGCGCCGCATGAGCAGAGCTTTCTCTATCCCTGCTCCACCGGCACATGCTATTTCGTGGGGCCTGATGGCGGCGGCACTTATACCGGCGCAAGCTTTACGCCGGTGATTCTTCGCTGGAATTTCCTCAACCACTCGCGACGTTTCCAGCCTTGGTTTCAGGGGGCGGGCGGGCTGATCTACACCACGCACAAGTTTCCGCCGGATCTGCTGGTGCCCCATGGGACGGCTGGCGGCACATCTGTCTTCAACTTTTCGCCGCAGGGTGGCGGCGGCATCCACTGGTTTACTTCTGAAAAACGGTCGATTGACCTGGGAGTGAACGGGGTGCATATCTCTTCAGCTTCGCTGGGTGACCGGAACCCTGGGGTGAACGCGAGCATCCAGGTGCAGGTGGGGTATACGTTCTGGAAGTAGAGAGTCCTATTGATGTTCCGGCGTCCTGAGAAGCAGGTCCCCTTCGACAGGCTCAGGGCAGGCTTTCGGCTCCGCTGAAGTACGCTTCGCTCAGGATGACAGCTCATTGGACAGGGAAAGCAAGGACGAAAAGCAACCGCGGGTCCTTCGACTTCGTTGGGCGCGAAGAACGCGTCCAACTCCGCTCAGGATGACAGCCTTTTGGGGCGCGCTTAGAAAGAGCAGCAGATGACAGGGCCGTTGGTCGAATGCGTACCGAATTTCTCCGAGGGCAGGGATGCCCGGCGCGTCGAGGCCATTGTGGCGGCGATGTGCGTGGAGGGGGTGCGGCTGCTGGACTGGACCATGGACGAGGCGCATAACCGCTCGATCGTGACCATCGCCGGAGAACCGGCGGCGGTGCTGGAGTCGGCGATTCGCGGCGTGGGCAAGGCAGTTGACCTCATCGATCTGACGCGGCAACAGGGCGAGCATCCCCGCATCGGCGCGGCAGACGTGATTCCTTTCGTGCCCATCTCCGGCATCAAGCTGGAGCAGTGCGTGCTGCTGGCGCGGCAGGCGGGCCTGGAGATCTGGCGCCGGTTCGGCGTGCCGGTGTTTTTCTATGAGGCGGCGGCCTCGCGGCCAGACCGGGCCAACCTGGATGCGGTGCGGCAGGGCCAGTTTGAGGGTCTGCGCGAGGCCGTTAGGCGCGAGTCGTCCCGCCGGCCGGACCTGGGCGGCCCCGGACTGCACCCCACCGCCGGGGCCTGTGCCGTGGGCGCGCGCAAGTTTCTGGTCACCTATAACATCTATTTCGATTCCACAGACGTAGCCATGGTGAGGGCGATCGCCCGCGAGATCCGCGCTGCTTCCGGCGGTTTGAAGGGCGTGAAGGCAATCGGGCTGTTATCGCACGGGCGGGCGCAGCTTTCGCTGAACATTCCGGACTTCACGGCGACGCCGCTCTCGCAGGTCTATCGCAGCGTGACGGCGCTGGCCGTGCGGTACAAGGCGACGATCGCGGAAGGGGAAGTCATCGGCCTGATTCCCGAGGCGGCTTGTGAGCGGGAAAGTGAATGGATGCGTCAATTGGTCAGGTTTGACGAGCAGACCAAAGTTCTGGAACACCGGCTGGGAACGCCGCTGGCTTGGCCCGATCGGGGATAATTGCCAGCGTCCTCGGAACAGCCAGTGATGTATTTGAAATCTGCTACGCGTAAAATGGAGATGTTGCAGCGGTCGGCTGCGTCTAAGTCAATAGCGGGGGAATTCTGCAAGCAAGCAGCGTTCGCCGCAGGGACCGGCAAGCAGAGCCGGCATCCGGAGGAAGGGAATTGTTGAAGAACTCATTGAAGAGCTACTTGAAAAGTGCAGGAACGCTGTCATTTGCATGCGCGGTAGCCATGGCAGCAGGCCGCTCGGCGCAGGCGGCGCAGTTGTCCACCGATGCACGGACCGCAGTACCGCACGATGTGCAGCAGTTGGTGGTGATTGACTATCGCGCCATGCAGAACTCGCCTGCGGCCATGGACTTGCGCGGCCGCGTGATGCCGCCCGAGCTGAAGCAGTTTGACGAGGCGTTGACCAAGTCCGGGCTGAACGAGAATCACGACGTGGAGCAGCTTGCCTTCGCGCTGTTTCGGCCCGGCTCGGCGAGCGATTCGCTGGTCACCGTCGGCATTGCGCAGGGGCAGTTCCCGGTGCAGGACATCGTGGCCAACTTCCGCAAGAACAAGGTCAAGCCGACGGTGCTACGCGCCAACCGGATCTATCCGCTGGCCAAGACCGGCATGGTGCTGTGCTTTGTGGATGAGTCCACCATGGTCTTCGGGGCAAAGGATGCAGTGACCAAGGCGCTGGACGCGCGCGACGGCGTGCAGCCCAGCATGCTCACCAACAACAACATGATGGACGCGATGAAGACGGTGGACACTGCCGCGCTTTGGAGCATTCTGGACGAAAAGGGCACCAAGACCATGATGAAGCAGGTGCTGGGCGAAGCTGGTTCGGTGACCGACTTTGACACCGTGCAGAAGCGTCTGCAGGCCTCTTGGTATGGAATGGACTTCCAGCACGGTGTGAAGTTCGACCTGACCATCTCGACCGGCGACACTTTTGCCGCGGCGACGATTTCATCGCTGCTGACGGCGGCCGTGATGGTACGCAAGATGAGCGGATCCGACGCTGAAAAGCAGGCGCTTGCGGATACCAATATCGCCTCTGACTCGGGGCGCATGTCGATCCACTTTGCGGCTACCGACTCGGACTTCAGCGGGTTGCTGCACTCGCCGCTGTTCCAGAGCATGGTGCACTGAGTTCCAGCTTCTGATTGACTCCGGAAAAGACGGCTGCGGAGGGATAGGCGGATAGGCCTGATCCTTGCGCAGCTTTTCTTTTTGGGGTGAGGTCAGGCTGTTCCGGTTGACAAGGACAGTTCGCCGCCGCGCGCGTCTTCATTGCACACCTGGTTACGGCCAAGGTGCTTGGCGGTGTAGAGAGACTGGTCAGCGGATTCTACAAGGTTGACCGCATGCAGCCCGAATGCCGGCGTCAGGGTTGCGCAGCCCACGGAAACCGTCACAATGCCAAACGGGTTTCCTCGATGCGGAAGCCGGCGCATGCGCATGGCCTCGCAGATTTCGGTGGCCAGCCGCGCAGCTCCCTCACTGCCGGTGTTGGGCAAAATGACGGCGAACTCCTCGCCGCCGAAACGGGCTACCAGGTCGCCGGGCCGGGCAACGATGTCCTGCGCCGCCTCGGCCACCTGTTTCAGGCAGCTATCGCCTTTGGGGTGGCCGTAGTTGTCATTGAAGGCTTTGAACAGGTCAACGTCGATCATCAGCAGCGACAGCGGCGTGTGATCGCGCAGGCCGCGGCGCCACTCGGTGCTGAGCACCTGGTCAAAGCGCCGCCGGTTGGCCAGACCGGTCAGCGGATCGGTGGAAGCCAGTGCCTCCACCGCGCTGTAGGCGTTCTCCAGGTTCCTTTGCGCCACCTTGCGGGCGGTAATATCGCGAAAGAACCAGACGCGGCCCAGGTAGTCTCCGCTGCTGCCCTGGACTGAGGTCGAGTAGCGCTCCAGAGTTCTTCCATCTTGCAGTTGAATTTCGCATTGGTCGACAGCGGTGGGGTCGGCATAAAGTTCACGAACCCTGCTCAGGAAGCCCGGCAGATCCTGCACGCGCCGAGCGACCTCCGGCAGCAGCATCTGGTCGGGCAACGGCCCGCTCCGATCGTCAAGCGAAAGAGGGAAGCCGGTCCCGTCAATCCGCCAGATTTCGGTGAAGCGTCGATTGTAGGAGACGACGTTGCCCTCGTGATTCACCACCAGAATGCCTTCCGGCGAGACCTCGTGAATGGCGCGCAGCACCGAGTGCTGGAAGGCTCGGGCGGCGTCGGCGACCTTGCGCTCGGAGATGTCGCGGACGATGTTGAGAATCCCAATGGGCGAGCCGGTGCGGGCGTGGCGGACGACGCGCAGGCTGGCTTCCACCCAGAGATAGTCGCCGGCATAGGTGCGCACGCGGCACTCCATGGTTGCGCCCAGTGCCCCGTTGCGGAATTCGCGGATGACCTGTTTGGCGCGACCCAGGTCGTCGGGGTGCAGCAGGCTCAGGGTCGGGACTTGTGCAAATTCATGCGGCGGCCAGCCGATCAACCGCTCCACTGCGGCGGAGACATAGGAGCGATTACCGTCAAAGTCCGACAGAATGATGGCGTCGCGGGAGTTCTCCGTGACCAGCTCATGCAGGGAGACGATTCCGGCGAGGCGTTGCTCAATGGCAAGCCGGCTTTCCAGCACCACTGAAACGCTGTACAGCATGAACACGGCAGCCGCCACGAAGACCTGGAGCAGAAGTCCGCGATCTGCAATGGAAATGGGCACCGCGCCCAGAGGCCCCATCAGGTGGACTGTACACCAGCCGCCGGTGAAGGCAACAAAGAGCGAGCCGAAGGCTGCCCAGACCAGACCCAGACGCAACAGCACCATGACCAGCGCCGGGTAGATGAGAAACATGGTTGGCGCGGCTGACTGCGTGAAGACGCCTACGGTGACCGCGCCCAGAATCGCCAGGTAGATCCAGTTCTGCCGCCAGCGCCGGCCCTGATTGCGCCGGGCCCGGCTGCGGCGGCTTTGCAGAATGGCGACCAGAATCGGGCAGGTAATTGCCATTCCGATACTGTCTGACCGGAGCCAGCCAACCAGGCTCACAAGCGGCGCCTGATGCCAGCAGAGGTAGCTGATGACGGCGCCCGCGGACCCGGCGACGAAGGGGCCGCCAAATACGCCGAAGGCGAGAAAGCGCAGCAGGTAATTGCCCTGCGTAAAGCGCGGAAGCTGGGTAGATTTTCCGCGCAGGAAATGAGCGGCGAAGAGGATCTCGATCAGGTCAAGTCCATTGAAGAGCAGATTGCTGGTCCAGGATTCATGGATCAGCCAGCTGCCGAAGACCAGCCCGGCGAATCCGGCGCAAAGGTACGCGCGCCAGCGCCAGCGCGGCGCCAGCAGCAGGTAAGCCAGCAACATGCCGTTGGCGATCCAGAGCAGATTCTCCGAAGCCCCATTCTTGCCAAACAAGGAGATTGCAAAGATGGACCCTGCAATGCCGAAGAAGCAGACGGCAAGGTGCATCGCAAAGCGGGAGTTATTGCGGCGCGGCGGCTCGGATCGGGCCGCGACGCGAATCGTCCCCGCCGCCCCATCATGAGAACTCGATGCTGCAAGGTTCCCTGGCAAATCCGATCTCCTCCTGGACTTATCGGAGGTTTTCGGGAGTTGCGATAGCGGGAAAGAGAAACGCCGGAGTGTCTCAGACCGAGACAGCCACGCGGCAAGGTCGCGCCGAATCGGCGGAAATGTTCAGCGCGGAGGCGTGAGGTGCGGGTAAAACTCAGCCTTGCCGCCGGGCAGCAGCACGATCTGAAGTTGGCCCTCCTGAAGCTCGGCCACCTGCGGACCGGTGGTCTGGATCTGCTTGCCGTCCACCGAGGTGTACTGCACCTTGAGCGGGCCGCTGCCCTGGAACTGGATGCGGTAGTGGTAGTCGGCGCCGGCTTCCAGGTTGTTGTCGCCGAAGCTGGCGCTCGGGTAGTCGACTTCAAGTAGCTGGATTGCGCCGCCGGTGCGGTTTTCTACCGTAGTCTCCACGTGATAGGAGTGGCAGCCGGCAATGAAGCCGACCAGAGGCAGGCCTGCTAGCAGGAGGGCGGTCGTAGAAGCAACCTGAATGCGGCGCGGCTTCGTCATTCGGAGACTTTCTCTGGCGGGACTGGTTCGGGTGGGATCGGTTCGTGTGGGACTGGTTCAGGTGGGGCGGGTTCAGGTGGGGCGAATTCAGACGCGGCCAGCTTCTTTTCCACCCGGTCCAGCCGCTTGAGCAACTCCGGTAGGCGCTGGAAGATGGTGACGGCGCGCAGCCAGACGCGGTTGTCAAAGCCGGGCGACCCGGAGATCATTTTGCCTGCGGGAATGTCGTGGCTCACCGCGGACTGAGCGGTGAGGATGACGCCGTCGCCGACGCTGCAATGTCCAGCAACGCCGGTCTGGCCGGCGAGGATGACGTTGTTACCGATGACGGACGAGCCGGCGAGGCCGGTCTGCGCGCATATCAGGCTGTTCTCGCCGACTTTAGAGCCGTGGCCCACCTGAACCAGGTTGTCCACCTTGCTGCCGTCGCCAATCACCGTTGCGCCCACGGTGGCGCGGTCGATGCATGCATTGGCCTGCACATCGACGCGGTTTCCGAGTCGCACCGGGCCGGACTGCGGAATCTTCTCCCAATGACCGTGCTCATTGGTGGCGAAGCCGAAGCCGTCCGAGCCGATGATGGCGCCGTTCTCAAGCGTCACGTGGTCGCCGAGGATGCAGTTTTCGCGAACTACAGCATGGGCATGGGCGAACAGGTGATCGCCCGCCTGCACGCCGGGATAGAGTACAACGTGCGGCAGCAGCGTGGCGTGCATGCCGAGACGGACGTTGGCGCCGACGACGACGTAAGCGCCAATGTGGGCACCTGCGCCGATCTCCGCGGTGGGATCGATGGCTGCCGTGGGGTGGATTCCCGGCGCGTAAACCGGCGGCTGGTAGAAAAAGCCCAGGGCGCGCGAGAAGGCAAGGTAAGGGTTTTTGAGGCGCAGCGTGGGGGCGGTGATCTCAGCAAAGCCGGGATCGACCAGGACCGCGGCAGCTTTGGTGGTGCGCGCCAGGGAGGTATAGCGAGGGTTAGCCACGAAGGTGACCTCCGTCGGCCCGGCCTCCTCAATTCCTTTGACGCCAGTCACTTCCAGCTCTGCGTCGCCGTGCAGCTCCGCGCCCAGCCGGGTTGCCAATTCGCCTAACTTCATCGCATTGATTGTAGCGGAAGCAGCCAGCCGGCGGCTGAGGGAGGCTGATGGCAATGCAACCTGGCTGGACTCCGCCGGGCTCCTCAGCCGCCGTCGGTCTCAGCGCCGAACAACTCCGGCTGATCGGCGACCGGGCCACGTCCAGCTCCAGTTTTGCCGGATTTGGACCGGATCAGCCCGACGACTTCCAAAGACTGAATGGCGGCGCGCGGCACATAAATCCGCTGCGTGTTGCTGCGGGTATCGGGAGGGGTCAGCAGGACGCCGGCGCCCTCCAGCAGCGAACGGTCGTTGGCGGCCAGCCCTTCGAGCTCGTCGCCATCGGTGAGGGTCATGCGCAGCCACACCCCGGCGGCGCGGGGTCGGATGGAGAACCGTTTGTGCAGCAGTCGCTCAGGATTGTTGGCGTCTGATCCAGAAGTGGAAGGGAAGTCCTTGACATAGCAGACCCACTTGACTTGCTTCCAGGAGATCCAAAGGACCTTGCCGGTGAGGTCCAGAATCTCGAGCTCGGCGGCGTCCTGGCCGAAGCTGGCGGCGGCATAACCGGCGCACCAGTCCCGAGAGAACTTACGCACAATCACGGGTTTGCGCAGTGAGGCCATGCAAGTGGATTGTCGCACGGATGAGGCTCGCTGCGGAGCCCGATCTGCAGCGCAGCCCAGTCTTTGGCGCACGGCTGCCGGTGACTCGCAGGTGCCTTGAAAGAGCGCTTCCGGATCGCGCCGCGATCAAGCTGCATTTCAGGTGCAATGTACGCTAGCCAAGCGAAGACGTTTGTGATAATGTACTGCTTTGCTGCCTCCGCCGGCCGCAGTGTAACAGTAACAACATGAGTCACTTGGGCGCGCAGGCACGGAGCGGAAGCTGAACACGCCGGAAGCAGGAAAAACACATGCCCGATTACATTTACCTTTTGGAAAACAGGCTCTCTGCCGATCAGCAGCATGCCCTGCGGCAGTTGCGCGAGGCTGCCCGCGAGGCGGAGATGATCCTGTTTCTCACCGGCGACGCGGTCCGCGATCTGACTAGCGGCCACGCCGTGCGCGATCTTGAAGTTGCAGTTCATGGAAATGCCCTCAAGCTTAAGAAACCATTGGAACATCTTGGCGCCGCAATCTGGGGCGAGAGCGCAACCTCCCAGGCACTGTACGTCTGCTTTCCAGGGACTGTGCGCGTTGACGTGGTGAGCACACACCGGCTGGACTACACGCGTATCGACAAGCCCGTTTACCACGCCGCCTCTATCCAGGAAGACCTGCGGCGGCGAGACTTTACTGTCAACGCCATGGCCATCTCCCTAAATGAGGGATCGTTTGGCCTGCTCATGGACCCGCTCAACGGCGCTGCGGATATTGAGACGCGCTCTCTGCGGCTGGTGTCCAACTACGGTTTTCTGGAAGAACCCTCTTTGCTGGTGCGCGCCACTCGGTATATGGCAAGACTTGGCTGGGAGATGGACCCCAAGACCCTGACCCGCTATGAAAATGCCAAAGGAGAAGGCGTGATCGAGCGGCTGTCATCGGAGGCGCTGAGCCGCGAGCTGGAGCAGATTGGCCACGAGGACGACGGGCTCAAGGTGCTGCGCGCTCTCGAAGCCGAGGGCTGGATGAAGTACCTCTTTGCCCCCTGGACCTCTGCCAAGGCAGACGAGGACAAGCTGAAAGCGCTGCACGATCTGGCGGTCGAGCTGCTTGTGCACGGTGTTCATCCCGATATGTCGGCGGCGCAGATGCAGCTGCTCACGGCCAAGCTCGCCGCCAAAGACCTGGCGGCGCTCAAGAAGCTGATGCTGCGGCCCGGGTTCGTGGAAGAGTGGGACAGCCTGGACTCCATGGCTGCCAAGTTTGCCAAGGTGCTGCTCGCGAAAGACAATGCGGTTCCTTCCGCAGGCTTCAAGCTCTTCACGAGTTATGACCCAGAAGCGGTTCTCTGGCTTGGCTTTACAAGCAAGGACAAGACGGTTCTTGAGCGCTATCGTCAGTTCCTGAAGGAATGGCCTGAGGCGCGCCAGCGCATTCCGCACGCCCTGATGCAGGAGATGCGGATCACGCCGGAATTGGCGACCTATAAGGACATCGTCAAGGCGATTTTTCTGGAGCTGATCGATGGCAAGTTGACCACGCCTGAGGAGATGCGCGCGTTTCTTGAGCCGCACTCGCCGCCCGCGCCGCCGCCGCAGGTGACGGTGAAGCGGCCGCGCGCCAAGCGCGGTGAGGCCAAGGTCAAGGAGCGCACCTACGACGAGGACGAGGAGTCGGACGAGGATCTGGACGATGATGAGGAAATCGATGATCTGGGCGGCGACGATGACGAGATCGACATCAGCATGAATCTGCCCAAGGCGGACATTGAGCCGGATGGCGATGACCTTGACGCGGATAGCACGGAGGACGAGGCAGAATCCGACGCCGGGGCGGATGACGGGGACGACACAACTCCGGAGC
>Ga0182030_10015875_pt1 | contig 14724 bp, 13 predicted proteins | sample 812S3MmetaG_FD_121299 | JGI IMG/M metagenome (GOLD analysis project Ga0182030, IMG submission 121299) | Permafrost microbial communities from Stordalen Mire, Sweden - 812S3M metaG (Illumina Assembly) | ecosystem: Environmental > Terrestrial > Soil > Wetlands > Permafrost | place: Sweden... | reverse complement strand
TTCGAGATATTCGAGAGAAGTAAAAAAATATGTATCCTATCATACCGCAACAGAATTTTGTATTCTGAACTCCGATATAGTAATGTCTTTCTCATACATGTTTCTCGATTGCATATCGAAGGCTCCTGATAAAAAGGGGGATGGCGGTTAGTGGGGTAATAATGGCCCGTGCTTTTCTTTTGTCATCTCTATCTCCAGGGGAAAAAAAATCGCCCCAAAATTATGACTGCGCTGGTTTTTGATTTCAAAGCAACTCGAATTAAAAGAAACACACGTTGATCTCGAATAGTCCAAAAGCCACGGATTCTCCCTTCTCTAATACTCATACCCCTTCGATCCTTTTTTTAAAGAGCATTTTGAACCGAGAACTATGTCTTCCTCACACAATCACCAAGATGAACAGGACCATGACAGCGGCGAGGAGGAAGCTGAGATGCTTGATCCCAATGATGCAGCAGAAGAAATCATAGACGATGGCGACGCGGCCATGGATTCGGGTGACAACGAAGAGGGCGATGACCAAATCATGCAAGAAGTTCAACTGCAAAACGATTCCTCAGCACATTTCGACAAGCATCAAGATAGTATATTTTGTATAGCACAGCACCCTTTATATCCGAATATTGTGGCGACGGGAGGAAGCGAGGGAGAGGATGCTGGTGGAATTGGGTACATCTTTGACGCTACGCCTGAAGCCTCCCCTGTACTCCCAGCTTCATATCAAAGTGCGCCAAGTGAGCATGTGGAGAGGGAATCCTTAATGCCGATATTTGCTGTGGATGGACACACGGACTCAATAAACGCTCTCACATTTACGTTACCAAAAGGCGATTTCTTACTCTCTGGTGGACTTGATGGCAAATTAAGGGCGTATCAGCCAGAGGGGCAATCATGGAAGTTCTCCGGTGAAGCACAGGAGGTAGAGGAGGTCAACTGGGTAATCCCGTGTCCAAACCCCGCATTTATAAATACAGTGGCTTTGGGAGCAAATGACGGATCAGTTTGGGTCTACACAGTTGATTCATCGTCCGCGGACGCTCCTCTACAGATCGTACAATCCTATTTCTTACATACGGAATCCTGCACAGCGGGATCATGGTCCGCGGATGGCAAATTGTTGGCAACAGTCAGCGAAGATGGAAGTTTGTATGTTTGGGACGTGTTTGGGGAAGCAGCAGGTGCAGGTCTCACACAAGAAGGAGGACAAACGGTTGTGGCCTTGACCTCACTAGATCAAAGATTCGCGGTAGATGGAGGCCTTTTCAGCGTTGCTATCGCACCGAACGGAGCCTTCGTAGTTGTTGGAGGGGCTGGAGGTGCCATAAAAGTTATTGGATTGCCGCGATTGAGCAGTGGAGCTTTGGGTGCAGCTCCGGCAGGTCGTGGGGGGGCAGGTGCTGCGTCGAAAAATAAGGGTGGAAAACAAGCAGGTGGAAAAGTATCTGGTGGAGGAGCATCTGCAGGTCAGGCGGGTCAAATATTAGCGGATCTCCAAGCACAGGGCGATGGGATTGAGACACTTGCTTTCGCACCCCCGCCATTGACTCTATTAGCCGCTGGAAGTGTGGACGGGAGCATCGCATTATTTGACTCTGCACATCGATTTGCGGTCCGGCGGCATATTAAGGAAGCCCATGAGGATTACAGTGTGGTCAAGGTGGAGTTCGTAAAGAACGCCCGATCGGGAGGTTGGTTATTGACAAGTTGTGGGATGGATGGTGTTGTACGTAGATGGGACACACGAGGAGGTACTGGAATGGCCAATTCCGGATTCGTGAAGGAATGGAAGGGACATAGAGGTGACGGTGAAGGTGGTGGAGTACTGGGATTTGTGCAAGGCGATGGGTCGAGAATAGTGACAGCTGGAGATGACGGTATTTCGTTAGTCTTCGAGTCACCACTTCCATAAGTGGCGGTCATGAATGTTCCCAACTTTCTGCATTTGTTGGAGTTGTGATAGATGTGGTCTCATCAATTTGATACCCTTATGTGTGGTCTTTTGCGCTCCATCTGAACATCCTTGATTCTAAGTTAAGTTTCTAGCTGATCTTATTCGATTCTTGCCAACTGAAACCCCTTTGAGAAGTTGCGGATTTGCATACCCCGCTCGTCTATGGACGAAATGTCATGGCGAAAAGGACTCACAACTGGTATTGTAGAATGGATGCATACTTGTATTATCTCGAAACCTGTTGCATCTACTTGTGATGTATGGATTAGCTAGCCAAATTGGAGTTGGTAAATTGCTACAGCGTCTAGTAAACAGGTCCATTTGCAGGGACTCAAGCGTTCCCTATCAACCCCAGTGGGTTTGATGTCATATTTGGTAAAGTCTAATGTACCTTATTGGCTTGATGACGAGTGTGATGCGGGTGTGATATGGAACTGTAATTTTTATCTTCCTTTTTATTCACCTCTGGGATATTAGTTGCGTGAGATGTTGGATCTTCACAGTTTCCCATTCTTGGGATTGCTCTCCTTTCGCATGATTCCAATATGTGCATGAGACAACTGATATTTATCTAAAACATACTCGGAATAAGTGTATTTTCTCGTTTGTTGATGGACTGAAAGCATACCAAGTCTCGAGGAGTGTTGAAAGATACCAAGCTTCCACTGAAAATTGCCAGATGCGTTACAAAAGCACAGATTTTTGGAGGAGATAAGTTCCACCAGCTGCCGTTAAACCTTACGGAATGCGATAAATTGCAAGTTTTCCGACCTCGCACAATGTCGTCTTCATAAGGCTTAGAAGGGAATTGTTGGGTAGGAGGTCTCGAGGCATCGTCGTGGAAACACAACTGAAGCGCCTCATCAGTAATTCTTATTTCATTTTCAAGATGAATCCAGAACTACATCATCTCCATCCCTCTCGACTCTATTTGATACCTTGCATTCTCTTTGCTTTCTTTGAGCACGCTCGGACGAATGCAAAGCTGTCCAAGTTTGCTACTAGATCAGCAAGTCTTTCTCCGGAGCTATTCCAGCTGATTTAATATGGTGGTTCAGTATTCACGTGGTCTTCAACGAATTGCTTCTGACTGATGTGGCGGTTCAGACGAAAAGGCCCAAATGATAGACAATTGACCTTTCAAAATGATGACTACTTGGTGCTAACCAGAGAATACTGAATACGAGGTCACTTGAGACAGCTTCAGCAGCTCCTTTTCTCTCAGAAGAGAGAGTGTGATCTATGTTCCAGATATATCTCCGTAGCGTCAATCTCCCGAAGTCTTTCATTCGAAGGCCTAGGCTCTCTCCACGCAAACGCTGCATAGCCGATCTAAGTCTAAATCAAGTAATTTTGACGGGGAATGCGAAAGGTTTTATTGTTTTTCCACATCTCTCGGGCGTTGTACTCGGTAGGATCGTAACCCTGACTTTCCAGTTCAAGAGCCTTGTCGGAGGTAAGACACCCCAGCCTCAACCACCAAGTCTGCCTCGCGGCTGCCTAGCATTTGATTTGGGGTGTATAGATGTATCGACAATGGATTGTGAGAAAAGCTTGCGAAATTGTTTCATGTCATTTTATGTCATTTCACGATCGAAAACTCTCTGGGTGGGCCCAAAATGCGCAGCTAATTCTCCGCCACAATGTCGACATCGAATCTTGCACCTGGTGTACCATTGGAGTTCGTGGTCTCTCACTGTTCAGGAGGTCGCAGGTCTGATACTACGACGCACGACTCTCAATTTAACAGCGGGAGCGCAAATCTGCGCATCGAGGAAGACCCGCACTATCCATACCTTGGCGATATCTATGCTCGATTCAATCGACCCCCCGGTTGCTTTCTTAGCACCCAAGCCGAAAGAGTGTGAGTTTCCTCAACCGAGACGACTTCAAAGCTGGGTTTGACATTGCCGACCAGCTTTAGGGAAACTCCAGGCCCATATCTTGAGCATATCCGAAAGATATCTCGTGGCTGGCATCATCTTCGCTACTTAGAGGATTTCATGATTGTCTCAACTGTTCCTATGAGATGCAAAGAATTGACTCCAGAGCAAAGGGATGAGAGGCTCAACCGGGTCGATATCTCAGTCATCGAATATGGGACTGAGATGACCTCAAAAGACTTCAAGTCGCCAGATGCGCTCGATGGATTCCTGAATGAGGTGAAGACAGAAGCTTATAGTCCCGAGGCTCGATTAATTATTGTGCAAGATCTCTCCACTCTTATGATTGAATCACTAGGAGCAGCATTCAATATCGCCCCCGGATTTTTTAGAAGTCATGTCGGTGACTATGTCTGGCTAAATACCAGAGATCCTCAAGCCGAAATCCCGGATCTCGAAGCATTCTCTCAGAAGTCAGATTACTTCAGTACGCAATACGTTCAGCCAAGATATTTTACGACGCCGGAGTCTCTGGACCAAGCCAAGAAAGAGGCAGAGTCTTTTAATGTCCTTCGTAGAATTGACCACGACGGTAGATTCAAATCGTGGACGGATATGCCTGGGAGTGAAGTAGGATTGGTGAGAAGCAAAATTTCTTTGTGGGTTAGACCACAAAAGCCAAATACTAAAGGCTGGCTGGGTAAGACAATTTGACTACGGGAGGAATTAAAGCTGATAGGAAAACAGGAATATTACTCGTTGACCCTTCAATCACTCAGGGATTTCAACTTTGGTCTGGATACGGAAACTTTCACCCTCCACCAGATGTAGGAACTGCCGAAGGGAAGATTTCATTCCCACCTTACGAAGGATGTGTGGTTCAGGAGTTCATCTTTTGGACCCTCAATCAGGCCCGCTCTAAAGCAAATGTGATTCCTCCTTCGCCGGACCTTTTACCGCTTGCATTCTTTACTATGATCTGTGCACAGTGGGTCATGATGTGTGAATATGTAAACACTCGTCTTGGTCAGATAGAATGGGAGATTGAACTCGGACTCTCGCACTTGTACTCGCAGGACTTTGATCACACTGTCAAAGTGCTCCTTATGTGGAGGCGCAGAATGCCAATTTACCATTCTTTTGTGGAGCGCTTGATATCCAGACTCTCCGTTCGCTATAAGTCAAAAGAAGACCCGGGCCCCTTCAACTCGTGGGAAGATATCCTGATCAACCTCCGAGACATACTTCATCGGCTTGAAATCCTTCATTGTCGAGCTGATAAAATTATGGCTGTTTCTATGGCAGTTACTGCACGAGAAGAGAGTAAGAAGGCCACCAAAGAATCCCACGCTGTCACCAGGGTTAGCTATTTGGCTTTTATCTTCGTTCCACTTAGCTTTTTAACTGGATTCTTCAGCATGAGCGGAGACTTTCCGGTTAGAACGTACTGGATTTACGCTCTGACTGCATTGCCAATAAGTATCTGTGCTTTGGGCGGCTTGATTTTCGCAGGAAGGATTGGCAGATGGTTTAAGAAGATCAGAGAAGAAAGGCGACTGTGGAAGGTAGAGGAGAAATTCAAAGGAAAAGGCACGGTTTGAAGGAGTTGGATCATGGGGAAACTTTTCCGGGGAGCAATACTCTATTTTCGTAAACTAATCCTATAAGCTTCAAGTCTGTCTGTCCTTGCAATTAGTCATTAGCTCTACCACGCGTCGACTCATCAGCAATCCATCTACAGGCAGCAATCCCAGTTCTAATTTTTGCACAATGCTACCGCATGTCAAGGAAAGGCGTAAGGCAAAGGCTTCCCTGAAGGGTCATCGTGGGATTGGATTCTGGTATCATCAGCTCTCCTATTTCTTACAATATCATCCCTATGATATATCCCTGACTTAGCACTGACGGCCTTGCGCCAAGAGAAAATTTACCGTCAGCTGATAAAAATTTCTGCCCGTAGCTTTTTCTAGAATTACTACATTCTTCTTCTGTTGAGAGAGTACGTCTTAGAAGCCTTGGAATACTAAGCCGATACTAACAAAGAAAGGTCTTGTGGAATGAGAATAATGACGAGTCATAAATTAGAGGGCCACACTCTCGAGTCAGGCAAAATCATGGGGATTGGAACAGAGAAACATGGTCATCTGTTAGCAAGTCAAGAACCGAGATGTGGACGCTTTTCTTCGGTCATGCGCAAGGCTGCGTATTAGAAATTTACAAAGTGCCAATCGAAAGCGCCCAGCCCAATAGTGCAGATTATTTGATATTTCATTGGACCCTTTTAGCCTTTATTGGAGAGTGGGATGCACATCCTCGAAAACGTGATGGTTGCAGATATGCATCGTAGAAGTCAGTATAGAGAGGATTTAGGAAGCACTTACAGCAAATGGACAGCCTCATTTCTGCCTTGGTTGCCTCGGAACTCGAGAATCATTCCACGTGTCATATTCAACGCCAAAGGGTGTTTCTCCGAACTTTCTCGAATGCGCTTAATCTGTTCCAACATCCTGCAACAGGATTCGAATTCCAAGCTTTAGATATAAGTACCTGGCTTCCTCTTGAAAGTGGTTCAAATCTTCTTGAAGCTGTATCAGCGAATGATCTCTGCAATCGCAAGAATGAGGGCCGGTAATCTTCAGACACGGACCAGGAAAAGTCTTTTGCCCCAGATGTCATGATTTCGCCTTCCGACCACTCCGAGTCGGGTCACGGGTCACGGGCCCGGATCCCGACTCATGCGTTAGAGCCTGATGACAGCTTTTTTGTCTGCTTTAAATAACAATATGGGGCGGATTTGCCTCATCGCTGTCCAAAGAGCTCGAGAAAGCTCTCCTAGTTCAGACGCATACACTGGCACTGCATACCTCACAGTATACCCAAATAGCCTTCTATAAGTGTAAGGCTTGGGCAGAAAGACATGTTCAATTTTCATTCGGTGTCGAGTCGTGTATTCAAGTGGTAAGTACCGTTTGACTGGCTGTAGCATTCTACGCGAGTCAATCGCCGGCATAGTTGCGGCAGGCAAGGAAGGTGAATCGTGGTTGATAGCGGTGTGGGTTTTTTCAACCTATTGCCGAGTCTTTCGCGGCCAGGAGTGTTATGAAACTTCAAGGCGACGAGAGGGGCCTGAGAAGCTTTACCAGTAAGAGCCAAGTCATGCAACTTGTCGAGGGAATATCCCTGGATAATTGATGAAGGCAAATAACGACTTGATCTTGAGAAGTATTCCTGGGTCTTGGTCTTTTATGTATGCGCTGTCTTAGGCGTTCATTAAGTGAGGGAGCTATAGTTTGATATTGTAAATCTATGGGGCCTATTTACGGATTTTTTACTTTGCAGAATATGGCTCAATTATAAGAACTTTTCAAGTTATAGTCTAGATTTTGACACTAGGGCCGGGAGGCTTTTTATATCACTAGACTGCGAATTTGTGAGAGTTTCATTCATTTTAAGCAGGATTTCCTGGGATTTAGGATCACTTTTCGTAGATATCATGAAAGAATTTTGGGAGACCTTGGAGTTTTCATCCACGACAAGAGATGCAAAGCAACCCCATGCAGCTTGCGGTAAGTGACATGATCCCGGGGGGTATATTGAGACTACAAACGCTCGTCAGTACCTCTGTTTCGAGGGAGCGAGAACAAGTCATTACTTGGATCTGATCCTCAATGGAGTTTGTCTAGTTGACTTCAATTCCACACTGCCGGGTTGTGTACTCTTGCAGAATAGTGCTCATCTTCTATGCATAATGTCTGGGATGTGGCCGCTATTCCAGTAGTATTGTCCTGCTCGCATTTCTAAAGAAGAAAGTACATATAACTATCATAAGTATATTCATGGGGCCATTCAGTAGAGTTGGGGAATGCAACTACACCAGAGAAACGATTATAAAGAGTGGATGAATGGGTTGGAGGGTGATTGAGTGGTGTCTAATCAATTCGAAGATCGCCGATATGAAATCGAAGGAGGATTATTAAGGGGTTTGAAATTTAGAACGGAGTGGTGGAAGAATGTTCCTACAATGCAAGAACAATTATTGAATAACAATTTTCTTCCCTTTAGTTGAAAAAAGCAGCAACTAGATTTGGAACTTGTAAGTTTTGGAAGTAGATAAGCTGTGTAAGCTTTGGCTTTAGCTTTTGGGAAAACATCCTTATCTATAAATGTGGATTTCTTGAAATAAAAAACCAAGTACTTTTTAAGATTTTAGATACAAATTGATTTATTTATTGAGTCTGGTTTTATAAACTAATGACTTCGTAGGATCGTAGTGGAGAGCCCAGCTTTCAGTTCAGAAAGTGGTACTGCTGAATAATTGGAAAATATCACTATGAGCACTAATTTTAGATGCCTGAAATAATAAAAATTGTAATTTATAATGATCTGATAAGTATTTGGAAAAGACCTAATATCTGAGAGAGTAAGAATATTTGAATATCTTCAAGTTGTGTAATAGTGTAGTCTCGAAAGCTTCTAGAAGTTAGAAAAAAAATAATACTGAAGTAGTTTTGTTCTATTATAAGCTGTGAAAAGGATTGACTAGTCCTTGATGTTCTAAATGGACAAAAATGTTATTTACAACAGCGGAAGTGATGTATTGAAAATAGCGGGTCGGGCTTCGCTTACGTAATTGAGCTTTTGTTTACATCAACCTCATCTTACTACAACCAATTAAATTATTGATACAAAATGATGCTTCAATTTTTTTAAATATTAATTGAAAGTTCTGTTCGTAGAGAAATACATTTATGTCATCAGAAAACAGGACAGGTACCCATTTGGCATATATTTCCCCTATTTATTCATCTCAAAACGCGATCCTAGTTCAGTATGTGGAGTTGTTGGCAGGCAATATGATTTACTTCTCAGGAACGCTTAGCCCTTGTGAGACCGTTCTCACATGCTCTATGTGCGGTTGCTGGCCTCGGACAAGGTCCAACTTGCTCCAGACATTTATAAAACAGCGACTATGAATACTACTGCCTTCTCGGGCTCACTGGCATAACTAGGCATAGAGTTGTGTAATCTGTGGTAGGGTCCTTTCTGTGTAGTGGGAAAAATCCTCTCATTTGAATCAATACAAGTATCGCTACCTCTGCGCTGGCTGTACCACCTCAATTCAGCCAGCCAATACATCGACGTCACGTTTTTCTCGTGCCTGCAGAATTTTTTGCCTTGCTGTTGTATCTTAGTTAGCTCTTCCTTTATACTTTTCTAAGTGGAAGGTTATTTGCTAGGAACTGGAGCTTTCGAGATGCAGAAAGAGTTCCAGGTGCTCTGTATTTCTAGATGAAGTCAATTGAGCTTCGGTCCTCGTTTCACTAAGCTAATTCGATGTGACATATCGCTCAACACATCGCTGTCACCCGATATCGCAAATAATAATCGGCTTCTATAGTTACCACCTAACCCCACCAAAACTATTGGCTGTGCTCTATCAAAGGTAAATCGCCTAGCGGAGCACTACTTGCGCCAAAGATCTAGGTGTAAACAATGCATCCCGACGTACTTGAATTCTTCAGCCGAAAGTATCCCGCACCTAGTCGTTGCCCATGACGTGTAACGTAATAGTCCCAAATGAGGCGCCTGCGTGACCCACGCGCGCCTACTTGTGTTTTGAGTTACAGCGCATAAGCTCGACGTCAAAATTCCTTCTGTTACCAATTTCGTTCATCTGTTCAATTTCTTAAGTTCTAGCTCTGATTCAAGCCTTGGTGTTGGCAGAATCTCTTCACGAACTCGAAATCAGATCATATCTCATATTTCGCTTTGTAGCCGAAGAATTAAAGCCGTTATTGGGAGAGTATTTTTTGTCCACGGGTCCTGATATTGCTATCAGCCTTATCCTTATTTCTACAAGATGGGTCGGGCATCAACGGGGCGGTCGGTCATCTGAATGACGCTGGACTGTTCTCTATGCATGTACCTTCAAGTATCTTGCTGTTCTGTCGTGTACTGTAGCACTTGGTGCAATATCTTATCGCGCTGATTGACTTTATTGAGGATACCTGCTGAACAGTCCTTTAGGGGGTAGTCTCCAAGTACCTGAATGCACGCGATACCTTTTTTACTTCGTATGTCACATGTAACTAATGTGGTGTCCTGATTAACTACTACCTAGAACTGTCTGTGAGAAAGCTAAGTTGGATCATAACGCAGGCTCATTGTGAAGATGAGGACCTTTGTTTCCTTGAACGCCTGATAGGGCCGCACCGCAACACGAGAGGCAGTGGCATCACTCGCATTCCATAGGTTGATCTAGATAGAGGAGTCATATCTTATAGCTTGATTGGTCATTGATTCAGTGGTCAAATCCGCCAGTGCTGACCGGAAACGAACCACAGCCATACGTTTGAGAACCTACCTCCTCCCCTGAAACCTTGCAGTCTCGCCGAGTATCCCATTTCGATTGAGGCATCTGGAATGAATTGGTTGCCGCCAGCTACCTACGTCGCACGAGGACGCATTTGTTTCTTGAAATAATTTCAAGGACCTTGCAACAATCCCTCACCACTGGCTCACTGGCTCACAAGATATGGCCACCGCAAGGCAGCATTTCAAGTCAGCGTTACAGCTAAGCTGAGCACAGGACAATAATAAAGCCGTGGGTGGTAAACTTTATCAAGGCGACCACACTAGCGCTTTGGTGATAGACCAGGCGGGAGTTCATACGCAAGCCTTTGGGGCGGTGAAGATGTCCGAAATGAGGCCGGTTAGGGTTTGGTTACTTGGAAAAGAAGTGGTCTCAGTAGACGGGATTGGGACTCTCTTGGAGCCGACATGCCTTATGGGCTTAGACTCATCCGGCAGGTCGCTCGTCATCCCACTGAACTGAAGCAAAGAGCACTGGCCATATGGCAGCCCACACGGGTTGTATTGGGGTGGGCAATAATAACTGCTATACGCGTAGGCCAGGGAGGCAACGTATTCGGGGCGATACCACTGTATGAGAATGACATGAACATCGGTAAGGGCAGTGCAAACACTCGTATTTTGGCCAATAGCATCCTAGGGGCCAAAAGGGACGTCAAAATAAGCAGCTGTACTTCTAGAATAATGTAAGCTGAAGGATAATCAAAGAACAGCGCTGGTCCAGGGGCAAAGTTCTCTCGCTTATCGCCGCCCACGCCACTTAGAATGCCGCAAGAAGTAGAAGTTTTGCACGGCGTCAATTTTGGACACTTGATTCCAATAGTCTTCTTTGGTGAATTGAGAGCAAGAAGTACAGTACATCAGGGTTTTCTTGGCTATAAATTTGCCATCATGAGAATCTATACCGCATCTGTATATTATTGCGTCCTCGGTCTGAGCCACACTCCTCGGCCATTGCCGCTAATGGGCGGCTAAGCGACCTAATCATAGCCTGAGGCGTCTAAATCTCTTATGCGCAAAATTTTCCCTTCAAGTCACCTCCTCAAAGCGGCTCAATAATCGAAATGAAATTTCAGAGACGGAAGAAAAAGAAAGTTTAGGACAAAAGGAACGGGTAGAATCGGGAGGAAGTCTTTTGCCTCAATGGTGAGAGAACCCGAGCTTGGGCCATCCATTTTGCCGAGGAAAACTCTTTCCACGAGAACCCGTTGGGATATCTTTTTGCCGGCGTTGAGCAAGAATGGATGGAGCCACAGCAAGGCAAAAATATTACTTACTCATCAAGACTGACAAAGCTCGTGATAAAAGTACAAACAGATTAGCTCCTGGTGTAGCCGAAAGACGGGAATCATCAACGGCAGGCGCGTATAAGGCTGCAATTTTGATGCTATCAGCCGCGAGCAATCGCGATTTGTGATGTTTCATATGGAACTACTGATCTTCTTGTGGGTTGGCTGCGGATGGTGGCAGTCGTGGTGGCTGTTCTGTCCTTGGATGAGACACCTGGACTAGAAACCAGAGGCGAAGAAGACACGTTATCCACGAGACTGTCTAACAGTATTGGGGAGACCGTAAGACATACGTTCAATGGAAACCTTGGGGTCGTGAATGCCTAAGACAGCATGCCGTGGAGAAGTGCAGATGACGTGAGAGAGTAATCTTGAGAACGAGGAACTGATCACATTTGGGGCTATGCCAACCGTGAAAGCACCTACCCTTTTGGAGACGAGATAAGCTCCCTGTATAGTAAAGTCAAATAAGAAGCAGAATAGATCGAAAAGAATGGTGGTGATTATGTTCTTTCGGGCCAATCTTGGAATTTACGGAGTTCGAATCCAAGAGGTTGATGTTGGAATTGCGCTATAATATCTGAATCCAATATATGACCACGAAAAAAAAGGGGGGGAAGGGGGGCACATTGAGCAGAGATGCTTGCTTTTTCGCTCGCCCCAGATGCTACTAAGCGTGTTTAGAAATCAAAGTTTCTTTTGATTCAGTATGTAATCATGTTCCTTATGATCCAGCCCCTATAATCCTTGCGCAGCTACTCCTTTTAGTTCGAACCTTTGTAATCTTTTGTGTTCTTGTCCATCACCATCGAAATCAGCTAGAACGACCTCACGGCTTCGGCAGCTTTTGCAATCTTGCTAAGAATTGCCTGATGGCTTGGCAGAAACGCAAAATATGATCTGTTCGATGATTTTTGGGTGGACTTACCAAATTGTATGAAAACATCCACGTTTTGGAGACACGTCATTCGATCGTGGCAGAGCGTCGTCTCAACTTAAATCTTTCAAGGGAATACTGGAATAAGACCCCACTAGGGTACGTGTCCCTTTTTATGTAGTCCTGCCCCTGTAAGTTCTTTAGATCTTTAATTGCAGAAGAATTTGATACCAAATCATTAAATAAGTGCTACTTAAACACCGATCGCCTTAAGTTGTGCCTGCCGCGCCCTACACTACAGTGCTTCTTCTGCTGCGTTGTCTTTCAGGGGTGAAGAGCCCTTGACTATGAGCCAGGCATTATGGGTCTTAAAATCCCTGGAATGTATTTTATTGGCGTGTTATCGGGCGCTGGCAAGAGAAGAAAGCGTATTCCCTGTGTCCTTGGATTTAACGGCAAGTGTGCTGCTGCTGCCTTGAAAATCCAAGCCATTTCCAGCCATCTTTTATTCAATTTACATCTTTAACACACTGGAGAATTGCCTTTTTGGCTTGTGAGGATCCTGGTCTACTCGCCTTAGAAGATTATTGGCACTGAATGCGCCTGCGCGAGCGGCCTATGAGCACGGTTAATTAAGCATATCTTGCAAATTATGCTCAATTTCCATTGTGAGCTTCGATACAAGTCTGTGCGAAAGTTCACAACACTCTCAGACTTGTTCCATCATACTCAGGCACAGAAAGATTCGAAACAAGAAGGATCGCATCGCCTTGAATAGCTCAATCCGCTGGCTTGCTGGTTGGAGGATTTGCCTGAGTATTTGCGCAGAAGTTGTGGCGTAAGTGATCCTTTAACGAAATCGGGTAATATGTATCTATACTGTAAACATAGAAAATAAGCAGTGACTCTGTAATTGAATAAAGAGATTCTTAGCCCTATAGCTTATATCCCCCTCAATAATCAATCGGAAAAGGGGAATATCTGGTCCTGTGACATTTCCCCATAAACAGTGATCAGAGGCTGAAGAGTGAAGGGCTGAGAACTGTCCATCAAAGCTGAGGTAAGACAAATTCTATAATACTAATTTGATGCTTTCGGTATACCTTTCAAGAATAAGTCCCGAAACCTTACCGACGGAGCTCTATGCGCTGAAGTTATTCTTGGCGTGGCTGTGCACACCAATATACGAAGGCAGAAAGAAGGATTTATCTCACAAATAAGCAGGGCGTGTTTTATGTCTTTTAGTGAGACCAAACGAAAGTCGATGAGGCTCGGGCAATACGTGGAGTATTTATCTATGTCTGAAGAGGGGCGGAGGGGGGCTTCCTCAAGTAGTTTGCATTGGATTGGCGATTCATCTCAGGGCAGTTTGGGGGCGGAAGAACAGCATTTCAATAAGTGATTCGGCTTGCAGCAGCCTCATACTACTCCAATAATAACCATTTCAGGCCATAGCTGCACTAATAGTCACACACGCACAAAGTACATTACCTTGGGATGCCTTGCTTCGCTGATTACCATCTCTCCAAGTGTTATTAAGGCTACGGAAATGGTCGAACAGCAAAGCACTCAATGCATTGGGAGCAAATGTATACCTCTGTAACCCAAGGCGGTCACACTCTCGCAAGTTTGTTGTGCTGAATGTCTACCTACCTTATTCAATTCGTCGAAGTCTTTGTTACGACCGATGGAAGGACGTGAAATTGTTTATGCTAAGGCTGAGGCTGAACAGTGAATAGATAGTAAACATGAAGGTGTATGGACACGCTTTAAACTTGGTCCCCTGAGCTCATCGGTGAGCTCACAGAGTTGGCTAAGTTTGCCTTTGAGGCTCTGTGGCGAACGCAAAAATTGCGAACCATTCCCACTATTTGATGGATGCCCCTCCCCCCATCACGATTTCCTTCAAGAACGAAGATGCTCACTTTTCAACCGTGCCAAATCTTGAAATAATCACACAGCCATCAATTGTCCGCTGCTGTTGCGGTCATTAAAGTCCACGTTCAATAACTCATTCCCCTTCAACGCAGTAGCAGGTATCACTTCGTTGTGACTGCCATCCCGGTAATTAGCACCAAACGCCCGCTTACCTCCACCGACCAATGCTGATAGATGGGAATTTATAGCTATGTCGCAACAGCAACACGACTTTCAAGACCGATGGGTGCAGCATCAACGGCGAAATCATAAGACGACGCAATCGTGGGCCTGCATATTTTGTTTAGATCGAAGGATTTTTCTATCGGCGGAAGACCTCTATCAGCATGGGTTATCAGCACATCGGGATCAGTTTCCAAAGGAGGACAATGAAGAGGAGCTTAGGGTATTCCGATCGAGATATGAGGCTGAGTC
>Ga0182030_10015874_pt1 | contig 14724 bp, 19 predicted proteins | sample 812S3MmetaG_FD_121299 | JGI IMG/M metagenome (GOLD analysis project Ga0182030, IMG submission 121299) | Permafrost microbial communities from Stordalen Mire, Sweden - 812S3M metaG (Illumina Assembly) | ecosystem: Environmental > Terrestrial > Soil > Wetlands > Permafrost | place: Sweden... | reverse complement strand
TGTCCAACGCGTCGTGAATGCCACGCGCCATGCGGTGGTCGTGCTCTTCGCTTTGGTTGGGGGGGGGGGGGGGGAGGGGAAGCACTGGTCCAAAGGTGCCGAGGTTTTGCACATACTCCACCGATTTGCGTTGTTTTTCCTGCGAGAAGCAGTCTAGGAAAGGGCGGTGATTCTAACAAAAACAAAATGTGATCTCATTTTCATAATATTTCTCTTCCCAAGTGAAATTATCAAATACCTTAATCTGCCCTCAGAATTTCAAGGTAATGAACAAGGTTTCTGTTCCCTCATTTACCTTCACTCGACTTCTGAAAATTGTCTTGTGTTAAATAACTGCAAAAATGTAAGGGAAAAACGAGCCACCATGCTACTCAAGGTCTGAGATACCTAGCCTTGGCTTAAATGGGCTTATCGGATAACCCTACTTATGCATGTTTAGGTAGGAGATGCCGATCTTCAAGGAGCGAAATTACATTAAATCCGCTCCTCAAAATGCCTAATACAAAGTATCCAGAAAATATCACAAAAAACCTCCTGCCTAAAAGCCCAAACCCTGATTCCAGTACCATCCACCTCCCGCGTTCTCCAAGTCAACCAGCCGCGAACTCCATACTTTTCTCCAAGTCCTCATAAATACAACGAAATCTTGTCCCTCACACTTACAGACCTGCCTAACACCGACCTCTAAAACCACACCCCGCTCAATCTCAATTTGGCACAGTTGTTCTTAAATACTGTATTCCATAATACACACCGCTACTTTTGCCAACACCACCTATGTAAGTAATAGCAGCATAATCCCCGTAATTGAATGTCTGGCTGAGAAGCTAATGTCCCTCGATATCTGCAGGACAGGTTAAGGCCTTTTGCAATTGGCCAGACGGCGCCGGAAATCGAGGCTGAGTGGGTCGAATACGAAGTCGTCGCAGTTGGTTTCGTTAAAACGAGAGCTTGTGCGTGCCGGGCTTTTTGGGGCGGATAATTCAGCTTGGTTGGGCTTCGTCATGATAGTTTGCTCTCAGGAAGGAATGGGGGCTGTGTATGATGGATTGAATCTCGTAGAAGGGATGACTGGGAGAGAATTTTTAGGCTCCAGAGCTACGTTTCCAGTTTATTCTCTTAGATCTCCAAATAATGAAATTTCCTGCTTGTTTGTCCGTGGATGGAAATTGCTTTACTGAGTTTGCATTGCGAACAAACCTATGAGTTTCTTGATGTTTGATATCCTTTCATGGATGGGTGCTTCGTAATTAGATGTGTATGTTTCAATAGTTAGAAAAAGGAGGAAGATTGCATGCAGGAGAGACGACCAATTAAGTTCAAGTTACATCCTCAGCTTACTAGTTTGAACAGAGAGAGGGAGTATTACTTGAGTTGCATTGAAATAGAACCTTGTGTTCGATTAATTCAATTCAATAAACTACATGCAGGAACATACACGCATATACAGAGTCGAAAACTCGTTTGAAGCTCACCTCGGATGTATGGTCCTACCATTAGACAATTGTTCTCTACGTATGATCTCGTTTACACAGGATTTCCTTTTAATAGGATGTATTACCTTATCCAAAACTATCGTCAAGTTCATCTCTATTTACCTTCCATCTACAGAGGCCAAAGTTTGGAACTTAGAACTTGTGGAGACTTGGGACGTGTCATACACCTTAGGTGTTTTTTTCTGCGCATCTTGGCTTTATTTTCTTTTTGTGGTGGCTGATTATTTCGCAGCAAACCTTTTCCAATATCTTGACAAATGGACGTCGACATTTAATAGCTGCAATAATGTTATTGGAAGATTTACGGGCTTAGCAGAGGAATGGAGGAGTGACCTATGGCCAATATAATTTTTAAAATGTGAGAGCTGCGTTTGATGAGAAGCTGGGAGCTTTGCATTTCCTCGTAGTTGTACTAACGTGTTATGGTAGCAAGTTCGAGTAGCGGGTTGGTTTGTGGCTTCCAGGTGTGGGTTGCAAGCTTGAAGGGCGGCGAGGAAGGTATGCATTTTGCGAGTTGGTTGGTCATCCTCAGAAGACATTCATTAGCTCCTTCTTAAATTATCATCTAGATTCTCCGAGAGAGGAAATAAGCAAGAGAAATATCTTAATACTCCTCGTTCATACATCATGTTGTGCTGTATTCATTATCATACTTTCTTTTCAGGCATTGAACTTCACCCTGAGCTCATGGACATTCACTAGTTACTCGCTTTAAGCTAAGGGATAACTTCAAACTGCGATAGGTAATTGGAGCCTTAGACTAAATGTCCTACCACTTTAGTTGTCCCTCAACACAAAGGTCTTGAGCGTATGATAAGGTTTCCCTACTCTATTTATAGGCAGCGAATAGAACACAAGGACTTAAACTCACGAAGAATATCTGTAGTAGTTCTATAGAATTCCTTGGGGTCGTAAGCTAGCCGGTTGCAAAAACCTGATAGCAGACAGCATGCAGAATGGATCCGCTACGTAAGCTTTCAAAGTTCAAACAGCTGATTCGTCGACAGGAATGTAGAGGAAAATATGACATACCACAACACCTAATTCAACCTCCATTTGCGGAATCATGTAAGATGCAAAACTTCTGTACTTTGGCAACACAACTTGAAATTGTTGATGCTGAGTGGTTTCGATAGGAAAATTCGGCGCTGTTGTCAGTTTGGGTGCATTCCCCGTGACTGTGCAATTTAATCTTGCTCGTTATATCTATGCAAGGCTTGTCGTATTTATTATTCGACGAAGAGGGGGTGGCATCATGCACCACTATCACCCAGTAGTACGTGGTCCCAAAGTGGCCCTTATTTCGGGCACCGTCTGTTGGTTTTAGGATAACCTACATCTTATCCATTGTCGTGTGCGCATTCTTCCCCCCTCGTATTCAAATAAAACTCGAGGTATTGAGAGGGATATCTCCCAACGGCAATATCGATCAAATTGAGCACTGATAATCAGCGGCTCCTTCCCCTTTTCCAGACGCTAACTTGTTCGCCTATGTATTAGCGCACACCGATATTTCTATCCCACCTGGGGCCTCGTCATCCTATCTCTCGCAACAACAATTATCATCAATCATCATTAGAAGATTCAAATCATCAAGAAAGTGCGTTATCATTCAAAACTAGGTACGGCCATTACATTCTTTCGATCATGAAGCCTTATCGCGAGACAGTATGTGACAATCGGAGATGACCGACCCTTGACGATTCAAACCGTCGGCGGTGCGGGGTCCTTCATCCTGTCAAGAAAGTTACAGATATCTCTACAACAAGTTTCAAGTGATTTCTCTGCTTTCCAATCCAACTCAACCTCTGCCCTTTTGGGCATCGCAACACAAATGCCTACATCGCCGTCGCGTCGATCAACAACCCTTATGGGGATAGTTGACGACGAGACCGACTCCACAGCACCAACAACATCGAGAACAGACTGACCTCGACCAGTACCCAAGTTGTAAGTCCTGAAACCCTTTGGGAGGCGACAATTAGCAGCCGCCGCTAAAGCCGCGATGTGTCCTCGAGCCAAATCCGTCACATGAATGAAGTCACGAATGGCAGTGCCGTCAGGGGTTGGCCAATCAGTACCAAATACGTCCAATACTGCTGATAGTCCGGTAAGAACTCTCAATACCACTGGCATCAAGTTTGTAGGGACGCCGCGAGGATCCTCGCCCAAGAGTCCAGACTCATCACATCCCACTGGGTTGAAGTACCGCAGAGCGACGATAGTCCAGTTTGGATCTGCGAGTGCCAGATCCGAGAGGATGGCTTCGCACATCCATTTGGTTCGCCCGTAGGGATTTGTCAATCCAGTGCACCCTGGAAGCACCGTTTTCAACTCCCCGTCGTGATCAAGGAATGATTCGATTCGATGAGTACAGTATTCTTCCATCAGAGGTCGGCCGGAGTTGGCAAGTGACCCATACACCGTTGCTGATGATGAGAAGATGAGAGTTTTGATATTGAAGTCGTTCAAAGTTGAGCAGAATTCAATCAGTCCGGCGACGTTGTTGGCGTAGTATTTCAATGGTTCTTCAATGCTTTCAGAGACCGATTTGTAGGCTCCAAAATGTATGACCCCCAGTATTCTCGATGCCGTATGCTTGTTTCCGTCTGGTTCAGTCGACTGACCCTGCGGTATAACGTATTCGCTCAGAATGTCCCGCATTGCATTTTGGTCGCGGTAGTCCGACTCGTAGAGTCGCATCTGAGGGATTGGTTTGCATCGTGTATGATAGTGACTCTTGGCGAGTACCTCGATTCTGTCGTACACACTTCGATATGAGTTGCTGAGATTGTCGATGATGATGATGTTGTGTCCTGCCTTGAGTAGTTCGAGGCAAGTGTGACTTCCGATATAGCCTAGCCCTCCAACAACAGCAATGAAGTTCCGATCTTGTGGGATAAGATCTTCAAATGAGTCATTGAACAGCGTCGAACGTTCTGTGGATGGCGTATCAAAATCACATACGGAACTCGAATTTGAGAGCCGCGGACTGGATGCACCAGAATCTGATTGATTCTCCATCTTGAATGCCAAGAAATGTACTTTGAATTGTCAGGGGAGGTGAACGAACGAGGCAGTGCATATAATGTTGCTCTTACTTGAAGTATTAAGTTCCTCAGGTCAGAGACGTATAGGCAGATGTATACTGGACGTTGATTGGATGTTTGTTAGTAGAACATGAGAGCTTATAAGCGTGAGTACCCTGTAAAGTACCGAGCTGATTATTACCATATTTGTACATGTCTGGTGGGATCTGAGCATCGATTGGGTCACCGCACTAAGGCACGATATATCAGCTATGTCGAAGGCCTGATCTGCTTCTTTTTTTTGCATCATTTTTCTCCGTCTATCAAGTTGACACTTGCTACTCTAAAATTCATCTCCTACCTTATTACTGGTTTTAGAAAATCATCAACTTACAATCACATGAGGGCCAGTCATCCAAGAGCCAGCCGTGGATCAAAGGCCACTCACAATCGCAAATACCGACTTTGGATAGCCTTTGCGGTGATTATCGTCCTAGCGATTGTCATCCCAATCGCTATCATGTTCGGAAAGAAGAAGAAGACGACTGTGCCAAGATCCGGCGTGCTTGTACCACTCTACGTCTATCCCTCACCTGGGGCATGGGATCCATTGTACAATGCGTACGTACGCCACCAATATTTCACTTTTTCATCTCAGCTGATAACAGGCAGAATATCGGGCCATCCCAGGCTTGAATTTACCATTGTGGTCAATCCTGCGAGCGGCCCAGGAACTGGGTCTGGCCCCGACGGAAACTACACGAGGGAGATTCCACGCCTGAACGCCTTCGCTAATGTACGAACTGTTGGTTATGTGTCGACAAACTATACGAACAGAGATCTAGATTCGATCCTGGGCGACATCAGTACCTACTCTGCATGGTCTGAGAACGCCACGGCGGGAAACCTGAGCATGCATGGCATCTTCCTGGATGAGACGCCGGCAATATTCAATGATGCGAGCGCAAGTGTTCTGGAAACGATATCTACCAGCATTATGGCGTCTCCGGGGCTTGGACATCAGCCTTTGGTGAGTAATTTTTTCATTGCATGAGCATTTCTTAATTCTTCTTGCATATTTGGAAGCGGATGTTGGCATTGATAAAGCGGCACTGAGATATCAGCCCCCATCTTCAATCTTCAAAGCGGCAATGCTCCACTTTTCTCGACCCCACTAAGACCTTATGTTTCAATGCATACTAAGCCGCTTGCAGATCATCCATAATCCTGGTATGATTCCCGATATCAAGTATCTTAGCTCCTGTAATGTCACCGTTGTATTCGAAGGGGCCTACTCGACCTTCCAGACGCATTCTTATGGCGCCCCTATTTCCGTGTTCCTCGCCAACAGCACCAAGATCAATAACGCCATCTCCCGCGACAACTTCGCTGTTATTCTGCATGGCGTCCCGTCTACGCTTTCCGATGGGGATGAGAGCACGCTGGTCAATGATGCGAGGAAGATAGCAGGACAGGTCTTCATGACAGGATTGGACACAGACTACTATGCAGGCTTCTGGCAGGGATGGGACCGGTTTCTGCAGGATATGGATTGATTGGGGCTCCATCAATTGCGCGTCCAGTACTTTCTTCTCTGTCGTGTCATATCGATCTTCTCCACCTGTCTCTCGTTCGATCGTCAGCCGCACTGCCGTCCCGCCCCACAGGATGGAAGTCTCTGCATGCATCCTTTTTCTTTTCCTGTTTGACATTTCTATTTTAGCCGTGAGAGAAAGGTGGCATGAGCATTGAGCATTGAGCATTGAGCGTTAGTTAGGGTGTGCTATCAAAGAACATGTTTCACACGCCCTATATTAATTTATTCCTCATTCGCTTTTACGCATCAGGCTGCTGGTCAATCTATTTCCTAATCAATCGTGCAGCATACTGGTTTTAGTTGCAGGGCTGCTGCTTAGAGGCACTGGTTGTATCGTTGTTGGTGGGACGATGGGGTCGAGAAGCGAAATTGGGGTAACGATGTCGGATTTGGTGTGTGTTGGATGTTGTTGGGACAGGGACAGGGACGTTGGGAGTTACTTTTACCCGCACCCGTATTCACGAATGAAGGTATGCAGAAACAAGAAAACCGATACGGCAGTTGTGGAACGTGGAGCGATCAGCGGCCTCGTTCGTCTCTGGTGCCTGGTCCCTGGTCCCCTGCGGGCAGGAAAACGAAACAACGACGAGGAACCGGGATTCAGCCCAGGTGCAAGGTTCCCCAGATTTAGGCTAGCGGCTTGGCGGGAGAGAGGGTGTGCTGTAGCGATGGCGGTGCAGGCATGGTGTGGCCTGCGGGTTAATTCTGGATCAAATCGCGCGAGGCTGTGTGGCGTGGTGATCGTACATGATTGGGACGGATGGATCGTGGGTCAATACGAGGTGTGCAGCCGCAGCGCATATCGATGCAGGATGGAGATCACGCCATCCAAGAGATTATTCTCCCTTTCGCTTGTGTGAGAGAGATCTACACTGTAAGCTGGGCAGAGCTGAGAATAAACAGGAAGAATCGGGAGAAAATCACAAAAAAGAATATGAAACCATCAGGGGGAGACGGGGTTGGGTTGAGCTCAGGTGAGAGGCCGAGCGGGGAACACGAGAGGTGAGACTTGTGCGCTGGATATTTCCGCTGGTTAGACTATTGGGTGGCGGTCGCATATAAGAAGAGTAATAAGAAGAAGAAGAATAATAATAATAATTGAGGCTCGCGTTGCACATATAATATCGCCATGCCTAGCCAGGCAAGATATGCAGCTTCGCGTGGATGAGTGATCGGGGCTGTGGAGGTTGGATGTATGCCATGCGGACACGCCCTTTCTTGTTCAGTTGCGATAGGGCCGGATCGTAGTGTCAGGCACGCAATCAAAAATCGAATCGTTACCGTTTTTTTTACTCCGGCGGGCGGGAATCTCGTGGCGGGGTGACACGTTCCTGTTGAATTGAATTGAAATGAAATGAAATGAAATTGAATTATTTTCATATTTGCAGGGATGGCCCAAGGCGGGTATGATCTGATGGAGCTGTATGCATGCAGGAACGAGGATAAAAGGTGGATGTGGAGGTGGACGTGAATGATATATTTAGCCGATAGCGACAGCGTCGTGCATGGACTAGTGGGGGCGAATCAGCAACGCAGGCATGTACGCATGGTTAATTGGAAGGATCGGATTGCGAAATCCTTTTGGGGGGTTTGTTGTTGTTTTTTTTCGCCATGATGCGAAAATCGCATGTTGTGATGCGGAATTGAATGAATGGGAGTGGCAGTACAGAGTACAGGAAACACAACATCTGCATATGTCATGTACAGAGACATACGTAATCCCTCTCACAGATCTATCTATCTATATTGCACCGCATCCACAAAAGACGATGTATGTATGTATGTACTGTACATGATACATCATACCTTGGAACGTATCAGCCTTTTGGTGGATGAGGTATTGGTCATACATACAAACGTAGCTACATAGGTACATATTGCGGGGTCAGGAATGGAATCTAGATCTTAGAAAATCGAAGAAAAAGCCACGATTTTCAGGTACGCGCACCGCGGGAGATGGTGGTGGGGTCGGCATGGCACCGTATCATTGCTCAGCGCCGATCTCGATTGGGGATATGGATGGCCATGGGTAGGGCGGACCCTTCTCGGAGGTTTTCATTTTGGGCGCCGCTGGGCGTGTTGCTGCGCTGTTCATGCTCGCGTAGCGTGGCGTGGCGTGGCGTGGTGTGAAACCTCGCGTGTGGGGGAGAGGCTCGTGTTCGCTTGTGCAGATGGAAGGATTGGGGGGGGAAACGTGATTTTGCGTCTGGTCTGGTATACCTAGTAGGTAGGTATGGCATGATGTTTTTTTGTTTTTTTACTCAGCTGTTGCAGCTGGCTGGAGATCGGGCGTCGTTGGAATAACATCGCTCGTGTTCGTTAGCGTCGGGAAGTTTAAAATAGTCCGCGCGAGCCCACAATCCGAAAGGGTCTTCCCGACTTCCCGGAATGATGTTTGGGATGAGGGTGGCGAGGGGGCGTTGGGCCGTGGTGATTGGCGATGCGGTTTCCTAACCCCAAGGTACCTACGATGAGATGGGGTTGTGGCTTGGACGGACCAGGCGGGCGCTAATGCGGGATTCTCCTTCGAATCCGGACCTGAGATGGTGATTTGCGCGGTAGGATGGTGAAATCGATAATTATTTGTAAGGGGTGCATGACCTCCTCGCGATAACTTGAATGAGCGTGGGAATATCTGATCGAGGGCGTTTGGAAGGCTGGTCGGGAAGGGATCCCGAGTGGTGTTTGGGATGGGATTTGTTTTTCTGGTGTGGTGCGGAGGGAATTTTCCGCTGGAGATGTTTGAGAAGTGGGAGGTCTCAGCCTCAGGGGTCGGTGCTGGTTTGTAAATAGCATGCTTTGAAATGCTAAGGTGCATGTATGAATTATGAATTACTTGTGTCTATGAAGCCAAACTCCGGCCCAAATCAACAGGTCTCGACCCAATCATCTAAACCCATGTTCTTCAACACCGTAGAGAAACCTTGCGCTGAAGCATCATTGCAATCGCTCTGTCTCGTAGCTTGACTGACCTGCGGAGCCGACTTTGGATACTCGATGTGGAAGACAGGTTTCCCGGCTTGGATAAATGGCTGAAAGATATCGCACTCGTTGTACTGAACACATTGCTCATTAACCTCCCACTGCATTATCCCAATAGTCTGATTTACAATCGTTCCTCCATTTTTAAGCCCAATCGACAAGTTCCGTCCATGCGCTTCGGTTGAAAGAAAGCTCAGGTAGTCCACGGCATCGGAAGTAGTGAGGTCCAAGCCATTGCTATTATCGTACGCATCGATATTATCTGGATCCACGCCATCACAGCCTTTGCTTTCCGCTAACGCGATGCGTGCGCTCATGATGCTGCGTACATTAGAGGACTTAGTATTAAGCCAATATTCACCGGGCCAGCCATCAAGTTCCTTTCCTTTGTCGCTCGCAGTGAAGTTCCCGGAGTCAGGACGATTGGACTCGTATGATCCGGCCGAGAAGTAGCATATCACCTTTCGGTCTTGGGCGTGGAGGCTTTCGATGGTTGAGGCGGGGTTGTCGAATAGGTCGATGTCGAAGACGGAGACGTTGGGTGAGGAGGTCTCGTTTAAAGTTAAGGCGCTTAGAAGGACGATTTGCCAGGTTGTGCCGGCCGCAGGTTGCCAGATGGAGCCGGAAGTGTTGGTTGGCGGGATGGGGGTTGGTGTGCTTGAGGGAGAAGGTGATGGGGCTTCCCCACTACTTCCTCCTTGGGTGAGGCCGACGCCAAGGCCGATCCCGAGCCCGATAGCGATGAGGATAATAATGCCGCATATGGTGATGTGGAGGCGTCTGAAGCCAGACAGACACCCACGTGATTTTGGTTTCAATTCTGACATGTCGACGCTGGATTCTTGGTTGAGCGGGTCCTGAGCGGGATGGATCCAAGATGGTGACATCTTGACGAATATGGTAGTAAGATATCTGCCTTTGCGGATCGGCCGGAGTTGAAGTGAATCGAGAGTAGACTGTTGTCACCCGCAATAGATTTCCGATTGGGATATCCTAGCCAGATCTCGAATAACTTTGGCTTTGCAATATTGTGGGAGGCAGAAGCAGTGATCGTATGTTTTTGTGCGGACAGAGATGTTAAGCCAGTACATTCACGGCTCGAGCTCTGTTTTACGTAAACGCCGAAGTGTGCAGTGCTGGCAATGTCCAAGTAACAAAAACGCCCAAGTGATTCGTAGGAGCGACGTGAATGTCACTATGACATAACGGAGCGAGTCAGGGACTCAGGGACTCAGGATCGGGCAGGTACCAGAATATGGGGGTTTTGGCCGATTGAAATATGGTGCCATCTACCGAAACAAATACCCATCGCTCGCTTTAAGAGCCGGAACCTTCCAGCTGGGCGACGGGGGCTTGGACTAGGCACACTTTGTTAGTAAACGTGCGTGAGGCTGAGCAGAGAAGTTTTGCGGAGGTATCAGCGCATTTTTGATCTCGATCGGGAAAATGCTGACACTGCGCCTCAACCCGCCTCTTTCGATAGTGTGGTGCGGTCTCAAGTGCAGAGCTGGGCACGTGTTTCAGGTGTATGAGAGCCCTTATTCTGGGCCTGGGGAATGGCACTGAGCAAGCAGTTTCGTGGGGGCACGTACTGTGGATGTTTTTTCTCTCTCGTGTTTCTGGTGAAGTGAAAATCTAGGGCACATACAAGTAATCTCGGCAATTTTGATCGCTTGATTAGGTAATTTGTTTTGAACATGTCTTCTGGTCACGTCTTGAGAAGAGGAGATTGAAGATTCATGATTTATTCAATTGAATATGGTAAAATGATTGTGCAATTTAGAATAAATAAATAAATATTTCCGGTCGTCAATACACCATCTGCTTATTTTCTCTTTGAAAGACATTAAATGAATTCTCAGCCTCTACTCTTCCCTGAAATTCCTCCGCGCAATTCAACTTCACAATTTCTCCTGTCTTCAATTTGCTTCGTGACGTTTAGAAGGGCACTGGAGTCTTCAAGGTGAAAGTGACCGGGGATCCAGTCAATGAAACCCAGATCGTGAGGGGATCAGATCCAATCTGCTCAGTCGTGAAACCTTGAGTGCTAGTCACTGGTCCTGGGACCGTGACGGGAAGTGTGACATTACAAGTGTTACCAGTAGCAGTAAGAGTCACACCGGTAATAGTTTGCGCAGTTGGGTTTGTCGTCAAGGTGAGGATGGGTGCGCATGCATCCCTGGCCATGCGGTTGGCAAAGTCGGCGGAGAACTGTAGGACATTAGATCTTGTGAGATTTTGTTAAAAGATTTACTTACGTCGTCGTGTTTGCGTGATATGACGGGCCAGTTTACTCTGTGAAATGTTAGCGCAAGCATTTTTAGTACATTTGAAATCAGACTTACAGTCGGACGATCTCTTGGGTGACAGTCTCAACCCAAGCTTGGAGCAATGACAACTTGGAAGATACGCCGTTGATAGTGGTAAGGCCAGCAGTCTCATAGTTTAGGTTTGCCTGATGGAACATGAATGGGTCATGGTGCAACCCTAAGAGATGACGGCTATTTGTCGCTTTCTCGAGGGCGAGTAATGCGTACCAGTCACCGGACCCGGCCGACGTGTTGATCCATTCGAGAACGGTGCAGTTTGGAAGATTGCACTGCAATACTTAGCCTTCTAGAATGGGCGACGGGGATAATCTTGTCGTTCACTTACATTGTAGTATATGTTCGAGGCCCAACGAGGGGTAATTTGGATACCAGCATATCCGTTTGCAGCGACAGTCGAGATAAGAGGCCAATGCTCATTTACCTAAAGAGATTAGCGGAGGGTTGCAGATGTCAAGGAAAACTCACGGTGTTCAACAGGGCTGGGCGAGTGTTATCACCAACGACTTGAGTAACGCCATTAGCAGCCCAAGCACGAAGCGCATCTCCGTTATGCAGCCCCGTGATCCCCGGCGGAATCAGTCCCTTTGAGAATTTAGTAGCGCTGGCAATTCCAACTTGCTTCAACCAAGCTTGATTCCATGAGATCTCGTTATTGACGTCAAAATAGGTTGCATTGTCCTCGTCCTCATGAGTGAAGGTATGGGAGAGGTGTGCAAAGGCATTGAGATTCGATGCAGTTGCCCACCAGACCTTAAGCTGATCCAAGTTTGTACACGCTGTAGTGTATGGATAAGTAAGAGGAGTTGCCGGCCATAAGTTGGTCCCTGTTCCCAAAGGCTTTTGAAACTCAAGAGGCGTATCGACTTGATCTGGATACTCAATTGGGCCAATTCCGCACTTGGTGCCGGTGGTGTCGACATTCGCTGCGTCCTGGAGATAATTAGAACTTGTCTCAGTGAAGATGTGTCAACCTACCTCAATGTTTCCATTTCCGTTGTGACCAAGTTCCAGGAAGTAGCTGCTTCCAGCATTCAATCTAGAGTTAACAGATGTCATCCATGTCTTATGTTGAGCGAGATCAGCAGTGGTGATTTGGAAAGTGGTATTAGGCGGGCTATACATGTCGGACTCGAGGAACATATCATCGACTGAAGTATCGCGATCAGTAATTATTCAAGAAAATGGTATGTCTGGTTATACCTTGCGTGTTGAGATTGAGGCGACGATATCCAGTATCTATCAAGCATTAGTACGTGACTCTAGAAATGTTGGTGTTTGGTTCATACATAGGCCTCTGGTCGCCCAATGAATCCACGCATGCTGGAGAAAATTGGAAGTTGGACTCCAATCTGTACCAAAACTAATGAAGAACACCATCTAAGAATTGTTAATGCTTGATCTACGTTGAGCAAGAACATCATACCTGTTGTCTGCCAGAGATGTTATTGATAACTGCTGCCGTCGAGTTGGTGGTAAAGCCGGTAGTCGGGGCAAATTGAGCAAATTCCGTGGCGATGGAGGCATTAGTGATGGTGGCTGGATAATGCCAAAGCCCTAGCGTGCTCATTCCCGCCCACCTGAACACGACTGTCAGCTCTAATCATGTCAAACAGCACGGGGAATATTGATGACGAACGTTTTCAAACCAGCAGTGGGAAAGCCAGTTGTATTCGTGATGGAGATCAACTGCTCAACTCCAGTATTGCAGCAACCGCCTATAGCGGTTGTTCCAAGATCGGGGGATGGATACACATCGAGTCGAACCATTCGTACCCCAAAGCTCACTTGGTATTGGTAGAGTGCCGCCCATTGCGTGGAGTTGAGAGCGCTTTGAAAGCCGGTGACGTTTCCATAGTCATAGCTGACCTCAGATAGAATGACGATAGCTCCGTAGTTACCGGCAGTTGCAGAACTGTTGAGCGTGGGAAGCGTGATACCAGCTTGAGGTACAACGACGATCTGGTATGGAATTGCGTAGCCATTGAGACCAGAGTATGCCGAGTATGCCGAGACCGAGTCTCTCGCAAAAATCAGCACAGTCGCTGCAACAGTCGTCGCAGCGACAGCGGCTTTTGGTGCTGCAGCAGCTTGTACGACTGAGGTATTGGATAATACCGTGAGGCCATTGATGCTTGCGGTCACAGGGGCAACGGGTTTAGCAGCCTGTCGGACAGCAGAAGGAACAACGAGAGCCTCAGACTGGACTTTAGCCGATGAAGATAACTTGGATGAGGTCGAGGTGGAGGTGGATGTGGATGGTTTGGATGAGATGGTTGCGGAATCCCCAGCACCAAGCAGTGCCAAGAGAACAATGCAGAAGAAGTTTTTAGACAGCATGATGGTCGATTTCATGTATAGTGTTCGGCCAAAACGAGAGACTGGTGAGGTTGGAAAGAATGTAGAGAAGACGAGGACCACGCCCGGTGACTTGTGTATATACGACTGGCAACGAGAGGAAATCCTACAACTCTAGAGTGTCTGAAACGTTAACTTGAATATCGAAAAAACTATTCAGCCATGGCTGAAGCTGACGAACTCTTCGGGACAGTGCAAAGAAGCAACGTGACTCCACAACCCCACAACTCACTTTGTCTTCAGGCTTGAGCAGCAAGGCTAGAACAAGAATATCATGAGATGCCAGTGCTCAGACTGAAGTCTCTGTAAACTATTGAAAGATTGCAGGAAGCCACCAAGGATGCCCGAGAATGATTTTCGTATCAATTGTTATGGTGCCGTCTTCTGCGCTGGCAGTGGCCTCGCGGCATCGCTCAAGAAGGAGAGCAATAGCAACGAGCAAGTTTGTATGGATAGAGAGACCCTGCATGTCTCACGACAGAGTCCGTATAGTGGTCAACAAGGGTATGTGTGGTGGGAGGAGGTGGAGTGAGCATGCTTGCAGAGTTGACTGTATCTTCAATATCGGCTAACGAATTTATTTAAGCGGCAAGGATTTCTTGCCGCTGTAAAAAGCCTTGCCGCTGTAAAGGCGGAAAGTTCCCCTACGCCATTGTGTTTTGCCGCTACGCCGCAGGGCCGCATCGCTAAGAGATCGCCAAGGGAATGGCGCATAATCCCTGTGTTTTCCTTCTCTTAACGTTCTGTCATACATTTCACCACTTCCACCACCGACTCTGACCGTCCCACCGTGGCCCAAACGCCCGTATCTAATATAGATCTCATCGACCAAAATAGCCTGAGCTGTTCCTACCACAGACGCCCACCTCATGCATCAAAGCGGATTTTACCCCCATATTGCAATTGCATTTGGACACTATGGGAACGCGTACGTC
>Ga0182030_10015873_pt1 | contig 14725 bp, 7 predicted proteins | sample 812S3MmetaG_FD_121299 | JGI IMG/M metagenome (GOLD analysis project Ga0182030, IMG submission 121299) | Permafrost microbial communities from Stordalen Mire, Sweden - 812S3M metaG (Illumina Assembly) | ecosystem: Environmental > Terrestrial > Soil > Wetlands > Permafrost | place: Sweden... | reverse complement strand
TTTTCCCCGGAAATTGCTTTGTTTCGAACAACTTCTGGGATTATTCTATCACGTATGTCGCCCTATGTCATTGATTCTTTAACGCGTTATGCGTTTTTCAGGATCGACTACTTAGCCGACCGTCGGCAGCGGGCTGTCATTGCGGTGCCCGGAGACATGCGCGGACACCTCGATCCAGTATCGCGATGTGCGGGAAGCGGACTGCGGCCATTTGCCTGCTTCGGGCGCTTGAATGCAATGGGCGCTGGACCTGGGCTTCGAAGCCTGTTTTCTGCCATTTTGGCGCGGATCTCTAGCCAACGCCCGAGAATTGAAGGTTTTCGGGCATTCTAGAGGACCACTACAACGAGTTCCAATTAATATTGGCCAAGGCTTGCGCCGGGAATCGGACGAGTATCGCTCTGTCCGGCGAGTCGAGACCGGATCCTGCGGGGTTCTCACCGGGCTCTACAAGGCCAAAGGCACAATCTGGGCCTAGTCAGCGCGGGCCGAAAAGAGGCATCATTCGCCATTCTTGACCTCGAAGGGAACAGTCAATTGCGAACGATCTCCGCTCATGGTGGTAGCCGTGATCGTTACTTTGTAACGCCCTGGAGGCGCCGCCGTTCTGCCTTTCTCAGTGAAAGAATCCGTCGAGATAATCAGCGTATCTTCCTGAGAGAGGGTGTCGGAGAAGTTCACCACAGAGGCGGCCAATGAGCAAGTCGCGCTCGGCGTATCTGTGGAACAGGCCAGGTGCACACGGCCGGCGTAACTTGTGGCGCGCAGCGACACGGCGGTTGCGGCGGACGATCCGGCCCTTATCTGCACGGACTGCCAGTCGATGCGAGGCGCAGCAACGGTGGGAATCTTGTACACGCGGACGAAGTCCACCAGCATGTCCGCGGGCCTCGGGGTCGTCGCGTCGGGGTTTCCCGCCCAGTCGCCTCCCAGCGCCATATTGAGCATCAGATAGAAGGGATGATCGAAGACCCACGCCCCGCCCTCCGGGAGATCGCTGGTATCGTGGACAGAATATATATTTGCAGGATCGTCCATATAAAACTGGATCATCTCCGGCGACCAGATGATGCCGTAGGTGTGAAAGCTTGCGTCATCCACCCGTGCGCCATTGGGGAGTTTGAAGTCATGCCACAAGCCGTTCGAACCGAAGTATCTTGGGCCATGCAGCGTGGAGCGGATCATGGTTGGCCCGAGCCCGTTGGAGCGGGGTGTCAACGAGACGTTTTCTACGATATCGATGGAACCGCAAGCAGGCCAGCCCACAGTGCCCTTATTGGCCCCGGCCATCACGAACGAAGGCCACAGGCCCGCGCCAACAGGCAGCCTCATACGCGCTTCGATGCGCCCATACTGAAAGCTCTTCAAGCCCATGGTGGTGAGCTTCGCCAACGTCCAGACGCCATGGGCATTTTTTTCGGCGCGCAGCACCAGATGCCCGACGCCATCCTGAAAGGCATTTGGGTGGTGGGGATCGCACTCCTTGGAGTGTCCGCTGTCAGGCGAGCAGTAAACCAGCCGCTCTCCGTTTCCCAATCCCCCTTGATTCTCGAAATCGTAGGTCCATTTCGATGGATCGGGCAATTGTTGCGCCGCGCCATCGAACTCGTCACTCCATAGAGGGTCTCCCCATTTGAGGGCTTCGCCGGCGGGGCGCGGTTGCTGATTCGCATACCGCCCAAACAAGAACCCTGCGAGAAAGATGATCGTCACGGCAAGTAAACCAGAGACCGACTTCCAAACCGCTGGGCGCCGGGCGACGATGACGAGCAGGTGTCTGAATGTCTTCGGCACCCCTCTCCGGACGTGATCATTTGGTGCGGCGGGATCGATGCTCTCGCGCGAGGCCGCGCTCTCCGTTTGCACTTGCTCGTTCAGGGCTGCTTCCGCGGAGAAGATCGGTTCCGCTCCCGCGTCCGAGCGGCATACGAACTGGGGAACGTAGTGCCCGAGAGGAAGCACTATCTGCAGGCGGTGGCTCTGCCCGTCGCCATTGTAGAGTTGCAGAAGCTTTTTTCTGAGCGTTCGTGCGGTTACGCGAACGATGGGGTCCACATGCGAATCGAAGCTGGAAGGCTTGCGACCCAACGCTTCCACTGCAATCGTGTGTTCGCGTATGTCCTTCGAATCACCGTCGAAATATTTGTTGCAGATGAAGGAGAGGAAACGAACGAGGCTTGCGGAACGACTGATCTCCGGATGGGAAAGCGCCCATTCCAGTTCGTTCCTCTCCTCCAGGAAACTCCGGGAGGCGGGAGTGACATGCTGCTCAGCGGACACGGCAACCCCAGAGTCCTCCGAACCTCCAACCGGCGCATCAAGATGCATTCTCGTCTACCGCGCAATACCGGCGACGTCGAGCGCAACCACTGGAAAGGGGACCGAACTACGATTGAGGTCTCGATGCCTGCGCTGCCGACGTGCACCCTGAAATTTATGTGCTCGAATCATAGCATTTGGGACGCCAAAAATGCAGGCTGAACCTCACGACCCTTCCGCAGGAGGATCGACTCCAGCAACAGGCGGACGGGCCTATTGGCTCTTGCCTTCAGAGCTCCCGAGCCTATATACGCGCACGTAATCGACCAGCATGCTCACAGGAAACGACGTTTTGGCGTCAGGATTCCCTGGCCAGTACCCGCCGACCGCGACATTCAGCAGGAGAAAAAAAGGGTGATCGAATGCCCAATGCTTGCTGGCAGGAATGCTGTCGACGGTCTGGGTCTCAAACAGGGTATCGTCGACATAAAAGCGGATCTCGCGAGGCTCCCATTCCACCGCGAAGAGGTGGAAATCGTGGCTGAATCGAAGCTTGCCAGGGAGGGTGAACGTGCCCGTCAAGGGCTCGCCTCCGGAGTACCCCGGGCCGTGCAGGGTACCGTGGACGGTGTACGGCTCAAAGCCGACGTTCTCCATGATGTCGATTTCGCCGCAAGCTGGCCACCCAACCGATTCGAAGTCGTTGCCCATCATCCAGAATGCCGGCCAAATTCCCTGCCCTTGCGGCAGCTTGATTCGGGCCTCCATTCGGCCGTATTTCTGCTGGAACAGCCCCTTGGTTTGGAGTCGAGCGGACGTGTAAGCCCGGGAGACGCCATCGGCGCCGGTATAGGCTTCTTTTTCGGCGGTGATGACAAGATGTCCCTTCTCCTGGTGAATATTGGCCGGGCGGTTCGTGTAGTACTCCAATTCATTGTTTCCGAAACCGGAACCGCCGGTCACTATCGTCCATTTCGCAGGATCGGGCGGGTTGCCATCGGGACCGTTGAACTCGTCGCTCCATACCAGAGTCCGACTCGCGCTTGTCGAGGCGGTCCTCCGCGTGCTCTGAGCAAAGCACGCGTTGGCTGCAATCACGGGGACGAACAACAGGGATGTCACTACGACAATTGACCCAACGACGCCAAGCACAATTCGGAACATCGATCTTTCTCCCTCTTTTTCGCTGGCGACGAGGACAACGGACAATTCCCGGCAGCGTTGCGGACATGGGGCTACTTATGTAACTCGGAGGATCACGGCTTGCCCAACGGGCTAAGTGGGACAAGCCGTTCCTGCGATCTCTTGTAACTGCTTGAGTTACACTACTTTTCCAATGCGAATTTCGCGGTCAATGGCGTGTTTTCAGAGGAGTCTCCCACAGCCACGACAAAATCGCCTGCGTCCCAACGCCATTGGTTTGCGCTGACATCCCAATAAGAGAAGGAACGTTCGTCCAGTGGAATGCTCACCTGCTGCTTCTCTCCCGGCGCCAGCCGGACCTTCTTGAATCCCTTCAACTCAATCCGGGGCCGTTCCAGTTTGGCGGAAGGATCGCCGACGTAGACCTGCGCTACATCGGCACTGGCTACCTTTCCGGTATTCTTCACTTCAAACGACACCGTTGCCGATGGATGGCCGCCGGTGACGGTGGGCGTAACCTTCAAGTTGGAAAACGAAAAGGTTGTGTAAGTGAGCCCAAACCCGAATGGGAAGAGCGCCTTTTTGCCCGTGGTGACAAACGAACGGTAACCGATGAATACGCCCTCGGAATAACGCACGTGCGGAACTGTACCTGAAGGGACCGGGGGAGCGTAGTAGCTGTCATGCTCAGGATTCTCTTCCCAGGTGTGTGGGAAGGTGATCGGGAGCCTTCCCTCCGGAGAGCGCGCGCCAGACAGTATTTCAGCCAGTGCGGTTGCGCCTTCCTGACCCGGGTACCACTGGTGAAGAAGCGCGGGAACCTTCGCGATCCAACGGTGCGTGTCCACGTCGCCGCCGCCGGTGAGAACAACGATGGTTTTGTGGTTGGCGGCGAGCGCCGCTTCAATCAGTTCGTCCTGTCCCCAAGGCAGCGCGTAGGTGCGGTCGTACCCTTCGCATTCCGTTGTACCGTCAAAGCCGGCATCGACGACGACAGCATCAGCCATTGCGGCCAGTTTGCGCGCTTCGGGAGTCGCCAGTTCATCGACGGAGCGAATGGCCAGGCCCGTTTGGAGCACCGAACCGTTCGGCGTGTAGTCCAACCGCACTGCTACGGTATGGTCCGCCTTGAGCGGCAGCTCCACCCACAGGGGCTCAATGCCCTCGCGGGCTAACTGCGAGATTTGCAGTTTGTCGTCCACATAAAGGCTATACGCGCCGCCGCCACCCGCAGTGGCCAGGAAGATATATGTGCCGTCCTTGCCGGGACGGAACTCCGTTGAGTAGCGCAAGCCTTTGGGTTGAGGAAACTGCACCGGCTCGGCGTTCAGCACGGTATCGATGCGATCGACAAACCGCGTGACGAAGGGGCTTCCGTGAAACTCAGCATTGTCAAACTGCTCCACCATCACTCCATGCCCTTGCGCCGCTGGCAGAGCCGCGTCCTCGATCTTCCGCGGAAGGTTAAAGGGGGTTTGCGACAACATCTCGTCCATCGTAGGAACGCCGCGGGCATACAGCACCTTGGCTTTTCCGAGATAGTAGTCGCTCAGTCCCGTCATCAGGCTGGCCGCGGAATAAGGAGTTACCTGCGAACTGCCGCCGCCGCCCGTCACAGCCGGCCAGGCATCGGGCCCCAGAACCGCAATGGACTTCACCTTTCCAGAATCCAACGGAAGGATCGAACCCTCGTTCTTCAGCAGGACAATGCTCTCCCGCGCTTCCTCGAGCGCCGCCTTGCGGTTCTCCTGGCTGTAGGTGGGAAGCGAGTAATCCTGCTGATCGCGATCGAGGAAACCAAAGCGAATCGCCGTTCTGAATATCCTTCGCACCTTGTCGTCGATTGTTGACTCGGATACCTTGCCGTCGCGCACAGCGGGAATCAGCGTCTTCGCATTCATGAATGCGGGATCGGGCATCTCCAGATCGAGGCCGCCGTTGGCAGCAGCCACGCCGTCGTATGTGGACCACCAGTCCGACATCAGTATTCCCGTGAAACCCCAATCCTTCTTGAGAATCTCGTTATTCAAATGAGAATTCTGCGTGGCATGCTCGCCGTTGACCAGGTTGTAGGAATCCATCACCGCGCCGACACCCGCTTCGCGCACCGCAGCCTCAAAGGCCGGAAGGTAGATTTCGCGAAGGGTGCGCTCATCCACATCCGAGCTCACGCCGTGGCGATCATATTCCTGGTTGTTGGCCGCGAAGTGCTTGACCGTCGCAACAACGCCCTGCCCCTGTACGCCGTCTATATAGCCCACCGCCATGCGCGCGGCCAGAAATGGGTCTTCGCCGTAGTATTCAAAGTTTCTGCCCGCCATGGGGGCACGATAAATGTTGACGCCGGGGCCCAGGAGAATATGGACGCCGCGCGCGTGCGCATCGCGTCCAATCGCAGTGCCAACGCGGCCAGCCAATTCCGGATCCCAAGTTGCCGCCATCCCTATGCCCGCTGTGAATGAAGTGATCGGACCCCACCCCCGCACGCCGAGCGGACCGTCAGACATCTTCAAGCGGGAAAAGGTCACCGCGGGCTCGCTGCGGATAAACAAGCTGTCTTCGCCGCCGATGAGCCGTATCTTCTGCTCCAGTGTCAGCTTTGAAACCATCTTGTCGACGCGTTGTTCGATGGCCGGGCTATCCGGCACGGGCCCTTGAGCGAAAGCACTCGGCATGCCGGTCGGCGAAACAAAAAAGCTAAGGCAAATTGTCAAGGTCATCCAAACGTATTTCCGCATCATCCAGCTCTCCTTGAAAAGCAAAGGCGCAGTCGCTTCGCACGACTTGCAACATAATGGAACAAAACTCATACTCCGGCACATTCACCGGTTGCCCCAACGACTCACGCTACGTGAATTGCGTGGCGCGGGCTCAGTCCTTCCAGGGCAATCGTGAGCAGCACGGCGGACATGCCGAGGTTGGGAACGCCCAAGGGCGCACCGGTTTGCGAGTCGTAGTGTTCGCTGACACCTACCTTGATGGCGTCATCGAGCAAACGTCCTGCCAGTTCGCCCACCAGTTTGCGATGGCCGTAGTGCGCCAGACCTTCGAGCGTTTGAAAGACGGTGGAGGGCCACACATCGCCGCGCCAGAATCCATCGCTCTTGTATCCTGCATCGAGACGGTCTACGGAAGGCAGTGGGACGGGAGTGCTCCAGTGCGGTCCTGCCAGAGCCTCAGCCATGCGCGACGCCTGCTGCGCAGTCGGAATGCCTGCCTGCAGCGGAACCATTCCGCCGATGGTGGCCGTTGCGAGCTTGCGCAAACCATCGCGATGAACAGCAAGGAAGCATCCCTGCTTCTCGTCCCACATGTGACGGCGCATGGCGGCAATTCCCTTCTCCAATATGTGTTGGCGGCGAACGGCCAGAGCATGATCTCCGGTTGCCTGCGCGAGCCGGATAAGGCTTTGCTCAGAAAGCAGCAGGTACCCGGTGTTAGCAGGAATATAGACGTCTCCATACCAAGGACCATTGGCTTCTCCCGCCGGACGCCCAGGGTGCGGGATCAACTGCAGCGAATCCAGATCGACCTCATTGTCGTACGTCTCATAGCGCGCATGTTGAACGACGCCATCGTAGACACCGACAGTTACCAGACCCACTCCATCCAGATCGCGCTCACACCAGTACCAGTCGTGAAAAGCCTCAAGCGGCGCGAGCGCCTGGCGAACAAGTTCAAGATCGCGATTGCGCCTGTAGACGCGCTCCACGCCCCAGGCCAGCAGCGGCGCTTGCGAGTACGCCGGAAACGTGAGCCAGTCCTTCCCGGAAAAGCCGTGCGGGCCGCTATCCGGAGCAATGAAATTGGCAATCATGCCCTGCGCATAATCGGGCTTGGCGCGGTTCCATCGCTCTTGGAACTCCCAATAGTTGGCGTAGATGCCGCGGACGAAGTCACGCTTACCAGGTAGAATCGCCACCAGATCGGTTAGAAACGTGGTGTCCCAAATCCACTGGCCAACATAGATGCCCCCGGGAACGAGCCATGAATGCCGAAGCGGCGGCTCGGCAGGTTGCATCCGGCCAAAGACGCAATGCTCGTACACACTCACAGCGAACTGCCACAGCTTCGGGTCTTCGGTGATGAGCAGGGGTTTCAACAACTGCTCAATCTCGTTGCGGTTGAGCGGAGCTGCGATGCCGGCCATGGGCTGCGGAAGCGCCAGCGATAGCATTGCGGCGCCAAGGCCACCCATCACACTGCGGCGACAGGGCCGTGCAAGGGACGAGAACATTTCACTCGGACTTTTACCAGATTCGAACATTGGCGGAGCTTTCTCCATGGATATGAGTTACACACGTACGCTAATGCCCGGCGACAGCGTGTTCGGTCGAGGACAACATTTCTTCAGCGGACGTTTGCTTCTCGCGTGAATGACCTGGCGCTGAAGGAACCGGCGCGGGACAGGGCTTGGCGCCGCACGACATAGCCGTAACGCCAACGCCTTCGTCGATGGTGTAGAAGCGGTCCACAGTTGGAAGATGAAGCGTCTGTTTCGCGCCCGATGGCCAGCGAATCTCCACAGCCTCGACCGATTCTTCATCGCCCAAGCCGAAGTGAACGCGCTTGTCGCTCGAAGACTCATAGCTTCCTCCGGTCGTGACAGTAGCTGACTGCAAGGCCTTAGCCGTGATCACGCGAACCTCTGCGCCGATACCATCGCGGTTGCTGGGGCCGCCGACTAACTGAATCGTGATCCAGTGATGCGCCGTCTTCGTGTCGTTGTGCAATACGAAAGCGCGTCCGTCGTTGCTGGACATGACCACATCCATCAGGCCGTCGTTGTCCAAGTCTCCCGTGGCTAACCCTCGGCCCGCGAATGGCACTGCGGAAATCGGGCCCAGACATGCCGTCGCATCGAGGAAGCCGCGGCCCGTATTGCGCAAAAGCGCCGGAGGCTCAAGGTAGCGCAGTTGTGGATTATCTTTTTCAATATCAACATTCACGTGACCGCGCGCAGCGATCAGATCCTTGAATCCATGGTTGTCAGCATCAATAGCTTGAATTCCCCATCCCGAATGCGCCATGGTCAATCGCGTAATGCCGGTGGCGGCGCTAGCGTAGTCGAATGTTCCGTCCCGGCGGTTGACGTAAAGCGCATAAGTCTGCAAGGCGAGATCGCCGACTGCGATGTCTGCGAAGCCGTCGTTGTTGAGATCCTGAAAAACGACGCCCATCCCGGCAAAGTTCCGTCCGTTGTCGTCTGTGGCCGCATTGGCGGTCAGCCCCGTCTCTTCAAATGTCCCGTTCCCCTTGTTCCGGTAAAGGAATTCGTCCATGCCGTCGTTGGCAATGAACAGATCGATCTTTCCGTCCCGGTCGTAATCGGCGATGGCTACGCCAAGGCCCTTGCCAGGCTTCGAAAGGCCCACTTTCTGCGCGACCTCCTCGAAGTGGCCGTGACCATCGTTGTGGTACACAAGCGGTGCGATCGCGGGAAATACTTTGGGATCGCAATAGCTTCTCTTTCCATCCGGAGTGGGACAATACTTATCATCGAAGTTCCACTTGAAGTATCGAAGAACGACCAGATCGAGAAAGCCGTCCTGATCGAGGTCGACCCAGATCGGACTGGTTGACCACCCATCCCCGCCAACGCCGGCCTCTGTTGTCACATCGGTGAACGTTCCGTTGCCATTGTTGTGGTAGAGATGATCGTGGGGAAAGCCGGCGACAAACAGATCGTCATAGCCATCGTTGTCGTAGTCACCCACGGCGACCCCCATTCCATACCCATCTCCGGCCAGTCCGGCCTTCGCCGTCACATTTTCAAATGTCCCATCGGCCTTTTGATGGTAGAGCCGGTTCCAATACTCGGGTCCTGTTTTGCGTGGGGCATCCCTGGCAGGATTGGGATCGGGATACGCTGCGCCATTTGCGAAGAAAATGTCCAGGCGGCCGTCGTTGTCGAAATCGAGCAACGCCACGCCGGACCCCATCACTTCCAGCGGATAACTCATCGAAGTGTGGTTGGCGTGGTGGATGAAATCGATTCCGTACGCGTCGGTCTTATCAGCAAAGCGGATCCCGGATGCCGGGTCGCAGCTTTGAGAGTGGAGGGCCGGAATAGCGCAAGTGAGTGCGCCAGCCAGAAAGGCAGCGGCCAACGTCGGGCTTCGTTTCCATCCCTGGTGCCAGAGAGACCCGTTGCCATCACTCAGTCGAACCGTCATTGAGCACCGTTGCCTTTCAGCTTTGTGTATTGCGCCAACTTTACGTCCGCTTTTTCCTTCGCTCCAAGAGAACGGTAGGTCCGGGACAGCATCAAATGCAAACGCGCACTGTCTGGCTGAAGACGAATCGCGGCCTCCAACTCCGCTGCTGCTTCAGCATCATGTGCGGTTTTCGAATAGGCGAGGCCGAGCAGTTCATGGACTTCAGATGACGGTGGCGGGATCTTCGCCGCCTGTTGCAGCCAGGGAATCGCCCCCTCCGGTTGGTTGTTTCCGAGCAGAATGCGACCCAATCCAGTGAATGGAACGGCGTCCTTCTCTTTGCGGCCGACCTGCCACTCAACTGCTGTTCGATAAGCTGACTCTGCAAGATCGAGCCGGGCAAGGCGCTCGTTGGCCAAACCAATGAGCGACTCTGCCGAGACGGTCCGCGGCGCGAGTTGCAGGGCGTGATCGAGACTTTCGATTGAGGCCTCGTAATGCTGAGACGAGAAGCGAACGTGACCCAAAGCTTCCCAGGTGGCGGCGCTATTGTCATCCTTTTCTAGCGAGCGCAGCAACCACTTCTCCGCCTCCCGGAGATCGGGAATGGCGGCGCAGTCCAGGGCGAAGATGCGCAGGTCGAACGCGGACAAATCAGCAGACTCCGATGCATTAAGATATTCCGCCATCGAGAGGCGCGGCTGATGCTGGCGATAGAGAATGAGCCCCATCAGTGCGTGCGCATCGGCGGACTGAGGGTGCTTCTGCAGGTATTTTTTTGCCAGCGAGAGAGCTCCATCGAGGTTGTCTGAGTCGAGCAGCTTCCGGGCGTGGTCGAGCGCATTTGCAGCGTCGGCGCTTGCAGGCTCTTGATTCGAGGCGCGGTCTGTTGCCGGAACCTGAGCGGGAACGGCCACGGCCGTGGCACAGAACATCAGTGCCAGCGCCAGAGACCATTCGAGACACGAACGCACGAATCCCCCAAGCACAAAGCGATGGCGCATGCAATGGGACATTCGCATCTCCGGAAACGCGCCGCACGGCACCGTTCACTATAGCAGTTGGGCGAAGACGTTGCGGCCGGGCGTGAACCAAAGTATGGAGAGCTTTTCAACGGCTCTCCATGCTTCATTGTTGTCACCCTTATGCAGCCAAAGCGCTCACCATTCGAAGCGCGCGCCGACCTGACCCTGCCGGCTCCCGCTAACGCTGGTGACGTTGCCAAAGTATTGCCCACCGATATTTCCGGTATTCGGTGAACCCAGGTGGTGGCGGTTCAACACATCAAAGAACTCCGCCCGCAATGTCGCCCTGTAGCGGCTGTCGTGGAAGGCAAATTTCTTCAGAATGCTCAGGTCTTCGTTGAAGTAAGCCCAACCTCTCCAATCAGAGTAAAAAGGTTGCTGATTGCCGAGGGTACCCAGGAAGCTTCCTGAACCGTCGGGAGCGTACAAATCTGTGAAGCTCGACGGGCTCACGAACTGGTTGCTCACGTCGTTGAGGTTGCCCAGGTCGAGGTGCTTGAAGTGGTTGGACAGAGCGCCTGGAGTCTTGACCACATTGGCAAACGTGTTACCCCAGTTGGGATAACTCCAGAAGCTCGGCCGGACCGCTCCCATGGGCTGGCCGGCGTGGTAGTCCACCTGCGTGGCTAGATTCCATCCGCCTACGGATTGTTTGACAATCTGGTTTCCGCCCGAGAGCCAAGGGCGCCCAGCGCCAAAGGGAAGGGCATAGGAGACGTACCCCTTAACCTCGTGGCGAACGTCGTTGGGCGAGATCAGGTTTTTCATCTGTGCCATTGCGTACGGATCCTGGTACGGATCGCCACCGCCCCAGTTCTCGGCGAAGTTTCCGTTGCCGCGGTTGACGTTGCCTGCCTCGCGCGAGAAGGTGTAGCTCAGGTCGGTGCTCAGCCCGTTACTGGAACGCCGCTTGACTTCGGCGACCAGAGCATTGTAGTTACTGCTTCCGATCGCAGAATCGGTGAACAACACTCCGCCCTGGAAGGTCTGCGGAAAGGGCAAAAGCGCGTTGGGCGCGTTATATCCTCCGTTGCCATTGGTCATTGAGACGATGGAGGGATACCAAGGGACGTTGGCCTGGGCGGCGTTTGCCTGGCTTGAAATCCATGAGCCCGCGCACGACGAGTAACTGGTTGGAGTGCCGCAGTTACTTTGCAGTAGAGGCTGATAACTGCTCCATGTCGGCGAATTGCGCGGATCATCTGCTCCGTCGTGCAGGTGGCCGCCGCGATTGCCGACGTAGTTCACGTCGACCACCGTGTTTTTTGCGAGTTCGTATTCGACGCCAAGGTTCCAGTTGTTGGTATGTCCGAGTGCGAGTTTGTTGGGATCGACGGAAACCGCGCACCATGGACAACTTGTGTTGGCATTTTGGTCCCGCGTCGCCGGAGTTGGGTTGCCGGGATAGGTTGATCCGCTATCCCACTGATAGATGGAATCCACGGGAGAAACCGCCGCGGGCATGATGTCCTGGCCGACATAGCCGAAGGAAGCTTCACCCGCAAAGGGGGCACCGCCCCATTGGTTGATGCCCAAAGGGACGTAGAACAGCCCGTATGAACCGCGCGCCACCAGTTTCCTGCTGATCTGGTACGAGGCGCCGAAGTGGGGCGAGAACAGGTGCAGGTCCTGGTTCTTCTCAAACGACTGACTTCCGTTGGACAGGAACTGGAATGCGCCCTGCAGCGGAGCCCAACTTGTATTGGTTGCATCGAGGACGAAGTCTGACCACTGGCCGTTTACTTCTTTCCAGGCCGTGTTGAAGTCCCAGCGCAGGCTGGCGTCCACGGTGAGCTTGGTAGTGAACTTCACGGTATCGTCCGCGTAGAAGTTCAAGCCCTTGCGGCGTCCACGCAGGTGACCGCCTACCGCTTTGGAAGCAGAACCGACCTCACCTAACTCAAAGTTGGCGAAGCCGAAGCCTACATAAGGAGACACCTTGGGATTGGTGTTGATTGCCAGCGGTTCGCCGGTGTTGGAGTTGAACCCATAGTTCAGATAGCCATCAGCCTCCGTGCTGTTGGCTCCATAAGCGATAAACTCGCCGCCGAACTTGGCCACGTGACGCCCATGCACCCAGGAGACTTCGTCCTTGTAGTGGCCCTGGTAATAAGGCAGGTGGTCAGCCTTGTTAGCTCCCAGTCCCGGCTCCCCATAGTTATTGTTTCCGCCAAAGCTCATGTTGGGGAAGTTGCTCGCGCCGCTGCTGGTGGACTCGGAGAAGCCGATGGAATTGTTGTTCACTGGGTGCGAGGTGACGTCCCAGCGCAGCCAATAGTTGTAATCGGCGGACGCAAAGTTCACCATGCTCGGAGAAATGGTGTAGTAATCCTGCACGCGGACTTCCCAGCCGAGCGTTCCCTGAATGTAACTTTGCGTGAACGGTCCTCCGTCGCTCGACCCATGCTGCCACAAACCGTTGGTTTCGACGGGCGTCTCCTGGTAACGATTGTAGGAGACGCTGGCATGGTTCTTTTCCGAGAAGTTGTGATCGACCTTGAGATCGAGGTGGTAGTTCGTGTTGATTGGAAAATTTCCAAACGTCGCGAAACCCCAGTAGTTATCGCTGAGGTTGCCATTTGCCGGCACATAGTCCTGTTGGAATATCTTCAGAACCTGCTTCGACTGAGTGCTGATACTGCCGGAGGGAATGATGTTTCCAGGGAAGACGTTGCCTGGACTCTGCGGATTGAATATCGCACCGTAATAGATCGGGTTTCCCGAGGCATCCAGTTGCCCGGTGGGGCAAGGGGCGGTACAGGGGTTCCCCGTAACGGGATCGGTGGTCACCGCGCTCAGGAGCTCGCTGAAGTCCCCGGTGAGCATGTTCGCCGTGGGGACGGTGGCCCCGTCCGGCTGATACGTCATATTTTGCTTACGAAATCGCTCGTAGGATCCAAACACAAACGTGTGATTCTTCCAGATTGGCCCGCCGGAGCTAAAGCCCAGGTCGTGATAACGATCGAGTGGCCGCTTATAGTTCTGCTCGCATGTTGTGTCGCCTGCCGCGCATTGCGATAGGAAATAGTTATTATCCCAACCGTTGGCGTTCAACGCTTCATTTGCCAAGAACCCATAGGCGCTGCCGTGAAAGGAGTTGTTGCCCGACTTGAGTTCGTACATCAGCTCGCCGCCGCCGGTCTGCGCGGAAGCCGCAGTAATGCCACTGGTCTGCACCTGGAACTGGCCGATGGAGTCCATGCCGGGGGCATTGACGATGCCCATGATCCCGGCATCGGAACTGGTGCCGTCTACAGAAGTGGAAAGGGAAACGATCTGAGAGCCGGCAACGCTGTTGTTGTAGCCAAGTTGCGGTCCAGTGACTGTGCTAAAAGTGGCTACGACAGAGCGAGCAAAGTTGCGCGCATCGCGCCCTCCATCGGCGGTAAGCGGCAACTCTGTCAGCACCTCTCCGGTGACGGTGCTGCCGAGAGTTGCGTCTTGAGTATCGAGCAGTGATGCGTCCGAAGAAACGGTGACGCTATCCACGCGGTTGCCGATCTCAAGTTTGGCATTCAGCGTAACGTTCTGCGACATGGATACTGTCACGCCCGAGCGCACGTAGGTTTTGAATCCATCCTTGGCGAATGTGAGAACATATTGCCCGACCGGCAGGTTGAGAACACGGTACATGCCCTGACCATTGGTGGTGTCACCCTGATAGTGAACGCCCGTTTGAGTTTCGATCAGGGTGACGTTTACCCCTGGCAGCACCGCGGTAGTTGTATCCGTTACCGTCCCATTGATGGTTCCACGATCTACTTGCGCCCACACGACGGTGGATGCGACGACGAAGAGCAGCAGGGCTTTCCAGAGCTGATGCATAACGCCTCCTAATTCCTTCATTGCGATCAAATCGCCGCGCCACGTGAGATTGCGGCGGACGAACGGTCGGCAAAGACCGATTCATGTCTGGCGATTCAGCTCAGCAATGCCGTTTTCTGCTCCATCCGACAAGGCCCGCTGGATGGATTTTGTTGATTTACTCCGCATCTGGACAGTGCCAAGTTCTCTGCTAGGATCAGGTGCGCTTGTTGACCAGGCGGAGGTTGGATAGTTCGGTGGCCATCTCGATCCATTGGTCCACGAGCGTCTTCATGACCTCGTAGTTCTTCAGTTCCCGGCGGACGGTGTTGAGGT
>Ga0182030_10015872_pt1 | contig 14726 bp, 15 predicted proteins | sample 812S3MmetaG_FD_121299 | JGI IMG/M metagenome (GOLD analysis project Ga0182030, IMG submission 121299) | Permafrost microbial communities from Stordalen Mire, Sweden - 812S3M metaG (Illumina Assembly) | ecosystem: Environmental > Terrestrial > Soil > Wetlands > Permafrost | place: Sweden... | reverse complement strand
TGATGTTCGATCTCTGGCACACGGCCCGCTTCGGCTGGTGCATCCCCACCCTCCAGATCCGGCACGCTGGCACCGCCATCCGCTCCCGCAATGCTGGCATCACCCAAGACCGGACCTACGCCGAGCGCATCCAGCAAGCCCAATACTGCGCAGCCGCGGAAGCCCGGGCGCAGCATCGCGAAGTTGATCGCGTGCAGCCGGAGAGTCACCTGACGCCGGCCGAACAAGCGGCAAACCACAAAGCACAACTTGACCGGCTGGTAACGCCGGAGAGGATCGGAGCAAAGCAATGAAGATGCCAACAATGTCCATTGTTCGCCGTCTGTTCCCGCAGGCGCCGGAGATTGGCAGCACCACCATGATCTATCTCGGCGTGGGAAAGACAGCCGGGCGACTGCACCACGCGGTAGTGACCGGCCCTGACGACATCGCCCGCAAGGCCATCGTGCTCGGCTACACGATTCGGATCGGGAACGTCGGCCCCGCCCATCATCCGGGCGTCTTGGTGACGGTGAGGTTACGGAACCGCTGTCGTTTGCTGGAACCAATCCATACGGCACACGCGGACTGCATCGTGGCACCCGAAAGGATCAAGCAATGAAATCCGACACCGCCTCCGCGACCACACCCCCGACCCTCCTGGAAGTCCCAACTGGCAGATGGACGCGTGTTCGAGTTGCGCTCCCGAAGCACCTCCTACCCGCCGCCATGCGGGCTTGTTCTCAACGCCTCCGCCGGCTACGGAGATCGCTTTATGACGCGGATAGACGGTCGCGGCGTCACGGGCCACCATCTCTACGCAAGGCAGCACAACCCGAACATCTTACGTGGATAGCCTTCGACTCAAAGACTTCCTGAGCGGGCGAATCGCGAGCCGGAGTTGCTGAAGCGCATTGATGACTTCCGCTTCAAGCATCGCTTTGAGTCGCGCGCCGCCGCGATTAAATGGTTGCTGGATTGGGCATTGGCTCAAAAGCCCACCCCGAAAGCGGAGTAAGGGGTGGATGGTATTCGGACTGGATTCGGACTAAAATCCCCACATCATTCCGTTACGTACTGAAAACAAAAGTAGTTACGGCGGTTAGCGATAGGTCTGCAAAACCTTTATTCGTCGGTTCGATCCCGACCCGCGCCTCCATCCACAACTCCTTAAAATCAAACACCTTGCTGGATCCTGCGGATTGAACTGTAGACGGTTTTGTACAGACAATCGGTTGGAGGAGTGAGGATTCGGTGCTCATCATCTACCGCCGCCACCGGGAGAAGTGCTGGCAGAACGGTTACCGAATCAATTGATGGGAGGGGGAGGCACGGGGATGGCAGGTTCCGTTGACGACGCAACATAAGTGTTGTATCCTGGCAGCGTGACCAGCGCCCAGTTCAAGCGGTGGCTCGAAAAACGGGGATGCACGTTTGAACCCGGCAAGGGCGGGCACCTAACGGTCCGCCTGGGCGCCAATGTCACATCGTTGCCCTAGGAAGAAAGGATCGCCAGTCATGCTGCGTTATCACGTCAAACTTTCCAGGGATACCAACGATACGATTCTGGTCGAGATTCCGGACGTCCCCGGGGCCCTCACCTTCGGCGAAGATCGGGAAGAAGCACTGCTGCGCGCTCCGGACGCCATTGAGACGGTCCTCATCGGCTATATGGCGGATCGCCGGGATATTCCCATGCCGCGCGCCGGCGCCAAGGGGCCATTCGCCACGCTGCCGGCGCTCACGGAAGCCAAGCTGGCCCTGTATACCGCGATGCGGGCCGGCAAAATCGGCAAGGCGGAACTTGCCCGCCGGCTAAACTGCCACATGCCGCAAGTGGATCGCCTGCTCGATCTCCGGCATGCTTCCCGGCTCGATCAGTTGGAAGCCGCCTTCCGTGTGCTCGGCAAGCAGCTTTCCGTGCAAGTCTCCGAAGCGGCCTGAGAAGGCCCACGCAATCCGGGCTGGCAGGCACGCGAATTGGCCGCGTGAGGTGGTGCGGGCCGCGAAAGACTGAGGTATTGGCGGACGAAGGCAAACGCGGGCCGGATACCTTGAGGTCGGAGTTGGCTAAAGATTCAACGTCCGCCAGTACGGGCCGGTACACGATTTTGTACAAAGAAACCGCCAAAAGTGCGATGGGGTGCAACGCGCGTGTAATGGAATCAGCAAGTTGAAGCGAGTCAACGAGCGAGGCGAATCTCAATTCCGGCCCACGCCTCCAACTCAATCACATGATTGCCCTATTTTCGCCTGTTCTGGCGTGCATGAGGGGGCAAGCGGTGGGCAAGAGTGGCATGCCAAGCGACAACCACTTGGCAGGGACAACAGCTTGCGATCAGACCGTCCAGTCAACTGTCCATAGTGCGGCCACAAAGTTCCGTGGAGCGCCGTCTGGAACGTGCCCTCACCTGTGCGGCGCATCGCCAGCAGCCGCAAACATTACAAGGGTACGGCTCGCGCTCTGGTAGCCGTCATCGGGGAAACTCCTTGCGCGCGCTTGGGCACCGGCGGGAGGTTGCAAATCAGGTGTGGTGCCGGAGGTGGGACTTGAACCCACACGCCCAGTGAAGTGCGCCGGATTTTGAGTCCGGTTCGTCTGCCAATTCCGACACTCCGGCACGGAGCATCTTCGTCAATTGTACAACGAAGCCCGCGGTCGATGCGCGCGCACCTCGCCGGGAAATCGCGCGGTGGCCGAAATCCACCATTACGGTGGTTCCCGGCCAGCGATCCGGTCACTTCCGCCTCTTATTTTCAGTATTTTGCGAGTTGGCGAAACGCATGCACTGGAGAAGCACGTCAGTAGCATCAGGAACGAGCAAAGGCAGGTAAGAATATGACTCGAATTTCTCTTCGCCCCGTAGTACTTCTTCTGGCAGCTTCCGGCGTGATTTTGGCGCAACAAGCCCCGCTGGATCCACCGTCCGCCGCCCCGGCTTCCAATGCAGGCTGGCGCCAGGCCAGCGATCCGCCGCCGGCTTCCGCGCAGGATCAGTCCGCGCCCGTCGCGCAGCAGGATTCCACACAACCGGTGGCGCGCGACGCCTATGGCCAGGCACAGCAGCCACAGCCCGCGGTTCGTCCGCCAGCGGCTCAACCGCCGCGGCCGGCTTATGGTCTGCCGCCGCAAGTGACCCTCAAACCCGGCGCCTTCGTGACCGTGCGGATTAACCAGGGCCTGGCGTCCAACAAGAACGCCGTCGGCGACACGTTCTCCGGCACGTTGACGCAACCCATCGTGGTGAATGGCATCGTGGTGGCGCAGCGCGGCCAGATGGTTTACGGCAAGGTGGCCGAGGCTCAGAAAGTGAAGGGCGTTTCCCGCCTGGGCGTGGAACTCACCAGTTTGACGCTGGCGGATGGCTCGCGGGCCGCGGTCCACACCCAACTGACTTCCCGCCAGGGTCCGACCACGCCCGGCGGTGTGCAGGCAGGCGTGATTACCACTACCGCCGCGGGTGGCGCGGCGGTGGGCGCCATCGCCGCTGGCGGCACGGGCGCGGCCGCAGGCGCCGGCATCGGCGCAGCCGCGGGAATCATCGGCGTGCTGGCCACGCGCAATCACCCCAGCGTGATCTATCCGGAAACTATGCTGACCTTCCAGACTGAGAACGCCATCACCGTCAACACCGGTAATTCCTCGGGCGCATTCCGCTACGTTGGTCCGGATGATTATGCCCGGCCCGCCACGCAGATGGCGCAGCAGGGCCCGGTTCACCAGCGGCCGTCTTACGCCTACGGCCCCGGCTTCTACGATCCCTATTACTATCCCTATTATGGTTGGGGCTATCCCTACTATGGTTTCGGACCGTCGCTGTTCATCGGCGGAGGCTTCGGCTTCGGCGGCGGGTTCCGCCGCTTCAGGTAAGAAGAAGTATCCCATCGGCCGCGGGGGAACGCCGGTAAGCAAGACACCTTGCTCTATCGGCGTTTCCTCTTAGTGGTTCCTTCACGGCCAACCAATCTACCCTTGCAGTCAGAACTGGAAGTAGATGAAGGGGATCGATGCGTCGATGGCGCCGAAGATCTCGACGCAAAACAGCATCAGGGCCAACGACAGGGCAAAGACCGGTACGGGGCCCTTGACGATGCGCTCGCACCAGTCACCGGCTTCCTCCGCGATGGCGATTGCCAGCGCCAGCAGCGCCAGTTCGATATGCCACGGCTGGAGCAGCAGGTGCCCCCGCGTGGCGGAGAACATCTGGGCGAGTACCTGGGCGCTCTGTGGAAGATCGGCTGCCCGGAAGAACACCCAGCCGATCATCACCAGTCCGAAGGTGAGCACCGCCTTGGGGATATCGAAAAGGCGCCATCCCCGGTCCGCCCGGCGGCCGCGGAACGGGCGCTCCAAACTCAATAACAGACCGTGGTAACCGCCCCAGATCAGGAAGTTCCAGCTTGCTCCGTGCCACAGGCCACCTAACAACATGGTGAGAATCAGGTTCCGGTAAGTCATCCATTCGCCATGCCGGCTGCCGCCCAGGGATATGTAGAGATAATCGCGCAGCCAGGTGGAAAGCGAGATGTGCCACCGGTGCCAGAAATCCGTAATGCTCCGCGCCAGGTAGGGCCGCCGGAAATTCACCGGAAAATGAAAGCCCAGAAGCTTCGCCATTCCGATCGCCATATCGGTATAGCCCGAAAAGTCGAAATAGATCTGCAGTCCGAACGCACAGACACCCGACCACGCGGTGAGCATCCCGGGATTCCCCGGCACATTGCCGAAATACGCGTTGGCCACTTTCGCGAACTGATCGGCAAACGCCATCTTCTTCGTAAGTCCCAGCACGATCAGGAACAGGCCGCGCGCCACGTCTTCGGCCGCCGGCGGCTGCCAATGAAAGAGGTCGCGGAAGAAATCCCGGGCGCGCACAATCGGTCCGGCCACGAGTTGCGGGAAGAAACAGATGAACAGGGCATAGTCGGTGACGTTGCGCACGGCTTTCTGCTGGCCGCGATAGACGTCGATCACGTACGACATACTCTGAAACGTATGGAAACTAATGCCCAGAGGCAGTACGATGTCGCGAAAGAACCAGTTCGCGGGCTTGCCCATCAACACCGCAAGATTGCCGCCGAGAAAATTGTAGTATTTGAAAAAACCGAGGAATGCCAGGTTAGCCGAAAGACTCAGGATCAGGATGGCTTTCCTGCGGGGGCCGGCGGGAGTCTTTTCGAGCCAGATGCCCGCCGTGTAGTCGATAGCCGTCAGGGTGAGCAGAAGGGGAATGAAGTGGTAATTCCAGGTTCCATAGAAGTAATAGCTGGCGCCCAGCAGGATATACTTGCGCAGCGCGCGCGGACTCCCGTAGAACAGCGCCAGGACGACCGCAAGGAAGAGGAAGAAGTGGACGGTATTAAAGAGCATGATGAGCGTCCAGCGGACCCAGAACCCTGGCAATCTCGTGCGCCAGCATCACGGAGAATTGGGCAATCCCTTCGCGGTTCAGGTGCATGCCGTCCTTAAAGATCTCGGGGCGTTCCAGGGATTCGAAAGCATGTTCATCGGCCAGCAGCACATTCGGCCGGGTGGCGAGCTCGCGTATCGAGCTGCTCCGCTTCACCGACAGGCCGTCCGGCCGCGGGATGGGACCGCGCGGCAGACGGATGAAGACAATCTTGGTGTCCGAGCCGCGATAGAGATCGATGATTCGGCCGAGCCACAATCGGCGGAAGGCCGCGAGGCGTCCGGTCTGGGGATCCGGCTTGTGGGCCAGAAAGCTTTCCACCGTGGAACGCTGGTCGTCATCCGCTCCGGGAGGAAAAGTCACCTGGAGGGTGGACCAATCGATCTGCAGGCCCGCCATGCTCCGCGTGGTCTCCTGGAAGTCGTATGCCCACCCGGCGTAGCCTCCGTAGCATAGTTTCACGTACTGGAAGCGATGAATCGGGTGCGCCAGGAACGCGCGTATGTCCTCCTGGAAGACGGTGCCCTTGAGGATTATGCCGCGGAATGCCTGCCACTGGAGCGCACTGTCGTGGAAAGAGCGTGCAAAGCTGAAGGCGTCGGAGAGACGGAGCCGGACAATCACATAGTGCAAATCGTGGATGTCGTTGTCCGGATTGCTGCCCCGGTCCTCGTCGTCGTAGTCGTCGAGCGCCAGCACAACGGCGCGGTACCGGCGCCTTGTGGGATCCAGGTCGCGGAGCATGTAGTACCACACTCGTGGATCGCTGCCGGCTATGCCCGCGGTGCGCAGGTGGTAGGGCTTGTCGAGGCCGCGCTGATCCAGTATCTTGGGCGAAAACGCGAGACGCGAGTTTCCCAGCGTAACTACTACGTTCCGCCCTTCGGTCGTCTGAGCGCTTTGCTCGCGGTGCAGGATCAGCTCAAAGAGCCCGGTCGAAGAGTCCGGATCGAGAATGGAGGGATAGAGATTGGTGTGAAACAGCAGCGCTTCGAGCGCGAAGACCCCAATCAGTGCGCAGACAGAAGCTGTGGCGACCCCTCGTCTTGTCGCCGGCGCGTGGGCAATTCTGGCCTCCCAGGGTAGTTTCACGTGTCTTGCGCACCATTCTAACAGGCCGCGTCCGCGAGGAGAATTGTCTCGCCCTCAGTGCGTCATGGCGTAAACCACGTTATTCACCCCGATCCGGATTCCCAGTGCGGCCATGTCCTGGGGATAGCGCGGATCGTCGGCCCACTCCCAGGAATCGCCGATATCCGAATTGAACGAGATGAACACGATCACCCGCTGGTGGTCGTCGTAGACTCCCATCCAGTGCGCTTTCGTGCCCACCGCTCTTTGCATCATTCCGCCGCCGCCGCCGGGGCCCCAACCGGGCATGGCCCAGGTGCCCAGAATCTGAAAGCGGTCGCTGAGGTCGTAGACCGCGTGGAAGATGGAGTCGGAGTTATCCAGGTCCACCACCGGCCGGTCGGGGAATACCATCTTCATGCTCTCGTCGAAACGCGCGAATTCTTCCGCGCCCCAGAAATCGTCGAGCATCAGGAAGCCGCCGCGCAGCAGGTATTCGCGAAGGGTTTTCGCCTGCGCGGCGGTTAGTTTCCAGTCGCCCATCTCACCGGCCGCCAGCCAGGGCCAGTTGAAGAAATCGCTCAGGTCGTCGGGATCGGAGGGCTGCTCGGTGGAGCGGGCGTGAACGCGGGTCAGGCGGCGGACCGCCGCCGCGAAATGCCGGTCGGCGCGCGGATAATCCTGGGTCCAACTGGTAAACCCGTCGCGCCAGTCCATCATGACGCCGCCGCCGAACCGGCCGCGGCGCCCGAACGGACCGAACGCGCCGAACAGCCCGTCGGGATTTTCGGGATACATCAGGCGGGCGAAGACCCATTCGGTGCTTTCCTGGTAGTCCGGCGGCAGAGCGATATCGTCGTATCGTTCCATGCTGGGATATTGCCGGAACGGCTTCTGGAAGGCGTACACCGCAGTGATCGCAAGAAAGCCGCAGCCTGCCAGGCACAGGACCCTCTGAGATTTCATAGGTGATGCCTGTCCGCAGGATAGCACTACTGGCGCGCCGCTATGCGCCCTTGGGATAGCAGCCCAGCACGCGCTGGAAGTCGGCCAGTTCCCGCAGATGGTTGAGGGCGTTCTGCGCGTTGGGGCTATCCACGCGGCCCAGAAAATCCACGTAGAACAGGTACTCCCAGGGTTTTCCGCGGAGCGGCCGCGATTCGATTTTGGTGAGGCTGAGATCCCGCAGGGCGAACGCGCTCAGGGCGCGGAACAGGGCGCCGGGGGTGTTGCGGGTGCTGAACACCAGCGACGTTTTCCAGGCGGCGTGCGCGGAGGGGGAAATCCTGTGCCGGCGCGCATACTCCGCCGTCCGCAATAGAAAAAAGCGCGTGAAATTCTGCCGGTCGCTTTCGATCGAGCGGCGCAGAATGCGCCCGCCATAGATTTCCGCCGCCACCGAGGAAGCGATCGCGGCGGCATCGCCGAGACGCTCTTCCATAATCATTTTCACGCTGCCGGCGGTGTCATAAAAAGGAATTCGTTCGATTTGCGGATTCTTGGCAAAAAAATCGAGGCACTGGTTGAGCGCTACCGGATGGGAAAAAGCGCGCTTGATTTTCAAAAATGGCGCGCCTTTTCCGGCAATCAGGTTGTGTACGATGCGCACGCTGGTTTCGGCCACGATGGGAAATTCGAAATTCACCAGGTGGTCGTAGTTTTCATGCACCGAGCCGGCCAAAGTGTTTTCGATAGGAACTACGGCGCCGCCAACGTCTCCGGATTGCAAACTGCGGAAGACATCTTCAAATCGCTCGCAGGGGAGAACGGGAGTTTTGGCTCCCACCAACTTTCGCGCCGCCTCTTCGCTGAAAGCCCCGCGCGCGCCCTGGAAGGCAATGAGGGCGGAGGGCTTGCGCTTCATTTCGTCGCCCCCTCCCAGCGCCGTACTGCCAGGTCTGGAAGGCCTAGAAGGTCCAAAACCCGGTCCACGCTGTGATCGACCACGTCCATTATGGTCTCCGGATGATGATAAAAAGCGGGGATCGGCGGAGCGATAATCGCGCCTATTTCCGCCAGCGCGACCATATTCCGCAAGTGCCCCAAATGAAATGGACTTTCCCGCACCAGCAGAATCAGCTTGCGCCGTTCCTTTAAGATAACGTCCGCGGCGCGCACCATCAGGGTGGAACTGATCCCGCCGGCGATGGCGGACATGGTGTGAATGGAACAAGGCGCCACCACCATGGCGTCCATGGCGCTCGAACCGCTGGCCAGCCGCGAGCCAATATCCTCCATGGGATGCCAGAAATGAGCCAGTTTGCGGGCGTCCGCAGCCAATTTGCCGGTCTCCAGGAACAGAGTCTTCTCGCCCGCTTTTGAGACAATGAGGTGGATTTCTACATTTTCCCGGCCGCCCAGCCGTTCCAGCAGGCGTATGCCGTAGATGGCGCCGCTGGCCCCCGAGATTCCCACGATCACTCGCACGCTGCCGTTTCTCCGCCGTCTTTTCCGTCTTGTTCCGGTTTCGGAACAAGTCCGGCATATTTCCGCTTGCCGCGGCGCCCACCGCGGGCTATAATTCCGTTCGGCTCCGACGGTTCCGGTTGGGTTTCGGAACGCCGCACGCCACAGCGAGGATGATACCATGGAGCGCGCCGGGGAGAAGCTCAGGCAGGCCCGCGAGCGGTTGAAGCTGACCTACCGCGATGTGGCGGAAGCCAGCCAGGAAATCGCCAAGCGGCGCAACAGCGAAGAGTTCGCCGTGGCGCTCAGCCGCCTGGCCGATATAGAAAATAAAGGGACGCTGCCCACGCTCTATCGTCTATATACGTTGTGCGCCATATACCGGCTGGACTGGAAAGAAGTGCTCCGCTGGTACGGCGTTCCGCTGGAACTGCTGGCTTCCGACGCTCTACAGGTCCGCCTCGACGAAACTCATGCGGTACATTTCGCGGCCGGCGCCACGGCGACTGTTCCGCAGCCGCTCGATGGCGAAATCGACCTGCGCAAGACCACTTTTCTGAGCCAACTGATTCGCCAGTGGGGGAAAATGCCGCTGAGCTTTCTGGGCGGTCTGGAGCAGCGGCATCTGCGTTACGGATTCGTCGGCCTGGAGGACTGGTCCATGTACCCGATTCTCCAGCCGGGATCGCTGCTGCTGATCGATCAAAGCCGGCGCAAGATAGCGGACGAAGGGTGGACCAGTGAATTCGACCGGCCGATCTATTTTCTGGAACATCGCGACGGATACCACGTCGGCTGGTGCGCCACCGTGGGGGCACGTCTGCTGCTCCAACCGCATCCGGCCGCGCAACAAACGCCGACGCTTTTCGACTGCTCGGATATCGACGTGGTGGGCCAGGTGACCGGAGTGGCTATGCTTCTCGAATCCAAAAAGCGCCGCCATGCTCGAACTTCAACAATTCCAGCAAAGTCTCCAAATCCGTAAGGTATAACTGACGCTCCACGTCGCGCGCCGTGCGGGGCACCAGATCGTGGTAGTGCAAGGCTTGCCGCGGGCTTCCGGTTGCCCGCAGGTATTCGTCCAGGTCCGCTTTTTGTTCCGCCAGGCTGAATCGCAACCACTCCGAAAACACCTGGTGGTGGCTGTTGCAGAGAGTGCGATCCGCGCCTTCCGAACCCAGAATCCGCTCCAGCGCTTCGTGGCTGTACCGGCCGGTGGTGGCATCGCGCAGGGATGCCAGAAAGGCCAGGCGGCCAAACGAGGTGGGGATTTGCGAGAGGGTTTTGCGCCAGAGGGCGGCGCCCGGTGCGCGAGCCGATTGCGAATTTGCCAGGTACTCCGCCAAAATGCGCTCTCCCCGATTGCCGGAAATGACCGGGAACCCAGGAACGGCAGTCTTTGCCGTAACGCCCCAGGATTCAATTGTATGTCAACGCACGTTCAACTGCTGTATCGCCCACACTGAGCGGCAAGTTCGACGGCCAGCCGGCGCCACCTGTTCCGCTTTTGGAAAAAATTGAGGTGTAACCCCCTACTACGGTACAGTCACGTCTAGTATAGTACCCAGCTTACTATAGTAGTCAACAGTAGAAAGGATCGTACCCATGAAAAAGCTCGCCGTGCTCGCGCTGATGGCATTTGGATTTCTGGCAATGGCTCAAACCACCCGGGTGAACGCCCCGCTCCCGACCTGCAACCCATGCCCGTTTGTTCGCTAGCGTGCAGGTCGTAATTCGGCGCGGCGACTGGGTGTTAGAATCGGCTCTGAGTCCGTCATAATGCCTAGCGCCGCGCGTCTTCTTGAATTCCTCCAGGTCGCCACCGTTCTGGGCTCCGTGCTGACGGTGCTCAGACTCCTCACTTCAGGGCTCTTTCGCCGCTATCGCATTTTCTTTGCATATTTTATTTTCAATGTCCTGTACATGACTACGTTCCTGGTTCTCGCGCGCCTGAAAGGTCTGCCCGGCGGCGACGGGAGCAGTTCCAACCTGTATTTCTACGTCTTTTATTATTCCGAGCCGATCATTATCCTGTTCTATATTTTGGTCGTGGTAGAACTCTACAGTTTGGTTTTGGAGCGATACAAGGGCCTGTACACGCTCGGACGGTGGGCCATGTATGGTGCGGTGGTGATTGCGAGCACGATCTCGCTCGTGAGCCTGCTTCCGAAAATCGCCCCCGCAACGCCCGAACCTTCCAAGAGGCTGATGTACGAGTATGCCGCAGAGCGCGGCGTCGACTTTGCGCTTGTGATCTTCATCTTATTGATTGTGTGGTTCTTAAGCCGGTATCCCGTACCCCTCAGCCAGAATGTGGTGGTGCATACGGCAATCTATTCCGTCTTCTTTCTAAGCAACACGCTGGTCTTGCTGGTGCGCACATTGTTCGGATACCAGTCCGGGGACGCCGTCAACCTTATTTTGTCGGCTATTTCCGCAGTCTGTGTTATGGCTTGGTGGCTGTTGCTCAGCGCCAAGGGCGAGGAAGTCCGCATCCATGAACCTCAACTACGGCCGGAATCGGAAGAGCGAATCCTGCAACAACTCGACCTTTTGAACGCCACGCTCCTCAAAGTCTCCCGAAAATAAGGCGAATATTTTGAGGAAATGAGGTGTTATCTTTAGTTAATGTAGTACCAAAAATACCATTACGCCTGTTGCAACCAGTCCCAATTAAAAGTATTCTGTAGAGGACGGAGAAAGTTTGGACTTCTATGGCATACGCCCTGGCCATTTCGATTGTGACATTCCTGGCATTAGGTCTCGCGCTGTTTCTACTGGTCCGCAAGATGGCGTCCGACGGGAGCAGTCTGCCGTTGACCGCCGAATGGATCGAAGAGCTTTCGATTGAACACTATCGTCCGATGATGCGACTGCTGGACGGCAGCGATCTGGAGTTTCTTCGCTCCCAGCCCGGTTTCACTCCCCGCATGGCCGTCAAACTCCGTGTGCAGCGGTGCCAGATTTTCCGTGGTTATCTGCGCTGTCTGAATGGAGATTTTCAAAGAGTCTGCGCGGCCATCAAGATTCTCATGTTGCAGTCCCGGCAAGACCGGCCGGATCTGGCTGGAATGCTGGTGCAGCAGCAGATGATGTTCGCTTGCGGCATGAGTATGGTTTATTTCCGCCTTTTCTTATACCGTTGGGGATTGTGCGGAGTCGACGTAACCAGTCTGGTCAAGAATTTCGACCTGATGCGCTGCGAACTGCGAAGCTTGGTTCCAGCGGCCTTGTCCGTGGGCGCCTGACGCGGTTCGATTGTCGGATATTCCGAGGCTGTAGCGGCCGTTTCGTACGCCGCTACAGCTTCTTTAATATTTCTTTGGCTTCTTTGAATTGCGGAAATTTCTTTTCCGCCTCCCGAAATTCCTTCGTGTGCACCCGCCGGCGCGCTCCATGGTGGTCTACCGGATATTGCAAGTGCAACATTTCATGGAACATCACGTACTCCAGCGCGAGCTGCGGCCGTCCCGCCTGATCGAAGATGCGGCTGATAATAATGGCGTTGTGCGATGGGTCGAAATGCCCTAGCATGCTGCGCGATACTCCCCGGCTCCAGCCCAAACGAGGCATCCCCAACAGCCCGTCGAAAAACTGGCCGTTCAGCCGCTCGAAAATCTCCTCCAGGTCGTAGACCGCGCCTTTCGGTCCCGACAGGAACTTGCGCCCGCGGATCTGCCGCACCAGATGGGCCCGGTGGCGCATGTCGCGGCGGTTCAGATACAACCGGTAGCGGTGCTGGTGCAGGCGCGCCACCGGTTTGCGGTATAGCTTGCCCAGCAGAATATACGCCAGGGCTTCCATCACCGGCGCCGGAGCCGCCGCCAACAAATCCGAAATGCGCACCCGCAGACACCCGTTTTCCAGCCGGATAAAGCTGTCGGCGTTGGCGAACCGGCAGAATTCCACCTGCACCTGCGGCGCCGGCGTGCGCGGCTTCAGTTCCCGAAACACGCGCGCGTAAATTTCCTCCGGCGTCTCGAAAAACAGGGAACTCTGAAAACCGGGCATCAGGATTCCCTCCGAATCGGACATCTCCCCCAGGGTACCGCGCCCGCGTGCGCCAGGCGTCGCCCTGCTTCGGCGCCACATTGGATTCCGGACGCGTCGATGGGTTACTCTGAATCCTTAAGGACAAACCACGTTGCCAAAGGCGAAAATCAGCGCATTGGGGTGCTATACCCCGCCCGGACTGCTCACCAACTTGGACCTCGAGAAACCGGTGGACACCAACAATCAGTGGATACTGGAACGCACCGGCATCCGGGAACGGCATATCGCCGCCAAGGACATGGCGACCTCCGACATGGCCATCGAAGCCGCCAAATGCGCGCTGGCGCAACGTGGCGTGGACCCCACGGAGGTGAACGCCATCATCGTCTGCACGGTTACCCCCGATTACATGTTTCCGTCGACCGCCTGCCTGGTGCAGAACGGCATCGGGGCGCGCGGCGCCTGGGGCTTCGACCTCATCGCCGCCTGCTCCAGCTTCGTCTACGGTTCCACCGTGGGCGCCCACCTGGTGATGGCCGGCACGCACAAGAAAGTCCTGGTAATCGGCGCCGACACCATGAGCCGTATCATCGACTATACCGACCGCGCCACCTGCATTTTGTTCGGCGATGGCGCCGGAGCCGTGTTGATCGAGCCCGCCGCCGAGGGCGAGGAGAACCTGGGCTTCATCGATTTCCTGGGCGAAATTGACGGGTCCGGCGGCGACGCCCTCAAGATGCCCGCCGGTGGGAGCCGCTTGCCGGCCTCCCACGATACCGTGGAGCAGCGGCTGCACTACGTTCATCAGGACGGTTCGCAGGTTTTCAAGTACGCCGTCCGCAAGATGTACGAGTCCTGCCGCGACCTGCTGGCGCGCAATGGCCTCACCGGCGACGATGTAGCCGTGATGATTCCCCACCAGGCGAACAAGCGCATCATCACTGCGGCCGGCGACCGATTGGGGATCGCTCCCGAAAAGGTGCTGATCAATATCGACCGCTACGGCAACACCACCGCCGGCACCATCCCGCTGGCCACCCGCGACGCCATCGCGGAAGGCCGCCTCCACAAGGGCGACTTGGTCCTGCTGGCCGCCGTGGGCGCCGGCTACACCGTGGGCGCCAGTCTGTGGCGCTGGGCCTACTGAACCGGATAGTTGGCGAGCCGCGCCAACGGAAAAAAACACCAGATCTGCACCAGTAAATTGGTCGGACCGGATTCCCCGCTGTTCTTCTCCCTGCGGCTGGCCGGACCATCCGGGGTTGAGCGCCGGGCCGCGGGCGCCGCAGCCGCTACCGGATCCGCACGCCGGTTTCCTTGCCCGGCGGCACCTCGACTTCCAGAATGCCGCCCGAATCGGTGGGAGCTTCGTACATTTCTTCATCGTCCACCTCCACCTGGTAGGTGCGGCCCGGATCCAGGCCGACGATGAAGACCGCGTTGCCTTCGTCCACGGTGACGCGGAAGCGGCGGGCGGATTCCCCGAAACACACGGCGGCGGCGTGCAGCAGCAAGGGGGCGGGCGGATGGGCCGGGTCCACCGCAACCACTCGCCCGTCGCGGAAGATCTGCATGACGCCGTCGAACGATCCGAACCAGTCGGCGGCATCGTCCCAATCGGAGCGGACGAACAGGCGTCCGAAATCGGCGTTGTGCCAGACCAGGGGGGCGTGGTCATAGCTCAACCCGGGCTGATACGGATTGGCCCATAGGAACTCATAGGGAATGCCGAAAGCGCCGCGCAGCAGGAAGTGGTCGTGCATCAGCCAGCCCTGCAGCAGTTGGGTGTCGGCCGCATTGGGGTCGTACGCCACCATGGCCAGTTCCGCCGCGCGGGAAAGCGCCGCGGCGCGCAGATCGGGCTCG
>Ga0182030_10015871_pt1 | contig 14726 bp, 9 predicted proteins | sample 812S3MmetaG_FD_121299 | JGI IMG/M metagenome (GOLD analysis project Ga0182030, IMG submission 121299) | Permafrost microbial communities from Stordalen Mire, Sweden - 812S3M metaG (Illumina Assembly) | ecosystem: Environmental > Terrestrial > Soil > Wetlands > Permafrost | place: Sweden... | reverse complement strand
CGTTGTCGCTCGCCAACGGCGTGGTCGGCGGCAATCTCAAGGCCTATATCGTGGCCCAGCATGTCTACGAAAAGCCCGGCGGCTTCTCGGTCTATTGGGCGGTCAAGGACGATTCCCCGATCAAGACCATTGCCGATCTCAAGGGCAAGACCGTCGGCATCTCGGTGATCGGCGGCGGCACCTACGGTCCGTTCGCGATGCTGCTGCAGAAGAACGGCGTCGATCCGGTCAAGGACATCAAGCTGGTCGAGGTCGGATTTGCGGTTTCCGAGGACGCGCTGCGTCAGGGCCGCGTCGATGCGGTCAACATGAACCAGCCTTTCGCGGCGCGTGCCGAGGCCAAGGGCGGCACCCGCAAGCTGTTCTCGCTGTCGGAGGAGATGCCCAACATCGTCCACATCCTGGAGGCCTGCCGCGCCGACTTCGTCGACAAGAATCCGGAGTTGGTCAGGGCCTATGTGCGCGATATCACCCTGGGCATGAAAAAGGCGCTGGCCGACCGCGCCGAGACTCTCAAGGTCGATTCCGAAGTGCTGAAGGCACCGGTCGCGGTGCTCGACACCTATCTGCTCAAGGACAATGATTTCGGCCGCGATCCCGGCGCCGCGCCCAATTTTGAGGCGATCCAGAAGATGCTCGACATCTATGCCGCCACCGGAATGCTGCCGAAGATGGACGTCGCCCAGTTCAAGCACCCGACCATCGTCGCGCCGATACAGTAGACGAGGACTGCCCGCAGCATCGATCGCGCTGTGGGCTGTTACACTCCGTCATTCCGGGGCGATGCGAAGCATCGAACCCGGAATCTCGAGATTCCGGGTCTGGTCCTTCGGACCATCCCGGAATGACGCAAGTAGAGCGAGACATCCCCCATGACAAAATGGCGATCACGCGTGACGACCGATGGTCTTGACCGCGCGCCGCACCGTGCCTTCATGCGCGCGATGGGGCTGGACGACGAGGCGCTCGCCAAGCCGATGATCGGGGTGGTCAGCATGAAGGGCGAACAGACGCCCTGCAACATGACCCACGATTTCCAGGTCGACGCCGCCAAGGCCGGCATTGCCGAGGCCGGCGGCACGCCGCGGGAATTTTCCACCATCTCGGTGTCCGACGGCATCAGCATGAACCACGAGGGCATGAAGTTCTCGCTGCTGTCGCGCGAGTTGATCGCGGATTCGATCGAAGCGGTGGTTCACGGCCTCGCCTATGACGCGCTGATCGGCTTCGGCGGTTGCGACAAGACGCTGCCCGGCGTGATGATGGCAATGATCCGCTGCAACGTGCCGTCGATCTTCATCTATGGCGGCAGCGCGCTGCCCGGCCGGTTCGAGGGCCGCACCCTCACGGTGCTGGATTCCTACGAGGCGGTCGGCGGCTTCATGACCGGCGAGATCGACGCGGCGACGCTCGAGGGCATCGAGCGGAGCTGCCTGCCGACCATCGGCGCCTGTGCCGGCCAGTTCACCGCCAACACCATGGCGATGGTGTCCGAGGCGATGGGACTGACCATGCCCAACGTGTCGATGATCCCCGGCGTCTACGCCGAGCGCGCCCAGGTGGCGCGCCGCGCCGGCCGGCTGGTGATGCAGATGCTGCAGCGGGGCGGACCCCTGCCGCGTGAAATCGTGACGCGGAAGTCGCTGGAAAACGGCGCCGCCATCGTCGCCGCCACCGGCGGATCGACCAACGCCGCGCTGCATCTGCCGGCGCTGGCCAACGAGGCCGGCATCGCGTTTTCGCTCGACGACGTCGGCGCGGTGTTTGCGCGCACGCCCCTGATCGGCAATCTGCGTCCGGGCGGCAAATATACCGCCAAGGACGTCTACGATATCGGCGGCACCGCCGTGGTGGTCCGCGCGCTGGTCGAAAGCGGCCACATCGACGGCAGTTGCCTGACCATCACCGGCAGGACCATTGCCGAGGAATATGGCGCGGCCAATGCGCCGGACGGCGAGGTGATCCATTCCACCGCCGCGCCGATCATGCCGGACGGCGGCGTCGCGGTTCTCAAGGGCAATCTTTGCCCCGATGGCGCCGTCATCAAGATTGCCGGGCTGAAGAACCTGGTGTTCGAAGGCCGCGCGCGGGTATTCGAGGACGAGGAAGCCTGCGTCGATGCTGTCCGCCATCGCAGCTACGCCGCGGGCGACGTGCTGGTGATCCGCAACGAGGGCCCGGTGGGCGGCCCCGGCATGCGCGAGATGCTCGGCGTCACCGCGCTGATCTACGGGCAGGGGATGGGCGAGAAGGTCGCGCTGATCACCGATGGGCGCTTTTCCGGAGCCACCCGCGGCATGTGCATCGGCTATGTCTCGCCGGAATCCTTCATCGGCGGCCCGCTGGCGCTGGTGCGCGAAGGCGACCGGATCCGGATCGACGCCGGCGCGCGCAGCCTGGATCTGCTGATCGATGACGCGGAATTCGCCGCACGGCGGCGGAGCTGGAAGCAGCGGCCGCCGCGGCATCGCGCCGGCGCGCTCGCCAAATATGCGCGGCTGGTCGGCCAGGCGCCCGGCGGTGCCGTCACCCATGATGGTGCGGCGGAATGGCCGTGGTTCGATCAGAGCTGACCCCGAATTTGTCCGCTGCCAGGTTCCAGCCCCGGACCTCGCCTGCGCCATTTCGCCGGGTTGCGGTGGCCCGATTCTTGAAGGTTAAAACAAAATCGGGTCAAACAGCATCGCCAATCCCTGCCGGTTTCCGCTATGTTCGGGCGGTGACCGGGGGGCAGCATCGAGAAATCATCTGTGCCCAAGGGATCTGGGCCGGGAAAGAAGCCGGAATGAATGTATTGCCATTGCGGCCGGACGTTGCCGCGGACTCCACGCCGGCACGCGGGCCGGCGACCGCCATGATCGAGATCGATCGGGTCTCGCAGCTGTTCCAGACCGCCGGCCGCCAGAGCCATCTGGCGTTGTCGCAGATCTCACTGACAATCGAGGATGGCGCCTTTGTCTCGATTCTCGGGCCCTCCGGCTGCGGAAAATCGACCTTGCTCTATATCGTCGGCGGCTTCGTCAAGCCGACCGAGGGGGTGGCGAAGATGAGGGGCAAGGCGATCACCGGGCCCGGGCCGGATCGCGGGCCGGTGTTTCAGGAATTCGCGCTGTTTCCCTGGAAGAGCGTGCTCGGCAATGTGATGTACGGTCCTCGCCAGCAGGGCGTCAGGCCCGCGGAAGCCGAAGCGCAAAGCCGCCGGCTGATCGAGATGGTCGGCCTCAAGGGTTTTGAAGACTTCTACCCCAAGGAATTGTCCGGCGGCATGAAGCAGCGGGTCGCGCTGGCGCGCACGCTGGCCTATCACCCCGCGGTGCTGCTGATGGACGAGCCGTTCGGCGCGCTCGACGCCCACACCCGCACCCGGCTGCAGAACGATCTGCTCAATATCTGGGAACGCGACCGCAAGACCGTGCTGTTCGTCACCCATTCGGTCGAGGAAGCGGTCTATCTGTCGGACAAGGTCGTGGTGATGACGCGGTCGCCCGGCCGCATCAAGGAGATCGTCGATATCGATCTGCCGCGGCCGCGGCGCCGGGCCGAACTGCTGCTGGATTCCCGCTACCAAAAATACGTCGTCGATATCGAGCGCATGATCGACGACACCAGCGAAGACGAGTTGCGGCCGTGACGCTGCTGCGTGCCGCCGTGTCGCGCCTGGCGCCACTGCTCGCCTGCCTCGGGCTGCTCGGGGTCTGGCAGGTCGCAGCATTGATCCTTGACACCGACAGTTTTCCTACCGCGCTCGACGCCATCCGCGCGATTCCCTCGATCCTGGGCGACAAGGAATCCCTGATCAATATCCTGGCGTCGCTGCGCCGCATGGCGATCGGCTTCGGGCTCGCCGTGATGGTGTCGATTCCGCTCGGACTGATGATGGGCCGCAGCCGCGGCGTCGCGGCGTTCTTCAATCCGCTGCTGATGATCATCTATCCGGTGCCGAAGGCGGCGCTGATGCCGATCATCATGCTGTGGCTCGGCGTCGGCGATGTCTCGAAGACCCTGGTGATCTTTCTCGGGGTCAGCCTTCCCGTGATCTATCACAGCTTTGAGGGCGGCAAGGCGGTCGAGGAAAAGATGCTTTGGTCGGGTGCTGCGATGGGGCTCTCGGGAGCGCAGCGCATGATCCGGATCGTCCTGCCGGCGGCATTGCCGGAAATTCTCACCGGCTGCCGCACCGGGCTGGTATTGGCGCTGATCACCATGGTCACTAGCGAGATGATCGCGCGGCAGTCCGGCGCCGGCAATATCCTGTTCAATGCGCTCGACATGGGGCCATACGACACCGTGTTCGCGATGATCATCATCATCGGCGCGATGGGGATCGGCCTCGACGCCGCGTTCGAGAAGATGCGCGGCAGGCTGGTGAAATGGTCCGAGCCGCGCTTCGATCTTCCGTTGAGCTTTTCATGAAGCCGCGCGCGGTCACCTCCGACGTGCTGCTGGGGATGGTGCCGATCGCGCTGTTGATCGGCCTGTGGCAGGCGATCGATACGTTCGGATATGCGCCGACCTCGCTGCTGCCGCCGCCCGGTGCGGTGTTCCTGCGGCTGCTGCGGCAGCTCTTCACCAGCGAATATCAGCAGGAGATCGCCGCCACGCTGTTCCGGCTGTTCACCGGCTTTGCGATCGCGGTGATCCTCGGCGTCGGCGTCGGGCTTGCCGCGGCGGTCAGTCCGGCGGTCAACGCCGTGGTCCGCCCGCTGGTGCGGGTGCTGGCGCCGTTGCCCAAGGTCGCATTGTATCCGGCCATGCTGCTGCTGCTCGGCTTCGGCCATGAATCGAAAATCACCCTGGTGGCGGCCGACGCGCTGTTTCCGATCCTGCTGGCGACCTATTACGGCGCCTCGATGGTGGAGCAGAAGCTGATCTGGTCGGCGATGGCGGCGGGCACGCCGCACGGCCAGATCCTGTTCAAGGTGGTGCTGCCGGCCGCGGCGCCCTCGATCCTGACCGGCTGCCGCATCGGCCTGGTGATTTCCTGCATCGTGGTGTTCCTGGCCGAGATGATCACCTCGACCGACGGGCTCGGCCATGTCCTGGTGACGGCGGCCCGCACCTTCCAGGCGGTCGACATGTTCGTGCCGCTGATCACGATTTCGCTGCTCGGCCTGGTTCTCAACGGCCTGTTGCAGGGGTTGCGCTCCTATCTGCTGCGCGGCTTTCCGGAGGTCTGAGGGTGAAGCCATATTGACCTTTGCCTTGCTCGGCGTATGACCGGGTGATCGGCAGATTGGTCCATAAACCATTGTCATTCCGGGGCGCGCTCTTGCGCGAGCCCGGAATCCATAACCACCGCAGGGGCTATGGATTCCGGGCCTGCGCTCCGTCCGGCTGTCGCCGGTCGAAGCACGTCCCGGAATGACAGACGGTGGATCGCTTCCCATCAGATCGGCTTCTTCGGTTCGCCGTATGCAGCCGCATTTCGAGCTCCAACAGAAGGAAGACAAGACATGCTGGCGGATCGCATCGAGGCAAAATGGATCGACGCGTTCTGCGAGATTTTCGAGCGCTGCGCGGTGAAACCGGGCGATACCGCCGCGATCCTCTCGGAGACCCAGTCGCGCGCGCTGAACGTTCATCTCGCCGAACTGGCGCTGTTGCGGATGGGCGCCCGGCCCTTTCACGTCATCGTGCCGACGCCGCGCAACCGGCAGGTCGTGCCGATCCGCTCCACCGGCGCCAGCGAGGCGATCCAGCGGCTGGCGCCCGTTGTCAGCGCCCTGCAGCAGGCCGGCTTCGTAGTCGATTGCACCATCGAAGGATTGATGCACGCGGTGGAGACGCCGGAAATCCTCAAGGCCGGGGCGCGCATTCTGGTGATTTCCAACGAGCATCCCGAAGCGCTGGAGCGGATGATGCCGGACAGCGCGCTGGAAAAGCGGGTGCGGGCGGCCGCCAAAATGCTGCGCGGGACCAGGCGGATGCGGGTCACCTCCAGGGCCGGCAGCGAACTCGACGTCGACATGGTCGGCGCCTCGACGGTCGGGGTCTGGGGCTGGACCGACAAGCCCGGCACGCTGGCGCATTGGCCGGGCGGCATTGTCGTCAGCTTTCCCAAGAGCGGCACCGTCAACGGCACGCTGGTGATGGCGGCCGGCGACATCAACCTCACCTTCAAGCGCTATTTGACCGCCCCGGTGCGGCTGACGCTGAAGGACGACTATGTCACCGAGCTCGAAGGCGAGGGCGCCGACGCCACGATGATGCGCGCCTATCTGGCGGCGTGGGGTGACCGCGAGGCCTATGCGGTGTCCCATGTCGGGTTCGGCATGAATCCCGGTGCCCGCTACGAGGCGCTGGCGATGTACGACCAGCGCGACACCAACGGCACCGAGCTGCGCGCGGTGGCCGGCAATTTCCTGTTCTCCACCGGCGCCAATGAATTCGCCGGACGCTACACGTCAGGACATTTCGACCTGCCGATGATGGGCACCACGATCGAACTCGATGGCGTCGCGGTGGTCCGCGAAGGCGTGTTGCAGGACGTGTTCGGGTAGCGCTATCTAATGTACATCGATTAATCATTTGATTTTATTGTATAATTGAAGTTTGGGTCTGATTGTAATCGCACAGGCCGCCTCTATAATTTCAGATATGTTGCCCCGACGGCTCGACGCGCGGCTCAATCAATTGCTCAGCCATTCCCCTGCGGTGGTTCTGATAGGGCCAGGCCAGGTGGGAATGAAGACGATCGCGCTGGAAGTCGGGCGCCGCGCGGCTTCGGTCTACCTGGACCTTGAGGACGAAGACGGCCGAGTCAAATCGTCCGATCCCGAAATTGCAATATGAGCGGGTTGGCACCACAGAGCCGCACGATTTTGGCTCTTTTCAGGGCCAAGCGAGTGTCGATTGTTGTCCCTGGCGACAATAAGGAGGAACGTCATGAACACGATGGACACAAAAACGTTTGCGGTAAGCGAATTCCTATCTCAGCCACTCCGATTGCACATTGGCGGCGAGCAGATTGCCGCCTCAACCGGACGGACTTTCGAGACGCTAGATCCCGGTACCGGGAAGCATCTAGCTACAGTTGCTGCGGCGGGTTCGCTCGACGTCGACGCTGCGGTGACAGAGGCCAGCCGGGCGTTCAACAAATCAGGCTGGGCAACGATGCCCGCAAAAGACCGAGCTGTTATCCTGCACAGGCTAGCAGATCTAATCGACCAACATGCTCCGGTGCTTGCCGAGATCGAATCGCGAGATGTTGGAAAGCCTCGCGCGCAGGCATTGGCGTTTGATATCCCACATGCAGCGCAGACATTTCGATACTATGCCGATCTGAGCCAAAACACACGGCGTCGTGAACCCTTTGCTGTTTCCAGCAATGAGGCTTGGTCGGTGCGGCAGCCCTACGGAGTATGCGGTTTCATTTTTCCCTGGAATTTCCCGTTCCTGCTGATCGGATGGGGCGTTGCTCCGGCGCTGGCAGCCGGAAACGCCGTGGTCATCAAGCCGGCCGAGGACACACCACTCTCGGCACTCTTCTTTGCCAGGCTCGCGGATCGGGCTGGTGTTCCACCAGGTGTCGTCAATGTAGTAACGGGTTTAGGCGAAACAGCCGGCGCAGCTCTTTCGGGGCATCCGGGTATCAACCGGATGTCGTTCACCGGTTCGCCGGAAATCGGGAAGCTTGTTGCGGAATCGTGCGCGCGAAACTTGGTTCCCGTTAAATTGGAACTTGGTGGCAAGGGGGCTGCTGTCCTTTTCGACGACATCGCCGTTGACAGCGCCGCGGAGGCCCTTGCGGGCGCGATAACATTGAACGCAGGGCAGGTTTGCTGCACGGCATCTCGTTGGATCGTGCACGAGAAAGTCGCCGACGCGTTTATCGGCAAGGCCGCTTCAGCTATGGGCGGAATGAAGATCGGTTATGGCGGCGACGAATCGACACAAATCGGCCCCGTTGTAAGCGAGAAGCAACGCCGCCGCGTGCTCGGATATGTCGACCACTCAATTAAGGAAGGCGCAGAGGCTTATCTTGCCGGAGGCGTTGCGGAAGTGTCTGGCCATAAGGACGGGTTTTATGTCAAGCCGGCACTTCTCGGTGGGGCGCCCGGTAATGTCTGCGCGCGCGAAGAGGTCTTTGGGCCGGTCGCATATGTGATGAAGTTCAATGACGAGGATGAGGCGGTCGCCCTGGTCAACAGTAGTCCGTACGGGCTTGCAAACAGCGTATGGTCGAGTGACCTTTCCAGGGCGACGCGAGTTGCTGAGAAACTCGTCGCCGGAAATTCCTGGATCAACGCCCACAATCTGTTCCCGCATGGCGTGTCGTACGGAGGGTGCAATTTGAGCGGCTGCGGGGGCGGTGTCCTTGGCCCCGATTCGCTGGAGGATTACTACCGAAAACAGTCGATCGTGCGCCCGCTCTAGCAGGTCGCGCGGCGATCGGCCGGCTGCAAGTTTTCAGCGTAGCAATCTTGATGCAGACGGTCGAAGAAATCTAGCGCCTGGCTCACGACGATTGTTCATGAGCCAGGCGCGTCGATGACGAACGAAGCGGAGACTGGCCTGCGGCGCTTCGAATCATGTGCCCAATATGCGTGCGCCAGACGAGCGCGCCCAGCGGCGGGACGGATCCGCGCACGATTCTGCGACATTGTCTCGCAGATCGCGCCCGCCCGACGACTTCGCGTCGGGTTAAAAATCGCGTATGTTTTAGCTCCTTGGCAGAACCTCAATTGCGGGAAGGTTCGGTTCATTGCGCGGCAACCGCTGACTCGACAAGTGCGGGAAATCTTGCCTTCCTGGCAACTATAAAAGGGGCGAACTTTGCACTAAATTGTTGGCGATCGGAGAAGGCCAAGAACTCTGGAAAGGGCTGATTGTGGAATTGGCACTCATGCTTCAGGTAGGCCGGGACAAATCGCTTCAGGCCCAGATTTTCGATCAAATTCGAACGCTGATACTGGATGGACGCCTCCAGGCTGGAATGTCGTTGCCGCCGACCAGGTTGTTGGCCGAGCGATATCAGGTATCCCGCAACACGGTCATGATTGCCTACGATCGTCTGGTCGCCGAGGGTTACGTCGAATCCCGAGGCACATCCGGTGTGTTCGTTACAGCAATCCCTCCGGATGACCTGCTACTCGTCAACAGCCCGCACGGTATACTGCGCTCAAATGGGCCAATGCCGGCTCAGTCCGGCGAGCCTCTCCTCTGCTTTGCGGGCTCTCCGGGTGGAGGAGAGGATCGTCCGACTATCGATTTTTGGGTCGGCCGATCCGCGGCGGGTGGATTTCCCCTCCGCGTCTGGCGTCGTATCGTGACTAGGTGTTTGTCTGGCAATTCCCAGGATCTGACCGATTACTGCGATCCTGCCGGTCTTCCGCAGTTGCGAAAGGCCATCGCTGATCATCTGGGACGAACCCGCGGCATGCACGTGACGACGGATCAGATCATCGTTACGGCGGGCGGTCAGGACGCGCTTAATCTAATCATGAACCTTTTGCGCGGCCACACCGAGCATCTGTGTATCGAGAATCCATGCTACGCGGGTGCGTCGATGATTTTCGAAGGCGAACAACTTCAGATTGAACCGGTCCCAGTCGATTCCGATGGCATTCGAACGGACTGTCTTCCCAGCAAGCAGCGCAGCTTGATCTACGTCACGCCCTCACATCAATATCCTACGGGTGTCGTTATGACGCTGAGCCGACGCCTCGCTTTGCTCAGGTGGGCGGATGATACTGACAGCTACATAATGGAAGACGATTATGATAGCGATTTTCGCTATGACGGGCCACCGCTCACCGCGCTGTCCGGACTGGATAGAGGCCGGCGGGTATTCTATATCGGCTCATTTTCCAAGTCGGTAGGCGCAGGATTGCGTCTCGGCTATGCAGTCGTTCCAGGTATCTTCTCGGACGACGCCCGTCTGCTCAAGGCGAAGATGAGCAATGGTCAATCTTGGCTCGAGCAAAGCGCGCTTGCCGAGTTCGTCAGTGACGGGCACTTTGATCGTCATCTTCGCAAGATGCGTCAGCTCTACAAAAGCCGCAGGGACACACTTATTTCCGCGCTCCGCAAGAAATTTCGTGAACCGGTTATTTCAGGACAGGATAGCGGCCTGCATCTGGTGTGGCGCTTGCCAAAGGGCATGCCGAGTGCGCTCGCTATTCAAATGAAGGCCCGCGCCGCTGGCGTGGGCGTGTATGCCTTGTCCAGCGGAGGTGCCTTTGACTTCGATGGTACGGCGCCTGATGACGCACTGATGTTTGGCTATGCCTCGCTGACGGAAAGCAAGATTGTTGAGGCCATTGAAAAGCTGGATGAAATATTGCGGGGAATGAGTGCCAAGGCCCCAGCTTGAAGATTTTCAGATTACACTTCAGTCAAAAAGCAAGAAGCTCAAGGTTGGCGCGGACAGCGCCTCAGCGCGCTTGCTCCGTGAATGTCCATACCGCCTGGTGCGTAACAATCTTGCGAACTCGACCCGCCACAGCCCGCGCGCTGGGTGCGAAAGCACAAGCGGGTTCTGATCACTGGCGATGCGCCAGCCCGGCGCCAGCAAACCGTAAATTTGCCAAGCAATCCAGGTGCGGATTCGGCACAATTAGCCCAAAAAATCGGCGGTTTATGACTATTTTGTTGTCCTTGGCTGCCACATCTGCCCAAACAATTGCCGTCTTGGAGTCATAAGTTTCTCCGGTTTTGGTACTTTTCAGGACCAAGGCATTGGGGCTCTTCTAAACCTAACGCGGTGGGAGTCCAACTCGATGCCCGGCGCGAGGGATAGCAAGAGCGCCGAGCTTTTTATGGTCTTCAACGTCGCCATTGTTGGGAGTGGTCCTGCAGGGTTCTACGCTGCGGAAGCGCTGTTATGCTCCGGCGTTCCTGTCCGAGTTGATATGTTCGACCGGTTACCCGTACCTTTCGGGCTAGTCCGTTACGGCGTCGCGCCTGATCATCAAAAGCTGAAGGCGGTTACAGCGGTCTTCGAGCGGATTGCGGATAATCCGCATTTTTCATTCGTAGGCAACCTCGATATCGGACGAGAAGTTCAAGTATCGCAGCTTCAGGCCGCCTATCATGGCGTTGTTCTTGCCACTGGTGCGATCGGCGATCGTTCGCTTGACATTGCCGGCGAAGATCTGCCGGGAAGCGTCTCGGCTACGGAACTCGTTGGCTGGTACAACGGCCATCCGGACTTTCGGGACAAGAGTTTCGATTTTTCGCATCCGACCGCGGTCGTGATCGGAAATGGTAACGTTGCGTTGGACGTATGCAGAATACTTTCTAAGAGTGTCGATGAGCTCAGACGTAGCGACATCTGTGAGCATGCGTTGGATGAGCTCGCCGCAAGTAATATTACAGACGTTGTTCTGATCGGCCGACGCGGACCGGTCCAGGCTAAGTTCACGGCCAAGGAGCTACGAGAGCTTGGCGAGCTCGATGAGGTGCAGCCGGTTGTCGATCCCGCCGAGCTGCAGCTTGACCCAGCGTCAATCGATGAGATCCAAAGGTCTGCCGCTGCTGCCAGAAATCTCGAAATCCTTCGCGGGTTTGCGCACCGGCTGGAAACAGCGACGAAACGAAGGCGGATACACTTTCGCTTTCTGCTCGCGCCCTATTCGATCGAAGGGACTAGGACAGTCGAGCAGGTCAATTTCGAACGTTTGCGCCTTTCCGGACAAACAGGCAACCAGGGAGGGACGCCGAGTGGCCAGTATGTTTCCATTCCGACAAACCTCGTCGTGCGCAGCGTCGGATACCGCGGCATATCCATTCCGGGCGTGCCATTCGACGAGCGCTCGGCAACTATTGTGCAACAAAAAGGTCGGGTCATCGATCGCGACGGCAACGCCGTTCGGGGACTGTACGTCGCAGGGTGGATCAAGCGCGGGCCAAATGGAATCGTTGGGACCAACCGCGCGTGCGCGATCGAAACGATTGAATTGGTCTTGGCGGATTTGATCGCGACGAGCTTTGAGTCGTCGGATCTTCGGCGCGAACTGTTTCTTGCGACTCTCCGCGGACGGTCGCTCAAGCTGATCGATTTTCAGGGTTGGCGCAGGATAGACGCGCTGGAGCGGGCGGACGGCGCGGCGAAAGCCAAGCCGCGCGAAAAACTCACGAGAGTTTCGGCAATGCTGAAAGCTTCGGAGCGAGCGCTCATCCGAAGCGAAAGTGACATTTAACGGCATCAAGCAACGGCATCGTGGCATCGCCACAGATCAAGGGGAGCTAAATCGTATGTCAACCGAGAAATTGATTTCGTCTCGTCGAGAATTTCTGAAGACGTCAACCGGGATCGTTACGGCGGCTGCCCTCGGTGGCGGCTCTCTTCTTGCTGCGCCGGCGCAGGCGGCCGAATATGCGCCGGGCATGACGGGCGGCCCGATTGGCTTCGACGGTGCCGAACGCTTTCAGTACAATAGCACCATGTCGGAAGGCCGCGCGATCGACGGCATCAAGGCCTTGAAGGCGGCAGGCAAAGCACCGAAGAAGCTGACGGTTTTGTTGCTCGACGGAACGATCGACCAAATTCGCAAGCCATTTCGTGAAGGCGCCATGTCACCGCTGGACGTATGGATGCGCGAGACGGGCATCGAGGTGGAAATGATCGGCGGTACGCCGGACGACATCTTCAAGAAGGTGATGCAAGACGTCACGACCGGCGACGGTGCGTTCGACATCTATACCGGACCGTGGAATTCCACAGGCGATCTTGTTTCCTCAGGCGGCGCGATCGATTGCTCCGACTTCGTGAAGAAGTACAAGCCGGACTGGCAGGACCCGGAGCGCGGCGTACCGAGCGAAGGGTTCTATAAGCTGCTCTATACCTACAACAACAAGAACTACATGATCGGCCTCGATGGCGATACGCTTGTCTGGTACTACCAGCAAAAGCTCTATGAGAAGCCCGAGGTCAAGGATGCCTTTCTGAAGGAGGTCGGGCGCCCGCTTGCCGTACCGAATACATGGCAAGAGGTCGATGCTATTTCAAAATTCTTCACCGGCAAGGACTTCGGCACCGGAAAAATGTTCGGCAATGGCTGCTTGATGAGCCGGTTTTGGGGACTCCCGAGCTTCTACATGCGCTTTGCGTCGATGGATAATCCCAATTTGTACTTCTTCAACGATGAGGGCCATCCGAATCTCAATACCGATCTGGGAGTCCAGTGCGCGGAAGAGCACCTCCGTTCGTTCGAGTGGTCGCCGCCGGACGCATTGAATTTCACTTTCCTCGAGGGCTGGAATTCCCTCTGGAACCTACAGGTGCCGCAGATCTGTACATTCACCGCGGTCGCCAAGTACGGCGACGGAAAGAAGCCGGACGGTACTCCGAAGTCGAAAGCAACGGGCTTGATGGGGTCCCATGGCCCGGTGGGCCGCAAGTTCGGCGACAAAGTTAACCGCCGCGCGGTGATGTTCTACAGCGTCACGGGATGGATATCGCCTAAGTCGAAAAATCAAGAAACTGCTTACCTGTTCTTGCAATGGCTCAGCTCGACCCGAACCTTCACGTTGATGATGGCGAGCCCCACCGGCTACTTCGATCCGTTCCAGAAGGCGAACTTCAAGGAGCCGCTGGTCGCTGAAAACTATCAGCCCTACGCGATGAAGACCATACCATACTCGATTGAGCGGTCGGTGCCGACGCTCAACTTTGGTGGTCAAACCGCGCTTGATAACGCACTGGATGACGAGGTCCAGGCGTTGCTGACGAAGCAGAAGACACCACGCCAGGCAATGGACGCCGCCCAGGGCAAGTGGGAGGAAATCATCCGTCGTCAACGGAGTAAGGGCATCATCGAAGCCATCAAGGCCAGCCGTGCGTCCTGGCCAACGGGTGCGGACAGTATCTGAACGTTGCAAACAGGACGGAGCCGAACTCGCTACAATGCGAGTTCGGCAGAGAGGAGCGGAAACTTGCGGACGCCCATTCTAGCCCAGGTCGTCAGGTACGCCTTCATTATCCTTGCCTGCATCGTGGTGATCTATCCGCTGCTCTGGATGATCACCATGGCGTTCAAGCCCTTCCCGGAATGGACCACCGGAAGCGGTATGACGTGGTTGCCGAAACAGCCGACGCTGCAAAATTTCGAGTTTGTCATCTTGGGACACGCACGAGGATTGGCTGTTGGCCTCGATCGCAGCATTCTTTGGCCTCTGACCGCCAGTTTGATCACGTCCATCTGCGGCACCGCACTGGCAGTTGTGACCGGGACACTGTCCTCTTACGCAGTGGCTCGGTTCGGCATCATGTCGTCATTGCCGCTATCAGTGCTTCAACTCCGGCTGTTTCCGCCGCTCGCGGTAATGATTCCGGTCATGGTCATGTGGGCCTTCATTGGAGCAATCGATACATGGTGGGGACTCTCGCTGATCTACGGGATCGTCACGTTGCCGTTTGCGTTTTGGCTGATGAAGACGTTTTTCGACGAGGTTCCCGTCGAGATTGAAGACGCCGCTCGCGTATCGGGATGTTCTTATTGGCGGGTCTTTTATCTCATCACGCTTCCAATCGTGATGCCAGGGCTCGCCACCTGTGCGCTGTTCGTCTTCATCCTGAACTGGTCGGACTATCTGCTGGCGCTACTGCTGACGTCGAAAGACTGGATCACCCTGCCAGTTTATATGTCCACTCTCACTTCGCCCATAGGCGGCCAGATGTATGGCATGAAAGCTGCGCTCGGATTGATAGCGGCGATTCCGCCCGTGATTTTTGGACTGCTCATCCAGAAGCACCTTGTGCGCGGTCTCACGTTTGGAGCGCT
>Ga0182030_10015867_pt1 | contig 14727 bp, 10 predicted proteins | sample 812S3MmetaG_FD_121299 | JGI IMG/M metagenome (GOLD analysis project Ga0182030, IMG submission 121299) | Permafrost microbial communities from Stordalen Mire, Sweden - 812S3M metaG (Illumina Assembly) | ecosystem: Environmental > Terrestrial > Soil > Wetlands > Permafrost | place: Sweden... | reverse complement strand
TCCTATGTTCTTTCGGTTCAGACACTGAGAGCCTTGTCGAGGCGCACCGCCGCAACCTTGTATTCTGGGGTCTGGGTATAGCGGTCTCGGTGCGCTGTCGTGATTTCGTTGAGCGAGACGCGGGAGCAGTGAAACGTCGTGAAGACCTCGCCTGGCTTGACGCGCTCGCTGATTTGAAGCGGCAGTTCAACAGCGCCCTGAAGACTGCTGAGTCTCACCCTTTCGCCATCGCACAATCCGAGCCGCGCGGCATCGGCTGGTGACAACAGCAGGACATCTGTGGGGCAAAGCCGAGAATTGGGGGTGCGTCCTGTCTGCGTGCCGGAGTTGTATTGATAGAGGTTGCGGCCCGTGGTGAGAAGAAAAGGGTACTCCAGGCTGGTCAGTTTTGCCGGCGGCGTGAAGTCGATGCGGCGCAACGCCACTGTCTTGCCAAGCGTGAATTCATCGGCGTGCATCACGGGCGTGCCGGGGTCGCTTTCGGAGAAACACGGCCACTGCAGGCCGCGTTGGTCAAGCCGTGCGTAGCTCATGCCCGCGCCCTCGGGCCAGAGGGAGCGCACCTCGTCCCAAATTTCCTCGGCACAGCTGTAGGCGAAGCGCTTGCCCTGGCCCATGGCGCGGGCAAGGGCGCAAATGATTTCCCAGTCGGAGCGGGATTCGCCCCTCGGCTCGCATGCGCGGCGCACACGTTGGACGCGACGCTCGCCGTTCATGAACGTGCCGTCCTTCTCGAACGACGATGCGGCGGGCAGGAAGACGTCGCCGAATTCCCTCGCCGTTTCGTTGAAAAAGAGGTCCTGGACGATGACGAGATCGAGCTGCTTCATCGCGCGGCGCGTCTCGTGCATGTTGGGATTGGTCTTTAGGATGTCATAGCCGATGGCCCAGATTGCCTTGAACTTGCCGGCCGCGGCGGCGGTCAGCATGTCGATCATGTTGAGTCCCTGGCGGGTAGGGAGGGGCGCATCCCATGCGGTTTCAAATTTCGCGCGGGCCTCAGTGATGGGAACGTAGCCGGCGAGAAGCTTTGGCTCGCAGCCCATGTGCGGGGCGCCCTGCACGTTGTTCTGGCCGCGCAGGGGGTTGATGCCGCTGCCGGACTTGCCGATGTTGCCGGTGAGGAGGGCAAGGTTGACCAGCGCCATGATGCCCTCGGTCCCCTGGATATGCTCGGTCATGCCAAGGCCGTGGACGCTGAGCGAGGGCTTGGCCGTGGCGTAAAGGCGCGCGGCCTTGCGGATCTTCTCGGCCGGCACCTCGCAGATGCGTTCAACCTTCTCGGGCGTGAACTGGCGGATAAATTCGCGATACGGCCCGAACTCGGTGACGCGTGCGCGAAGGAAGCCCTCGTCGACGAGGCCCTCATCGACAATCGCCGCTCCCAACGCGTTGAAAAGCACCACGTTCGTGCCAGGGCGAAGTTGAAGGTGTACGGCTGCGTACTGGGTCAACTCGATCGCTCGCGGATCGACGACTATGAGGTTTGCGCCGCGCCGTGCGGCCTGCTTGATGCGCGCTCCGATGACAGGATGCCCCTCGGTCGGGTTGGCGCCGCAGACGAGGATGGTGCGGGCGATCTCAATGTCGTCGAGGCAGTTTGTGGCGGCCCCGGTGCCGAGTGTCATCTTCATGGCGGCGGCGGTGGGCGAGTGGCAGACGCGCGCGCAGCAATCGATATTGTTGGTGCCCAGAACAATGCGGGCGAATTTCTGGGCGACGTAATTCTCCTCGTTGGTGCCACGGGAGGAGCTCAGCAGGCCGATGCTGTCGGGGCCGTGATCCGCTACGATCGCGCGCAGGCGGCCGGCTACAAAATCAATGACTTCGTCCCAGCTGACACGCAACCACTCACCTTCGCGTCGGATCATAGGGGAAGTGACGCGGTCTTTCGCGTAGATGTAATCGAACGCGTAACGGCCTTTCACACAGGCGTGGCCATGGTTGCTCGGGCCATCGAGCGCAGGGCGAATGGTGGTGATGCGGCCCTCACGCGTGCCCACGTTCACCTCGCAGCCCGTGCCGCAATAGGAACAGATAGTCTTCGTCCACTCAGTCGGCACGCCACGGGTGAGCACGGTGAGGTCCTCGAGTGCGCCAGTCGGACAGGCGTCGACACACGTGCCACAGCTGACGCAACCGCTGTCGAGCAACGTGCCGCCACGGGCAGGCATGATGCGCGTGGCGCCGCCCCGATCCCAGGCCTTCCAGACAAACTGGCCCTGCACCTCCTCGCAGATGCGCACGCATCGGTAGCACGTGACGCACCGCGACATCTCCACGTTGATATAGGGGTGCGTCGCGTCCCTCATGAAAGGCACGGCGGGAGACCCCGCTCCGGGCGAGCCGGACGCCTTTATGCCGTACTGGCGAAGGTAGCGGTGAAACTGCTTGTCGGGAAACTCCTCGACGGCCTCAGGGGGATAGTCCTTGGCCAGCAGCCTAAGCAGCGTGCGTCGCACGCCCTCGACCGCGGGCGAGTGCGTGAAGATTTCCATGCCGTCGCTGATCGGCGTGTTGCAGGCGGTGGAGAGCGCGCCCCTGCCCTTCACCTCGACGACGCAGAGGCGGCATGAGCCATATGGCTCGAGGCGGTTGTCGTGGCAGAGCGCCGGCACCTCGATGCCGAGACGGCCAAGCGCTTCCTTGATGGCGATGCCATCGGGGAAGCGGTGCGAGCGGCCGTTGATTGTTACCAGATTCATGACTTGATCCCCGCGGGAACATTGCGCAGCGCCAACTCGCCAAAGCACGCGTTGCCCCGGCAGGCCTTTCCCATGTCCTCGTCATACCTGAGATGATAGACCGACCCGACGTCATCGGAGAGGCCGCGATCGCCCGCGCCGCCGCGGGGACTGGGGATTTCCGGGACGGCGCACATTGGGGGGGTGTCTTGGGTAATGGCAGGGCGGCAGGCGCGGACCATCCGGCAAATCGGCGTCGCGCGAATTGGGCCGGTCGGGCCTAAAATAGGCCGACGACCTCGCCTTCGGCATTGATGTCGATCGCTTCCGCCGCCGGCGTCTTGGGCAGGCCCGGCATGGTCATGATGTCACCGGTCAAGACGACGGCAAAGCCGGCGCCCGCCGAGATGTTGATGTCGCGGATGGGCACCTTGAAGCCCTTCGGACGTCCGCGCAGGGTGGGATCGGCGGACAGGGAGTATTGGGTCTTGGCCATGCAAATCGGCAGGCGGCCAAAACCGGCCTCCTCCAGTTCCTTGAACTTGGATTTTACCTTCGCATCGGCCGTTATGTCGTCGGCGCCATAAATTTCCCGGGCGATGGTCCTGGTCTTTTCCCACAGTGTCATCTCGTCGGGATAGGTGAACCGGAATTTGTTGGGCGCCCGATCGATGAGCTCCACGACTTTGGTCGCAAGTTCGAGGGCGCCGGCCCCGCCGTCCGCCCAATGGTGGGCTTTGACAGCCTGGACACCCAGTTTCTCGCAGTGCTTTTCAATCACCGCCATTTCCTCCTCCGTATCGGCGGTAAAGTGGTTGATCGCGACGATGACCGGCAAACCGAAGTTCTTGATGTTCTCGACATGCTTCTCGAGGTTGCCCAAGCCCAGGTCAACCGCTTTGGGGTTGGGCGTCTTCAGGTCTGCCTTCTCCACCCCGCCGTGCATTTTCAGTGCGCGGACAGTGGCGACGATCACGACCGCGCTCGGTCGAAGGCCCGAGGCGCGGCACTTGATGTCGAGGAATTTCTCCGCTCCTAGATCCGCGCCGAAGCCGGCTTCGGTGACGGTGTAGTCACTGAGCCGCAGGGCGAGCTTGGTAGCGACCACGCTGTTGCACCCATGGGCGATGTTGGCGAAGGGGCCGCCGTGGACAAATGCGGGGGTCCCCTCAAGCGTCTGCACGAGGTTGGGCTTGAGCGCGTCGCGCAGTAGGACGGTCATCGCGCCGTTCACCTTCAGATCGGCGGCGGTGACGGGTTTCTTCTCGCGAGTGTAGGCGACGATGATGCGGCCGAGGCGCTCGCGCAGTTCGGTGAGCGACTGGGAAAGGCAGAAAATCGCCATGACCTCGGAGGCCACGGTGATGTCGAATCCGCTTTCGTGGCAGACGCCGTTGGTCCTGCCGCCGAGACCGATCACAATCTGGCGAAGGGCGCGATCGTTCATGTCCAAGACCCGCTTCCAGACGATGCGCGTCGAGTCGATCCCGAGGGCGTTGCCGTGCGTAAGGTGGTTGTCGAGTATCGCCGAGAGGAGGTTGTGCGCGGAAGTGATGGCGTGAAAGTCGCCCGTGAAGTGAAGGTTGATATCCACCATCGGCACGACCTGGGCATAGCCGCCGCCGGCGGCGCCTCCTTTGATGCCAAAGCAGGGTCCTAGGGAGGGTTCGCGCAGACAGATGGCGACACGCTTGCCGAGCCGGTTCAGGGCATCGCCCAGGCCGATAGACGTGGTGGTCTTGCCTTCGCCGGCCGGCGTCGGCGTTATGGCGGTGACAAGGATGAGCTTGCCGGGCTTTGTGCTCTCCATCCGCCGGTAGAAATCGAGCTGTACCTTGGCCTTGTACTTTCCGTAGAGGTCCAGCTCCTCAATCGGGATATTGAGGCGCTCGGCGATCTTCTCGATCGGCTGTGCTTTGGTCTGGCGGGCAATTTCGATGTCGGGGGGTACAATCTTGGCGTTCATGTTATGGGGATCATTAGCTGGAGCAAAATTCCTGAACGCGCATGATGACCTCGAACCCGTCAAGTTTGAGGCAGTCGTTCAGGCAAACCAGAGCCGGATGATCGGGAGGGAGCCGTTCGTATTTGCGTTTGATGGAGCCGATGACGTGGTCGAGTCCCAATGGCATTGCAAGGGTCAGGAAGGCGCTTTCAAGCGGGGCCTTTGTGGGCGAGCCATCGGCGCGTTTCGGCGAAATCATCACGGTAAAGTTGCTCAGACCCACAGACATGTGGACGCCCTTGAGCAACGGATCCTCGTGAATCAGGCGAATGGCACCCATGAGGCGCCGGAAGCCGCCTTCGGAATCAGCACCTATGGGCGCAATAGCCGGATCAATTATGCATTGGTCAACCGGGATGCCATGCTTGGCAGCCTCCTGCACCAGATGCCTGGATGTCGCGTGAACCTCCTCCGCGGTGTGGTTCGGCATTCCGACGCCGTTTTCCAGGCGCTCGGAAGCCAGCAGGATCGGCATAAACGGCGAGATTCGAGTCAGTTCCAGCATCTCAATCCGCAGGGGAGAGATGGAATTCAGTATCGGAATGCGGCCGCCGGCGCTCGCCCGGTCGTAGGCCTTGAGGCCGGCCTCCGCCATTTCGGGATCGGGTGTATCAATGGAGACCGGCTTCGCAGTGACGCTTTGGACGTGGCGCACCATTTCCGCCAAGAACGCTCCTGGATTCCTGCCAACGTTCACATCGATATAGGCGGCGCCGCCCAGGTCCTGTGCTGCCGCAAGCGCCTTTAGTCCGGCGACATCATGAGCCTCGTACAATTTGTGGGTGGAAGGAACCGAATCGTTGATCGATTCTCCGATGATAGTGAGTTCTGGAATGGGCATGTGGGGGTTCAGAGCCGGGTCATGAGGAGACGGGGGTGATTTTCTTTGCGTAGTGATCCCGGCCCAGCCAGGTGTTCGCCCAGCTTGAGGTGCCGCGGAGAGCCTGGTTCTGGACGACCGGCGCGTGCGCCAGAAGCCCTGTTTCGCCGCCATCGCGCTTGAGCCTCTCATAGGCCCGCAGCCAGATGCACTCGCCAAAGCCGTCGACCTCGCAACGGCCTGCGCGCGTTCCGCCGCAGGGGCCGTTGCGCTGATTCTTCGCGCATTGCGATTCTGGGCAGAGGTAGGCGATCTCCGGCAGCGAGCAGTCGCCGCAGTCCTTGCAGCGGAAGAGGACCGTCTTGCCAAGGCGCTCGATCTCGCGCAGCGGCTTTGGCCCCTGAGCGGGATCTTTTGCGCGGGCGCACAGCTTCGCTCCCAAGTCGTTCAGGACGCGGCCGCGAGTGAACATGGATCCGTGAAACCACTTCGATACACGGTATGACATGCGCTCTCCCATCGATCTCTTCTCGCCCGCAGAGGGAGCGCGCGCGGACGGATCGGCCAGGCCGGTGGCGGGATCGCGGGCGTAGTGGTAATACTCTCCGGGCCGCGAAAACGTGATTTCGCGGGCAAACTGCTTCCAATCGTCCGGCGCGAACGTGCGTTCGATCTCGAGAATCTTGGCAACCGGGGCGAAGTTGTGGGCACCGCCGAGATAGACTCCCCGGAAGCCCAGGCCGCGATAGATGGCAACCTGTTTCGCGGCAAACTCGAGAAAGAACGCCTTCCCGCCGTCCGGCGAGCCGGCCTGCCGGGCGCATAGCTCGTTCAGCTCATTGCTCACGACGACACCGGGAATCCTGCCCTTGTTAAAGACCGCGGCTACGCCGGCGCTGAGCAGGTAGACATTGCCGATCAGCGGAACACGCCCCATGTCGTGCGCCCGCATGTAGGCGAGCAGCTCGTGCATCTTGCGCGCGTCGAACCCGATCTGGTTGATGATGAATCGGGCGCCGCAGGCGACCTTTGCGGCCAGCTTGAAGTACTGGGGCATCACCTCACCTTCGAGCAATTTGAAGTTCGTCGTGACGGCACCAATGAAAAATTTCGTCTTTCCAAGATGCTCTTTGCCCACCCGGCCCCGGCCGTCGGCGGGATTGAGGCCTTCGTTCATATGGGCCAGCATCGAGATGAGGCCGACTGAATCTATGTCAAAGACGGGCTTCGCGTTTCCGGCGTTGCCGGCGCCTGGATAGTCCCCCGTCATCGCAAGGATGTTGTTGAACCCAAAGCTGCTGAGGAGCCATGCCTCGCTCTCGAGCGCGTTTCGGTTGAGATCCTTGCACGTGACGTGGATCACGACCTCCTTGCCCGCGTAGAGAATGGTCGTTCCGAGCGCCGTGGGCGAGAGCTGCGGATTGCCGCCGGCGTTGTCGGTGATCGAAATCCAGTCGATGTCGGGAGACCCGACGAGCTGGTCGGCGAACTCCCGCGCCTTTATCGCGCTGCGCTCGGCCATCCCTCCGCGCGTGGAAACGAGCTCGGTCCCGACGAGGAAGCGCGAAGACTCTTCCATTTTCTCCCGCAGAGTGTCCATCGCGGGTTTCGGTCGCGGCTCGGGAGTGATCATAATGGCACGGGTTCGAGTTCCCAGGGGAGTTTCATGTCAGGCGGCGCCAATCAGGTCATAGGCCGTGTCGACTGCGGACCCGGCATCGGGCGCGTAGCCGTCGGCGCCAATTTGCTCTGCGAACTGCTGGCTGATCGGCGCGCCTCCTATGATGACCTTGACCGGCGGACAACCGCTCCCGCGTATGGCGCGCATAGTGTCGATCATGGCCGTCATGGTCGTTGTCAGCAGCGCCGAGAGGCCGACCAGCTGCGGCGTGTGTTCCTGGATGGCGGCAATGAATTTCGCCGGCGCCACATTGGTCCCGAGATCGACAATGCGGAAGTTCGCCCCCTGCCACATGATGGCGACCAGATTCTTGCCTATGTCGTGGAGGTCTCCCTGCACCGTGCCGATCACTGCGGTGTATTTCGGCGCGATCCCGGCGGCGATGAGTTTGGGCTCAAGAATGTTCATCGCCTCCTTCATCGCCCGCGCGGCTATGAGCATCTCGGGCACGAATATCTCGTTGTTCCTGAATTTGTCGCCGACCGAGGTCATCGCACGCACAAGGGCCTTGTCCACTATGTCGCCGGGTTTGGCCCCCTCGTCGATCGCCTGCAGGGTGAGAGTCTTGGCCACCTTGCTTTTGCCGCAGGCTACGGCTTCGCACAGCTGTTCAAGCGTTGTCATCTTGATTGGGGTATATTGACGCCTGGCAGCTTAGCAGAAGCCCAAGTCGCCCGGCTTGCACTCCTGTGCTTTTGTTTAGGACTATTGTGCTTTCGCCGACCTGCATTGGCGGCAGTCGCCGGGCCTTTGGGCCATTCTCTTTCGAATGAACACGCGTGCAATGGCCCTGGTCGCCGGAGCCGCACTCCAAGGCCATCTGCGCTAAGCTGAGCGAGCAGGCGGCGTGCGCGGCCCGCGCAGACGGAGGGGCAGGAAGTGAGGTGCCCGCGACGGACGAGCCCGTCATTGAACCTGGAGAGGAACGCTAACGAGCCGCTCCCACAATCGGCCCGGGCCTCGGGTCATCCGGTCGAGGCATTCCGTTGTGAAACGGATGGCCTGTGCCGCGCAACCGGGCATAGCGTCGGGCAAGTTGAAAAAATGGCCCGCTCCCCTGGTCAGGATCACGGCCAACTGCGCGGCGGCAGTTCCCGCGCGAGCGAATCCTCAATTCTGTCCGCGGAACTCGCCGCCTTCGGCAAAGTCCTAGTCCGGAGGGTCCCAAGTCCGGCGCAATGTCACGTCGACCCCGGCTGATCTAAGCAGCACGTGCAAACCGAGCACGTCTGATTCGCAATCGTCAAAGCTCAGATAGAACCGGCTTCGAAGCTTCTCTGACCGTTCGTCGTCGATGAGTCTCCAGTACATTCCCCTGTGAGGGGTCTTGTCGATAATGATGACCAATGGGGCATTGGGCATACCGGATATCTGTGTAGTCCGGAATCTGGCTGTTTGCAATGGTGCAATTGCCCCCTCCATGACCCGGATACGGAGGCGCGTGGGCTCTGTTTGCGAAAGCGTTTGATCCGCCAATTCTGGAGCGGAATGAACAAGGTAGGGAATCCCCGAACCTCGGCGGTGCCCGATGATTGCGCAATATTTTGGGCTCGCCGGATACCTGCTGGATCTTGGCAACAGTGCGCATCGGGGAAGCGGATCTTGCCCGACAGGGGGTCCCCGAGCGGGACCGTGACAAAGGCCCCGTCCCAATGGTGGCGGCTGGGCAGTCCCGCCCGTGTGTTGATACCAGGCAAAAGGCACCGCTCAATATGGGATTGAATCCGTGATGGCCGCGGCTGAGGTTGTTCGGGATGCAGCCTTGTCTCGCGATCTGGCTGCCACCCCGACGTGACCTCCACCCAAGAAATTTCCAGAACCGACCGCGCGGGCGGCGCCCACCCCCTATCCGCCGACGTCGAGTCGTTTTACCATCTCCGGCGCGGTAATTTCGCCGGCAAGGCCTGCCAGGGCACCGCCTGTTTCGCAGCCCGCCACCTCAATCCCGCGCGCTGGGCAGAAGCGTTGCAGAATGATCCGCGCGTCTACTGCCTCGGCGAGTGCTTCGCGGCGCCGGCAAAGGGGCAGACCCACCCGCGCCCTCCGGTTTACGTGTCGTCGCGCGAAGCCATCGTGCTCGGACGCATCGCCAGCGGCGGCGCGCGCACCCTTGCGGCATACCAGAAGCAGGGCGGATATGCCGCGCTCGCCAAGGCTCTGGCCGGTCCGCCCGAACAAGTCCTCGCGGCCGTCGAAACCTCCGGGCTTCGCGGCCGGGGCGGCGCGGGCTTCCCTGCCATCCGCAAGTGGCGCGCAGTTGCGCAACAGCCGCAGGGCGTTAAATACGTCGTCGCCAACGGCGACGAGGGCGACGCCGGCGCCTACATCGACCGCTACCTGATGGAGGACGACCCGCACAGCCTCATCGAGGGGATGATCCTAGCCGGCTATGCGGTCGGCGCCGCGAAAGGCTACATTTATGTCCGAGCCGAATATCCGCTGGCCGGAGTCGTGCTGCGGGCCGCCATCGCCGAAGCGCGCGAGGGCGGCTGGCTCGGGCCGCGCGTCGGCGGGAAGAATTTTTCATTCGAACTGGAAGCCTACACCGGGCACGGCAGCTATGTCTGCGGGGAGGAGACCTCCCTGCTTCGCTCGATCGAGGGGAAGCGGCCCGAGGTGATGGCCCGGCCGCCCTATCCGACCGAACGCGGCCTGTTCGACCGCCCGACGCTGATTAACAATGTCGAGACGCTCGTGAACGTGCCGTGGATCGTCGAGCACGGCGGCGAGGCCTACGCATCGATCGGCTTTTCCAAGAGCCGTGGCACCAAGGCCCTGTCGCTCAACTCGCTCTTCGTCCGTCCGGGTCTCTACGAGGTCGAGTTCGGCGTCACCCTGCGGCACATAATCGAGGAACTCGGTGGCGGCCTCAAACGCGGCGGCAAGCTGAAGGGTCTGCTCATCGGCGGCCCGATAATCGGCATGGTCCCGCCGCACCTGATTGACACTCCGCTCGGTTTCGAGGAGCTCGCGGCGATTGGGGCGGGGGTCGGCCATGGCGGCGTCGTGGCGTTCGACGAGCATACGTCCATCCCCGAGCTCGTGCAGCATGTCTTCTCGTTCGGCTCCTATGAATCGTGCGGCAAGTGCACACCGTGTCGGAGCGGCAGCGGGCGCATCGAGAGAATCTTCGCAAGCGCTCTTGCGGGAACCGCAAGCCGGGGCGATTTCGAGGAATGCGGCGACCTCGTCACCGCGCTCAAGCTCGCCAGCCTTTGCGGCCACGGCACCGGCCTGGCCCGCTTCGCCGAATCGATTCTTCGCTACTATCCCACGGAGATTGAAGCATGCTTCAGGTAACCATCGATGGCAGGCAGCACCAGCTGCCCGAGGGCCTCACCATCAACCAGGCGCTTGGCCGCATCGGCCTTGAGGTGCCCACGCTCTGCCACGACGAGCGGCTCAAACCCTACGGCTCGTGCCGCCTCTGCAGCGTCGAGGTGAAGGGCATGAATGCGCTCGCCACCGCCTGCAACACGCAGATCCGCGACGGCATGGAAATCCTCACCGACTCGCCCTCCGTCCAGGGCGTGCGCCGAAGCCTGCTCGGGCTGCTCGCCGCCCATTATCCCGCAGAGGCCGTCGCTGAGTTTCCCGACATGGAGTTCCACCGCTATCTCAGCCAGTACGGGGTGAGGGCCGGCGGCTCGCGCTTGGACCCGCCGCCGGCCGTGCCGTTCATGAGGGACACCACGCATCCCTACATCAACGTCGATATGTCGCAGTGCGTGACCTGCTACCGCTGCGTCCGCATCTGCGAGGAGCTGCAGGGCCAGTTCGTCTGGAAGGCCTGGAACCGCGGGGGCGAAACGCGCATCCTGCCCGTCCGGGGCGAGACGCTGCTCGACGGCGGCTGCGTCAGCTGCGGCGCGTGCGTCGACACGTGCCCGTCCGGCGCGCTCGAAGACATCACCGTCCTTACCCGCGGCGCGCCGACGAATTGGACGAGGACTATCTGCTCCTACTGCGGCACCGGCTGCGAAGTGGAGGTCGGCACGCGCGAAGGCAGCATCACCACCATCCGACCCTCCCTCGGCGGCCCGAGCAACCACGGCCATACCTGTGTCAAGGGCCGTTACGCCTTCGACTACGTCTATGCCGAGGAGCGCATCACCTCGCCGATGATCCGCCGCGAAGGCGAATGGCGGCGCGTCAGCTGGGACGAGGCCATAGCCTATATCGCCGGGCGCCTGACAGCCGCGGTCGCCCAGCACGGCCCCGACAGCATCGGCATCCTCAGTTCCGCCCGCGGCACCAACGAGGAGAACTACGTCGCTCAAAAGTTCGCGCGCCTAGCCATCGGCACGAACAACATCGATTGCTGCGCGCGCGTCTGCCATTCCCCCACAGCCGCTGCGATGAAAATGACCCTCGGCACCGGCGCCGCCACCAACTCGCTAGACGAGATCGAGATCGCCCGCACCATCCTCGTCTGCGGCGCCAATCCGACCGAGGGGCACCCTGTCACCGGCGCGCGCATCAAGCAGGCCGCTCTCCATGGCGCCAACCTCATCATCATCGACCCGCGCGAAATCGAGCTGACGCAGTACGCCACGCTCCACCTGCAATTGAAAGCCGGCACCAACGTCGTCCTTTTCAACGCCATCGGCGCGGCCATTGTCGAGGAGGGCCTCGTGGACGAGGAGTTCCTCAAGACGCGAATCACCGAGTATTCGGAATATCGCGAGTTCATCCGCGAGTTCACGCCGGAGAGGGTCGAGCAAATCTGCGGCGTGCCCGCCGAGAAGATCCGCCAGGCCGCGCGCCTCTATGCCACGGCCAAGCCGTCGCTCAGCGTCCACGGCCTGGGCATGACGGAGCACATCCAGGGCACCGAGGGCATCATGGCGCTCGTCAACCTCGCGCTCCTCACCGGCAACATCGGCAAGCCCGGCACCGGCATCAACCCCCTGCGCGGCCAGAACAACGTACAGGGCGCGCCGCACATGGGCTGCGAGCCCAAACTCTTGGCTGGTTACGTGCCGATCGAGAAGGCGCGAAGGGAATTCGAGACCGCCTGGCACGCGCCGATCCCGGCCAATGCGGGCCTCAACATGATCGACATGATGGAAGCCGCTCTGGCCGGGAAGCTGAAGGTCCTCTGGGCGATCGGCTATGACATCGTGATGACCAATCCCAACACCAATGAGACGCGGCGCGCCATGGAGCAGCTCGACCTCGTGATCGTGCAGGATCTCTTCCTCAACGCGACCGCTCGGGAATTCGGGGACGTTTTCCTTCCCGCCGCCGCCTCGTTCGAGAAGGACGGAACGTTCATGAACGGCGAGCGCCGCATCCAGCGAGTCCGGGGCGCCGCCCCGCCCCGGGGCGAGGCCCGCAACGACTGTGAGCCCCTATGCGATGTGGCCCGCGCCATGGGCAGGGGCGAACAGTTCGCCTACCATTCCGCCGAGGAGATCTGGAACGAGGTGCGCTCGCTCTGGCCGGAGGGCGCCGGCATCAGCTACGCCCGCCTCGACAAGCTGGGCGGCATGCAGTGGCCCTGCTTTGACGAGAGCGATCCCGGCACGTCCATCATGCACGTTGACGAGTTCACCCATGGCAAGACCACCGCGCTTCGCCGCATTGAATTCGTGCCGCCGCCGCAGCTCATCAGCCCGGAGTTTCCCTTCATCCTCACCACCGGCCGCAATCTCTACCAGTACAACGCCGCCACTCAAACCTCGCAGACGCCCAATGATCGCCTGCACTCCACCGACTACCTGCAGATCTCGCCGGTCGACGCCGAGCGCCTCGGCCTAAACGATGGCGAAATCGTGCGGCTGAGCAGCCAGCAGGGCGTTGCAGAACTCCCGGTGCGTATTACCAATCAAGTTAGGCTCGGCGAGGTTTACACCACCTTCCATAACACGCGTGTCTTTCTCAACCAGATCACTACGTCGCACCGCGATCGCTATACCAAGACGCCCGAATACAAGGTGACGGCGGTGAGGGTCGAGAAGCTCGCCGCAGCTGCGCCGGCTTTTGCCGCCGCTGAGGGGAATGCCCAATCCGTCCTTCATCAAGAGCAGGCAGATGCGGTCGATCAGCGGTAATGGACTGAGCAATTAGGCCAATTGCCGGCGGCCAGTGAGATGCCGGCTGGTGCACCCGCTCTTGTTTTCAATCCAATTACAACCAAGTGGTAGGAAGCAATCTTGCCGAGGCAGGTTTGCGGAGACTGCTGAATGGAAGCCAAAATGAGTAACACCGCGATCTATGAGCAGCGCATATACCACTGCATGCCGGGCCGCATGCCCGACCTGCTCAAACGCTTCGAGCGGGTGACGCTGCCGATCTGGGCGCGCCTCGGCATTCGTCAGGCCGGATTTTGGACGGTGCTGGTTGGCGGCTCCAATCATGACCTGATCTACATGTTGCACTGGAATTCAATGGCCGAGCGGGAGCAGAGGTGGACTGCCTTCCTGGCCGACCCGGAGTGGCAGGAGAAGCGCAGCCAGAGCGAACAGAACGGAGCCCTCATCAGCTCGTTCAGCAACGCATTCTTGCAGCCCACCTCCTTCTCGATCGCGAAATGAACTGCAGCAGGGACTGAGGTTTGCACGGCTGAAACGGACGACGGGCGGCCGGTCTTCCCCGCGCCCCCACTCGGCCCGGCCCCTGCACCCAATTTGAGGCACTTGGATGCCCCACACGGGCCTTTTTGCGGGCGGCTCATGCCGTAATTTAAATACGGGAATCTGTAAGCCGCCTGCACTCAGCGGCTTTGAGCGGTTTCCAAGGGCGGTCTGGAAAAACGCTCCCACAAAGGGGCCGTTCCGTCGCCCGCAACGTTGCCGAATTCAGACGTAAGTCATGATGCCTGGCTTAGAAGCGCGATTGCCTGAAACTGGGCGGTGCCAAAAGAAAACATGCCTCATGGCGAACAAACGCCCCTGCCGGATGCGCATGTGGGGATAGTTGAACACCCCATACCGGGGAAATGATCCAAAGTGCACAATCCAAGCAGGACACCACTCCCTATAAGCGTCATAATCGCCCCAATCGGGGCCTCTTCGCTCGTTTTCCATGGACCCAAAAATCGAAAGTCCTCCAGCAAGCGCAAGTCCCCCGACCAGCGCTGCCGCAGAAACCGCCAAAGGTGCGACTGAAAGGACGGCGTCAACCGCTGAAACGCCGTCGCCAATCGAGACGCATTCGGCGACCGAGCCAGCTTCAGCCAACCCGGCAGCTGCCACCGCAAAGCCAGATTCTCCCACCCAGGCGCCCCCTCCTCAAAAAACCGCTCCGACAACCCAGCCGGCTCAAGCCACCCAACAGGACTCGGCCAAGAAGCCGGCACCGCCCTCCCAGCCGGCTCCGTCCGACCCACCGGCCTCAACCAGCAAGAAAAAGACCGTGATCGCGGGGGTCGCCGTGGCAGCTTTGGCCGTCCTCGCAATTGGCGTCTTGGTAGGCCGGCTTTGGGGAAGTTCAAAAAAGGACCCGAACCAGCTTGTTCTCTTTGGGAATGTTGATCTGCGCCAGGTCGAGCTTGCCTTCAATGACAGCGAACGCATAGCGGAGGTGCTGGTCG
>Ga0182030_10015866_pt1 | contig 14727 bp, 10 predicted proteins | sample 812S3MmetaG_FD_121299 | JGI IMG/M metagenome (GOLD analysis project Ga0182030, IMG submission 121299) | Permafrost microbial communities from Stordalen Mire, Sweden - 812S3M metaG (Illumina Assembly) | ecosystem: Environmental > Terrestrial > Soil > Wetlands > Permafrost | place: Sweden... | reverse complement strand
TCGGCGTAGGTGGTCGTGATGCTGAGGACAACGCCCTTATGCTGCGACGCGAGCCAGCGGCGCCCGCATGCCAACGTCATGTTGATAGAGCCCTTCAGCACGATGCCGATGACAGCATCGAAAGCGTGTGGCGACAGCTCTTCCGTCTTTGCCAGGAAATTACCGGCAGCGTTATTCACCAGCACGTCGAGCGGACCGCTCGACCAGAGTTTCTCGATGAGCGCCTCGACGTCCTCGGGGTAGCGGACGTCGCATGCGAAGCCTTCGATCGTGCCGCCCGTCGCGGCAGACAACTCCGTGGCGGTCTTCTGCACAACTTCAAGCCTGCGGCCGCAGATATAAACCGTGGCGCCGAGCTGTAGAAAGCGCTCGGCCATGGCGCGGCCCAGACCGGTGCCGCCGCCGGTGATCAGAATGCGTTTGTTTTTCAGGAGATCGTTGGCAAACATAGCGCCCTTTCGGAAGGGATAAGCTACCACGCGAGAAGCGGGGATGTCAGTGAGGAGCCAACGGCGAAACAGCGAACCGCGCCCTTCTTACACCTGTGCTAATCGCACTTCGGAGCTGCTGCGCTTGCCGTGTGATGTGGGCGTCACCGGCAAGCGTAGTTGGACCTCAAGGCCATGCGGCGACAGGTTATTCGCCGATACGCTGCCGCCGTGGATAGCCACGGCATTGCGCACGATTGCCAACCCCAGTCCCATGCCGCCGGTGTTGGCGCCGCGCGAATCGTCGACGCGGTAGAACGCCTTGAAGAGCAGTGGCAGCGCGTTCTCTGGAACCCCCGGGCCGTTGTCGCGAACGGAGATCACCGCTGCGCCGTCGGTCTTCTCGAGGCTGACGGCGATTTTGCCGCCCTGGCCGGAGTAGAAAACGGCGTTGCGCACGACGTTCTCAAACGCGCTGCGCAATAAACTGGCATCGCCGTTCATCTTCACTTCGCTGTTGCCATGGAAGGTGATGGTGGCCCCAGTTGCGGCGGCTTCGAAATTGGCGTCGTGCAGCACCTCATCCACGACATCGTTGAGTGAGAGCGGCTCGAATTTCGGCTTCTGCTGGCCGCTTTCCAAACGCGCGACTGTCAGAATGCGCTCCAGCATGGAATCGAGCTGGATGGTGTCTTGCTCGATGCGGTCCAGCATCTCAGCGCGTTCGCGGTCGTCGGCAGTACTCGCGAGCGCCAGCGCCAGGCGAATACGTGCGATAGGCGAGCGCAGTTCGTGGGAGACGCCGCTCAGCAGATTGCGTTCGCTCTGGATCTGGTTACGCAGTTCGCCGGCCATGATGTCGAAGTCGCGCACCAGGTCGGCAATCTCGTCCTGACGATTGCCCAGGTTTTCGCCGGCCCGGATGTCGAGATTGCCGCGGGCCAACTCGTGGGTAGCATCGCGCATGCGCTCGATCGGCTTGGTCAGATAGTGCGCAATCAACAGGCAAATGATGGCCGAGAAAATCGTTCCCAGCTTCAAGGTCCAGAGCAGGTCGCCTGGAATGCGCTCCGACAGCGGCGGCGGCGTGAGCTCGGCGATCAGCCGGTATTGCCCGCGGTCCGTCGTCACTCGCGCAGCCAGGACGTTGGCTTCGTAGGAATGGTATAAGCCTTCCTGACGGTCGGCGGTTGCGGCAGCCTGCAGAATGCGATCGGGAACGATGCGGCCAGTAAGCTCGTTACCGCTGCCGTCGAGGAGCCAGAATCGCGAGCGGTGCGGGAGCGAAAGACTATCCAGCAACTGGGCCACACCGGCCGTGCCAGTCTGCTCAAAACGTTGCGCCGCAAGCGAAGCCAGCACCGGCATTTCGCGGCGTTCGGGCTGGATCCACCAGGGATGTTCGGAGGAGATGCGGTAGTGGACACGAAGATACAGGGCGCCCAGCAAAATCGCCTGCGCCACCCAGAAAGGCAGAAAGATCTTCCAGAACAGACGGCGGTTCATGCCCGGCTCTTCTCGGATGTTTCGGCGGCGAAGAAGTAGCCGACGCCGCGGATGGGCCGGATGAGGTCTTCGGCTGTGGGACAACCACCCAGCTTCTTGCGCAACCGGCTGACATGCACGTCGACGCTGCGATCGAAGGCATTGAGGGGGCGGCCCAGCGCCACCTCTGCAATCTGCTCGCGGGTCACGACGCTGCCGGCATGGCGCAGCAAAAGTTCCAGCACGTTGAACTCGACCGAGGTCAGGTCCACCGGCGCGTCCCCGCAGGTGACGGAGCGGGCATTCAGCGACATACTGATGCCGCCCACCGAGAGCATCTCTTCATGCCCGGTGTGCGCGGCTGCGGGCGCCGGTTCGCGGGTACGACGAAAGATGGCGCGAACCCGGGCCACCAGCTCGCGAGGATCGAAAGGCTTGGCGAGATAATCGTCGGCGCCGATCTCCAGTCCGAGGATGCGATCGACGGCCTCGCCACGGGCGGTGAGCAGAAGTACGGGAACGGACGACTGTTGACGCAGCGCCTTCAAGAGCTCGAACCCTGAGCCGCCGGGCAGCATCACATCCAGAATGATGAGCTCGTGCTCGCCGGAGAGCGCGGCGTTCAAGCCGGAAGCTTGGTCATAGGCGGCGTCCACGCGGAAACCTTCGCCCTCGAGGAAGCGCTTCAGAAGGTTGACCAGAGCGTGGTCGTCGTCGACGATGAGCAGGCGATTCACCGCAGTTATTTTGCCTTTTCCCCGTCGCGCGTGCGGTGAAGAATTGTTTCGAGATGTGTTTTCAGGGTTCACACTTCTTAACCTTCCTTCACTTACACTTAACTGCGAATGCGCGCTCCGTCCGGTCTAATATTAGTGATCTAATAGTACTGCAACCAATGCGCCGGATTGCAGTTACGTGATATCGGGCAACGCTTTGTGTCTGCTTTGCGTTTGCAAGCGCTGGCGAGGAGGAGTTCTTGTGAAGAATGCGTTCGTTTACCCCGGAGCGCGCAAGAAGCGCGTCTTCTGGGGGTGCTGCCTGGGATTGGCGGTGACGATCGCCATGTGCGCCCTTTTAGCCGGCTGCGGTTCGCAGTCCGCGACGAAGAGCGCAAAGGCCAATACCCCGCCGCCGGCAGTACCAGTCGGAGTTGCCACGGTAAAACAGGGCGAATTCAACGTATACATCACCGGCCTGGGTTCGGTGCAGGCATTTAATACGGTTTCTCTGAAGACGCGCATTGATGGCCAGATCATGCAGGTGAACTTTCGCGAAGGCCAGGACGTCAAAGCCGGTGATCTGCTCATGGTGATCGACCCCCGGCCTTACCAGGTGGCGTTAGCCCAGGCCCAGGCTAATCTGCAGAAAGATGAAGCTCAGCTTAATAACGCCAAGGCACAGTACGAGCGCAATAAAGTTCTTTACGAGCAGGGAGTCATCGCGAAGCAGGACCTGGATACGCTGGAAGCATCCTTCGGGACTTACGAAGGCACGATCGCAGCCGACAAGGCTGCCATCGACAACGCAAAGCTCAACCTTACCTACTGCTATATCAAGTCGCCGGTGCCCGGGCGCGTGGGACTGCGGCAAGTGGATCCCGGCAACTATGTCACGGCGGCCGGCGGGACACCGATGCTCGTCATCACTCAACTGCAGCCGATATCGCTGGTTTTTACCATCCCAGAGGACCAGTTGCAGCAGGTGGCGCAACGCATGCACCAGAGCACGCTGGAGGTCGACGCTTACAGCCGCGATGACCAGACGAAGCTGGCCACGGGCACGCTGCTCACTATCAACAACCAGATCGATCAGACCACCGGAACAGTGCAACTGAAGGCGACGTTCGACAACGCGGACAACGCGCTGTGGCCGAACCAGTTCGTCAATGCGCACCTGTTGCTGGAGAAGCGCAATGACGCCATCACCGCGCCCGCCAGTGCCATGCAGCGCGGGCCGGATGGCACTTACACATACGTAGTCGATAGCAACAATACCGTCCAGATGCGTACGGTCCAGGTTGCCCTCACCCAGGGAAGCACGGTGGTGATTTCATCTGGCTTGCAGGCCGGCGACCGCGTGGTGACTGACGGCCAGGAGAAGTTGCAAGCTGGCATGAAGGTCGCTCCCCAGGCTCCGGCCCATCAAAGAAATGGCGGGACCTCGTCCGGCAATATCGGATCGCAGACATGAGTATTTCGCGGCCGTTCATTCTTCGGCCCATCGCGACGTCGCTGTTGATGGTGGGATTGCTGCTGGTGGGCATTGTGGCCTACCGTCAGTTGCCCATCTCGGCTCTGCCGCAGGTGGATTACCCGACCATCCAGGTGGTGACGTTTTATCCGGGCGCTAGTCCCGACGTTACAGCGTCGTCGATTACCGCGCCCCTGGAGCGCCAGTTCGGCGAGCTTCCCGGCTTGAGCCAGATGACGTCGAGCAGCTCCTTCGGGGCGTCGGTCATCACGCTGCAATTCAATCTGGACGAAAATATCGACGTTGCCGAACAGGAAGTGCAGGCCGCAATCAACGCGGCGCAAACCTTCCTGCCTAACGATCTGCCGACACCGCCGATCTACAGCAAGGTCAACCCGGCCGACGCTCCCATCATGACGCTGGGGATGACGTCGGACAGCATGCCGCTGCCGCAAGTCGAGGACCTGGCCGACACGACATTCGCGCAAAAGATCTCGCAACTGCCCGGCGTTGGACTGGTGAGCATCAGCGGCGGACAGAAGCCGGCCGTACGCATCATGGCGAACCCGACGGCGCTGGCCTCTTACGGCATGAGCCTGGAGCAATTGCGCGCCGTTATCTCGCAGGTCAACGTCGATCAGGCCAAGGGGCAACTGCAGGACAACCGGCAGTCCTTCACGATCGGCGCTAACGACCAGTTGCTCAGCCCGCAGAGCTACGCCGACACCATCGTCGCGTACAAGAACGGCAACCCGGTGCGCTTGTCCGATGTAGCCACGGTGGTGATGGGCCCGGAGGACACGAACCAGGCAGCCTGGATGAATACCACGCCGGCCGTGATCCTCAACATTCAGCGCCAACCCGGGGCCAACATCATCAAGGTGGTCGACAGCATTACGCTGCGGCTGAAGCAGCTTCAGGCCAACCTGCCGGCGTCGGTGAAGGTCACCATCCTGACCGATCGCACCAACACCATCCGTGCCAGCGTGAAGGACGTGCAGTTCGAGATGATGCTCACCGTCGCCCTGGTGGTGATGGTCATCTTCCTGTTCCTGCGCACTTTGGCTGCGACAGTTATTCCCAGCATTACAGTGCCGTTGTCAATCGTGGGCACTTTTGCCGTGATGTATCTGCTGGGCTATTCGCTGGACAACTTGTCACTGATGGCGCTCACCATTTCCACCGGCTTTGTGGTGGATGACGCCATCGTGATGATCGAGAACATCGATCGCTACATCGAGGAAGGCCACACTCCGCTGGAGGCCGCGTTGCGCGGCGCCGGACAGATCGGCTTCACCATCGTGTCGCTGACCGTGTCTCTGATTGCAGTGCTGATCCCGCTGCTCTTCATGGGCGACATCGTGGGCCGGCTCTTTCGCGAGTTCGCCGTCACTTTGAGCGTGACCATTCTGCTGTCGGCAGTCATTTCGCTGACCCTGACGCCGATGATGTGCTCGTTATTGTTGCGGCACAAGGACCAAGAAAAACACAGCCGCCTGTATGACTGGTCCGAGCGTGTCTTCAACAACACCATTGCGTTTTACGGGCGCGGGGTAAAGTTCGTCCTCAATCATCAGACGGCGACGTTGCTGGTGACCATCGGCACGCTGGTTGCGACCATTTACCTCTACATCGTGGTGCCCAAAGGCTTTTTCCCGGTGCAGGACACCGGCGTGATCATGGGTATCTCCGACGCCCCGGAGAGCATTTCCTTTGCGGCCATGTCACAGCGGCAGCAGGCATTGGCCGCCGCCATCCTGAAGGACAAGGACGTCGTGAGCCTGTCCTCGTTCATCGGCGTTGACGGCACCAACACCACGCCCAACAGCGGGCGCGTGCAGATCAATCTGAAAGCGCGCGATGAACGCGACGACGACGTGACGGCGATCATGAAGCGCTTGCAGCAGGAAATTGCCGGTGTGGAAGGCATCACACTCTACATGCAGCCGGTGCAGGACCTGACCGTGGAAGACCGCGTCAGCCGCACGCAGTACCAGTTCACGCTAGAGGACGCCGACGCCAAGGAATTGCGGAGCTGGACCGCGAAGATGCTGGACAAGCTGAAGAAGCTGCCTGAGTTGCGCGACGTTGCTACCGACCAGCAGAACCAGGCGGCGCAGGCCAGTCTAGTCATTGATAGGGACACTGCTTCGCGCATGGGAGTTACTGCCAGCGCCATCGACAACACGCTATACGACGCCTTCGGTCAGCGCCTGGTGTCGATCATGTTCACGCAATTGAATCAATACCACGTGGTATTGCAGGTGGATCCCTCCTTCAGCAGCGATCCTGATTCCCTGAAGGACATCTACGTGCCCTCCGGCAACGCGCAAACTCCCGTGGCAGCCGCGGCTGGGATCACTCCGTCGGCCAACACCAATCCTGCCAGTGTTCTAAGCTCCACCGCGGGTCAGGTTCCGCTGAGCGCGATTGCGCACTGGGAAACGACCACCGGGCCGCTGACCATCAACCATCAAGGCCAGTTTCCGGCGGTGACCATCTCGTTCAACCTGGGCAAGGGCGCCTCGCTGGGAGACGCCGTGAAAGCGATACAGCAGACGGCGGCGGAACTGGGGTTGCCGCCCAGCATCCAGTTGGCGTTTCAGGGCACGGCGCGGGCGTTCCAGGCATCGCTGGCCAATGAAGGCTGGCTGATTCTTGCCGCCATCGTGACCGTGTACATCGTGCTCGGCGTTTTGTATGAGAGCTACATCCACCCGATCACGATTCTCTCCACCTTGCCGTCAGCCGGTGTGGGCGCGATTCTGGCGCTCACGCTGTTCCATATGGACCTGAGCGTGATGGCCCTGATCGGAATCATCCTGCTGATCGGTATCGTGAAGAAGAACGCCATCATGATGATCGACTTTGCCCTGGAGGCGGAGCGCAAGGAAGGCAAGCCGGCCATAGAGGCGATCTATGAAGCCTGTCTGCTGCGCTTCCGGCCGATCATGATGACAACCTTTGCGGCACTCTTCGGCGCGGTCCCGCTGGCGGTTGGTTCCGGCACCGGCTCCGAACTGCGGCGTCCGCTGGGTATCACGATCATCGGCGGATTGCTGATCAGCCAATTGCTGACTCTGTTCACCACGCCCGTCGTCTATGTGTGGTTTGACCGGCTGGCACAAGCGTTGCGCCGTGTACGCGCGCCCGAGCCAGCGGAGGCGGTGGGAGATTGAATTTCAAGTGGCTAGTGGTCAGTGGCTAGAAGAGACCACCCACTGACCACTAGCCACTGAAAACTGGATTATGAACGTTTCCGCCCCAGCCATTGCCCGGCCAGTTGCCACGACGCTGCTGACCCTCGCCTTGCTGCTGGCGGGCGGCTTGGCCTACACGCAGCTTCCGGTCGCGCCGCTGCCGCAGATCGACTTCCCGGTGATCTCCGTCGGCGCGTCCCTGCCCGGCGCCAGTCCGGAGACCATGGCCTCGTCGGTGGCGACGCCCCTGGAACGGCAGTTCGGCCGCATTGCCGGCATCAACCAGATGACGTCGTCGAGCCAGCTTGGCTCTACCGGCGTCACCATGCAGTTCGACCTGAACCGCAACATCGATGCGGCCGCCCGCGATGTGCAGGCCGCCATCAACGCGGCGCGCAATTATCTGCCGCCGGCTTTGCCCAGCAATCCCACCTATCGCAAGATCAATCCCGCTGACGCTCCGGTCATCATCCTGGTGATGACCTCCGACGCGATGACGCAGGACCAGATGTACGACGCTGCCGATTCCATCATGGGGCAGAAGCTGTCGCAGGTTGAGGGCGTGGGCCAGGTCTTCGTTTGGGGATCATCGCAGCCGGCGGTGCGCATCGAGGCCAATCCCCAGATGTTGAACAACATGGGCGTAGGTCTGGAGACGCTGCGCACAAGCGTTGCCGCGCAGAACGCCAATCAGGCCAAGGGCTCACTGCAGGACGGCAGCAAAATGTGGATGGTCCGCAGCAACGACCAGCTCACCAAGGCGAAAGATTACAAGAACCTTGTGATCGCCTATCGCAACGGCGCGCCGGTGCGCCTCAGCGATGTAGCCGACGTGCAGGATTCTTACTCCAACATCTACAACGCGGGCAGCTTTAACGGTAAGCCCAGCGTTCTGATCGTGATCTTCCGCCAGCCGGGCGCGAACGTCATTGCCACGGCCGACCGGGTGATCGCGGCGCTGCCGTTCCTGAAAGCTTCACTACCGCCCAGCATCAACCTCGACATTGGTCTCGACCGCACTACCACCGTGCGCGCTTCGGTCTCAGATGTTGAGCGCACGCTGATCATCTCGGTCATCCTTGTCGTGCTGGTGGTCTTCGTATTTCTGCGCGAGGTGCGCGCCACCTTGATTCCAAGTGTTGCGGTGCCATTGGCCATCGTCGGCACGTTCGGGATCATGTATTTGTTCGGCTATTCGCTCAATAACCTTTCGCTGATGGCGCTGACCATCTCGACGGGCTTCGTGGTGGACGACGCCATTGTGGTGCTGGAGAACGTGATGCGCCACATCGAAGGCGGCATGGAGCCCCACGCGGCGGCGATCCTGGGCGCGCGTGAGATCGGTTTCACCGTGGTCTCGATGAGCACCTCGCTGATGGCCGTCTTCATCCCGATTCTGTTGATGAGCGGACTGGTGGGCCGGCTGTTCCACGAGTTTGCGGTGACGCTGAGCGCGGCCATTGCCGTCTCCATGGTGGTTTCGCTGACCACCACGCCCATGCTGTGCGCGCGCTTCCTGAAGGCGCACGATCCCGGCAGTCACGGAGCGTTGTACCGCATGAGCGAGCGCGGTTTCTTCTGGATGAACCGTGGTTACAAGGTGTCGCTCGGCTGGGTGCTGCGCCACAAGTTGGCGGTCCTGATTTTTGCCATTGTGATGGTTCCGGTCAACGTGGCCCTTTACGTCATCGTTCCCAAAGGCTTCTTCCCGCAGCAGGACACGGGCCGCCTGATGGGCATGATCATGGGCGATCAGGATGTTTCGTTCTACAACATGAAGGCCAAGACCGACGAGTTCATTCGCATCGTGAACAAGGACCCGGCAGTGCAGAACGTCCTCGCCTTTGTCGGTGGCAACGCCGCCCAGAACCAGGGTCGCATGTTCGTGGTGCTGAAGCCGTTGAAGGAGCGCAAGATCAGCGCGGACCAGGTCATTGCCCGCCTGCGCCCCAAGCTCTCGCATGTTCCCGGGGCGACGTTGTACTTCCAGTCGGTGCAGGACTTGCAGATCGGTGGACGCCAGTCGAACGCGCAGTTTCAATACACGCTTTCCGGCGAAAATCTGGATGAACTGTACGAATGGGCGCCGAAGTTGACGGCGCAGCTGCGCAAGATTCCCCAGCTCAAGGACGTGAACAGCGATCAGCAGATCAGCGGCCTGGAAGCGAATGTGGTGATCGATCGCGACACCGCCGCACGGCTGGGCATCACCGCGCAGCAGATCGATGCCGTGCTTTACGACGCCTTTGGACAGGAGCAGATCTCGACCATCTACCAGACGCTGAACCAATATCACGTGGTGATGGAGGTCGATCCCAAGTTCCAGCTCACTCCCGATGCCCTGAAGAGTGTGTACGTGATCACCAGCACCGGAGCACAAGTGCCGCTCTCAGCGTTTGCCCACTTTGCGCCGGCAAACACTTCGCTGTCGGTCAATCACCAGGGACAATTCCCCTGCGTCACCATCTCGTTCAACCTGGCGCCGGGCGGCGACCTGGGGACGGCCACGCGTGCCATCGACCAGGCTGAATTGGCCATGCGAATGCCGCTCTCGATTCACGGCAGCTTCCAGGGAACGGCGGCGGCATTTCAGGATTCGCTGTCGTCGGAGCCCATGCTCATTCTGACTGCACTGCTCGCGGTCTACATTGTTTTGGGTATGCTCTATGAAAGCTACATTCATCCCATCACGATTCTCTCTACTCTGCCATCAGCCGGGACCGGAGCTATTCTGGCGCTGCTGCTGTTCCACATGCAGCTGGATGTCATCGGGCTAATCGGCATCATCCTGCTGATCGGTATCGTGAAGAAGAACGCCATCATGATGATCGACTTCGCGCTGGAAGTGGAACGCACCGGCAAGACCGCGGAGGAAGCCATCTACGAAGCCGGGCTGATTCGGTTCCGGCCGATCATGATGACCACCATGGCGGCCATGCTGGGAGCTTTGCCCTTGGCGCTGGGCACCGGCGTCGGTTCGGAAATCCGGCGCCCCTTAGGTGTAGCCATTGTCGGCGGACTGATCGTCAGCCAGATGCTGACCCTCTACACTACGCCCGTGGTGTATCTCTACATGGACCACCTGAAGGATTGGGTGCTGTCGATCCTGCCGGGCCGCAAGAAAGCGGCAAAGCGCGAAGATGTACCGGTGTTCGCGGACTAGCTTCGGCGCTGTTCTGATCTACTTCTGCTGGAACACCGCGAAATGGCCGAACTTGTCCATGTCGACGCGGATGCTGCACTGATCGCGAGCGATGTGTGCGAAGGAGATCCTGAATTCCGGCTCCGGACTCGGCAGCTCACCTGTTTCCATTTGCACCCGCACCATGTCCTGCTGGTCGTCGTACGACCCATTCGTCTGCGTGCTTTTGGAAATAATCAGCGTCCACTGTTTGGCATTCGGAACGATGAACATGGTGTACGCGCCAATGGGAAGAGTTTTGTCACCGATCTGGACAGCAGTATTGGCGAACAGCGTCAAGGGTTTGCCCCCGGGAGCCCAGACCTTGCCGAAGGGAATCTGAAGCGACAGTGGTCTCTTGGGAGTGAAAGGGACGTGCTGGTACTGCAGTACCAGTTGTTTATCTTCGTCAAAGTTGCAGGTCACAGTAGCCGTACGGTCGTCCTGCGCAAACGCGACACAAGCAACGAAGAGGGAAACTAGCACAATGGCGACAGAAGTGACGCGGTGCATAGCCAAGCCTCCGAGGCGACATTCTAGCTCTATTGCCACCCTAAGTCTGTGATATTAGCGTGCAGAACTGGAAAGTCAATGATTCTGCTACTATTTGGGCGGTGTCGGATGAAATACCGCCGGATTGCCCCCCATCTCTTCAGCCTCCCACAAAACCCTCTCCTGGAGGCAGATCGTTAACAGAGTGTTTAGCAATGAAGCTGGGAAAAGACTACCATTTGTAACAGTGGAGGTGGAGTTGATGGACGACCAAACCAATGAATTTGCAGGGCAAGGGGAATATCGCTCGTCGGAGAATAACGTCAGCCTGGGGCTGACCATGCTCTGTGTCGGGCTCGCGCTGGGCGCGCTTACCGCCCTATTGTTGGCCCCCAAGACCGGCAAGCAAATGCGCAAGAGCCTACGCCGCAAGTTCGAGGACGCGCGCGACAGCGTAGAAGAACTCGGCGATCAGGCAAGCGACTGGATGGACAAAGGTTCGGAATGGGCGGAGAAGGCAAAGGAACGCGTGGCTCCGTTCAGCAAGCCCTTCCGGAAATAGGACAGGCGCCGCGAGTACATGGCCGCGCCAGCCTGCGTTCCTGAGGCCGGCTGGGTTGGATATAGCTTCCGCGTTCAATAATCCGCGGCTTCTATGGTAGGCTCTATTGCCGCCCATTGTGAGCTCGCCAATCCAACGCGCGATGTGCCTGGTCCTTAGTAATGTGCAGGCTCAGCCAGCCGCGTCCGGGCCTCACTGGCCGTGGTGGCTGCGGCTGCTGGCCTTGCTGGGAGTGTTTCTGTTCATTCGCGTGGTGGTTAGCTTCGTCCGCGGAACCAGCCGCCCGCGATGAACGGGCTCCGTTGCATCTCCGCACCGCCCGACGCTTCGGCCGCTTTAGTACAGCCGGAAGTTGACTTCGACGTTGATCTGCACGGGGACGGGGCGACCGTCCTTCTTGGCGGGTTCGAAGCGCCACTGCTTGACCGCTTCGACGGCTTTCTCGTCCAGACCCATGCCCAGCGCGCGCTGCACGCGGATTTCCAGCGGCTTGCCTTCGGGACTAACCACTAGCCACAACACCACGGTGCCCTGGTACTTGGCCTTGCGTGCCTCTTCGGAATACTCGGGGTCGGGATCGTACAGGACTTTGGGAGCGCTGACGCCGCCGCCCACGCGATAAGCGCCGCCGCCGTATCCGCCACCATGGCCCGGCCCAACGCCCGGCCCAGTCCCCGATCCCACACCGCCACCGCTGCCGCTGCCAATACCACCGCCCGAGCCGGTGCCATTCGAGGGTGGTCCCATCACTTTGGAAAGTGGATCGCCCAGAGCGCCCACCGTGGGCAGCTTGATCTCGGGCGGAACCACTACCGAGGGATCGACCGCGAGTTTGGGATGGTCGTTGCGGATCACGATTGCGGGGGGTACGATCTGGTCCTTCGAGAGCTTAGGCAACGCGCCTTTGGGGGACTGCAGCTTGTCCCGATCGCCACCGCCGCCGCCGCCGCCAGCCTTCGTCTTGGAGGCGGGCATCGGCAGATAGGGGCTGATATCGGTGACCACGCCGATGGCCGCCTGCTTGATTTCGTCCTGGTGCTCGAACACCCAGTGCCCGGACCAGATGAGAAGACCCACGGCAAGCATATGGAGGACAAAGGAATAGACAAAAGTGTCCTTGCGCTGGGGATAGAGGCCTTCACCCTCGCCAAAAAGCGCGGGAATGACCTGGTCCTCGAGCGCAACCTGAGGAATCACCTCTTTTTCCGGTCTTGCAGGTGCGGGCGTGGCCATCGTCGTTACTAACAGTATAGACCCAGCCGCCAGCCAGAAGTTCCAGAAAAATGCAGGTGCGCATCAGGCTCGTCCCTCTCCGGGCGCAATTCGTCACAGGAAATGGACAAGCTGTGCCCGCGGAGCAACGACATCAGGGCACGATCACGCGCAGGGCGTTGCGCCGCACGCCGAGCTCGACCGGCGTGGTGCAGATCGGTTCGCCGTCGGCGAAGACTTCGGTCACCGGATCGGTGACGATGCGCAGCCGCTCGGCCGGAAAGTACTCGACTTCCTTCATGCCGATGTGACGGCCGCCATAGACGACGCGAAACAGACGCAGCAAGCGCACCTTACTCAATTTGCGAACGAAACAGACATCGAGCAGGCCGTCGTCCATTCGCGCATGGTGCGTCAATCTCATGCCGTGACCGTACTGCGGAGCATTGCCGGCGGCGACCAGAAAGCCGGGTTCGTCGATGCGGGTTTGCCATGAACCTCCGACTTCCACCGAGAGAGTGATGCGCGGCGGGCGAAAGCTGCCCAGGGTTTGCACCAGCGCGATCACATAACCTCCATGCCCCCGGAGCCATCGCGACTGCTTCAACGTCAGGCGGTTAACGGCGGCGTCGAGCCCGGTGCCGGCGATGCAGCCATAGAAGATTGTCCGCGCGATCTCGCGCTCGGCGTCCGTCGCGCGGCGCAACTGCGATTGCATGATGCGCGTGCCCATCTGCGGCAGGTCTTTACGCGGGCCGTCCGGCACAAAGTGCAGCGTTTCCAGAGAGTCGGACTGCCAGGGAACGGCGTCGGCTTTGTCGGGCGGCAGGTCCTGAGAAAGCTGCTGCAGCGGCTGAATCGTTCCCAGGTCGATGCTCCTGGTATTGTGGCTGCCGGCGCAGAAGCGCTGCCATGCTGCCCGCGCCGATGCAACGCTGTCGATGCCGATGCATTGCGCAAAATCGTTGGCGCTGCCCATGGGGACGATGAGGGCCGGGATTTGCTTCAGCGCCAATCCACCAAGATGACGATGGATAGTTCCATCCCCGCCGAAGATCAGCGCCGCGTCGGGCTGGTCCGTGGGATCGAGCTCGTTGCCGGAAAAAAGATTGACGTCCGGCAGCTCGAATTGCCGGACGTCGTGATCTTTGACGTGAAGGCCTAGCAGGGCAACGGCGCGCACGGCGCTACTTTCGCACAAGCCCGGCGAAAAACAAAATGCCACGTTTCGCGCTGGATTATTTTTTCTCCTGCCAGAACTTCATCTCGTCAGCCGACGGCCCGTACATACCGGGAATCTCGATCTCGTTGAGCCGCAGATAGACTCCAAGCTGGGCGCGGTGATGGATCATGTGATTCATTACCATGCCGCGATAGCAGGCAGCGCGCGGCATCGAGAAGATGGTGTCCCCCTTGTTGTTCTTCAGGCTCCAGATCACGCCGAACGCTTCGTCGCTGGCTGCGGCAAGCGCCTCGCGGCCAGCCTTGGAATTCTTGTCGAAGGTATCGAGCACCTCCTGGCGCGTTTTCGGCGTGAAGGGGACGAAGTTCTCCATGTCGAATTCCAACACTTCTTTGGTGAATGTCTCCTTGGCCCAGCCCGGCAGCTCGGCAACGTGTCCGGCAAGGCGGTTGAGAGGCATCGACTTGGGGTGCGGTTTGTAGTCGGAAAGCTGCTCGGGAAGGCGTTCCAGCAGCTTGCGGGTGTTCGCCATCTCCTGATCGTATTCGGGTAGTAGCATGTCGCGAATAGCCATCCAAAGTCTCCAGCCGCAGTAGCGGCAACCGGCCCAGCATACCACGAATAAAAAGCGAAAGTAAACTGCTCATTCTGCCAGTTTCAGAAAGCCGTTACGCAAAGTTATTGCGACATCGACACTGTTTGCACGAGAGGCTCTTCGGGACGGGGCGGCGCCAGCGCGTGTCCCAAGCGGCGGCCATACTCGATGAGCGGCTCTTCCAGCAAGTGGTAGCTGG